>Ga0160423_10001745_pt1 | contig 18189 bp, 14 predicted proteins | sample CRUFie14St8metaG_FD_108191 | JGI IMG/M metagenome (GOLD analysis project Ga0160423, IMG submission 108191) | Marine microbial communities from the Costa Rica Dome - CRUD Field 142mm St8 metaG | ecosystem: Environmental > Aquatic > Marine > Oceanic > Photic zone | place: Costa Rica: the Eastern... | reverse complement strand
CCCAACTTATCTGTTGGACGCAGAAGCGTGATAAACGTGTAAGCCTTGACCTAATGCTACCCATACTGGGTGGCGGTCAGCTTACTCTCATACTCAGCGAGATAAAGAAAGTGGATGATGTACTGTGCTTCCCTACGGAGAATGCAGTAAACTCATACCCCAAGCACAGAGCAAAGATACCTACCTGCATGCGTAGGGTATTTGACAAGGCTGGGGTTAAGGACAAGTCGTTCCACTGCCTTCGGCACAGCTTCGTATCAAGGCTGGCTATGGAAGGTGAATCGTTAGAGAATATTGGTACATATGTAGGGCACTCAAATACACAAACAACTGAAGGATATAAACATGGGATACAATAGGATAGAAGAAACAAGTAACGAAAGCGACCCTCTAGCTATGGAGCTAGAGTTCAATAACGATGCGGTACTGAGATGGGCCAATGCACTAGCAATGTTCCATGATCAGAACCCACACGTTACGCTAGATAATGCCAAGATGAAATACACTGTCTGTGAGGATGGCTCACTCAAGGCATACATCGACGGAATAAACCTAAGCGTGCGTATCAAGGAAGGAGAATGGTCATGGAAGTAAGTGACATAGTAAAAAAGAAATACAGTGACACAGAGTTTCTGTATGTCATAGACAAACTGGATAACGATGATGTTATTCAGCTACATCACGAAGTCGAAGACATATATGAAGACTGCTGTGATTCACTAAGAAAAGCCATTAAGGAGTTCAAGGATACTGGTATCCCCAAGGACCCTGAGTGGTTTCACAAGTGCAAGCGTCTTGCAAACATTCGCAAGCGTCACCTAATGATGATACAACGAGAACTCAATATGAGAAACATAACTAAAGATGAAGTACAAAACACTAGATAGGCTACTGAAGCACGAAGGATATAAATCCATGTGGTACTTTGGTAGATCCACATACAAACACGTACCTTGTGGTCCTTGGATAAGCTACACGTTCTCCAATGGAGAGACACTATACTACGGAGATGCGCTCGCAAGAGCGCCCGTAGAGTGTAAGTGGCCCATAGTTCAATGGCTCAAGCAAACAATAAAAGGTGTTAGACCTAAGCAATGTATCGCTATCAAGATAGGTTCGATAGTCGAAGGATCAGATGCTGAGGTCGAAGCAAGAACCCTAAGCTTCCCACTAGACATGACCGACTTCTGGTTAGTGGTCGAAGAAATAAATGGAGAAGCTTCCATCCTGTGGGAAGAAGCTAACGTAATGCAATAGACTATGTACTGCCCCGATTGCAAAACTACAAAACTAAAAACCATAGACTCAAGGCACTCCATGTATCTGGGTAAGTCAGTATGCGCTGACATCGCACTAGAGATAGGCGGTGACAATGCAACTGGCAGAGTAAAGCTTTGCCCCAAATGCGGAGCCAGATACTACAGTGTTGAAACCCTAGAAAAGAAGAAAGTAAAAAAAGAAAATGTCTGGGACTAAAATAGTACAGGTACGGTTGACCCTAGAACAATACAACCAAATAACAAAGCTCATCTCTGACGGAAGTAAGAGGTCGAGGAACTCATACATAAGAAACGCGGTAGCTCGAAAGATCGAAGCTGACACCAAACAGTACAAGGAGAAAGGATACCTAATACCATGAACCTGTTTGTGTTAGACATGGACCCTATTGTTGCCGCTCGTTATCATTGCGATAAGCACGTTGGTAAGATGGCCGTTGAGGCCTTCCAGCAACTAGCTAGTGCAGCGATGCGTCATGGCGCTCTTGAGTGTCAGCTACCAATAACCAAAGCTGGTACACCTGCTAAAGGTGGATACCAAAACCATCCCTGCACCATATGGTGCGGGGACTCAAGGATCAACTACATGTGGGCATCTGCCTATGGCGAAGCATTGTGCTACCAATTCCGCAAGAGATATGGTAAGCAACACTTCTGCCAGAAAGGTATAGAAAAGTTATCCAAGCTGGATTACTTGTTGCCCATCAGAACCCTAACACCATTTGCATTAGCTATGCCTGACGAGTTCAAGTCGAGCTGTGCAGTCAAGTCCTATCGGGACTATTATCACACAAAGAAATTCGCCAAGTGGGATCGGGGCGTAGAAGCCCCCCATTGGTTTAAACCAGAAAGAGATCAAGATGAAGATAACAGTAAATGAAACAAACGGAGCGGGTACTTCCCTGCAGGGAGGTATCGAACTCAGCTACAATCAGCTCGTAGACAAGTTAGGTGAGCCCTTAGAGGGCGATGACTACAAGGTGGATGCCCAATGGGTGATCTGGAGCGGTGATACTGTCGCCACCATATACAATTGGAAGGACGGCAAGAACTACTGGGGCGTTGATGGCACTCCAGTCAGCCAAATAACCAGCTGGAGCATAGGTGGGTTCGACAGTGATGCGGTTGAACTGGTACACGCCATCTTCAAAGATGCGATGGAAGTCGATGTCAATCCTTGTGAGTTGGCTCTGTGTGAACCAGAGTCAAACCCCATAAGTCATCACCATCACTCCTGTTTAGATGACGATAACTATTAAGCCAGCTAACTGCTGATGCGGAACGGGGGCTAGGTATCACCTAGCCCCTTTTCTGTGTCATCTATGTCGATATCAAAGTCACAGTCAAACTCAACGCTTGCCCCATTGAGTAAATCGTTCTTCAAAAATTCAAGTGTGCCTATTATGGATTCGATGGGTAGGTCAAATTCACTTAGGTATCTAGCGACCATACTGTTTATGTCGTTAGCAAAGGCATCTATCTGCTGATTATGTTCCATGTTTATTCTTCATGTACCATGCGGTTCCATAAACTATAAACAGCATTGATCCAATAACAACTATAAACCAGCGAACTGGTTCATTTACCTCTATCTCTACCTCTGGGGCAGGGGATATGTTGGGTGTTGATTTCTTTGGATGTGGCCGTATGTTGAGCGGAGAGAAGTCCCTCTTAGGTATGTCCTTACCAGTCTGACATCCAACCAGTAACAAGGAGATTAAGATGAGCGCCTTCACTTTTTCTTGGCGCACTTGCGACAGCAGGGCTTCATCTTGCGATTATATGTATTGGTGCGCTTCATGCCTTTTTAGTCCTCTTACCCATGCCTACTCTACGCTTTTCTGCAACTAAAGCCTTCTTCTTTTTGCCTACCTGTTTCCATGTCTTAGGAGTCTTCTTGGACACCTTCTTGGATGGCCTGCACTTCTTAACTCCCTTGGTCTTTTTATTCCCGCAGGGCCGCCCGTGCTGGTCAGTCCATTTCTCCTTGAACCATCGCTTTAGCGCAGCTCCCTTCTTTGTCTTGCGGACAGCCATTACTTGCCAACCTTTTTCATGGCAATCTTATGTGACTCCGTAAAGGTCTTTCCTTTTGCCATTAGCTTTTTCATCTCGGACATATGCTTCCTAGTGTGATGAGAGGAATGCTTCTTAAGGGCATCTGTCTGTCTTTTTGTGAGTTTCTTTTTCATCTTTTTTTCCTAGCCTTGCGCTTTCGGCACTTAGCTATTGCACCACTTGCATAAGCAGAAGGGAAGACCTTGTAGCTAGCCTTCACCTTCTTGTAGCAAGAGTCCTTTTTGGTTTTGGACTTCTTGGGCATTAGTAGCCTTTATTTTTATTGGGCTTCTTGGGCTTCTTAGTTGAAGGTTTCGAAGGTTTCGAAGGTTTCTTTTTCCTAACGTATTTCATCTTTATGTCTGAGGTTATCAATGTGTTCGGAGTGAACTTTAATCTGAGCTTCGATATAGCCCAGCCTTAAATTTTGTTCTGCATCATCGGGTAGTGACCCAAGCTCTCCTCTTGGCCATTTGACTCTGAACTCTGAGTTCTGTTCTACATCCGACTTCATACGGACGATCTCATTCTCCGTATTACTAATGCGATGCTCAATGACACTATAGCCCCACACAGCAGTACCAACGGCCATGATGACCTTGATTGCGAAGGCCATGTTGGCCTTTACTTGTGTATTCTCTGAAAATTCCTTGCTCATTTCTTCTTGTTCTTACTGCCTTTTGGCCTTCCCCTTTTTGACCTAACAACTGGAGCCTTCATTCCTGATCCAGACTTCTTGCCTCTGCGTGCTCTGTTTTTCTTTGGGCTCTCCTTTGACATAGTACCATCCTTGTGGGTTGATATGTCTGGGCCACCCTTACCATAGATACCTAGCTTCCTGCGCATCTTGATATGTCGCTTGGTTTTAGCTACCTCTTCTGGGCGCTTGTTGATTTTGCGCTGCTTCCTTAGTCTAGCAGGAGAGGACTTGGGTTTTCTCTTGTGTGGCATTACTTAAGGTTGTTAAGGAAAAGCATAATAGTAAGCACTCCAGCAATTGCAACCATTGCTGCGGTCTGTATCCAACTGACTGGTATAATCTCCATACTTATAATGTAATCCTGCTTGATAGCTACTTCAAGAAAATATCCCAATAGTCTCTGAATGGCTCCCATTGGGACTTACTGTTCTCTTGCAGGAAGAACGCAAACGACTTCTTGCCATGAGCCTTGGTCATCGGAATAAGATACCACACATCCAGAGGCTCTATGTAGCACGCAAGTACATCTACTTCGGTTGCTTTTAGGGATTCCTTTGCCACTCCCTTTCCGCACACCACGCGATACTTATACTTTGGTTTCGGCCTATCTACTCCATCGCTAGATATGGTGCTTGTTCCCTTTATCTGAACTCTATAGCATTTACCTGCTGGGTTCATCACGATGCAGTCAACAACACTAAAGTCACCTTCAGAAGGGAATACCTCTAGGTTTCTTTTCAATGCATGGAGCTTAAATGCTACCTCGCAAGTTGTTCCGAATCGCTTGGAATCCACTAGAACTGCATCTGTCTAATTAAGGCTCGACGTTGCTCTGCGTAACTCCTAGGACGGGTGCGCTTCGTTTCGTATCCACCCTGCTCTAGGTATCTACTTATGTAGTATTGCCTTGATTGCTCGTAGTCCTGAATCATCTTGCGCTCCTCATACTCAAGTGCGCCAAGCATCTTCCTCCACTCTCTGTCTTGTACTGTCCTTGCTGTAACGCTTCTTCGTGGGGATCGGTCTTTAAATCTGGCTAATACATATTTCTTGGGGTCTGCTTTTCCAGCTCTAATTGCAGCATCTATAGCTTTAGCGTAAGCCTTCTGGAATGCGTAGTTATCCCTTCTATATGTAGCTCTCTCCATTGCTTTTATGTGCATGGATAACTCTGTGGACTGATATGCTCCCATGCCTGCAACCCTCTTTAGCTCTACGCCTGTGGTTTTTGCGCCCTGCCTGAGCATATTTCGCATCCCTATCATGTCGGCAATTGCTCTTTCCTCGGACTCATGCCCCATGAGGTTACTAAATGCATGGTAGTAGTGGAAGAATGAGTTGCCCCCAGCGGCATATGCTAGTGGCCTTCCCACACTCGACCAATCTGCCTTGCCGCCTTGGCCGACATATGTTGTAAAGGAGTCATGGAAGCCATGAATCATACTTGTCAGCATAATCCTTCTATCTAGCGATATGCCCCTAGAGTATGCAGTGGGATCTGCCTTCGCTATAGAGGATACAACAAAGTCGTATGCTAATCCATATGGTGATGTAGTTCTGCCTAATCTCTCTAATGCTGCAAGCGGATGGTAATTTGGATCATCCTTATTTATGAATAAACCGACAACGGGGATCGCCATTGTTGGTGTAATCTTGGGAAGGGCATTAGGCTTTCCTGTGATGTCCTCGTCCCAGTTGTCTCTCACCATTGATGCCACTAATCCGATTGGGCTATGCACGGCTGACATAAGGAATAGATATTTCAACAGATATATGGGTGAGAACTTTCCTGTAGTGTCATCCACTAGGAAATTGTTCACCATGTTCATCTTGGCTGTTGCCCAACCTAGTAGTGGGGATGCGGCTCTCGCAATTGCGTTAGTGTACATCCATGATGGTCTAGCTAAGAATCCATCAAGTGATACTTCGTTCATTCCCAGCAGGGCGATTGCCATATTGGTGTCTTTGGTTAGTACCCTTTTGTCACCTTGTAACTTTCGATCTAGGTAATCCCAAGCTAGGCTTGTTATGCTTCCGATGCCAGAATCCTCAAGCTTATTATTATAGTTGTTCCAGCCAGCTTCTACACCAAAGAAAGCGCCATCTATTAGCTTGGCCAACCCATCTCTTCCGTACCCTAAGTCTTTTGATGTAAGGGTAACACTGCGAGCTAGCTTATTGTCTACTATAAAGTCTGCCGCCTCCTTGACTAAATCATGATACACAGCAGATAGACCAAAGCCGATACTGTGATTGACAACTCTACCTACATGCCCAAATGGATCACCTACCACAGGTAGCATTGTCCTGAGTGTGATCGGCTGTCTTGTTCCACCGACTACACCCTGCCCAGATTTAGCCCTAGCCTTCATGCTCTTCTGGCCTGTCACCAGCATGTCAGTCATGGACGCATTCTTTGATCCCCGAATACCTACGTAGTTTGCGGCTTCTCTCCAAGGTAGTTCATTCTCCTTGAAGTGGTAGAACATCTCGCCTGTGTCCTGTGAGTACCTGTGAGACTTTGCTAGGTTTATTCCTGCTCCCTCAACAAATCCACCGAACATCTGGTCAATGACATTAAGCACTGCAGCTCCAGTGCCCTTTACCCCCATAGCATTGAAGCCCTTGGAGAACATAAATATATCAGGTATGGATAAGAAGTTTAGGAATGATGATGCTGGGTTGGAAAGTATAAGGAATGCAAGTGTGCCTAGTGATTCCGTAAGTAACCTTACGTCTTGGTAGGGCCCATCCTTCCCGCCGAAGTATTGCTCCATTGCACTAAGTGCATTGGTTGCCTCCTGTACTTGCTTTGATGCTGCTAGGTGAGATATGTAAGCTTTTCTCCCGTCCTTATACCCCAAGTCTCTAAATATTTGCTCGGCTCTTTTTACAATAGCCCTTGAGTATTTGTATTTCGGCTTGTATGAACTCTCATTGATGGTCCCGCCAGCTTGCTTGATGACCTCACCAAATCGCACTCTCTTTTCTTCAAGTTCGTCCATGAGGCTCTCGTGCATAGCTTGCATCCCAGCCCCACCTCTGCCCATAACAGCGTTACCTATTATAGTTGCGAGCTGGATATTCATGGACACCTCATCATACATATTGTACTGGAAGAACTCTCTAGGTATTGCCGATTCAATATCCCTTGCGTCCATCAATGTATGACTTAGTGAGTCGGCCACCTTGATTAGGTCATTGCCGTCCGCATTCTTGTGTGCCTTTATCAAGTCAGACCTTAACCCTCTTAGTCTACCGAATGCTCTACGGCTCATGTCGGCGTGACTCACGTCATATTCTTCCGAAAGTGCTAGCGTCCAGTTTAGGAACTTCTCGGCACCGACGCCACTTGCACTTCTCCACGCCTCCGCTGAGAAGCTTTGGGATACGGGAACGTCTTTGTCTGCGTTAAATATTTCTACTGCCGCAGGGCTGGTTGCGTAAGGGGCAATAAAGTCGCTCGCTACATCCTCTGTTATGTATTTAGAGTAGTAAGCCATAAGCTCTTCATCGTCCTCAATGTCATCCACTTTATTCCAGCCTCGCAGTATGGCTTCTGCGACATGCTTCGAATGTCTATTGAGTCTTCTGGATACCATGAGTGGCCCAGTAAGTATTGGGTCTCTGTATAGCTGGGTCATCTCGCCAGTAACCATTGACTGAACCATGACCTTTTGCTTGCCATACTCGGATGCAACTTTGTTCCCGAAATACTTTGATGTGTCTCTCTCTAGCTCTGCAGCCTCGTATGCTTTCTCTAGTAGATTAATAAATGATCGCTTGGCGCTGGCCGTCAGGAGGGTCTTATCGTTGAAGTCACCGTGCTCTCGCATATACTCCCACACCCTCTCAAATGCTACCTTCCTGTTTCCTATTAGCTCTGGGTGAGACTCAAGCCATCCTAGTGCTTGGGAGTAGGGGCCGTTAAGGAATTTCTGGTAGTCCCTATAGCCAAGCTGGGACGCTATGTCCTTCATTGCGTTGCTCCACCCTAATGCCGCAGCGCGAAAGTATGACTCATGCGACTTATGGTATAGCATGATCTTGTTCAGCTTCTGAGAGATCGTCTTACCGAGAGAACCCATAGTGGCGAATCTCTGGCCTAAGCCATTTAGCCATCCAAAGAAAGCAGCTTTTCTTGCCTCAGTATGCTCTCTACCTATGGGCAGGATTGAGGATGCCTCAGTCTGGTTCGCTATAATTTCCCATAGGGGCGTATCCTTGTACTTGCGTTGTGCATCTGGGTCACGAAGGAACTCCTTGTTGCTTGCAATGACCTTGTTGAATGCATCCCTATCTGCTGGTAGAAGACTGTTATTTAACTTAAGCTTAAAGGAATCACCGCGCACCCACTCGTCCCCGCTTTTGACCATATGTATAATGTCTGCTCCATCTACGGCATCGAAGGCCTCAAGCTCCCCGACAATGAATCTTAGCTCCGTTGTCTTTGGTAGCATGTACTCGTCAAGAAGGGATGTGGTTTCTCCTAGGGATTTATTTCTTTCAACCAGTTCCTCTTTCTTTCTGATCTCCAGCCATAGGTTTAGGTAGTTCCGCTTTACATCATTCTCAATGCCCTGCTTCTTGCCGAGCCTCTCAAGTGCTCTAATAAGCTGTACGGGAGTTTTGTCTTTGTAGGACTTTATCTCATCTATAACCTTCTGCTTGTCGGTAGACACCTTGCCTTCAGCTAACTGCATATATGATATGTATACCTTATTGCCCTTGGCTGAAAGTACCTCTGCAAACATGTCAGCAAGTAATGTATCGTCCGTGGCTCTAAGGATCGCCTTTTCGGCATCCTCTTTTGTCTTGCCAAAGCTTACATCAGCACGCACCAATGCCCTAAGTATACCTACGAGCTCTGACGTTTTAGTGGATGCTTTCAGCCTCTCCAATTGACCTAGATTTAGGTCATCACCCGATTGCCTTAAAAGCTTAATCCTTCTTGTGATTGCCTTCGTGAAGGAACCTTTTAGCGTGGCTCCATGCTTGCTTTCATTGAATACATTTTCTGGAAGAGATTGGTCTCTTAGGGACTTGATACTAGATGTAAGACTTTCAATTGAAAGCGCACCCTTGTCTCCCTGTTTCCTAGCACTCTCCCTTATGCCCTCAAGATAATACAAGGCTACCTCTGCGGCTCTCATCCTGAAGTCTGTATTGTTCTCCGCCCAGTCAATGGTAAGGTTATCCATTGATTCGCCAGAAGGCAGATACTTCGCTAGAGCTGCCTGTACCTTTAGGATGTTTCTGCCATCAACAGTACCGTGTTGCCTTATGAATGCCTCAAGGGGGCTCTCGCCCTTATTCTGCTTTAATACATATCCCTCCTCAAGTGCTCTAGCTAAGCCCCCCGCAAGAGTCTTAACGGCCTCATTTACGCCAGCAAGCTGAGTCATCTTTGCATATGTAACATTGTCGTCTGCAGTTTTACTAACTCCAGCTGTCTCAACAGGCTCCTGCTCTGCCTCACTAAACTGAGGGTCTTCGGTTACGCCCATGCTTACTGGTTGCCCCAGCTCATGGTAGTGATTAAATAAGTTGTCAACTAAAGTCCTTAGCTCTGTGTAAGCATTCTTACTTCTTCCTCCAGTAAGGTAAGACACTATCCTTGATATAATATCTACAATGAAGTCCCATGCTGTTCTGACCCAGCTAGAGGAACCAAGCTCGGCTCTCATACTGCTAGGTAGCTTTATGCTCTTAAGTTCACTCATGAAATCTGGGTCATTGATACCATCAATCATGAACTCATCCAAACTGGATAGGGATATTGCACTCTTGCTCTTGCCTTTGACGAATTCGTAAAGCCTACGTATACCTGCTAGTGTCTCCAGTACAGCCGTGCGATCGGAGTCCGACATAGTTGTTCCCTCTACGGACTTCTGTAAGCTGTTAAATATGGGGTGCAGTAACTCGTGAGCAAGTGTAGTCAGTAGGTCTCCTGTGGGGTCGGTAGACGAATCCGTAAAACCATCTATGCTTATTATTATTTGGCCATTCTGATGCATCCCCCGAGGTAGCTTATTGCCTCGGTGGGCTGGGTTCATTAGTGACCTAAGCTTGGCATGATTAGCAAAGCTGACTTTAACATTTTCAAATATAGGAAGTATCTTTTGGTTACCTTGGCTATCGGTGTATACAAACTGATTTAGTACCCTTGATATATCTCGGCCTCTCGGTGAATCATCCGCAACCTCAAGAGCCTTAAGTATTATAGTCGTGGCATCCATTGGCCGAGTTGGGTCAATACCCTCACCTAAGAAGTTCAGCACAGTTTGTATGTTCTGCTCTACAGGTATGTCCCATTGTTGAAGCTCTTTGGATGCCAGATCCTGTTCCATTCTGGCTAAATCTTCTCTGCTTACTGTAGGCTCATCAATGCCCCCAAGACCAGAATCCCTTGGGCCTACACCCCAGACAGACTTATAGCCAAGAGGCATATTCTTTAAGGACATATCCCATGCCTTGGTTTCAACAGTCGGGTCGTTCTTTATTCCAGCGTCCTCAGATGCTTGTGATATTGGAGATCCACTAAATTGACCCTGCAAAGCATTACGTGTGGTCTCCTTGTTTAGCGTGAGGTCAGCACCTAAGGAAGCAATATCTGACAAGACATCAGTAGCTTTTGCGTATAAGTCATCTATGAAAGCTTCTGCACTAGAGTAGAAATCACCCTTCTCACTAGACCATTTAGGGATTGTTATTTGGCTATAGTCCTTTCCTATGTTGATATCCTCAACTAGGCCTGTCTCGTTATTTATAACCTCGGCCTCTATTGCAGCCTCCAGTGCAGCCTCTAGCTCTTCTGCAGCAGTAACAGCTGCATCTACTAGCCTCTGATGGTTCTCTATATCTGCATCCGTAAATACTGCCTCACTAAGTCGGTCCTTAGCGACTCCCTCTATATCTTGAAGATGCTTAATGTATCCATCTACGTCCTTGACCTTTGAAACCTCTTTGCTCTCGTTCTGCAAGCTGTTCCTGTAGGCCTCTATGGTTATTCTAATTAATCCAGCAAGCTCTGTCTTATCAAATTTACTGCTTTCGACTTTCCCAATGGGATCAGGATTCTTTATGTATTTCTGCCTAGGCGCTTTACTCTCTTTAGGCTGCACCTTCACAGGCCTACTCACGGACATCCCGTCCTTCAGTTTCTGCCAAAACCTAGGATTGGATATACCAATTCCACCACCTTCGGTTATGTCTTCCCATATTTCCTGCTGTTCTTCAGTTAGGCCGCTAGGTTTTTTGTGCGCCCAATTTGATATTGCATCTCTTGTGAGTTGATTTAACTGGGCTATTGCATTGTCATGCTTTTCTCCTGCTTCATCTAATTCCTTGAGTGCCTCATTCTTGGTGCCATCCCATAGCTTCTCCATGATGGTCTGCATCTCTAGCCTGTTGCGACTTGTTAGGATGAGGGATAAGACATCAGAGTTTACAGTCTCGCTATCAAATTCACTGAAAAATATCTCTGCGAGGTACCTTGATGTATCTCCTTGATTCTTGGACATGGCGTGCTTCAGCTCATTAAGGCTGAGACGTATGCCTCTATCTTGTGCAAACTTAACAATCTGATCTATGCTATCTACAAGGTTCCTCTTCCTGATTAACTGCGGAGACTCAAGGATTTGTTCTCTGGTTATACTATATGTACCTTCTTTTGCTTGAGGTATGTATACTAGGTTTCCGTTCTTATCCTCAATCTGAACATACTGACTATACCTAGTGTCTGGATACCTGTCTGCTGTAAGGACTCGCAAGGCAACCTCAAGAAGATGTGGGTCTCCTACCAACTCAAGCAGTTCCTCTCCAGTAGAGGGACTCGTCCTTCCTTTAAATATAGTAGTCCAGTTCTCTATCTCTTTTCTGAGCCCCTCTTGAACTTTGTCACCAAGTCTTGCTGGAGCCTCAAGTGGAGTTACATCTATGGGTGCGCTAAAGTTTCTTGCCGCAATGCTCTTTGTGCTGGTATTGAGATAGTTATTTAAGATCTCCCTCTCTTCCTTACTCAGGCTTTCTATGCCATTAGTAGTAAGTTTCTGCATGACATCCACGGGTCTATCTACGGCAATGCCGCCCATGCTGTCTAGGTGAACCACGGCATGCGACTCTATCTCTCTGAATATCTGATGGAACTGATATGGGTCCATGGCAATCCATGGATTGCCAACCTCCTTGGTTCCCCCTTTTGTTGTTGGATACCTAAGGTCTGACTTATCTATAGGCAATGTGCGAGCCATGTAGTCAACAAGCTGCCACTTTGTATACAGACCAACCTCGCCCATATCGTTTTCAGATACTGCTATTTTTTTCCGTAGGTCTTGCTGAGCGTTCTCTATACCTTCAAGAGCATCTTGCTTTTTCTGCTCAGGCATAGAATCGTCATTAATAATTAACTCCCTATCGCCCTCTAGTGTTTCTATTTCTGATTGCCAACCAGCGATCTGTGATGCCTTTATTGATTCGGTTGGGCTAACGGTAACACCACCAGCAGTATTTAAAGACTTAGTGGCATCTGTCATTAGGGACCACAAGCTTCCTGTCTCTGGCTGCATCGCATCCCTTATGGCCTTTCTGACCGCCAGATAAGCTATGGTTGAACGAAGTTTGTTTTCTGCTCTATTCTTAGCCGCAATACTTGCGCGTTTCCTTAAACGTGTCCTCTCCACATTTGGTGTTGCACTCCGCAGCTTAGCTTTAAATAAAGCAGCATTCTGTTCTAGCTCCTGAGGTATTGACTGATTCTTCCTAGACAACTGCAGGGTGGTGCCAGCAACCTCAATGTCCTTAACCTCGCTCGTCAGCGCATTAAGTGAAGCATCTATTGTGTCAATGGATGTCTGAGTGTTAGCGTAGTCACGATAGGCACTTTCATATATAAGCTGTGCCAGTTGGTCATATCCAGAGGCAAGAGATACCATCTCTAAATCATACTCTGTTAATTCCTTAAATGGGCCATCCATCCAATCCGTCCCAGCGAGCCTATCTAGGATAATATCAACCGTTCTCTCGGAATCATTTTCGTACCACTCAAATAGCTCTAAAGGTTCCCTGCCTTGCTCAAGCTCACGTAACCTACGTTGCCTGTACTTTTCGCCACCTGCATCGCTCTTGACCTTATTCCTTATGTAATCCTTCTCATCTTGAAGTAGCCTTAGCCGCTCCATAATTAAGTCCTGCTGAACCAGAAGCTCGAAAGCCTCAAGAGTTGGGACTTCAGCTCTTTCCCCTGTGCTTGATACGCCTGCGAAAGAAAACTCACCATCTTGTCGTAGCTTATCTAGTCTTTGTTCGGTCTGTATGTATATGAGATTAAGCTCTTCTGTTGAAAGGCTATTGATCTGACGACTGATGATTTCGTCTTCGCTCATGAATTCGACCATAGAGCCATCGGTCTTGCCTTCAGCCCACTCGCCATCAGCCCTACGCCTACCAGTCTTCATTGCTACGGCCCTGTCTGGTCGCAATGTCTTTACGTATACTCTAATTAAGGCGGGGTTGTTCTCGCTCCCACTTGATATATGACTGTTAAGTATAGATAGCGCCTCAGTGTAGCCCTCTGGGCTAGATGTAACACCCTTGAAGCCTAGGCTCCTAATGAGGTCCATATTGAGATCGAGGACACTCTGTATGTCGCTTTCTCCATAGGTCCTTGATATTGTCTCAATAGACTCTCCAGCGGCGGCAGGTATGACAAGCTCGGTTATATCATATAGGTTAGACTCTGCTGCTGTATTGGGAGATGAGTCAGCGCCCTTGTACTCTGTATCTATCTCTTGATGCTCAGCCAGCTCATTCATATACCTCTCTAGGAATGAAGAGTCAGGGCGATTCCTGCGCTGCTTTCTTCCAGTTATTGAAAGGCCAACATGTCTCCCTATTGTACTTAGCTTATCCATTGCGGATAGCTCATACTTGGTAGACATTGTTAGTCTGATATTTCCGTAAAGGGATTCGATTATGTAATTAGCTACGTCATGCGGGAAGTCTGCCCAGTTGAATGCCTTCTTTCCCTTTCTGCCGCCGTAGTTTTTATTTGAACTATATATTGTGTAGGCAGATGAGCCATTTCTAACTATAAAGTTATCAATAATCTCCTTAAGCTTTGACCCCCTAGCTTCATAAAGCTCATTCCACTGATCCTCTAAGGTCTGTATTCTCTGTAGTATATCACTATCGACTACAGACTCATTCCTTGATGCCCAGAAAAGCTGAGCATATAATTCTGTTATCTCATTCTCTATCGCATAAGCAGGTTCTAGAGCATCAACTATCTCGCTAGTTGTATACCTAAGATCTCCTATGCTAATACCCTTATTAATATTTAAAACTCTATCCGTGAGCTTGTTTCGAGCATTCTGATTGGCCCTTATTCTACTTGCTACAGCTGTGGCAGAATTGCTCCCGTCCTTACTGGTTACGTTTTTATTAGTAATCCTAGGGTTATGCTTTTTCTCAATCTCCTCGATTTGCTTGGTTAGTTCAATGCCAGTAGCATCTGGGTCTTGATTGCCTATCCCACTTAGATACTTATCGCGCTCTAAGCGCATTTGCCTGAGCTTAATCAGCTGGGTTTGCCTACGCTTGCCAGCCCCAAGCTGGAAGACAGGATTGCCATCTGTATCACTTAATGCCCTCGACTTGGCCTTATGGTAGGCCGATGGATTCTTGAATGCAATGGGCAATGCATCGCCACTCCTCTCTGTGGGTGGCTTGTAAAATACAACAGTCTCTCCTGTAAACTCAAACTTACGAACAATACCATCTTTCCTAACAGTAGGATCGAGTAAGAAATCAATTAAGGGCATCCCTTGCTGTTTGCCTCTACTGGTATCTTGACTGAGCCACCTTGGGTGTATGAATAATCTACTGTAGCTTGAGAAATAAGAGGTGCCATATTCTTTAGTAGCGCCACTCTCATCCTTGTAGAATGCTTTGGTCATCTCCCTATTAAACCCAACAAACTCTTTATCCGCCAACCCCTCATCTCTGTATAGGTTCTTAAGCGGATCACCAAATTCGTTTGTTCGGTTCTCGGGTGGCTTAGGGGCCACTCCTATTACATTTCCATCCTCATCAGTTATAAGCTGAGGAACAATCCTAGTCTCCTGATTCCTATATAGCCCAACAAGCCTAGTGACTCCAGTAGACCTACCATATGCATCCTTCTCTATAACTAAAGCATGCTTCTTATATGGGCCATTAGATTTAATGCCAACCCCAGTTTCCGCACTTCCATCATAGTTATTCTTGCCCATACTATCTGCATCAGATAAAACGGTAGATGCTATAGCCTTTAGTATATCCTGCGCAGAAGGCCCATTAGCTGGAAGCTTTACTGCGCTAAGTATATCTGGGTTTATGTCTATATTGCCATCGGGACCAGTAAGTAGGGGCAGTTCACCACCATTCCTTACGGACTTTGGTATTTCACTTTCGAGCAAAGCAATATCTGTTTTTAGCTGTCGGATAGCAATATCCAGCTCAACCTCAGAAACCCCAAAGTTGTCGGCTGACACCTTCTGCTTATTAACCGAACGGCCAATCTTCATGGACTCCAGCCTCTTAAGGTGTCTAGTTTGCTGGATTATAGTGTTCTTTATATCTTCGTGCTCAGCGGTTACTCCAGTTGCAACTGGCACCCTCAGCCTGACTCTTGCTGGAATAGAAACATTCCTAGCTAGGCTAATGATTTTAGTTACCGTACCCTTAGTGTCTGCAGATAATGCGGCTTCTAGGCCAGAATCAGTAAGGTTAAGTAGAGCTGCAAAATCAAAATACTCAGCCTGTCTGCTAAGGTACCTACTTTCTATTGCATAAATCTCAGATTTAACTTTTTCGATTTCGCCATCTAGCCTTGCTAAATCTAAATTGACTGACTCTATTTTCCTTTCATGCGCTTTCCTAGCTGAACGAATGACACCCTCTGAAGTCAAGAGACTTAATTGGCGCTCAAAAACACTAGAAAGATTATCCTTCTCTTTACGCTTTATTGCATGCTCTGACTCAAGCGAATTCTTATAGTCCAGCTTTTGTTGCCTTACCTCCTGATCCGCAGCTGGAATCTTGCCTACATCAAGCTGTGAATTTCTCTTAGCTTCAAGAGTTCTTCTAATTATATTTGTGTACCAAATTGAAATATTCCCCGCAGGCTTATTCTGGGAATACATATCAATCATCTCTCCGAGAGTTATGCCCCTTGTAACTTGTCGCCTTGTGCCATCAGCATTTTCCTCATATGTAACAATGGGATCGGGAGCAACTGAGTCCAGTGTTGACTCCCCGCTTATAGTTCCCCAATCAAGCTCTTTGTGGTAGGGGTTGCCTTCGCTGTTATTGAAGTGCTTTTGTGGTTGACCTATAAAAAATGTGGGGTCCTCAAACTGTGCCGACTCAAATGTTTCTATCGCGGAAGCTATATCGGTATCGCTTGCCTGTCCGTATCTAAGGATAAACTTTCTCCTTAGTGACTCAAATACCTGTCCAAATGTTCCATCAAGCAATGACCTGTATATATCGGTATAGTCATAGGTGATGACATTCTCCATTGCTTGCTCGCTAAGGCCAGCAGATATACCAACCGACCTAAGGGCCTCACCCATCTCGCCCCTTGTAAGGCTCTCAATTGAATCTGTAATGAAGCTAATCAGGTCGTCCTCGGAAGCAGTAGATACGGTATCGCTAACATCTAGTGCTGCCTTAATTGTAGTAGACGCTTGCTCGACCAATGCATCATACAAGTAGGCTGCATTAGTTTCAGTCATGTAGTCATTGCGCTCATTCGCTCTCTTACCCAACTGAAACAATAACTCCTTAATGTCGGAATCAGCATTGAAATTAGGCTGAATAAGGGCCGCCATAACAGCCTCTTTTCCGTAACGCTCTATCAGCTCTAGTATCTTTGGATCGGTGTACCTAGACCTCAAGTGAGCCAATGTATTCTCAACCAACTGCTCTCTTGTTGTCTGCTGTATCTCTCTAGCCCCCAGATCATTTATGAGGTTGAGCCAGAATATCTGTACATCATTCCAGAGCAACTTAAATACCTTACCTATTAATTCGGGGTTAAGGACTGAAGATATGTCATTTAATCCGTCAAAAAGCTTGGCAATGTCAGCCTCAAGTACTTTATTTTCCTCCCTTAAATCTTTAACTCTCTGCTCCCGATCAATCTGCTCACCCTTGCCTGTTGAGAAAAGCTGAGGAACGAGAGGCTCAACACCTTCGGTTAAGTTGAGTATCTCAATGCCCCGACTAATTACTGGATTATTTGGGTCTGTTGGGTCTATAGCAATAATGCTAGGGTCTGGGTTTTGAAAGTTATCTTCGAGCCTCTGCCCTAAGCCCGATAAGGCAGCCTGAATAACACTAGGGTTATTGAGGAAATAAAATTTAGCGTTCGGGTAATTCTCGGTTAAAGCATCAGTAACAATAGGCTTCCCATCTGAGTCAAGTTGCAGTATTGGAACAAGATGTAGCTTTTCATCATCAAAAGTCATCAGCCAGCCCTTAAGATCAGAGCCTATCTCTTCTAACTCCTGTATGCGGGAAGGTGTGACAGTGGGGGGCGTGGGTGGCGTGTCGGAAGACGGCGGTGGCGGCGTGTCTTCCGAAGACGGAGTCGCTGGGGCTTCCTCATACTTAGCCAAGACCTCATCCTTTAAGTTATCTGGCGCATTGTCTAATGCAGCATATATTCTCTGTGTCAGATCTTCTGTGTAAATGGATTCAACCGTAAAGCCTCTCTGGGCAGCTTTAGCCCATAACTCTAAACCCCACCTGTAATTCGCTTCTGTCAATTGGTACTGTCCAGCTTTAAACTGGGCGTAAATCTCTGGGGTGATCTCGCCTTCGGTGAGCTGCTCACCCGATTTATACATATCCATGAAGGTATCGAACTCGGTTCTGTTCACCTTCTTCTTGGATGCCCTTATGAATGTCCAGCCTTGGCCTAGCTTTGGCTTGGCTTCCTCAATGTTACCTTCTACCCCTGTCGGGGCATCTATGTATACATATTTATCTGTTGTTTTGTCTTTGTACTTATAAAGTAAAACATGCCGCCCTGTGCCTTTACTTTTATCATCGGCCTTGGGGACTGAAAGCCTCTCTAGCTTTCTACCTAACTCTCTTCCTATGCCCTTT
>Ga0160423_10001743_pt1 | contig 18192 bp, 14 predicted proteins | sample CRUFie14St8metaG_FD_108191 | JGI IMG/M metagenome (GOLD analysis project Ga0160423, IMG submission 108191) | Marine microbial communities from the Costa Rica Dome - CRUD Field 142mm St8 metaG | ecosystem: Environmental > Aquatic > Marine > Oceanic > Photic zone | place: Costa Rica: the Eastern... | reverse complement strand
TCGCGGCCCTTCTTCAGGATTTATCATCCCAGGGTATGCTCGACGACACCATGGTTGTTTTGACCACCGAATTTGGCCGAACTCCAAAGATCAATGGACGAGGTGGAAGGGATCACTTCCCCAAAGCTTTCTCGATCATGATGGCAGGCGGCGGCGTTCAAGGAGGTAAGGTGATTGGGAAAACTGATGCAGCCGCAAGTAACATCGAAACCGAGTCCTACGAACCCAAAGACCTTCATACCACTGTCGCCTATGCCCTTGGACTTCCGGTCGAGAAAAGGATTCACGCCATGGGCGGCCGCCCATTCTTCGTGGGAAATCGCGGAAAAGTAATCAAGGAGGCCTTTGGATCTGCCTGAGGCACCGAGTTGCAGAACTTAATCGGTCTCAATACTCGCCCGGCTCCGATGGACCCGGGCGATTTTTTTAGGGAGAGGAAGACCCCTCTGTATTTCTGCGTGACTGGCTTGGAATAGTCCTAATACTTGCGGGTGATGGACGGGAATCTTCCTACCTTCAATTATACGGATATCGTTTCCAACGATCCTTCCGTCCTTCAGAGGCTGCGGCACACATGTCACAATACCGGATTTTTCTATCTGCGTTGCCCAGATCTAACAGCTGGTCTTCTCAAAACCATGTTTGAACAGACCCGGAATTTTTTTGCACTTCCCGCAGCAGAGAAAAATACCATCCACCTCAGCCTTTCGAGGCATTTTCGAGGCTACTCCGTTCTTGATGAGGAAGAAACGCAGGGCGCTCCTGACCATAAGGAGACTCTCGACCTCGGACTCGAATACCCACCGTCGAACTCGGAAACGGACTACCATACCCTTCGTGGGCCTAACCAATGGCCTGAAAGTTGCCCCTATTTCCGCGAAGCATGCGAATCATATCTGGAGCAGCTTTGCCGTATCGGAGAGAATCTGTCGAAAAGTCTGGCTCTGTGTCTCGGTCTCGAGGAGGACACCTTTTCCCGTCACTTCATTCCTCCTCACTGCATGCTACGGCTCATCGCCTATCCTCCTGTTGAGCCACATTCTAATATCAATCAGGGAATCGGAGACCATACAGATTTTGGCTGTCTGACTATTCTCGCCCAGGATGAGATAGGAGGGCTCGAAATACGCCAGGCAGACGGGACGTGGATTACGGCAAGCCCCCGTCCCGACACCCTCGTTATCAACCTCGGGGACATGTTAGAGCTATGGACCGGTCATTATTTCATGGCTACGCCTCATCGAGTCCAAAGCCCCCGGGGGGCCTCCACCAGATACTCTATTCCGTTTTTTTTCGAGCCTGATCTAGACACCATGGTGACACCTATTGCTCCGGAGTCTCTTCCTCCGTTTGAGAGAGAACCTTCTAACATTCCGCCCCTCGAACCTATTCTCTATGGGCAGCATCTGCTGGCGGCCTTTCACCGCAGCTACCCGGGAATCGCTCCCTGAGGAAATTGGGCCGATTCCTCACTCCCACTACTACCTTCCGACTCTTTTTCCCTTGAGCAGGAGAACTGCGTTTCCATCGATTCGAATTTCAAGGTTAGAGAATTGTGCAACATACTTCAAAACCTGTCCCACTGGAATATTCTGGAGCTGTAGTGTCACCGGTGAGGTAGGGTCCACTCCCGGACCGAGAAGAATGTTAATTGCCTTTTTCGATGAATCCAGCATGCGGGTCGCCTCTACCAGCTCTTCAATGACCTGCCTTAGATGAGCATCTTCAAATTCAACCTTGGGCATCCTGATCTCGGAGAGCCGTCGCACTATCACCGGACTTCCCCGTTTCAGGAAGGGCCTGGGTCTTACGCTTCCGCCTCTGGGAACTATCCGGATAGCGTGCCGGTCCTCACGATAATCAAAACCTCCAAGTTCAGCTGCATAGGCGAATGCTACTCCTTTGGTCACATCATAGAGGCGAAGACTAACTCTCAATTCTCGATTGACCCCCGGATCGACAATGACATTGCGAGCCTTACCCGAAGCTCCTTCTCGCAAGAAGGCAATCAAGTCACTGAGATCTGCCTGATCAAATTCCACCTTGCCAATCTTTTTTGTCTCTGCATACCCCGCCTGCGCTCCGAAAAAAGCAATCGCCACCAACATCCCGCAGACCGACAACCTTCTGAGTATATCCACGTGCATTTGTTATGTTTACCGGATTTTCTGAGCACTGCAACCGGGGTATTAGCGAAAGCTGCCAAATACACCTACTTCCCGCGGAGATCATAGCAAACCAGCCTCGATCCGAACGCGTTCTGGTTAACGTAAAGCAGGCCTCTGCTCAGAGCAGGAACTCCCCACGTCTCCGGCGCTCGAAAAAGCTGTGTTCTGGTAATTACTTGTGCGCCTCCCGGGGACAGATCAAGCCAGAGAAGAGTCCCTTGTGCTCCGAGGCACAGAAAGGCACCGTCTACCCTCAGTAAGCTTGCTCTCCCAAGACGCGCACCCGCAAGATTAATAGGATCTCTCCACTTTTCTTTACCATTCTGCACCTCATGACAGACGATCTCTGTTCCTGCAGTGCCACTCACTCCATAAAGATGCCCTTCATGAAAAACAGGCGTAGTAAACTGGCTACCAAAGCGCGGAGCCTTCCAGCGCATACGAAACTTACCATCTGGACCTAAGTCAACGAGAGCTCCTCCCTCAGTATAGCTTTCCGTGATAAAGATGGCATTGCCCACGGCCACAGGGGATGCCGCGTTCACCGATGCGAACATTCGGGCACGCCAGGGAAATGAATCATCAATTCGGCCATTTTTCGGATCGATACTGAGCAATCCTCCGGTCGGGGGGTCCACCATCCCCCCGGTAAAAACCAACACCCTCTGTTTTCCATTCAGGACAGCAGGGACCGGAGATGCATAACTAGCGTTCCACTCATGCTTAGTGCTCCACAATAAGCGCCCTGTTCTTTTATCAAACCCCCCAACACATATTTTCCCACCAACATTGATAATAAGCTGTTCTCCCTGCACCAGAGGACAACCACCACGTCCGAAAAAGAAAGGAGCGGGCCCATAATCCTCCTCAAGATTCCTTTTCCATATCAATTTTCCCGTCTCAAGTCCCAGACAATGCAGGTCCCCCCGAATACCGACGACAAAGACTAGGTCTCCATCTATCACCGGTCCAGATCTTGGTGCATCTTCAACTCCATAACTGGAACCCAACCGAACTGGGTACTCGTACTTCCAGTATCGTCTGCCTGTCTCCGTATGCAGGCATTCTATGACTTCCTTCCCGTCAAGTACGTGGAACATGACTAGTCGGCGACCCGAAATCACCGTTGGAGCATGCCCGGAACCGCGCTTGACCTCCCAGACCTTTGCTAACCCTTGCTTAGGAAAGACCTTGAGGAGCCTGCTCTCTTTCGAGTGCAGGTCATGCCTTGGGCCCAGAAACCGGGGCCAATCCTCAGTCGTGGCCTCAGCCGACAGAGCTTTTGGAGCACTATGAAAAGTGAGGCGTTCAAAATTCTCTGGTTCGGCCGCAGCGAGTGCAATTGAGGCTCCAGCTACGATCAAGAGGCTTTGTGCTGATCGAAAAATCATAGGTAGGGGGTATTTGTCTCATAGCAGGAGAATCCCCGACGAGGAGAAAGATTCACTTCAGCTCCTCATCACGGCATATTCTTTGATTGTACGACTTCCTGTTCCCACAGGATGATTGTGACTCGCGGGAACGAGAATAACTCCCTATCGTGTCGCCACCCCGACACTCTCAGCAAATCCAACAATATGCCCGCTCCAGCACCGGCCCCTGATCCGGAACGCCTCCCTGGCTTCGTCCTGTGTCGCGGGGGCCTCGAAGAGGTCGTCGAAGAAGAGCTCAGGGAGTTAGAAATCGAGGTAGTTGGCAGACACAAGAGAGCTGTCGAAATTACCACCAACCTCGCCGGATTTTACCGGGCGAACATGGGCTTGCGTTCAGCGCTGAACGTTCTCCGCCCGATTCGGAGCTTCAATGCGAGGAACTATGACCTCCTTTACTACCAGTCCCGGAAAACCAACTGGCATAAGCTCTTCCCTGTGGACGCCCGCCTGCGGATCGACGTGAAGGGGCATTCCCCGAAGATCACCCACACCCGGTATGCGATCCACCGCGTCAAGGATGGGATCACGGATACTTTCCGCAAGCTTTGTGGCGGCGTCCGCCCCTCTATTGAAAAAAGGGATCCGGACGTACACATCGTGGTCTATCTCGAGAAACACCGCGCCACTCTGGCTCTCGACATGTCAGGCACTCCCTTATTCAAGCGGGGGTATCGCATTGAGCATGGCGAGGCTCCCATGAAGGAAGACCTCGCTGCCGGCATTCTTTCTCTCTCTGGATGGGATCGCCGCTCTCCACTTCTGGACCCCATGTGCGGTTCGGGGACACTCCTTTTTGAGGCTTGGATGATGGCTGCGGGAATCGCTCCGAATCTTCATCGAGGATTCGGGTTTGAGTCACTTCTCGACTACGACGAGGCGCTACATGTTGCCGAGAAACGAAAGCTCAAGGCACGCGAGACTCACCCCGAGAACCTCCGCTTACTCGGGATAGAGATCGACCCGGGAACGGGATCCACCATGGAGAGAATCCGGGACAGATATTTCCCTAAATCCCCAATCCAGCTCAGGCGGGGCAAATTCCAGAACGTTAACCCTGGACCGGGTTTCGGAGCTCTTGTCTGCAACCCTCCCTACGGCCTCCGCAGTGGGACTGAAGCTGAAATCATGCCTCTCTATAGCGATCTGGGAACCTTTCTTCGTACTTATCTAAGGGAGGGGTCAGCAGCAGTCTATACCGCCAACCACGACGCCGCAGGCTCTTTTGGAGGTAGCCAGTCATCTTCTATTCCACTCCTGAATGGTTCCCTCGAGGGAAGATTATATCGCCTCAAGCAAACCCAAGACGATCCGGTTCGTTCAGGCTAGCGCTCTGGACTTGAACGACCTCAACAACATGGTCAGCGGCCCAAAGACTATCAGCGAGCCTCATAAGGAGATCCGGTTTACCCGGGGAGCCCAGGCTTCTTTTTTTGCTATTCTTGCCGCGGCCTCAGGAGGGAGCTCTATCTTTCTTCTAATCTTCTCTCTGAATACCGGCACCACCCCGCTGGCCTCCCTATGGGCTCTCGCTCCGGCGTCAATAAGCCTTATTTTCTTCCGTCTCTCCCTCAGATGCATACGCCACGCATACCTGATCATGACTCCTATCGGCATCGAGATCTTTCCCTTTTTCAAACCGCAGGATAACCTCCGAGTCATTTACTGGTCCGAGATCTCACAGGTAGAGATCGATCAAACTAACAGACTTCTAATCCATCTCTCCGGAGAGCCCCCCTCTGGAATCATCGCCTCCTTAAAGCCACTTCTTCCGCGACAACGCGACCTGCTCGCCGAAGCTATTGGCGGGCGGATGAGTCAAGGGGCCGCAAAAAGAGAATGATGCCCTGCAGTATGAAAGAGAATAGGAATTGATGCTTGCAGTTGCAGCGTTAATGGAACTTTTGAGGCAAGCAATCTCCCAACCCTGATGGAATCACCTCCTTCTCTCCAGCTTCAGTCCGTAGCCCAGGCCTTCGGCCAGCAGGGGTGGCACTGCGAACCCGTCGAAGGGCGGGAAGTTCTAGAGGCACACTTCGAAGCCCATCACACTCATATCCAGCTCCACGCCCAGGCATTCGCTCAACTCAACGCATTGTCTATCGTTGCAGAATGCCCCCTGACCTCCGAGCCCAGTCATCTCGCCGCAACCCTCGAACTGCTAATGCGGGCCAACAAGCAACTGACCCTTGGGAGTTTCGAATTTGACATCGACCGTCAACAGCTGGTTTTTCGTATCACGAATCTTTTCGATCGAGAACGCTTCGATGCCGACATTGTCTCATCCATGGTTCATTGCGCCATTGCCGAGCTGGATCGAATCGTTCCGCTAGTCGGAGTCTTGACGAAAACTCCGGTCGATCTTCTGGAAGATCTCTCCCTACCCCTTTTACTTGAAAGGGAAGACCTCCTTCCCCCTCTTCCGGAGGAAAATACACCAGATTCTCTCGAGGGGGGATGGGAAGAGGAACTCTAGGGCTCCCTGTTTGGGTTTTCGTACCAGATCAAACCAAGCCCCGCTACCTCCTCGCAGGTTACGACGTCGAGGTCTCCATCCTTATCTAGATCGATCAATTCGATCAGATCGAATTTGGCCCCCTCAATTCCACCAATATCATTCTCTTTCCACTTTCGATCAGTCGGAGACCCTTCCCAAGTCTGCCAAGCCACACACTTCGCAGGTTCAGATCCCCGATTCGTACTTACCACATCAACTCTGCCATCGAGATCGATGTCTCCAACCGCAAGTGATTTCCCCAGTGGCAGCCTGAAGGGCAGCTCAAAGGCATGATTTTCCCACGCAACCTTTTCACCCTCCCTTCTCCGAAACCAGTCCATGTGCCCATTACGATTCGTGCAAATGACATCCTCGAGGCCATCTCCATCGAGATCTGCCACCTTGAGGAACATAACCTCTTTGCCTTTTGACCCAATCTCGTGCTCCTTCCAGCGACCGCCTTCCGCAGCAACTGCCGGACCTGGATGCTCAAGCCATTTCACTCCAGCAGCACGTCCCGTGCGGTCCGATAGAACTATGTCCATGTCTCCGTCTCCGTCGAGATCATGGGGAGCTATAGTCATGATCCATCCTGCGTCATAAAGAGGATAAAACTTCCAATCCGTCATCACTCGAGGGTTTTTGGGGGCCTGTAACCAGCCTACCGAAGCACCTGATCCCTTGGATCCGACTACAAGATCCACTCCATTCATCCCGTCCACATCAAGAGCGGAAGCAAACATCCAGCTCTGCTTCTTCCTCGTCGCAGGAAAATATGCGGTCGTCCATGCCTGCGCCTCAAGATATTGCTCCCTCTCTCTCGGAGCCCAGTGAATAAACACACTCCGATTCGAGCCCTCGCAGCAGCTCACCACATCCACTGCTCCATCCCGGTCCAGATCAACGAAAACGGCGTCTTCAGGAGAAGCAACCTCTCCCACTGTCACAGAGGGCCACCGCTGTCTTACTGCGGCCGGGCCAGGATTCAAGGTCACTCGCACAACACCGCCCTCTTCCCATCCCGTAGTGAGGTCCAGGTAGCCGTCCCCGTTGACGTCCTCAACGCGGACTCCGTCGGCACCCCGTGAGGAGTCATCAATAATATGACGCTTCCACTGTGCATCCGAGATAACGGAAAAATGGAAAAATATCACAAAGCCTAAAATAGTCACGCGAGCCATGGCAACCGACTGCCCTACCCTCCACGCCCACTGGAGCAACCAAAAACACAATCGACACCCGTGAATTATCCTGTTTTGTGGTTCACCCGTGCTATTGAGGAATCTCCACATATAGGCTAAAAGTTCCCCATCGGATGTTTCCCCGCTACCCATCACTCCTGTTTCTCCTGATCCTGCAGCTTCTGGCGCCAGCCAATGCAGAGCGTCTGGACTTCAATCTGGACGTTCGCCCACTTCTATCTGACCGCTGCTTCAAATGCCACGGCTTCGATAAGAATACCCGTGAATCCGAATTGCGCCTCGATGTGCCGGGAGGAGCCTTCGCCAACCGTGACGGGGGGCAGGCCATCGTTCCCGGCAAGCCCGAAGAGTCCCTCGTCTGGCAACGGATCACCAGCACTGATCCCGATGATGTCATGCCACCGCCTGACTCTCACCTCAAACTCAACGAGAAGGAGAAGCAGCTTATCCGCCAGTGGATCGCGGAAGGCGCGGAATATAAAGAGCACTGGGCTCTCATTGCTCCTGAGCGTCCCGACGTCCCCAAACCGGTTAACGCTACCGTTCATAATCCGATCGATGCCTTCATCGCCCACCGCCTCCTCCGCGATGACCTGAAGCAATCCCCCTCCGCCGACAACCGCACTCTCATCCGTCGTCTCTCTCTTGACCTCCGAGGTCTTCCTCCCACACCAGAAGAAGTTACCACATTCCTCAACGATAACGCTCCAGACGCTTACGCGAAACTTGTCGACCGCTTCCTCGCGGATCCCTCATATGGCGAACGGATGGCGTGGCCATGGCTCAACGCCGCTCGCTACGCAGACTCTAACGGCTACCAGGGCGACGGTGAACGCACCATGTGGCCGTGGCGAGACTGGGTCGTCGACGCGTTCAACCGCAACATTCCCTGGGATGACCTCACCATCTGGCAACTCGCAGGTGATCTCCTCCCCAACGCTACCACTGAACAACGCCTTGCCACCGGCTTCCTCCGTAATCATCCCATCAACGGCGAAGGCGGACGGATCGCCGAAGAAAACCGCGTGGACTACGTCATGGACATGACGGAAACCACCGGGACCGTCTGGCTCGCCCTCACCTTCAATTGCTGCCGCTGTCACGACCACAAATACGACTCCCTCACCCAGGAGGAATACTATAAGCTTTCCGCCTTCTTCAACCAGACGCCCGTTAACGGCAGCGGTAGAGACCCCCGCACTCCCCCCGTGCTCGCCGTCGCAAGCGGCGCACGCAAGGCCGAAGAAGTCGCTCTAAAGGAAGAAATCAAGGCTCTCAGGGAAGAATTCGCCAGCTTCCAAAAGGAACTCACTACCAAACAGCCCGCGTGGGAGAAATCACGCCGCACCGAAAATACAGACCTCGAGTGGGCCATTCTTTCCACCAATTCAGCCAAAGCGGAGAAACAAAAGCTCGAAGTCCTCAAGGACGGTTCGATCTTAGCCAGCGGTGACAATCCCAAGAACGACGTCTACAACCTCTCCACCGAAACTGAGCTCCAATCCATCGCAAGCATCCGCCTGGAGGCTATCCGCCACGAAACCATGACCAAGGGCTACCTTGCCCGGTCCGATAGCGGAAACTTCGTCCTCACCGACTTTAAGATCCGGGTTCAACCTCTTGGAGGAACCGCCATTCATTCCAAGTTCAAGTCTGCAATCGCTACCTACGAACAAAGCGATCACAAGATCACCAAAACCTTCGACGATAAAGCCGGCACCGGCTGGGCCGTCTACGAAAATAATCAGATTAACCGCGACCACGAGGCGATATTCCACTTGGAAGAGCCCATCGAAGTCCCCGAACACGCCTCGGTCATCGTCACGATGCGCCACGATTCTCAGCACGACAATCATAACCTGGGCCGCTTCCGCCTCTCCGTCAGCGCCACCCCCGATGCTAAACTCTCCAGCGGCGAACGCCGCCTTCAGGATGCTCTCGCCATCGAGGCTGCCAAACGCAGCGAAGCCGAAAGCAACCTAGTCGCAGCCGCTCATCGCGAAGCCACCCCTCGTCACGCCGAACTCGAAAAACTCATTGCTGACAAAGAAAACGAACTCAACTCCAGCCGCAAAGGGCTTCCCAAAGTCATGGTCATGGAGGACATGGAAAAGAAAAGGAAGACCTATATCCTTGATGTTGGCGTCTACAATAAGCGCGGGAAAGAAGTTGAAATCGGCACTCCAGCCGCTCTTCCAGCATTTTCCAAAGACCTCCCGCAAAACCGCCTCGGTCTCGCCCAGTGGCTCACAAACGGGGAGAACCCACTCACTGCCCGGGTTACGGTCAATCGTTTCTGGCAGCAGCTCTTCGGCGTCGGCCTCATAAAATCACCCGAGAACTTCGGTGTCCAAAGCGAGGTTCCAATCCACCCCCGCCTCCTTGATTGGCTCGCCGTCGAGTTCCAGGAAAGCGGATGGGACGTCAAGCAACTCATCCGAACCCTCGTCAATAGCCACACCTATCGACAATCTTCCCGGGTCACCCCTGACCTCCTCGAAGCCGACCCTACAAATCGCCTCCTCGCCCGCGGTGCCCGCTACCGCATGCCCGCCTGGATGATTCGTGATCAAGCCCTCTCCGCCAGCGGACTCCTCGTCGACAAAAAAGGTGGTGCCCCTGTCAACAGCTATCAACCCGAAGGCATCTGGGCAGAAGCCACTTTCGGCAAGAAGCGCTACAGCCGAGGAAAGGGCGACGACCTCTACCGTCGCAGTATCTACTCCTTCTGGCGCCGCATCGCAGCTCCACCCATGTTCTTTGACAATCCCGGACGCGAAACTTGCTCTGTAACAATAAGCCTCACCAACACACCTCTCCACGCTCTCAGCACTCTTAACGACACTACTTATGTCGAAGCTTCCCGGGCCCTTGCCAATCGCGCCGCCTCCTCTGCGGGCAAAGACAGCAAACCCGCAACCCAGATCGCTCACGCTTTCCAGCTCGTTGTGGCCCGCAAGCCAAGTGAGAAGGAACAAGAGATCCTGGAGAATATCTACAACCGTGCCCAACTACGCTTTACTTCCGACCCCGGCGCTGCCTCCAACTTTCTCAAGAACGGAGAGTCCCCTCGCAACTCCGACCTCCCCGAACCCCAGCATGCAGCCCTCGCAACCGTCTGCCTCGGCATCCTGAATCTGGACGAAGCACTCACCAAGGAATAGGCTCCGTCCCACTCTTGCGAACCTCTAAGGCCTATCCGATCCAACGCCGATGAATCCGCTCACAGAACACCAGCTGAACATCAACCGCCGCCATTTCTTTGGCAAGAGCGCTACCGGCATCGGCACTGCTGCCCTTTCTACCCTCCTCGGTAAAGAGGGCCTCTCCGCTAACCCTCAGGGTAACGACAAGATCCCCGACTACATTCGCCAGATCGCCCCAAAGGCCAAGCGCGTCATTTACCTCTTTCAAAACGGAGCCCCCACCCACTGCGACCTCTGGGACTATAAACCCAAGCTCAAGGAACTTCACAACACTCCGGTGCCGGAGAGCTATGTTGGCGGCAAGCGCTTCAGCACCATGACCGGTAACGCCAACGGCAAGCTCCTCCTCGCTCCGGTTGAACCTTTCAAGCAATACGGCCAGAGTGGAGCATGGGTCAGCGACTTCATGCCCCATATTGGTGGGATCGCGGACAAGGTCTGCTTCGTAAAGAGCATGCATACCGATGCGGTGAACCACGCCCCGGGCATCTCTTTTTTCATGAGCGGGGCAGAGCTACCGGGGCGACCGACGATGGGCGCCTGGCTCAGCTATGGACTGGGTACCATGAACGACAACCTCCCCGCTTTCGTGGTGATGACCTCGGTCAGCAAGGGAACCACCTGCGGACAGATCTTCTACGACTTTTACTGGGGCTCAGGGTTCCTCCCCACTCGCCACCAAGGCGTCAAGTTCCGCCCCGCCAGCGACCCGGTTCTCTATCTCTCCAATCCCGATGGGATGAGTAAACCCATGCGGCGTGAACTCCTCGACGACATCGGCCGCCTCAACGAGATGAAGCATCAGGATTATGGCGATCCAGAAATCGCCACCCGTATTGCACAGTATGAAATGGCCTACCGTATGCAGACCAGCGTACCGGAACTCGCCGACATCTCCGATGAACCACAGGAAGTTCTCGACCTCTACGGTCCTAGCGTCCACGAATCCGGCACATTCGCCCGTAATGCCCTCCTCGCCCGACGCCTCGCTGAGCGCGGAACACAATTTATCCAGCTCATGCACGCCGGCTGGGACCAGCACCGCTCTCTCACCACCGAGCTTTACACTCAGTGCAAGGACACCGATCAGCCCAGTGCCGGCCTCATCCGTGATCTCGAACAACGCGGCATGCTCGATGAGACTCTCGTCATCTGGGGTGGTGAATTCGGCCGCACCCCCTTCCTTCAAGGCAACATGAAGGACCGCAAAGGCTGGGGCCGTGACCATCACCCCTACGCCTTTACCACCTGGATGGCTGGAGGCGGAGTCAAGCCCGGCATCACCCATGGGGCCTCCGACGATATCGGCTTCAACGCCGTGCACGACAAAGTCCACGTTCATGACTTTCAGGCCACCGTCCTGCACCTGCTGGGCATCGATCACGAGCAACTGACCTTCAAGTTCCAGGGCAGGCATTTCCGCCTTACCGATGTCCACGGCAAGGTCGTGAAAGACATCGTCTCGTAGGGATTTCGGACTCTGTCAGACCATTTTTTGTCCGCCTCCGTCTTTTCTCCCTCGCAAAATTGCGCCCATAAGAAGAAAACCCATTGCAGCAGACGCTAGAGGAGCCTCAGCTGTGACTCCCGCAGCCTCAGCGCCGCACGTCTCATCAGAATAAAGATCGCCGTCTCTCCAAACCCAGATGGGGTGCCGGTCTTGAAAGCTCCAACCTCCCTATCATTGCATGACTGAAGACCAATCCAACTCACCGGAGAGCCCACCGGAATCAGGATCCTCGGAATCCGAGCTCATCGCTATTCGTCGAGAGAAGCTTGCACGCCTGCGTGAACTTGGCGTCGATCCTTTCGGAAGTAGGTTCGAAACCGATACTACTGCTTTCGATCTCAAGGAGGCTTTCGTGGATGATCAAGCGGTTAGACTGGCCGGTAGGATCCTCGCTATACGAGACATGGGCAAATCGGTCTTCTTTGTCATTGGTGACGTGCACGGTCGCATTCAAGGCTACTTGAACAAAAAGGGGGTTTCCGAAAAAGACTGGGAGGTCTGGCAATTGCTCGACCGGGGAGATTGGATCGGAATTGAGGGTGTCACCTTCACGACCGGGAAGGGTGAGCCTACCGTCAAAGTGAGCTCCCTGCAGGTCCTCTCGAAAGCGCTCCGTCCCATGCCTGATAAATGGCATGGAGTTGCCGACCGGGAGATCAAGTATCGCAAACGACACCTAGACGTCATGGCGAATCAGCGAAGCGCTGATCTTTTTGTGCTTCGGTCCCGCATGCTCGCCGAAATCCGAAATTTCTTCCATGAGCGGGACTTCCTCGAGGTCGAGACGCCCATGCTTCAGGACGTAGCAGGAGGAGCTGCAGCCCGACCCTTCGAGACCCACCATAACGCGCTCAATATGCCCCTTACGCTGCGTATCGCTCCCGAACTCTACCTCAAAAGGCTTCTTGTAGGAGGATTCCCCAAGGTTTTTGAGTTAAACCGAAACTTCCGCAACGAGGGGATCTCAAGAAGGCACAACCCCGAGTTTACCATGCTAGAAGCTTACTGGGCGTTCGCGGATTTTGAGAAAATGGCTGAACTGGTCGAAGAACTGGTGTGCTCACTGGCGGAAAAGTTCTTTGGCACTCTGCAAATTGAACACAAAGATGAAGAGGGTGAAGTGATAAGGAGCATCGACCTTTCGCGCCCTTGGAAACGTCGTCCATATCGTGAACTTGTTCGTGAAGCGGCTGGCAAAGACTGGTTTGATATCAGCCCCGACGAGCGAAGAGCTCGTGCCGAAACGGACTTCAACCTCGAAATTGGAGCGGAACTCGAAGATTACGAGGTCACTCAGCAAGTCTTTGAGAAACTGGTCGAGGAGCACACCTTCGACCCCTGTTACGTCACTCATGTAGACGCCAAGCTGATCCCACTCGCCAAGCTCAATGAGGCGGACCCTGGGACCATCGATGTCTACGAACTCATCATTAACGGCCAGGAAATCTCCCCTGGATACTCGGAACTCAACGACCCCGACTCTCAACGAACCCGTTTCGAGGAGCAAAGCGGGGGGGAGGCTCAAGAAATCGATGAGGATTTTGTCGAAACTCTCGAACACGGCATGCCGCCGGCAGGAGGAATCGGAATCGGTATTGATCGACTGATCATGCTTCTCACCGGTGCTCCAACGATTCGGGATGTCATCCTCTTTCCCCAGCTGAAACGTAAGGACTAAAGCCCCCCAGCCTGTCGGCCAAGCCGGGGATCACTGGAGATCTGCCTCCCAGCCCCTGACTCTCTCAACACCGCGGTTCCACCGCGCCTTGATTCCGGAGAAATCTTCCCCGGAAGGATCAAAACAACGATCCAGTTCCCACTGCCTCTGGAAATCACCTCGATCCTTCCAAACTCCAGTGGCAAGCCCAGCCAGAGCGGCGGCACCAAAAGCGGTAGTTTCAACATGGCTGGGGCGCAAGACCTTACGCTGCAGGAGATCACTTTGGATTTGCATGAGGAGGTCGCTTTTTGAAGCGCCACCATCAACCCGCAATTCGAGTAATTTCATGCCTGCATCTCGTTCCATGCAGCCAAGTAATTCAACGCATTGGAGAGCTACGGCTTCCAGAGAGGCCCTGCAGAGCTGGGCCTGCGAAGTTCCTCTTGTCAGACCGAATACTGCTCCCCTCGCATAAGGGTCCCAATGAGGAGCACCAAGTCCTGCGAATGCAGGAACAACAACGCATCCGCCACTATCAGCTACAGTGGCGGCCATTTTATCGAGATCGCTGGCAGTCTCTACAATTTTAAGCTCGTCCCGGAGCCACTGGAAGAGCGCCCCCGCAACGAAGATAGAACCCTCCAGCGCGTAAGTCACCTCAGAGCCAATACGCCACCCTATCGTGGTAAGAAGGCCGTTTTCAGAACTGACTGCCTCACCACCAGTATTCATGAGTAGGAAGCATCCCGTTCCATAAGTGTTCTTAGCCATCCCTGGGTCAAAGCACGCCTGACCGAAAAGAGCGGCCTGCTGATCACCGGCCATTCCCCCGATCGGGATGCCTCTCCACTCGCCTACCACACCACTGGAGTCGACTACTTCAGGAAGAATTGCCCTTGGAACCCGGAACATCTTTAGAAGAGCTTCGTCCCACTCAAGGGTATGAATATTGAACAAGCTCGTTCTGGAGGCATTGGAGACATCCGTTACGTGGACTCGCCCGCTGGTCAACTTCCAGATAATCCATGAGTCGATCGTTCCAAAGCGGAGCTTTCCTGCCTCTGCCCTCTCGCGAACGCCATCTACGTGATCCAGAATCCACTCAATCTTGGTAGCGCTGAAATATGGATCCAGCCGTAATCCAGTCCTCTCCGCAACCTCCCCCTCTCTGCCTTCCCCTTTCAAGCGCCTGCAGCGTTCCGCCGTCCGTCGGTCCTGCCAGACAATCGCATGGTATACCGCCTCCCCAGTCTCTGCATCCCACAGCACAGTAGTTTCACGTTGATTAGAAATACCTATCCCTGCGATCGTCCCGCCCTCCGCCTCAGCTACCATTGCCTCAAGGGTCTCTCGCTGGGATGTCCAGATTTCTTCCGGGTCGTGCTCCACCCACCCTGGCTCAGGATAATACTGGGGGAACTCCATCTGAGCAGAGCGGGTGACCCTGCCCTTCTCGTCGAAAAGCAGACTACGCGAACTCGTGGTTCCCTGATCCAGAGCGAGGACATACTTCATTCTCCATTCAGGGGATCGCACCTCGAATCGCTTTTCAAGCTGTCTTCCCGTGAAACTGGATCTGTTATTTTCCGCTATCACCCACTGAGATCCCCAAGAATCCTCCAACGAGGCACACAATTTCCCTGCCCTCGCAAGGCATCCAAAAGTTGAAGAATCGGGAGGTTCATAGCTGGAAACACCGATGTTCAGCACCTTCCCTCCTGTTTCCTAATATCGCTTAACCAATAACCCATTGACCACAGCCCATCGATTTCGTCCGCTCTTTGAAACGTGTCCTTGGAATGAAACACACAATCACATCACTCTCCCTGATTAGTCTCGCTCTCTCCGCCTGCAGTCCCACCTCGGACGACGGCGAAGGAAAGGGCGCTAACTCCAACTCAAGCAACAAAACCAAAGTGGAATCCTACGGCAAACTCGAAGATGGCTCAGAGGTGAAGATCTTCACCTTCAGCAACAAGAACGGAATGATCGCCAAGGTCACTGAGTATGGCGCTATCCTTACCAGCTTGGAAGTGCCGGATAAGGACGGCAACGTGAAGGACGTCACCCATGGTTATGACGATCTGGCCGGCTGGCTTACCAACAGCTCCTACTTTGGCGCTACCGTAGGTCGCTATGGCAATCGTATTGCAGGAGGCAAATTCGAAATCGATGGCGAAGTCTATGACGAGTTGGCCATCAACAACGACCCGAACCATCTGCACGGCGGAGAAAAGGGCTTCGACAAGGTTCTCTGGAAAGGCGAGGCAATCGAAGGAGGAGTCAAGCTCACCTACACTTCCGCAGACGGCGAGGAAGGATATCCCGGAAATCTCGAGGTTACCGTGAGCTACACCCTCAATGACAATAACGAACTGAAATGGGTTTGCACCGCGACAACCGATAAAGCGACTCCGGTCAATATCGTCCAGCACGCTTACTGGAACCTGAGCGGAGACCCAACGACTTCGATCAACGACCATATTCTCACTATTCCGGCGAAGTATTTCCTCCCTACCGACGCGACCCTCATCCCTGACGGAAACTTGGCCGAAGTCGAAAATACTCCGTTCGATTTCAATACTGCCACCGTCATTGGAGATCGGATCGAGGCAGAGAGCATTCCCCTCCAGTTCGGAAAGGGCTACGACCACTGCTGGGCAGTAGATGGCGAAGGTTTGCGTCAGGCCGCTATTCTCCGGGATCCAAAGACCGGTCGCGCCATGGAACTCCACTCCGACCAACCCGGCGTGCAGTTCTACGGGGGAAATTTCCTCGATGGAGAAACTGCCGGCAAGGGTGGAGTGAAATACGGGCACCGCACCGCATGCTGTCTGGAAACCCAGATGTTTCCCGACTCACCGAACAAACAGGATAACCCAGCCTTCCCCAATTGCATCCTTAAGCCAGGTGAAACCTACACTCACACCATGGTAAGCAAGTTTTCCTGGTAACCACCTGAATCAAACCGCTGATCATCACCAGCAGAATGGGGGATCGCTAATTGCGGTCCCCTCCTTCTATCGACCCCGTCAAAATCTGAACTAAGACCGCCATGGACGCTCCAACCGTGATTTCCTTCCTTTTCTTTACCGGCCTAGTGGCGTTCCTAACATGGCGCCTGACACGGGGGCGCCTCGACAACACCGAAGAGGGCTACTTCCTTGCCGGACGCAGCCTGAGTGGCGTGGTTATCGCAGGATCCCTTCTCCTAACCAACCTCTCCACCGAGCAGCTCGTTGGTTTAAATGGTGATGCCTATGCTAACGGACTTGCGGTCATGGCATGGGAGGTCATTGCCGGCGCCTCCCTTGTGGTCCTCGCTCTCTTTTTTCTGCCGCGCTACCTCAAGTCTGGGATCGCAACTGTCCCGCAATTCCTGGAAGAGCGCTACGGGCCAGCTACCCGGGCCCTCACGACCTTTATCTTCATCGTAGCCTACATGTTGATTCTCCTTCCGTTCGTCCTCTTCCTCGGCGCCAAGGGACTCGGTGGAATGCTGAACCTGGAAGAAATGCTTGGCCTCGGCGAGGTCGGAACAATCTGGGCGGTGGTGATCTTCATTGGCGTAGTGGGGTCAGCCTACGCAATCTTTGGGGGCCTCCGCGCGGTCGCCGTCTCTGACACCTTCAATGGCCTCGGCCTTCTCATCGGTGGGTTGATGATTACCTTTTTCGCCTTTCAGATGGCCTCCGGGGATGGCGGATTCTCCGAGGCTTTTGCCAAGCTTAAGCAAGAAAAGCCCGAACATCTGCGTTCGGTAGCTACTGACGGAGGACACTACCTGCACTGGTCTACCCTCTTTACCGGAGTCCTCCTTCTCAACTTCTTCTACTGGACCACCAACCAGCAGATTATCCAGCGTACCTTTGCAGCCAAAAGTCTGGCGGAAGGCCAAAAGGGAGTTCTTCTTGCCTCTTTTTTCAAAATTCTGGCTCCTCTCATCCTTGTTGTCCCCGGGTTGCTCGCCTGGCAGGTTTTTGCGAACAAGGGGATCGATCAGGCCAGCATGGAGCAGGGTGAGGTTTATGGACAACTCGTCCGCACGGTCCTTCCAACCTGGCTGACCGGCTTCTTTGCAGCCGTTGTGATGGGATCTATTCTCTCTACCTTCAACTCCGTGCTTAACTCCAGTGCGACTCTCTTCTCACTCGGCGTTTACAAAAAAATCATCCGCCCAAATGCCAGCCAGCATCAACTTGTAATGTCGGGACGCATCTGCAGTGCTGTTGTAGCAGTGCTCGCCGTCATCGCGGCACCCCTCATCTTCCTTAATGTTGATGGTCTCTTCGAAAAATTTCAGTCTCTCAACGGGATTTATTTCATCCCACTTCTGGCCATAGTCCTCTTCGGGTTCTTCAACCGAACCGCGAATGGAGCCACCGCTGTTATCACAATTGTGGCAGGACTTGCCGCTATGGTGCTCGGCACTTTTTTCGGAGGGGCCGAAGCCCTCGACCCGGAAACAAACAAAGTCATTTCCAGGGGTTGGATGATCGATACCTTCCGCTCGGGATTC
>Ga0160423_10001741_pt1 | contig 18195 bp, 13 predicted proteins | sample CRUFie14St8metaG_FD_108191 | JGI IMG/M metagenome (GOLD analysis project Ga0160423, IMG submission 108191) | Marine microbial communities from the Costa Rica Dome - CRUD Field 142mm St8 metaG | ecosystem: Environmental > Aquatic > Marine > Oceanic > Photic zone | place: Costa Rica: the Eastern... | reverse complement strand
TCTTCTTCCTTGAGGGGAATCCTCGCGCTTCTCGTGGTTCTGGTTGCCCTCGGCAGCTTGTTCGGGGCTCGTGCCGCTGACGGAGACGGAGGCCCGACCCACCCTCATGACGAGGGCGCGTGCGTGCTCCGGCTGGACTTGGATCCTACCACCTCGTCGCTTGAGATCGGCGGCAGCGTCGTCACGCCGCTGTTCATTCCGATCACCCAGACCTCGCCGAGCGCCGGGCTCTTCGGCGCGATGTACGTCCAGGTCAACCACGCCGACCTCGTGGCTCAGGACTCTGTGGACGCCATCCCCGTCGGCGAATGCCCCGAGGACGGCCTCTCCGTTTTGAGCGAGGATACCAACACCACGTTTCGATTCGTGTCTCCGCCCGACGTGCTGAAGCAGGACCAGCTCCGCGTTTGGCCCACCGAGCTCGATGTGGAGGTCAAGCTCGCAGCAACCACCTTCGCCGACCTCACGTTCCACGACCTCGCGCTGGAGATCCTGACGTACGACTTTGTGGTGAGGCCCGACCCCAACGGCGCCAATGCCTCCGTGTTCGAGGTGGAAGCTCTGTGGAGGGTGCAGAGCGGCATCGGCAGCGCGGTGAGCATGATTTTGGGCCCAGGGGGCGGGCGCACCTACGTGGACATGGCGGGCCTGAACACCACCGTGACGATGGCGGGGACCTTCGACTGGGAGGGGCGCAAGGTCCACCTCAACTCGGTCGTGTCTGCCGGGTTCGACCTGAAGGACGGCGACATCGCGGACGGCGTCACCGCGGCCGTCGCCTTTGATACCGTCATCAACGCGGACGGCGTGCTCGGGTGCCCCGAGTCGTGCATGCTGCACGGCAAGTGCGTTCCTCTCGGCACGAACTCCTCCGAGTTCGGGTGCCAGTGCGAGTGCGGCTGGTCTGGGCCGAGCTGCGACGTTCCTTCCGGGTATTGTGGGGCTTTTCCTTCTGCCAACGCCACGTCGGTGATCTACCAGTCGGCCCCCGCCGCGACGCCGACCACGTGGGGCGCAGGCAACGATTCCTCCGCGGTGGACGAGTACCTTGCGGAGGCCAAGTCCTTGAAGGAAGAATGTGACCTGAAGCCGGAGGACTGCGGCGACCACCGGGCGTTCAACGAGAACTTTTGCTCCTGCGAGTGCCAGGTGGGCTGGGCCGGGGCAGACTGCCACATGTGCACCAACAACGCTGCGTGCCAGATCGAGGAGCTGGGCGAGGAGTGCGACAACTCGCTCGTATATTCGAACAAAACCTCTGAGAAGGAGTACTCTTGCTACCTCAGGGAAAGCGACCCGGTGAGGGACTTTCTGCAAGGAGACATCAGGGCCACCTGCGTGGTGGAGGAGCATTACTGCTCAATCAGGCTCGGGTCGTTCTCGGACAGCCAGCCCCACATCCAGTGCAACGTTATGGACTGCGCCTTCACCCAGGGGAGCGGCCACGTGAACTGCAACGACCTTGGGTGCCAGTGCCACCCCATTCTGGGCTGCCCGGACTACATCCCTCAGGAAATCATCGACGTGATGCAAGACGCGCAGGGCCTGAAGGCCGGGGTGCTGTGCGACTGGAGGGCCGACGAGCAGCAGTGGGTGTGCGAAGTCTCGGTGGAGGGCCTACCCGTCACGGTGGAGGGAATCTGCACCCAGGGCAAGTGCATCAGTGGGGAGGAGAACGTCAAGGTGGATGCGGCTCCGCTGGATAACGTGTCCCCGCCGGGCCTGCTGCTGGCCCTGGCAGGCATTCTGGGCGGCGTGCTCCTCGCCCTTGCTCTCTTCTTCCTGTCCACGAACCTGTGCAGGATGCACCTTAAGAAGGTCCTTGCAAAGCACGGCAGGTACGGCGGGTCGGCGGTCTCCAATCTGTTGCTCCCGGGGAGCACGTTCACCTTCACGAACATCAAGTGCGTCTTGGCGTCCGACCAGAGCGCCAAGGTCGGCAACAAGGTCGCACCTCTCCTCAACAGAATCTTGCACCCGAGGAAGGCCAGCGGGGAGTCCAAGTCCACCGCGAGCAGCGGCAGCTTCGAGCTCAGTGGCACCCAGAGGAGCAGGGCTGAGAGCCTGAGGTCCATGCACTCGCATGGCGCCAACCACTGCTCGCTGGAGAAGTTCCCCGATGAGATTAAGACAATCAGGGTGATGTCGGACAGCGACCTGTTCAAAAATCTTGACCATGTGTCCAGGGGGGGCAAGAAGACGATCTTGCACTCCATCTCTGGAGGGTCGCAGAAGGGCCTGGTGATGGCCATCATGGGCCCCAGCGGGAGCGGCAAGAGCACACTGCTCAACATCTTGGCGGGCGGCAACTCGCAGATCAACAACTGCAAGATCTCCGGGCTGATCCAGATCGATGGCCAGCCTCGCGACCAATGGTTCAGCAAGATCGCGGCGCACGTCCCCCAGGAGGACAACCAGATCCCAACGCTGACGGTCAGGGAGTGCGTGATGTACTCTGCGATGCTGCGGCTGCCGTGGCACTGGGAGAAACGCGAGAAAGTCAGCCACGTGGACCAGGTTCTGAAGGAGCTTGGGCTCAAGAAGGTTGCGGACAGCCAGGTTGGCGGGAGCGGGGGCGCCATCCGTGGGGTGAGTGGTGGGGAGAGGAGGCGCGTCTCCATTGGAATGGAGCTCGTGACCTCCCCCAAGATCCTCTTCCTGGATGAGCCGACGAGCGGCCTGGACTCCTACACCGCCGCCTCCATCATGTCCACCCTCACCAGGCTCGCCAGGAACGGCAGGATGGTCTTCCTTTCCCTCCACCAGCCCAGCGAGGCCGTATTCAAGGAGCTGGACAAGATACTCCTGCTAGCCAGGGGACACGCCGTGTACTGCGGTGACGCCAGCACCGTCCATGACTACTTCGCGGACATGGGGTTCCCCTGCCCCGCGGAGAGCAACATTGCCGACCACATCCTGGAGGTGGTCAGCAAGTACGACTCTTGCGAGAAGCTGGTGAGGGGCAGCAAGTCCCTGGCCCCCGCTGAGGACGACTGTTCAGCCCAAATCAGGGTCGCGATCGACAAGGCCGAGGCTGGGGTGAACGTGAACATGGAGATCGTGCCGGTGAAGAGGACCCGGTCTCAGACTGCTTTTGTGGAAGTGGACATGACCCCAAGCACCAGAGCCGTGCTGGACCTCTCGCCAACCAGGAAGGGAAACCTTGTTGCTGCAGACTCCTACCAGCCCCTCGACTCGCAGCTCGTGATCCTGTTCTGGCGAACGTGGACAGACATCCTTCGGCACCCAGCGCTCCTCAAGCTGCACCTCGTGGTCAGCATCCTTGTTGGAGCGGCCACGGCGCTGATCTTCCAAAATGTTCCCAACGACCTCGCTGGAATCCAGAACCGCGCCGGCTGCATCTTCTTCACCCTCACCTTCTTCGCCTTTGGGTCTCTCACCTCGATCGACTTGTTTATCTCGGAGAGGGCCGTGTTCACGCGCGAGACTCAAGGGGGCTACTACAGGGTCGGCACCTACTTCTTCGCCAAGGCGGTGTTGGACGGGCTCCTGCTGCGCGTGCTTCCAGCGGTGCTCTACTCGGTGATCATGTACTGGGCCATCGGGCTGAGGAACACCCCGAGCCACGTGTGTGTCTTCTTTGCCACCCTGGCGCTCTTCAACCTCGCTGCTGGCGCGCTCAGCATGGTGATCGCTACGGTCAGCCCCACAGCCGGATTTGCCTCGCTGGCGACCATTGTGGCCCTCCTGGTCGGCCTGCTCTTCGGTGGGTTCCTTGCAAACGCGGACGCCCTGCCGCCCTGGCTGTCTTGGATGCAGTACTGCTCCATCTTTTTCTACGGGTTTGAGGTCCTCTTCACCAACGAGATCTCCGGTCTGGTGGTAAACTTTGACGCCGCCGGCCTGAACGTCAACGTCAAGGGAGACCTCTTCCTGGACACATTCAACTTCTCTCCGGACGACCTGAGCAGGGACATCATTGCCCTCTTCGCAATCTACGTCTGCCTCCTGATCCTGGCGTACCTCCTGCTGGCGTGGAAGGCCAACAAGAGCGACATCAATGTTCAGTCAAACGAGAACACAGAGAAGAAGGGATTCTTCTCTAGGCTCGCGTTCTGGAAGAAGTAGGGCGGCGGGGGCCGTGCTGTAAATTATCACCCCAAAAGTGCGTTTTCAAAAAACAACTTGTTGTTGTGATGGAACATGATTACAATTTATGTTCACAAATATCAGACCTAAAAAATCGATCTATGTCTTGGGTGATTTGCCTTGCCTCTCCACATCACTCAGAGGGGGAGTCCGGCAAAAGAGTCGTGTCCTCGCAGTTGTCGTCCGCACAGGCCGGGCCGGTGGAGTTGCCCTGCTCGATCTCGTCTGTCGTGGTGTTGGGCGCCACCGACTGGGCAACCCCCGCCGCACTCGCCATGATCGTCCTGACCTTCGGCTTGATGCACTTGCCACAGGACAGGAGGCAATACCCGTCCATCCAACCCTCGCTGCACTTTCCAAAGCTGGCCTGCTTGGCGCAGTCGTGCCTGGAGTCGTCCGAGGGAGACTTCTCGTCCGTGCAGTTGGCCGCCACAATTGTGCCGTTGCTCAGGACCTCCCCGTCCTCCGCCTCCACGACCTCCTCCTCAGCCTCTGGCGAGGAATCCTCCTCTACCTCCGCGGTGCACTCGCCGCAAGAGAGCCTGCAGTACCCCTTCATCCAGCCCTCGTCGCACTTGCCGTAATCGGCCTGCTCCTGGCACGTGTAGCTGGTGTCCACGTCGGGAGGGTACTCGTCCTCGCATTTACCGGAGGCGGCCGTGGCAGAGGCCTCCTTTTCCTCCTCCTTAGCAAGCTCGCACTTGCCGCAGGACGCCAGGCAGTACCCCTGCATCCAGCCCTCGCCGCACTTGCCGTAATCGGCTTGCTGCTTGCAGTTGTACTTGGTGTCCACGTTGGGAGGGTACTCATCTGCGCAGTCCCCGGAGGCGGCGGCGTAGGCCGCGCCGGAGTCATCGTAAAGTCCGGCGCACCTTTCCTCCCCCGCGATGGGGAGCCCGCACTCCTCGATTCTCGTCCTGATGATGTCCTTGGCGAACAAGGGCACGGCCTCGTCCAAGACGTCCTCCAGGACGCCGCTGCTGCACGTGCAAAAGTGGACCGCGGAGTCCTGGCCCAAAAGCTCATCCATGGCCTCGCAGCACATTTCGGAGGCGTTGCGCACGCACGAGATGATCCGGTTGTCCGTGGAGAACTCCTGGATCGGGGCGAGGTCGACGCACTCGGTCTTCGAAAGGACCACTAGGCTGGTGGCGTTCTCCTTCTCCCCCTGGGCTCTCGCGGGGGTCACCGCGAGGGCGCACGCCGCCGCGAGGGCGAGGCCCAGCACGAGCCTGTCGCTAGCCTTTCTCATCATCGTCATATCCTACAATCCGGGCGAGGCAGAAAGAGAGAGAAAGAAAAGGAATGAAGTCAGCCCATCAGTCGTTTGAAAAAAAGTCAACGCTGCACCATTCACGGCGCCCGGAGGGCCGAGAGAGCGCCGACACTGGGATCGCGGGTGTGTCTGTCGGTCGTTCCGAGTCTCCTCGGGAGTCGTCGGCGTCCCCCCCTTGGCCATCCCCGCGTGCCCTCTCACTCACCCTCTCGCGCCGGTCGGTTGCTCTTGTCAATCGGTCGCCCCTTCGATCCTCCAAGTGATGCGCTCCAGAGCCTCACAATCTGACCGCCCCCCGTTACAAGCGTTTGAAGCGTTGAAAACCGCGTTTTTCTCAAAACGTGGTCACAAGACCGATTTAGCACTCTCCAACCCCCCGCGCGAAGAAGAATCAGGCACCGTGTAGTTTTTCGGTCTTGTGGATTCCCGCGCGATTTCCCGAGCTGAACTTTTCTGGGAAATGTTGTTTTTTTTTCTTTTTCTTTTTTTCCCCCGTGCCCAAGCGGATGGATCGGAGAGAGTCGCTCTGGGGGAGGAGCACGGCCGACGGCACCGGGGTGGGTAGCATCGATCAGCGATCGCATCCGCGGCGCCTCGTGCTCGTCGCGAGACGAGGCCGAGCCTTCCGTCCTCTGTCGAAAAAAAAAAAAAAAGCATTCGTTCGGCGGGCGGGACCACCCGCGAGCAACGAAGCCGAGGCGACGAGAGCCGATTTTGATCCAGCGCGTTGGGTCCGATATGCAGGTTGGTGAAGAGGTCCCAACGACCTCGCAGGCCGACCAGGTCGGCGGCGAGGAGGCCGCCATCGTGATGTTGAAGGGTGAGGACCAGGGTGACCTTGTTGGTTCTGGAGCGGCTTTGCCAACAAGCCAACAACAAGACCAACCGGCTAAACAACACCAACTTTACAAGCGGAAAACTCGTGCAGCGGAGGTCTCCCTGCCGCGCACAAGGGTGCAGACCCTCGCGTCAGAGGTCACTTCGACGGCTCCCAACGCGGACACCCTGTTTGCCATCTCCCGCTCCGCAGAGCTCTTCCTGGAGGCGCTCATCGCGCGGGTGTCGGAGTGTGCCCCACACTGGGCGAGCTCCACCATGCCGGTCGTTGCGCGCCCGGAGGACGACAAGGGAGCCGCGGAGGGGGACACGGCTTCCCCGCCAGGCCGGCAGATCAACGTCCAGTACGACGAGATCGCGGCGACGGTAGCGGAGGACAGGCGGCTGTCTTCTTTCCTCTCCGACGTGGTTCCCGTGAGATGCGCCCTGGGTGTGGCCTTCCCGCGGGACGATATCGTCCCGGAGCCCGCGACGGTGGCGAAGGAGGAGGAGGAGGAAGTGAAAGAGGCGAAGGAGGCCGGCGATGCCATGGAGGTCGACGTCCAGACGGTGGGGGCTGAGGAGGAGGGGGCGGCGGCGCCCCACGGGAACGCCACCACGGGGGCGGTGCAGGCGGCGTGATGGAACGGCGACACTAGACGATTCGATCCAAGCCGAGATGAGACGAGGAGGACGAAAAGCTCCGCCACCGGAGTCATCTCGCAACGCCGCGCGGCGTGCGTGTAAATTTAGTAGCCCCTCCTTCCTGGTCTGCGGCACGGCAAAGGGAGTCATGCTGAATGGAAGGGAAGAGTCTCAAGTCTTATTCTCACGTCCTCGTTGTCCAAGCTCATCGCCACACCCCACGTTTCCGGCTCGGTGATCGTGCCCCTCGACCTCCATCGTGCCGTCGAGAGATTTTGCCCGCAACGCTCGGCCAGGATCCGGTCCGCTCTCCCCTGGTCGACCCCTGACATTTCCAACACATTTCTGATCCGTCCTGGCGGCGGCGGCGGAACCCAACACGCGATTTCTACGGTTCGACCTTTTTCGTATTTTCTTTCGATGACGTTACCCGCGTTTTAGATTTCCCTTTCTTCGAATGAACGTCTCTCGAAGGAAAAGTCTCGAAGGCCCCCCCCGAAACCCACGGCAAGAGACGAGGGAGTCGGCTGCGCGACAGTGTTAACTTGGAACTCAGCGCTGGACGAGCGAGCGAGAGGAACTCAAGAGGAACCATGAAGTTCAACGAAGCCGTGTCCTCCAGCAGGAGGAAGAGCAGGAAGGTAAGACCCCTCGCCTATCGTCGCGCCCGCCCGTCGTTCGCCGACCCCGGCACCCCGGCACCGAGCCGTTCCCGTCCCAAGGGTGTTTTTTTTTTTTCTGAAATCGTGTCTGGTGAACTGACGGAACCGGACTCTTTTTTCTTTCTGCAGTCTCACTTCACTGCCCCTAGCCACATCAGGCGCAAGATCATGAGCGCTCCCCTGAGCACGGAGTTGCGCGCCAAGTACAACGTGCGCAGCGTTCCTATTCGTAAGGACGACGAGGTGCAGATTGTCCGCGGAACCTACAAGAACAGGGAGGGCAAGGTGACTCAGGTGTACAGGCGCAAATGGGTGATCCACATCGAGAGGATCACTAGGGAGCGCGTCAACGGGGCCACCGTCAACGTTGGTATTGACCCCTCCAAGTGCGTGATCACGAAGCTGAAGCTGGACAAGAACAGGAAGGAGCTCCTGGACAGGAAGAAGGGATCCAAGTCCGAGAAGGGAAAGGGAAAGTTCACCGAGGCCGAGGTTCAGGCCATGCAGGACGTCGACTAATTTCGGAGGAGTCTTGTTTAAGGCGACCAGGACGCTTATGGGACGCGACGCTCTTACCTCGATATATAAACCCAAAAGGAAAGGTTGGGGCCAAGCAACCCGAAAGCAAACTTTGTATCACGAAACACGAAAAATATTCTAGCAACAACGACGACGACGACGACGACGACGAGAAAGAGTCAGGCCCAGGCCTCCACCTGGTACCTCCGGCTGCTCTCCAGGTTCCTCATGTAGGCCTCCGCCTCGGCCTCGCTTAGGCCCTGGCGCCCCCTTATCGCCGCCGCGATGGCCGCCCTGACGTCCTTAGGCATCTGCCCCGCGCTACCCGCCACGTAGACCGCGCCTCCCCTGAGGTGCACGATTTCGTGGACGTCCTCCCGGCACGCCTCGATCGCGTCTTGCACATAGTACTTGTTCAGAGTGCTGTATTGTGGCAAGCCAAGCGCTCCTGCGGGACGGCCCTCGAGCACTGCGGCGCCAGACCCCTTGGCAAGCCGCAGGCCGCGGTTCTGGCGGGAGAACGCCGCGACAAACCCGCCCGGCCGCCGGAACAGGTCGCTCTCCTCCGCACACTTTTCCCAGAACTCCTGGTGGAGGAAGTCCCCCTCCTCGGCACGGCACCCGAAGAAGACCAAGATGCGAGCGTCTCTCGCGATCTGTCCCCGGGACTCCAGCCTCGTCAGGTGGTCTGCGAGGGCCTTGAAGGGCGCGATTCCAGTCCCCGGCCCCACTAGCACGGCACAGGACTCTTGGCCGATCCTCCTCCCGTCACCAGTCCCTAGCAGAGCGCCGCTCAGAATCCCCAACCTTAGGCTGCCACGCTCCACCCAGGCCGGGACCTTATCCGCTTCGCCACTGCCCGCCTCGAGGTCCCTCAGGTGGGTCGAGCACAGGCCCTCGATCTCCCTCTTCCAGGGCGTCTTGTAGTTGACGACGGCCACGGTGAGCTCGCACGCCCCCCTGTCGCCCCGGTCGTCTTGCGCGGAGCTGATGCTGAACTGCCTGGGCTGGAGCCTGGGGCAGAGGGCCAGGGCCCACTCCAGGGGCAGTTGCACCGAGGGAAAGTCCTGCAGACACTCCAAAACCGACCTACGCTCCCTCGTGCAGTACTCCCACAGGTCGTCCCTGCCCGCCCTTTGCCCGAGCTCCCTCAGCTTTTCTCGCTCCAAGTCCTCGTTCTCCCCGCCGCCTCCAACAAAGCGGGAGGCGACCTGGAAAAAGTACGACCGGGGTGGGGCGCTGGTGGCGTCCAGACAGTACCTTATGAGCGTACCCAGGTGGACGGCCCTCGAGGGGTCGGGTTGGCCGACCTCGCCACCATCGCCGCCATCGCCCAGCACCACCCACTCGTCACTGCGCCGCCCTATCCTGTCCAGGAAGGCGTCCACGCGGTCCTGGCGCTGCGAGGGCACCACGGCAAGCGCGTCCCCCGGGCTCCACGCCGCCCCCTCGCCCAACTCAATCTCCACGCGCCTCACGTCCCGCGGCTCCTCTCCCTCCCTCGCGGCCGCCATGGGCTCGTTCGATGCGAGCTTGCCAAAAGTCAGAGAAGATGAAGACCTCCATGCCGCGCCCCCCAAAGCCTCAAAACACCTCCTCGCCTCGGCCTCCAGGTCGAAGGCAACGGCCCTGGACCCCGGCGCCGGCGCCGGCACGACAGAGGCCCTAAGCGGACACCGCTCGGCCTCGTTCTCGGCCTCAGGCGGAGGCCTTCCGTCGCCCTCCGCGCCGGTGACCCGGGCCATGCTCGCCAGCAGAGCGTCTACCCACCTATCGAGAGCCGCAAAGTGTCCTCCCTTTGGCGCCCTCTCGTCGCCCAGCGACAGCGGCAGGAGAGGCACCATGGGCTCGGCGCCCAGATCCTCCAAACGCTTGTACAGCTTTCGCGCCACGACGTTGTATTTTGGATAAGACGAGTCTCCCAAACCAAAGACCGCGTAGTTGAGGTCTGGTAAAGAGCTTTTCAGTGGGAGCGATTTTCGGCACAAAAAACGCCAGAACTTGCGCATGTTGTCAGGCGGGTCGCCCTGGCCGGTGGTGCTCGTCACGAAGATCGCGATCGTGCGCAAGGGTAGGGCCGTGACGTCGAATTCATCCAGGGCTTGGCAGGTGCACGACCGGACACGGAGCCTCCCGTACCTCGCGCTTCGACAGATCTGGCGCTTAAGGTCCTCGGCCACGTCCTGCGCGTTCCCGGTCTGGCTTCCAAAGAGCACGGCGACCTCCTGAGGGTCATCCTGATGTTTGGCGGCGGCGGTGGTGGCGGCCATCGCGAGCGGACGCGCTTCACTCGCCCCTCGTAGCTGTCGACTCGTTCCCCATCAAGTGACGTTCCCAACTGTGAAGAAGAAGAACTCCCGAAATTCCCGAAATTCCCGAAATTCCCAATCCAATATTTCCAGTTCCAGAATTCCTGACCAGTTCATCTTGGCAGAACTTTGGCAGAATTGGGCGATCCTATTTTCGTGGTGTAACGTTACTTTTCCAAGGCGCGTGTACGAAAGGGGAAGTCCCCCCAACCGACCAAAAACTTTTGCGCATTTTCCGTCCGAAAAAAGAAAGTAACGTGTTTCCGTCTGTCGCGCACGACACAAGCAGACACTCATCGATGCGGTTCGACAGATGAGAACTACGACGAGGGCGCAGAAGAGGAAGAGGGAGGTCGCCGCGGACCATGTCTGCGGCATCCCCGAGCACCTGTGGGTCACAATCGCGAGCAAGATCGACCCGTACGACGACGCGGCCTTCTCCATGACAAACAAGTTGTTTCGCAGAGTGCTGGCGGAAGCGAAGGGCACCACAACGGTCGCAGTCCACGTAGAGAAAGCAAGGTTGTTAGAGGATCCGCCAGCGTACACCCCAAGCTGGTTCCGGTGGGCTTACTCCTCACCCAACCTCAGGCCAGGGGGACCTGCCGGGTGCCGCGACAGTGAGGAGGATGGCAACAATATTATTATTTACCAGTGGGACTTGCTTCGGTTGGCGAGCTTTTTGGGGTGTGTGGAGAGTCTGGAGTGGCTGATGAAGCAGAGAATAGGAATATACGGAGAGACGAGGACGTGCGAGTATGCCGCGCTCGGGGGAAGCCTCGACGCGCTCAAGTGGCTCAGAAAAAAGCACTTTGCTTGGGACAAGAGAACGTGCAAAGCTGCGGCGGAGTCCGGGAACCTTGGCGTCCTGCAGTGGGCCCGGGCGAATGGGTGCCACTGGACCGTTGCGACGTGCTCGGAAGCCGCTGCGGAGGGACACCTCGAGGTATTGAAGTGGGCGAGGTCCCAGAACCCGCCGTGTCCTTGGGACGAATACACAGCCAGCAGCGCGGCAGGGGAGGGGCACTTTGAGACGCTGAAGTGGGCCCTAAGCCAGGTGAGGAGGAAATTCCTGGAGGAAAAGGAAAGGAAAGGAAGCCCGAGAACCTTTCCCGTCTGACCCTCTCCACTTACCCCTGCCTCCCCATCTCTCTCCAAGACCCCACCTTGCCCATGGAGCGAGTACACGCTGGCGTCTTGCGCGGCGGGAGGCCATCTCGAGATCATGGAATGGCTGCTGCAGCGCGGGTGTCCCTGGGACGGTCAGGTCTACGCCATGGCCGCCGAGTACGGCGAGGTCAAGTCAATGGACTTTGCGTGGCGGCACGGACTGCCCTTGGACGAGTGGGCTCTGGTGGGGGCCGTCAGGGCAAACAACCTGGAGGTCCTCCTGTGGCTCCAGAACCGCGGGTGTCCGTGGGGCAGCGCCGCGTCGCGGAGGGAGATTTTGATTTTAGGAGGGGAGACTTAGAGAGAGATCGTAGAGAGGTTTTGAATTTTTTTTGGTTGCCATCATTGTTTCTATTTTTGGGTTTTTTAGTCTACACACTGTATTTTTTTCATGCCTTCCTGCTGCTCTCCACCTACCTACTCCAGCATGGGCGTCTGCAGAGAGGACCTCGTGGTCTCGCCCGTCTCAAAGTCGTCCATCCTTGGGTAGGGGGCGTCCGAGAACTCGTCCAACCTGTTTTGGCTCCACTTGAGCAGCTTGAGCAGATTCGGTAGCTTTGGCTCCTTCTCCTGGCACTGCGCGTGCAGGATGGCGCTGTTGAGCTCGCTGGCGGCCTGCTGCCTGCGCTGCACGCCGAGGAGGTCCTTCACGGGAGACGTGGACGGGTCCTCAAAGGCAAGGAGCGCGAGGGTCCGCTCCAGCTCCTCCAAGAACGCTGCAGGTGGGAACGTCGAGAAAGGAAAGGGGCCAACCGGGTCAGACAGTCGGGCTCTCCGCTTGCCGGTTTCGTCTCGTCTCACCTGGGTTCTCCTCCCCGAGCGGCGCGAGATACTCTTGGGCGAAGAGCAGCGCCTTGTCGACCTCTTTCTGCCTAATTAGCTCAATAAGCCTTTGTTGCTGCAGGTGGAAGAAGAGCCTCGAGTCGTGTTCCAATATCTCTGGGTTCAGGTCGTTTACCCTGTCCATGGCCTCCGTGACCTCGCCCCTCTGCACCGCTCTCCTGATCAGCATCCTATCCTTAATCGTGTCAAGGTCCACTTCTGTCGCTGTACCGCTTTCTCGGGCAAACTCCCTCGCGGCGTCCACGTGCCCCTCGGTCACAAAATAGTTCATCACAAGCCGGTTCATCCTTTCCTTCTTCACCTCGACGGTGCCCTTGGCGTCGTGCCCCCAAGCGTCCCTACTCCCCTGGCGCATCTCTCCTGGCTTCCCGAGGGACGCCATGACGAGTCCCTACCACCACCACCTGCCCCCTCCCCGCCTTGACGACTTGAACACAACACAAAAAAAAAAAAAAGACTTTCAAAGTTTTCCAAATGGAAACGTTGCTCGACATCCAAGTGACGTCGAGGGGCCAGGGGAGGGGGGGAAGCAAAGCAAGCAAAGGTCTGGACACACCATGGCGGCGGTTGTTCCGCAGCGGGAGTGCGATGAGGAGAGGTTGAGGGCGCTCGGAAAGCGTCTACTCGACCAAGAATGCGCCTTCGCGAAGAGGTACAGGTGTCTCTTCGCTCTTATGAACGTCAAACCAAGCGAGCTCACGCGCCAGCCCTTGCTCGCCTGCCTGCAGGACCAGAAACACGGCGCCCTCCTGCGTCATGAGGTTGCTTATGTTCTGGGACAGATGCAGGATGAGGCGGAGGAGGTAGTGAGCGAGCTCGTTAGGGTGGTCGGGGACGAAACGGACGACGTCATGGTGAGGCACGAGGCGGCGGAGGCGTTGGGAGTAATCGGAAGCGATACCGGCGTATCGGTGCTTCGCCAGCACCTCAAGGACGACACAAGGGAGGTCGCGGAAACGTGCGAGCTCGCCCTGCGCAGGATTGAGGATGCCGCCGCCTCGCGTGACGGAGATGTGCCGGAGCACGAGGGGAGCCAGTTTAATACCGTGGACCCCACGCTGGTCTCGGAGGGCGTGAGCGGGAAGACGAGGGAGGAGCTCGAGAGACTGGCGCTGGACGAGACGGCGAGTATGCACGACCGTTACGAGGCCATCTTCGCGGCCAGGAACCGCGGCGGAGAGGAGGCCGTCTCGCTGATGAGCAAGTGCCTCGAGACCGCGAAGTCTGCTTTGCTCAAGCACGAGGTGGCGTTTGTTCTAGGACAGCTTCAGAACGCGCAGGCCACGGAGGTTTTGGTCAGGGTCCTCAAGGACCCCGCGGAGCACCCGATGGTGCGGCACGAGGCGGCAGAGGCCCTCGGCAGCGTGGCCGAGTCGGACGACCAGGTAATGGGGCTGCTCAGAGAGTACTGCAAGGACGAGGTTCAGTGCGTTGGGCAGAGCTGTGTGGTGGCACTGGATATGTTGGAGACGAAGGAGAACTTTGAGTACTGCGAGGCCCTGGCCTGAGGCTGAACGTGACTAACAAGCACTTGGTTGCGATCCTTTCTATATTTGTTTTGCTTGAACCAAAAATAACATGTTACAAAAAAACGAGGGGGCAGGCCAGCTCAGCTCCGTATCCTCATGCGCTTCGGGTTGGCGTGCGCGATGGCCCTGTAGATGTACTGGGTGAGGTCGAACGAGTGCGAGTTGTGCCTCGGCACCGCGTTGTCAAAGTAGTGGTATCTCGTCCCCATCACGTCACTGCCGTGGGACTCCTGGTACGCCTCAAACCCGTACAGGTCAACCTTCTCGCAGCACTGTGTTGTGGTCCACAATGCAAACAAAGAGATCGGCGGAAGGATTAGGAGTCAGTTCTGTTCTTGCGGAAACAGAGGTTCCCTTGATAGGGTCTTGAAATCTCACCTGCAGCAGGAAGAGGACGGCGTAAAACCCGCTCATCGGCTTCTCCCCCGGAAAGTTGCCGAGATCCAGCTGCGTGAACCTGCGCTTAAGGTCGCCGTACTTGCGGTACGCCCACGCCACAAAGAGCGGGTTGTAGGGCAGGACCTCCTTGTTTGGCCACCTGGATCTCAGCGTTGCGAAGTTATTCTTCCACCACCTGTCCTTGTTGGCGTTCTGTTCCTTGGTCTTCTGCAAGGTCCCCGCAACGTCAAACATCTCGAACAGCACCAAGCTCGTGTCCGGCTTCCTCCACCGCCACGCGTTTCCCTTGGCCAGCCCCGAGCCGCCCTCCTCCGCGGTGTCCACGAGGGCCTTCACCCACGCGCTGTTCAGGCTCTCGTGCGTAGTCTTGACGCCCGTGTACCTCTCATACCCAGCGGTGGGGGCCTGGTTGAAGCGGTACACCATGGTATGGTTGTCGATCTCCGCACCCAGCGGCTTGTGCAGAATAGAACCCGAGTTACCCACCACCGCGCAGGTGTCCAGTTTTCTCCTGGAAGATGAGGACCGGGTCCTGATAGACCCTGGGGGCAAGAACGCGAAGAGGGACTCGTCGTCCGCGGGCAGCCTCTCGAACATCCCCCGCGCCAGCTCGTAACGGTCCCCCTGGACCGTCCTGTTTCTCGTCGTCCCCTCCGGGAGCTCGATGAACCCGGCCTGGCTTGCTGCTGCGCCGCCACCGCCATCTTCGTCTTCCACCAAGCGTCCCTCGATATCCCGCCTTCCCATCAACAGGCTTCCCCTGTAGTTAAGGTCGATCCCGTGCATCACCTTGGACGCCAGCTTCGGCCGCCCCAGCATGAGCAGGTCCCTCTCGCAGAACCTCCCCCCCCAGGTCTTCTCGCACCGACATGAGTTTGACTCCACCTCCCCGGTCGCCGTCTTGGTGTTGTCTGTGCACTGGAACTCCGACCTCTTGTTGCTCGTGCGGCACATCACTTCGTCGCACAACCCCCCGGACTCGGGCTTGGGCCCCCTGAGAGAAGGGTTCTTCACGAACGTCCCGTCTTCCCTCATCCTGACCGGAGTGGTCGTGTTCACTACCCCTGCCGCCCCCAGGGCCATCACAATTTTGGACTCCACCTCAAGACCGGGCCGATCCAGCTCGGTGGGCGAGGTGTCGTCGAAGAAGGTGTGCCTGCAGCGTGAGTGGAGCCCGCAACGCTTAAAGACCCCAAAGACCTCAACGGTGTCGCACACCCTTGACGCCATGGCGAGGGCAGGGAGCAGGCTGCCCAGTCTCTCTGCCGCCACCCCAAGCGACTCCGGGCCCGCCAGGCCCGCCTCCCTCAACCTAGAGGCGAAGTGCTCGACCTGACTCCGCACCAGGACCTCGATCGAAGGCCTCAGCATCAAGATGTCAGCGTCTGGATAAAGGTACCGGAGCTGCACGAACTGAGACTGGCTACGTTGAGACCACAGCACCACCGTGGCGGTGCCCATCCACCACCTAGCGACGTGCGGTGACCCGGAGCTCGCGGTGCCCAGCAGGGCCTCCGCCCAGTTCGGGTCAAGCACCTGGTACGTGACCTTCTTGCCAACGTCTTGGGTGAACTTGGATCCGCTTGGGGCGTTATCGACACGAAAGACGGCCTCGTGGCGGTCGATATGCTGGCCCAGCCGAGAGCCCCACAGAGATCCGCTGCGGCCGACCACTGCGCACGTGGCGTGGCGCTCAGGCCAGTCACCGCGCGGCAGGACCCTGGACGCCTCTGGCGAGATGGCGCAGGTTCCTTCTGCCCCACCGCCTCCAAACCAACCATCGCTCGCCACAACTTCGAGCCCCGGCTCGCCAACGAGCTGCAGCGGCGGCTCCATCGCCGCCAGGCCCACCAGCAGGTCCTCTGTGTAAGAGAACGTCGCGGTGGATTGAGCGTCGAAAGAGGCTGGGGAGGCCCCGGTGGCGTTTGAGCAGGAGCACGGCCTGACCGCCACCTCAAGCGCCGTTCCTGCCCCTCCCGGGACAAGGCACTTGAGCACCTCGCCGCTGATCCACCGTGTCTCGCCGCACGCGACCCCACCGATGGTCACCTGGAGCTTTCTGCCGATCTCCCTGCCGGACGTGGTCACGGCGCTGAATCCGGTTCCCCGCACCATGATTGGGACCCCGCCAGCCCTCGGGGCGTGCGAGGGCTCCACGGCCGCCACCCTCATGGCCGGAAGCCTCGCGTTGCGGTACTCCTCCCTCGTGTCAAAGTCCACGTCCTCTCCATCCTCCTCTTCTCCCGAGCCCAAATCGAACTCGCCCAAAGGCAGCACTGCCTCCAAGGTGGCGTCTTGGGACTCGACTTCGGCCCCCACGGCGCCTCCCTCCGCTTCCTCGAGGCCGAGCCCCTCTCCCAAAGCCGCAAAGGCGGTGTCTTCCCCCACACTTACACTTGCAGCGCGCTCCTCGCTTCCACTTGTGGTGTGGTGGTGGGTTAGGTCGGACTTCCTATGCGCAATCTCGTTCAGCACGCCGTGAGGGACGCGTGAGATCACGGTGATGGTGTACACGAAGAGAAGTGCCGACAGTAGCACTTTCGTCTTCAGCAGCTGCTGCAGGACCCTCATCGCGAAGCACACTTGGCAACAAGCACGACAACTTGCAGTCAGTCCCTGGACCTCTGTCTTAGCCCCTGGACCGGCCCCATTTTTCCTTCTCGCTGGCTGGCGAGGCGGATCCTATATGTACACCTCGGATCAGCTTGCTTCGCAATTCACTCGCCCTGAGAGCGCCTGGCAGGGCTACTGTCCCCGCTCCTAGTGATGGTGGTCTCCCGCCTTTCAGGAGGGCCTCCTTCACGTATTCATATTTCAACTTTGTATTTGAAATACGAGAATTGAAAGAACGAGTTGGCCTGGCGTGGCGCCTTGGGGGGGGAGAGCCTTCGGGACTTTACGAACACGCCGCACAACACAACAATGCGTGTCACTTCCTACTAGAATCAAAAATCGCGAGTTACAATGATGGTGCGGGCGGGTGTCCTAGCCTAGCCGTAGACCGGAAGCTTATTACGCTTCCAAGCGTCGAACCCTCCCTTGACCACGTAGCACGTGAGCTTGTGGTCGTTCGTCAGGCACCTCGCAATCCCCTTCGCCCTCCCGTCGTCCGAGTTGTCGATGAGGATCACGGGCTGCGCCTTGTTTCCGTTAACCCTCTTGAGATCCGCGATCACCGTGGAAGTCGCCCGGCACATGAGCTGATCCTTGTCCTTGGACATCCTCATGACGTCCGGGGTGAGCCAGTCCCTGGCATACCCAACGTCAAGGTACGAGTTGGCCAGCCTGCGTGGCAGGTCAGGCTGCCCCGAGGACCTCTCCTTGTCCATCCTGATGTCCACCAGCGAGGCCCTGCCCCCAGTCTTCTCGATGAGCTGGAGCGCGTCCAGCGCGTTCAAGTTGCCCTTGTAACCCTTGTTGAGCGACAGCAGGAACCCGAGGGCGCCCGGGGAGTACCACGTGGCGACGAGGAGGCCAACAAGCCGCTTCCAGTCCCCGGCGACCACCTGGGTGTCCAGAAAGTTGTAAAGTCGGTTCAGGTCATTCACCCCAGAGTTCCACTCGTCAATGAAGTAGTCGTAGTAGTAGTCGCCCCAAGCCTCGCGGAAGTACGCCTCCAGGAGGGGGGCCTGCTCCTTCCACCACGGCTGGACCACGGACGTGTTCACTGAAAACGCATGGCAGGGAAACAGAGGGGGGAGCGCAATGGACGAGCGAGTTAGGTGGCGAGTTAGGCGCGGTGGTGGTGGTGGTTGGTGGAGGGAAGAGGGTCAGAAGGTTTGGGGATGGCGGTCTCTCGTGCTGGATTCTGGACTCACGTTGGTCGAATCCCTGTCCCAAAAGGCCCTTGACCTCCGCGATACCCTCGGTCACTTCAGACTTGAGGTACTCCTGGTCGATGTTGTTGACGTATTCTG
>Ga0160423_10001740_pt1 | contig 18203 bp, 13 predicted proteins | sample CRUFie14St8metaG_FD_108191 | JGI IMG/M metagenome (GOLD analysis project Ga0160423, IMG submission 108191) | Marine microbial communities from the Costa Rica Dome - CRUD Field 142mm St8 metaG | ecosystem: Environmental > Aquatic > Marine > Oceanic > Photic zone | place: Costa Rica: the Eastern... | reverse complement strand
TGGAGGTCATAACGACCTCACCGCCTCCCGCTGCTTCTATGTGAGGCGCAACCTCACGGGACATCATGAAGGCACCAATCAAGTTGACTCGCAGTGTGCGCAACCAGATGTCTTCTGTAAGTGCATCGAGTTGGTCGTGGGGCACAAAGGTCGTGGTACCCGCATTGTTCACCAGCACGTCGAGTTGCCCAAAGTGCTCCACCGTGGTCGCGACGAGTCGTTTGCAGTCGGCTTCTTCTGAGACGTCCGCTTGGACTGCCAATGCTCGACCACCCGCCTCCTCCACTTTGGCGGCGACGGCTTCGGCCCCTTCCGCCGAGCGGCTGTAGTTCACCACCACCCGCGCACCCGTCACGGCAAGTTGGGTCGCCAACGCGGCACCCACGCCTGAGCTGGCACCGGTAATCAACACCACTCGATCTGCTACATCCACGATTAATACGCTCCACTAACGCTACTAAATGCTAGAGAGTGTATCGGCTATGCACCGTTTCGCCACCTTTTCGAGGCAGCATGAGCTTTCTAAAAGGTGTGTGAACCGTTTGTGCAGTTTTCCTGACGCTCGCGTCAGGTAATCAGGAGAACGCTGGCGACGATGACTTGAGCCGCCTGCTAGCGGGTATTTGCGGGACTGCGGACGCTCCCATGAGACACCCCCAGGAAAGACCTAGGTAGGGCACTCGCTGCGGGTACACCCAGTGGTGAGGGCTACTAGTGAAGGGATCGGGAGGTGACACCTCCCACCGCACGTTGTGTTCAGTGCTTAGGTCAACTGCAGCGGCAGTGACCGCAGGCGTTGCCCCGTGGCTTTGTATACCGCGTTGGCGACCGCAGGCGCAATGGGTGGGAGCCCGGGCTCGCCCACACCGGTTGGCTTGGTGCCACTGTCGATGATCACAACCTCAATCTCGGGCGACTCATTCATCCGCAGCATGGGGTAATCGTGGAAATTGCTCTCCTTGATCGCGCCGCGTTCGAGGTTAAGTACGCCATAGAGTGCTGCAGTGAGGCCGTAGACAACCCCGCCCTCTATCTGTGCCCGCACAATATCGGGGTTCACAGCCTGACCACAGTCGAGCACGCAGGTCACCTTGTGCACGCGGATCTTACCGTTCTCGACAGAGACTTCGGCGATCTCGGCAACGTCGGTATAAAAAGAATGATGCGCCGCGAAGCCAAGATGATGACCCTCGGGTGGGTTCATTTTAGCCATGTGCTCACCGGCGACCCGGATCACGTTATTGAGGCGCGGCGTGTTCTGCGTGTTCTGCAAACGAAACGAAACTTCATCCATGCCCGCCGCTTCGGCGATCTCATCAATCATCGATTCCTTTGCAAAGGCCGTATAGGAATGGCCCACCGCGCGCCAGAATGTCATCGGCAGCTCGTGATCAACAGTCATGTGGGTGACGCGAGTATTGGGATGATCATAATCCTCAAATAATCCCTCGGTACTAGACTCATCGGTCGCAAACTTCTCGAAGTACCACTCGCTCAAGTTTGCCACGCCCTCAATCATGCCGTCGCCCATCCACGAGTACAGGGCAGGTAGCAGCGAGCGGAAGGTATCGGGAGAGATATCGGCGCCGGCGCGCGCGGCATCCCAGGCGATTAAGTTGCCGTCGTTGTCGACACCCGCCTTAATCCGCATGAGCGACGCCGGGCGGAAAGGTCCCTGCTGGATGTCATCTTCGCGGGTCCAAACCAGTTGGATCGGCTTGCCAATTGCCTTGGCAATTTCGGCGGCCTCAATAATGTGCGAGGGCGAGCCCCGGCGGCCAAACCCGCCCCCTAGGTAGGTTTGATGAAAGCGCACGTTCTCAGCGGGAATATCTGCCACACGCGAAACGAGCCCCGGCACCGCTGAAGGGAACTGAATACCCGTCCAGACGTCAGCCTTATCACCGTCGATGCGCACCACAGCGTTCATGGGCTCCATGGGGGAGTGGGACAGCAAGGGCGCCCAGTACTCCGCTTCATGGGTCTTGGCGGCGGATTGCAAAGCCTCGTCAATATCGCCTTCAACCGGGCCTTCTACACCGTCATTGGCATCCAGGGCCGCCGCGTAATCCCGCCGCAGTGTTTCGGTATCAACCGAATCCAGCGGCATAGACTCCCACTGCACCTCGATCTTGGCAGCCGCTTGTTTGGCCTGCCAGAAGGTCTCGGCCACGACGGCCACACCGGTGCTTACCTCAAAAATATTGATCACGCCGGGATTCGCCTTGGCATTTGCCGCATTGACAGATTGCGCCTTCGCACGAGCCACCGGTGGACGCACGATTACCGCGTAATGCATGTCGGGCACATCGACATCGATGCCAAACTCGGCGGTGCCGGTCGCCTTGGCGATGGCATCGACCCGCTTGGTCTCTTGGCTGATGTACTGGAATTGGGAGGCAGGCTTCAATGGTGCGTCAGCCTCAATGCTCAGCGATTGCGCAGTCTCGACAAAGGCGGCGTAGGGGTGGCGCTCGTCACCATGCAGGACAAAACCGTTGTCGGTGCTTAGAGCTAAAGCCGATACGCCCAGATCCTGTGCCGCCGCCTCAAGAATGAGCCCGCGTATATTGGCACCGACCTGGCGCAACTGCATGTAATGTGCCCGAATGGAGGAGCTGCCGCCTGTGCCCTGCATGCCAAAGGCCGGGTTTACGTAATCCTCGTGCGCCCCTGCCAGACGGATATCCATATTGAGCGGATTCACGTCGAGCTCTTCCCCAATCAGGGTGGCGAGGCCAGTAGTGACGCCCTGCCCCATCTCGGAGCGGGCGGTGTAAAAGCGAATGGTGTTGTCGGGGAGTACCTGCAGAAATGCATTAGGGGTCCAAGCACCCTCGGTGCTCGCTACCGGCAGTGGTGCCGGCGCGCTGGAGCAGCCGGTGAACGCAAAACCCACCACCAGACCACCGCCTGTTACAGCAGTGGCTTGCAATAAACGACGACGCGAGACATTGACCGTGTTCATGCCCTGCCCTCCGTCTGCGCCATGGCATCGTAGGCGAGCGCGTTCTCGCTCACTGACTGGATCGCGCGCTTGATACGCGGGTAGCAACCACAACGGCAGATGTTGCCTGCCATAGCCGCATCGATCTCATCACTGCTGGGATTGGGGTTGGCGTCGAGGAGCGCCGCTGCGGCCATAATCTGACCCGACTGGCAGTAGCCACATTGAGGCACCGCGTACTCATGCCAGGCCGCCTGCAGGGGATGCAAATCCTCTGGCGTCCCCAAACCCTCAATCGTTGTAATCGACTTGCTAGCCACGGCTGCGATCGGCGTCACGCAGGTCTTTATGGCAGCGCCATCCACGTGCATGGTGCAGGCACCGCACAAGCCGGCACCGCAGCCGAACTTGGAGCCTTTTAGCTTGAAATGGTCGCGTACCACCCATAACAGCGGCGTATTGGGGTCGACGTCAGTTTGAACAGCTTGGCCATTGAGCGTGAACTGAATCATCCGTGAAATCTCCGATTATTTGGGCGTGTATACGGCAGGCCTGAGGGTCGCGGATCGAACAGCAAGCAGTGCAAAACACCGCCACAGTGTGCATACCGCTACCCGAACCGGCTAAAAGCGGCTCGGGCACGAATGATAGCGAGTATCGCCTGCTCTCGCAGGCGCGGGTCTACTCGGGGTCGGCGACCTTGAGGAGCTGTTTACCGAGGTTCTTGCCCGTAAACAGGCGCTGCAGGGTAGTGGGAATGTTCTCGAACCCTTCCTGCATATCGATCTGGTACTTGAGCTTTCCTTCACCGATCCAGCCCAGCAGGTCTTTAATCGCCTCACCTGCGCGCGGAAGGTAGTCGAGCACGATAAAGCCCTCCATGCGGCTGCGCATGATGACCAGATTCATGATGTTGGTGGGGCCAGGCTGTGGCGTTGTCGCGTTGTAGTTGGCGATACCGCCGCACATGACGACCCGTGAGCGCATATTTAAATGATTGAGCGCCGCCTCGAGGGTGTCGCCACCGACGTTGTCGAAGAAGACGTTCCATTTTTCGGGGCAGGCCTCGGCGATCTGCTGGTCGAGGTTGCCCTGCTTGTAATCAATGGCGTGGTCAAAGCCCGCCTCCTCGGTAAGCCAGGCGCACTTCTCAGGGCCACCGGCAATGCCGACTACCCGGCAGTCTTTGATCTTAGCGATCTGCCCGGCAACGGAACCTGTGGCCCCCGCTGCACCTGAGACCAGCACAGTCTCGCCGGGCTGGGGATCACCCAGATCCAGCAGACCAAAGTACGCAGTGAGTCCAGTAACGCCCAAAACCGAGAGCATCATCTCGGGGGGAGCGCCTTCCGGCATCGCTCGCAAGCTCGAGGGCGGGTGCGCCGGATCAACCACCGCATAGTCCTGCCAGCCGTTGGTGGCCTGCACCATTTGACCCGCCGAGAAATCCGGGTGGTTTGACTTCACCACCTGCGCCACACAGCCTGCGCGCATGGGCTCACCGATCTGCACCGGCGGCAGGTAGCTCTCGCGATCCATGGTCCAGCCGCGCTGAGTGGGGTCAAAAGAGAACATCAGGTTGCGAATCAGCACTTCACCGTCGCCAGGCTCAGGGATATCGGTCTCAACGTACTCAAAGTGTTCGGGGCCGATCATGCCCACCGGGCGCTCGTGCAAAAGCCACTGTCTATTCATCGTTATTTGTCTCTATTTTGGTTCAATGCGTTTGGTCTGGATTTGCAGGGCGAGCGAACCTCATCGGTTCAGCCCTGCCGCAGGACGTTGTCGGAATAAGACTCGCACCATACAGCATCGATCGTCACTTGTACCTTCTATGTCTTCACGCCTCTGTGCCTCGATGTCTTTGTGCTTGGCAGCGTGCGGCTCGTTATCGGGCGGCGTATGATTCATGGCAACGCCATGCACCACAGCTTGCTAGAGCCGATTTTTCTGACGCACACTGCTCCTCATGAACACGCTATAGACCAACCCCTTCTAAACCCTTATCTGAAACGCCAGCTGGACCCAACCATGACACTGACAATGCCTCACCTGACGCGCTCCGATAACTGCTATCAAAAAGCCGCTAAACCACTGCTAGCAGGCCTGCTCAGTGCTTGGCTTGCGACCCACACCTTGAGTGCGCTCGGTGATAATGAAGGCACATCGGAAAGGACACTCGCCCGGGTCAGCCCGCACGTACAGACCGTGACCACCGTGGCAGACCAGCTGTGGGAGTGGGCGGAACTGGGTTACCTCGAGAGCAAATCCAGCGGGCTCTTGCAAAGCACCCTCGCTGAGGCCGGCTTTGAGATTAGTACAGGCATTGGCGGCATCCCTACGGCGTTTACTGCCACTTTTGGTAGCGGTGCACCGGTGATTGGTATCATGGGTGAGTTCGACGCCCTGCCAGGGATTTCACAGGCCGCCGTGCCCTACGCTGAAACGGTTGAGGGCAAACCCAGCGGCCACGCTTGCGGGCATAACCTGTTCGGCGCGGGCTCGCTCGGTGCGGCACTAGCCGTTAAAGACTGGCTCGAGGCATCCGGGCAGCCTGGCACGGTGCGTTTTTATGGCACGCCAGCGGAGGAAGGGGGCTCAGGCAAGGTCTACTTGGTTAGGGCCGGCGCCTTTGATGAGGTTGATGTGGCGCTTCACTGGCACCCCGGGGATGACAACACCGCCAGCCCTTCAAGCACGCTCGCGAATAAATCGGCGAAGTTCCGGTTTTCAGGGGTGTCCTCCCACGCAGCGGCCGGTCCTGAGCGCGGTCGCTCGGCGCTTGACGCCATTGAGGCCATGAACTTTATGGTCAATCTGTTGCGCGAGCACGTGCCCGAGGAAACCCGCATCCACTACGTGATCACCGAGGGCGGGATAGCACCCAACGTGGTACCCAACTTTGCCGAGAGCTTTTACTACGTGCGCCACCCCGATGCCGGCGTGCTGACCACTCTGTGGGATCGTGTTATTGCCGCCGCCCAGGCTGCCGCGCTGGGCACCGGCACCACGCTGGAGTATGAAGTGATTCACGGCAACCACAGCGTGCTGCCCAACGAGGTGCTGGCGCGGATGGCCTACGATCATCTGGTGGCACTCGGTGGGCCGCAGTACGACGAGACCGATCAGGCCTTCGCCGCCGAGATTGCCAAGACCTTACCCAGCGGACGCTACGAGCCCGGTTCGGAGGGCGTGATCGAGCCCTTTGCCATCAAACAAAGCAAGGGCTCTACCGACGTGGGTGACGTGAGCTGGAACGTCCCAACGGTGGGGCTGGGCACGGCCACTTTTATACCGGGTACCGGCCTGCACACCTGGCAGGCGGTGGCGACCGGCGGCACACCGCTCGCACACAAGGGCACGCTGCTGGCCGCTGAAGTGCTCGCCGCGACGGCGATTGATTTATTGAGCAAGCCCGATCTCGTGGCCGCGGCCACCGCTGAGTTCAACGACCGGCGCGGACCAGATTTTGCCTACGTGCCTTTACTGGGCGATCGTGACCCGCCGCTGGATTACCGGCGCTAGTCCCGCGCACTATTCGGCACCGCAAACAGAGGCAGCGGAACATAATAGAGACAATACAAAGACCAAAGCATAAGAACCAAAACATAAAAAAGGACACACCATGAACGACCTCACCAAAATCGCCCTCGTGCTGTGCTGTGCGGCACTGGGCATGAACCACGCCCTTGCCGCCGACGACTCAGAGATCGACATGACCTGCGACAGCGAGAAGCCGGTGATCATGTTGGTCGCCGGGCGCACCTTGGACGCCGAGCGCATGCGCGACTACGCCATTGCGTTGGGTAGCTCCGACCTCTACCCCAACGCCCAGGGCTATTACCTGAATATTCCGCGACCGGTGCGGGTGCTCGAAGGCGAGCCCGACGCGAATGACGTGGCACTGATGGTGCGCTTCCCATCGGAGTGCTCTGCGGTGAACTTCTGGTACGACGATTTCTACCAGACCGAAATCAAACCCATGCGCCTGAACCCCTCCGCCGGGGACTACGTGGTCACGCTCTATAACGAGGCCGACCTGCCGCCCTACATGGCAGGTAAGGTGGGAGACGGTGGCTACCTCACTGAGTGAGCATTGCGGCTACTGCCAATCGGGCGGTAGCACCTCCCACTCGGGGGCCTCGAACTCGCCAATAAAGCGAATGTCCACAAAAGGTGCTTGGGACTCGATGATCTCCTGCACTGCCCCCGGGAGTGACGCCGGCGAGGCATCCCGCGCGGCCTTGCTCTCCCAAGTAGCGATTGCCAATGCGGTGCACTCATCCCCAATCTTGCGGTGCAAGCGCGTGCCCTGCGCACCCGGCGCCTGCTGAATCATCTTGCTCGCCCGCACCCAAGCCTCGGCGTACTGCTCAATGGTGTAGCCGGGCTTGGCGGTGACTTCAAAGAGGTAGTGCATGCTGGGCTCCCCCTATCGGCTATTGGCGCAAAACAATCAGTAACCGCGGCCTACCTGGACCGCATCGGTCAGGGGCTCCCCGGCGATATAAAGTTTGAGATTGCGCTCAAACACCTCGGCGACAGCTTCATGAGGCGTGGGGCCCGCGGTATGCGAGGTAATGTGCACTCCGGGCGTTGACCAGAGCGGGTCATCCGGGGGCAAAGGCTCTTCCCGAAAAACATCGAGCACCGCCGCTCTCAGGTGGCCAGCATTGAGTGACGCGATCAGGTCTGCTTCTAACACGGCATTGCCTCTGCCGACATTGATCACAATCGCCCCCGGGTTGAGCCGCGTGAGCACTTCGCAATCAACCAGATTATCCGTCTGCGACGTCTGTGGCAGCACGCTGACCAAGTAATCAAGCCCTTCCGAGAAGGCCAGACGATCTGCACTGGGGTAGCAGGCGGCAAAACCATCCACAGCGCGGCCATCGGAGTTGAGTCCAATCACCTTTAGTCCAAAGACCTTCGCCGCGACGGCAATGGCAGTGCCGATGCCGCCGGTACCCATAATGCCCATCCGTTTGCCTGTGATGCGGGGCTCGAGCGAAGGCGTCCAATGAGTATGTGACGCGCGGCTAATCACGTTGCGCTCTATCGCCAGCAGCCACCCCATCGCGTACTCGGTCATGGCGGGGCCAAATACGCCTCCGAGCGGCGTAATCTCAAGGCTCCCACTGGCGAAGTGAGCAATAGCATCGATGCCCGCCCAGGTACTCTGCACCCAACGGAGTTGGGGGCAGCGCGGAATGATGATAGCCAGATCTGGTGGGGCACCCACCACGACTTCCACCGCCGAGGTCTCTATCTCGGCATCTGGCGCGACGACCACTGTGCGACGGTGCGGTGATGCCAGCGACATCACGGGGTCAGTCCACAGCGCCGGGTCGCCAGCCACGATCAGTAGTTGGGGTGCATCGCTCATGGCGCAGATTTGAGCACAGCCCTCGTCCGCAAGAAAGCGGTCGTGACAACTCAGGCTCATTGTAAAAACTGAAATAAAAAAACCCGCCGAGGCGGATTTGATCGATTTCTCGCACCGGGTGTTTGAAGAGCAGAAAACTTCAACCTTCAGTGCAAACTTTGACCGCGAAACGCATCCTCCCGCCCCATGACGGGAGAGGCGTCACAAGGTGAGCCGTCGGTACCCCAGCCAGCCCAACAGACCCGTGTAGTCCGTTCATCCCAATCATTAGCAGTGTTAGAAAACTACCGCAGACGAGAGTACGCCCCCTCCAAAAAAACAGCGGGAGGGTGGGTGCGTGAATCAGGTCAGTCGCCGCGTATCGCGCTCTGCGACCACTAAATCACCGGCACTCGCTTCATAGCTGGGCTTTACCACCGAGGATACAAACCTCCACTGGGCAGTGGCTGCCTCGGCGGTGAGCGTCACCTGTGTCCAACCCCGCTGGGAGGTGTCACAGGCCACCAGTTCGGGGCTGGCGCCTTTAAGGAGCGTCTGCATCTGCTGGGGGGGTAACGGCACGTAGCTCTCAAGCCCGGGACTCGAAACCCCCGGCGTGCCCCACTCCACTCCCACGGCCTCGCCCTGCGCGTTGGTCAGGTTAAACGCCCAGCCATTGTGGGTATCGCCGGCCAAAGAGATCGGGTTGGTGGCGTGTGTACTGAGCATGGCAAACAACCGTTCCCGGGCGGCGGGGTAGCCGTCCCAGGCGTCGAGGTTGGAAGGCAGGCCATACGGCGCCAGCTGCTGGGCCTGTTCGAATCGCGGTCGGGCGAACTCCGAAAGCTCCAACTTGGCGACCTCCTCGGGTGGGATGACCGGGATATTGAGCTTGCCCATGAGCACCTGCTGGCCCATTATCTGCCAGGTGGCACCGCGGGCTTTGCTGCTTCGCAGTGCGTTCTGTAGCCACGCTTCCTGTTCTTTGCCCAGCATTTGCCGCTCTGGGTTGTAGAGATCATTTTTAAGAAACGCCTCTACGCTGCCGGCTCGCTCGATGCCTTTGCCGTAGTCGAGCTGTTCGTCGCGTCCTATTAGGCGCGTGTCGAGCATGATGAGGTCGGCGAGATCACCGATCTGAAACGCGCGATAAATCACTCCCTGATCGCCCTCAGGCCCGCTGCGGATAGGCATCCACTCGTGGTAGGCCTGCCGTGCCGCGTAAATGCGCTGAAAGAAATCGCCCTCGCCTTCGTTATGGTTCTCCGCCCCTGTCTGCCAGGTGTTGTTGGCCAGCTCGTGGTCATCCCACACCGTGATCCATGGGTGAGCGGCGTGGGCGGCGAGGAGGTCCGGGTCGGTGCGGTACAGACCGTGGCGCATGCGGTAGTCCTCGAGCACCAAAATTTCGTGTTCGGGTTCGACCGTGCGGCCAAACTGGTTTTCTGCAATGGGGTTTGAGTAACGGCCCAGATGGTACTCGTACAGGTAGTCGCCGAGGTGCAGCACCACATCAAGTTCAGATTCGGCGATGTCACGGTACGCATGAAAGAACCCCTGCGGGTAATTCGAGCACGACGCCACCGCCATCTTGAACTCGCTCACCGCGCCCACGGGCAAGGTGCGGGTGCAGCCGATAGGTGAGGTTATGCCGTGGGCCATAAAACGGTAGCAGTAACTGGTCCCCGGGGAGAGGCCCGCAGCGTCGACTTTCACGGTGTAGTCGCGCTCGGCCCGGGCGACCGCTTCACCGCTAGCGATGATCGTCTCGAACGTCTCGTCAGTGGCTACCTGCCAGGTGCAGGGTACTGCCTCTGCATTACCGCTACCCCGCAGTACGCGCGTCCACAGGATCACGCGATCATCAAGCGGATCGCCGCTGGCGATGCCGTGGGTAAAGTGCGCGGCGGCAGGTTTGTCGATGGCAAAGCCACGCAATGAGAGCGCGCCCAAGGAGGCACCGGTGGCTTGGAGTAAAGAACGGCGACGGAGGGGTGTGGGCATGCGGCTTCTCTTCTCTTTGAGTGAGCGGCTATTTAGGGTCTAAACAGCGCTGGGTAGCAACCAACGATCGCAATCTGCAATCGCTATCGGTGACAACAGAGTCGGGATCGTAACGGCCGTGAGCAGGAGCACGCTGAGAAGGGACCCTGCGATATGGCTAGATTTTGGGAGGACAACTCCATTTGAATCGGGTCGTTAGCAGGCGGCCGGTGATTTTACCGCGCCAACGGCTGGGGATTTTGGCTGGAGGCGGTATCCTAACAACCTCCGCAAGCAATGCGACGTAACAAACCCGAACGGCACATTGCGTTTCAACCTCCTACGGGTGGCACCGATTGGCAGATTTGAATCTTCACAGCGACCTCCACAGCCCCTGGCGCTTTAGCACGGCGCCATGCATGGACTGGACCGACCGGCACTGCCGGCGCTTTTGGCGCGCGCTTACAAGCCACGCCCGGGTCTATACCGAGATGGTCACCACCGGCGCGTTATTGCATGGCGATGTCGAGCGCCATTTGCGCTTTAACGAGGAGGAACACCCCGCAGCGCTGCAACTGGGCGGTGCCGTGCCGGCTGACCTAGCAACTTGCGCGGCACTCGGTGAGACGTGGGGTTACGACGAGATCAACCTGAACTGCGGCTGCCCTAGCGATCGCGTGCAAAACGGTCGCTTTGGTGCCTGCCTGATGGCCGAGCCTGCGTTAGTGCGTGACTGCATCGCTGCCATGTGTGAGGTCTGTGACATACCGGTAACCGTGAAGCACCGCATCGGTATTGATCATCAGGAGTGCTACTCGGAACTCGTCGACTTTGTGGGTACGGTAGCCTCAGGCGGCGCCAAAGTATTCATTGTGCATGCACGCAAGGCCTGGCTGCAGGGTCTCTCGCCCAAAGATAACCGCGAGATCCCGCCGCTGAATTACGACTGGGTGTATCACCTCAAGCGCGACTTCCCCGAGCTCACCATTGTGATCAACGGCGGTATCGAAACGCTGGATGCCTGCGAGGCGCACCTCGAGCACGTCGATGGCGTGATGCTCGGTCGAGCGCCCTATCAGAATCCGTGGTTGTTGAGTGAGGTCGATACGCGGCTGTTTGGCGCCAGCGAAGCAGTGAGTCCGGATCGTGAGTCGGCGATTCAGGTCATGCTTCCCTACATCGAGCAGCAACTAGCGGATGGCGCGCGCCTGCATCACGTCACTCGCCACATGCTGGGGCTTTATCAAGGGCAGTACGGTGGGCGGCAGTACCGGCGACACCTGAGCGAGCATGCGCACAAGGCTGAGTCAGATATGAAAATTCTGCTTGAGGCGATGGCCTTTGCGCAGACCCCGCCCGAGCACGCGGCCGCCGCTGGCTGAAAGCTGTTTCAGTTTTGTTGGGGTTTTCTTCGGTGAGTCGGCACTTGCCGCCCTAAAACGTTGTTTACGTGATTTACTATCTCTGCTTCCAAATATTTCCCACGACGTGGGGTCGAGGCAGTGATGTCGAACGAAGTGGAACTGAAAGAAGTAGTAGAGCTGTTGCACGAGCTCAAGCTGGAGTTGGTAGCAGAGATGGACTATGCATCACTCGAGTTGCAGGTCGAGGCTATTATCGACAAGGTCTATGCGCTAACCGAATCACCTGAATAGGCAGGCTCGCTCAGGAGCCCGGCTGAGTTATGGCCGCTCGAGGGTACTGACCAAGTCCTTGAACGCATCGGCGTTCTCATCACTCATCGCCATCAGTGTGCGGTGGGCTTCCAAGACCTGTTTTTTTACCTCACCCTCTTCGCACGGAACCGCGGGGATTTCCGTGATCGTCGAGTCAGTGTTGCAGCACTCGTTACGTCGCTCAAAGAGCTGATCGAAGCCCATAGTGTCCAGCAAGCGATCGATGCTCGGGTTAGTGCTGAAAATAGCGGGCCTAAAATCGAATCGCTCTTTGGTCTGAATCGCCAGCTGGGCGAGCATGCCGAGGGTGGTGCTATCCAGCCCGTCGGCCTCGGTCACATCCACCCACACGCTCATAAAGCCGGGCTCAGCGAACATCGACTGAAAGTACTGATCTAGTGCTGTGCACATGGTCAGGCGCACGTCGCCCTCGAGCTTCAGCACGTGGGCGCCCTCGTTGGAGGCTGCGCAAATTCGGCAGTCGCTCAACCCACACCCCGGCTCACAAAAAGCCCCGCAATGTCGTCGGCCAAATCATCCGACGTCACTTCGCCCAAATCTAGCCGGCGAATCAGGTCGCCGGGTTTTTCCAGCGTGCCGCCCAAGCGTGCAAGCAATGTTTTTTCGCGCTCAATCAGGTCGACTTCCTCAATGGTTTCCAGGACGCCATCGGACATCAGCACCAGCATAAAGGTCTCGGGCAGAGCAATCTCCTCGAGTCCGTAGTTCGCCTCGGGAGTCAGTCCAACCGGCATCCCCTCGCCGGGCAGGTACTCAATGTGATCCGGCGTCATGAGTGCAGGTTTGGGCAGGTGACCGGCCACTGAGTACTGGAGCGTGTTCGTCTCATAGTCGAGGCAGCCCACCACCATGGTGGCGTACTTGTTCACGTGGAGTTCAAGTAGTTCGCGGTTCGCGAGCGCCAGCATCTCGACAGGGTTGATCACTGTCTTATCGTCGCGGCGCAGGTAGTCAGAGCGCTTGCGGGCAAACAGATTTTTCAGGAGCACCGTCGCAAAGGCTGAGGAGCTACCGTGGCCCGACACATCCGCCAAGAAGAACACCACCTTGCTCTCACCCACCTCAAAGTAATCGGTGAAATCACCGCTCAAGTAGAGCGAGGGCAGGATCCGGTGGCTGAACCAATAATCCCCTGCCTTGAGCGAATGCGCGGGGAACATCGCTTTCTGCACCTGACGCCCCGCCGCCTGATCCTGCTCCAAAATCCGCAGGGAGTGGCTGAGTTCGGTGTTGGCCCGTTCCAGGCTCTCGTTGGACTCAACGAGGTCGCGCTGCAGCTGCCTATGATGCACGCTGCGCTCAATCGCGCGCCTGACCAGACCGGGTTTCTCCGCGGGGTTCACAAAAAAGCTGGCCGCGCCCAACCCGAGCGCGGTAGTCATGCTGTCCATGTCACGGTGATCACTCACCGCCAGCACCGGCACCTGTACATCGAAATTCCGCATCACGCGCCGCACGGAGGCCCAGGACACATTGAGTAACTCGACGTGGCAGATCACGCAGTCCCAGGGGCTATCCGGGCCAAGCACGGCCTCGATATCGGGCGCTTCGGGGGTGATTTCGTAGCTGTGGTGCGGGTCATCCAATGCAGCAACCAGTGCAGACGCGCGGTCCGCCTGATCATCGACTACCAACACCGAACCCGCCTGAGTCATGTCAGCAGCGCTGGATCCACCGCTGGCCACGCATCAGAATTCTTCCTCGTCCCAGTCGCTGTCGAACTCGGAGAAGTCGTCTTTGACCTGACCACCGGCTTCCAGCACTGCGCGGCTTTGCAGATACACGTCGCGGAAGAACACATAGCGATCACCGGTCATGATCTCCTCGGCGTCGAGCAGTCCAGCGCGGATATCCAAGACATTAAACATCCGCAAACCCCAGTACGCCTGATCATTCATCATCTGCCCAGTGGGCGACATGTAGGCATCAATACTCGCGCCAACGGCAGCCCGAACCGTACTCGGCCCGATGACCGGCAGAACCACAAAATTGCCGCGGGGCACGCCCCAGATCGACAGCGTGTGACCAAAATCAGTCTCATAGCGCGGAATACCGGCCATAGACGCGACATCGAACAAACCGAGAAGGCCAATGGTCGAATTCGCTACGACGCGGAAGGTGTTGTTCACCGCCTGCTCGATCCGGCCCTGCAACAATGCATTTAGCGCGCCGTTGAAGTCATAGAAGTTGCTGAAGAAGTTGTTCACGCCAATGCGGCCGAACTCGGGCATGATGGCGTCGTAACCCTTGGCCACGGGTCGGATGATCCAACGGTCCGTGTCGCCGTTAAAATCGAACATCCACCGGTTGTAGCCTTCCCAGGGGTCGCTCTCTTCCTGAGTTTGGGCCTCGACGACAGGCACCACGAGCGCCAGCGCGATGACCAAAACATGCGCGATGCGCTTCGCGAAAGACGCAAAGTCGTGTGGAAAGCGAATTGTGGCGTACCGCATCATACTGAGCTCTCTCGGCTCCTTGCCTCGCTGACGCTGTTCACTGCGACAACACGGCTGTCTCCTTAACTGTAACGCTATTGATCGCTGGGGTCACCAGCCCGGTCGAGACCCTAAAAGACTCAGCGTGGGTTGTGCTCGATCCACTGCTGCACTTTCCGCCACTGCTGTTCAAGGCGCTTACTGGAAACCGGCAGGCGTGTTTTCATTTGCTGCGCAAACAATGACACCCGAAACTCCTCAAGCATCCAGCGGTACTGGTCTGCCTCAGTGCAAACCCTGAGAAGCCCCGGATAGCCCTCCGCCGCGGCCAGCAGCTTAGTCTGCCAGGGGCTCAGCATCTCCAACGCTTTCTGATCTTTTAAAAACTGTCCGTTCAAGCGGCTAATGCGGTGCTCTGCCGCCTTGGCATAGCGCGGGTACTCCCGCAGCCACTCGCTGCCCGCATAGCGCAGCGTCTCGGGCGAGAGCAGCGCTCGCATATTGGCCCAACAGTCCTGCTGACTCTCCTGATAGTCGGTGCCCAACTTGGCCGCGGCAGTGCGGGCCATACTCCAAGCTTTGAGCGCCACCGCCAGCTGCTCGGCCAGTGTGATCGCCTCTGCGTGCCAGTCACCGCGCAAAGCGCCAAACCACGCCTTAAACGCCGCATCGGAACGGGGAGCCTCGATGGATCGCAACGACTGATAAGCCGCCGCTGCGATCACACTCTCAACAAGTTCCCTGCGATCGATTTCCACCGCGGCAAATGCCAGCATCAGCTCATTGCCCAACAGTAGCGATTTACGCAGCGATTTCACCACTTGGCTGGCCTGCTTGATCGCCAACGCAACCAAACCATCTGCGTGAGCCATTACCGCCTCACCCGGATAATCCAGAAGCCTGACGGCAACGCCGTCTTGTTCTGCGACCAGCGCCGGATGGGCGACCACCTCGAGCCCGGCGGCTTTGGACTTCCAGACCGCCGGCAGATCACCAAAATCCCAACGCTCAACATTTTTTCGCTCGGGCGAGTCAGCCTGAGGGGCGGCCACGGCGGGCTCGCCGCTGCGGAACTCTGCGACCAAAGCGGCCATGTCCCTGCCCTGCCCCAGGAGTTTGCTCTCGGCATCCACCACACGAATATTCATGCGGTAAAAGTCCTCGAGCTGAGCCGGCTGCCAGTCTGAGGGTCCGACCTGCACACCGCGCTGTCGCTTCAGCACGCTGCTAAGAGCCGCACACAGATCGCTGTCCTCTGCAGAAAGTTCTGCGAGTGCGGCGTCGACCACATCTGGAGCAGGCACCAACTGTTTGCGCAGCGCTTTGGGCAAACCCTTGATAAGCGCGATGCATTTGTCACGCAGTAATCCCGGCACCAACCATTCGAACAGATAGCGCGGCGCGCGGTTGAGTAGCGGCAGGGGAATCGTGATCGACACGCCATCGTTCTGGCGCCCGGGTTCGAACTGGTAGCGCAGCTGATAGTCAACGCCCTGCCAATGCAGGGTGGGCGGGAACTGCGCCTCAACCTCCGCACCCGGGTCGCGCACCAGAATCTGCTCGCGCTTGAGCAGCAGCATCTCGCCCCGGGCACGATCTGCCTTCAGCCATTTGATGAGCGAAGTGATGCCTACACAGTCCTCACCCAGGCGCTCGTCGTAAAACTGCACCAGCGCCTCTTCTTCAATCAACAAATCCCGGCGACGAGTGCGTGATTCGAGCTCCTCTACCGAGCGCATCAGCGCCAGGTTCTCTTTGAGGAACCGCGGCGGCTTCATCACGTTGCCGGTCACCAGGGCGTCGCGGATAAAGATCTGTCGAGACGATTTGGTGTCAATGTCACCAAAGTGCACTCGGCGGCCATCGCTAATGGTGAGCCCGTAGAGCGTGACGCGCTCTTTGGCCATCACCCGGCCGCTGCGGCGCTGCCAGGCGGGCTCATAATGGCTGCGCTTTAATACGCGTGGATTCACGCGCAATAGCCAGTCAGGGTCAATGGCGCCGCACTGGCGCGCATACACCTGCGTGGTCTCTACAATCTCGCCGGCCACCAACCAAGGAGGTGGTTTTTTGTACTGACCCGAGCCGGGGAACACCACAATCTTGCGATTACGCGTGGCATTGAACTGTTTGCCCTCATCGCGCTGAGCGACGTTACCCAGAAGCCCCGTCAAGAGCGCCTGATGGATGGACTCATAGGCCTCCTCCTCGGGGAGTTGCGGCGGCACCCGAAAGCCCAGCTGCCGACAGGCGATGACCAGCTGCCCATGGATCTCGCGCCACTCGCGCATGCGCATGTAAGCCAGGTACTCGCGCTGGCAGAGCTTGCGCAGCTGGTTCTGGCTCAGCGCCTGACGCTGCGCTTCGTAATAGCGCCACAGCGCGATCCATTCCAGAAAGTCCGAGCGCGGGTGCTGGAACCGGGCATGGGTCTGATCGGCCTGCGCCTGCTTGTCGGTCGGTCGTTCACGGGGGTCCTGTATCGACATGGCGCTAACAATCACCAGTGCCTCGGCAAGGCACCCACGCTCGTTGGCGGCGAGCAACATGCGCCCCAAACGCGGATCGATCGGCAAGCGCGCAAGCCTTTGACCCAGTGCCGTCAGCTTGCCCCGCGCCGATACCGCACCCAGCTCCTCTAAAAGCCGGTAACCGTCCCGTACCACTTTGGGATCGGGCGGGTCAATAAACGGAAAACGATCCACCTCACCCAATCCCAGTTCGAGCATGCGCAGCACCACCGCCGCAAGATTGGTGCGACGGATCTCCGGGTCGGTAAACTCGGGGCGGCCGCGAAAGTCGGGCTCGCTGTAGAGACGAAAGCAGACGCCGTCTGACAATCGACCACAGCGACCTGTGCGCTGGTTGGCACTGGCCTGGGAGATCGGTTCAATCGGCAAGCGCTGCAAACGACTGCGCGCGCTGTAGCGGCTGATCCGCGCCTCGCCCGGGTCAATCACGTAGCGAATGCCCGGCACGGTCAACGAGGTTTCGGCCACATTGGTCGCCAGTACCACGCGCATACCCGAGCCACCGCTTTGGAACACCCGATTCTGCTCGGCCTGACTCAAGCGCGCATAGAGCGGCAACACCCGCAATCGATCGTTGTAGCGGAGTGCCTTGGCGAGCTCGCGGATATCTCGCTCGCCGGGCAAAAACACCAAGGCATCACCCCGTGGGCCGAATCGGCCCTCCTCGATTTCAGCGAGCAATTCGGCGATCTGCTGGCGCACGCCCTCGTCCCTATCCTCAGTATCACCGACGTACTGCACATCGACCGGATAAGTGCGGCCGCTGACTTCGATCACCGGCGCGTCATCAAAGTGCTCTGAAAAACGCGCCACATCTATCGTGGCAGAGGTGACGATTATTTTCAGGTCGGGCCGGCGCGGCAAGAGTTGCTTGAGATAACCCAATAGAAAATCAATATTGAGGCTGCGCTCGTGGGCCTCATCGATGATCAGCGTATCGTAAGCGCTTAGGTCCCGGTCGTGGGTCAGCTCGGCGAGCAGGATGCCATCCGTCATCAGCTTGATGGCAGTGGCATCTGAAACGGTGTCGTTGAACCGGATCTGATAGCCGACGAGGTCACCCAGCGACGTGTTGAGCTCTTCAGCAATCCGCTGGGCCACGGTGCGAGCGGCAATACGCCGGGGCTGGGTGTGGCCAATGCGCAACTGACGGCCGAGACCAAGATTCAGGCAGATCTTGGGGAGTTGGGTGGTTTTACCTGAGCCCGTCTCACCGGCAAGGATGACCACCTGATGATCGCGAAT
>Ga0160423_10001739_pt1 | contig 18207 bp, 18 predicted proteins | sample CRUFie14St8metaG_FD_108191 | JGI IMG/M metagenome (GOLD analysis project Ga0160423, IMG submission 108191) | Marine microbial communities from the Costa Rica Dome - CRUD Field 142mm St8 metaG | ecosystem: Environmental > Aquatic > Marine > Oceanic > Photic zone | place: Costa Rica: the Eastern... | reverse complement strand
GGTGTGGAAGAAGGTCTCCACCGATTTTGGTGGCCGTCCGCGTCAATCCTGCAAAAAAAATACACATTAAGTTTGTAAAATTGTGCATGATTGCACACACAAACTGACAGTTATTTTGCTATACAAAATGCAGAAAAAACTTTGAGCTTACTTTTGGCCACGTCAGTGAGGATCACCAGCGCTCCTGAGACATCATACCGAGCCATGCAACCCAAAACAACACCGCCAAGCCCTCGGAGATCGAAAAAAAAGGACCCTGAAAGTCGTCTTTTCACTTCAAATATTTTGCCTGTTTGCGGCACCCCCTGGGGACGCACCTCAGCCCAAATCCTTGGCGGCCCACGGGTCTGGCGGCCAGAGAAGGTGAACAAGAACATCTAAGGGTATCCGATCTTCGCTCTGGGTGCACGAAAACCGGACGAACCCCCCGCACGTCGACCCACTGCCCCCCATCCATGGCCTCCCCAGCCACCGCAGCGACCCCTGGGATGTAGATGATGTGTCCATGGGCCGCGCGGATCGGGGCGCGTCGATCGCTCCGACCGCCCTCTGGTGTCCTTACGGATCCCGTCCAACCGCCGGAGCGCCTCCACCACCTCTCCCGAGGCGCTCCTGCCAAGATAGCAGCCTCGCAAACTCCCCGCGCGGCGAGCGGTTACGGTCTGAGGGCACAAATAACGCCCTGAGGCGCACCGAGAGAGCGCTGCGGTCGGTTCTGGTGGTCGTGTGTGTCGTGATGAATGTTATCGAGGCCCCCGTGCACCCACGCTTCACGGTCCCGCGGCGAGGAGCCCTCCAGCCGCGCCAAGGAGCGCCCACAGCGTCCTCGGAAATCTTCGGAAATGTTGTTTTTGGTTGTAGAGGCGAGGTAAAGCGAGGCGAGGAGGGCGCGTCAAAGGTCTCAAGCGGATGTCCACGGGTACGATCGACTACAACATGCGATTTAATAATGGAATCACCGGCCTCGGCCTTCTTGGCGCTCAGAAACAGACCCTCCCGCGCCGTCCCTCCGTACGCGTACGCGCGGCGACCACCTCCTGAAGTCCCTCCAGTCCCACACCACCGCATCGCCCTTTGTATTCGATCCGCTCGGTCTTTCTTCTTCTCTCTCTTCTCGACCCTCCCCCGATCGTCCCGTCCCCCCGCCCTTGACGATCATGATTGCCTCCCTCCCCGCCCCCTCCCCCCGCCGCGCCCTCACCTCCTAGGGATTGCTTCTGCTCCAGCTGCTTCCACGTCATTTTCCTCTTTTTTTATCCCCAACAACAAAGAAATTCCATTCAATCGTGTTCACCGAACCCGTGTGTCACGGGGAGGGGAGGCAATCATGAAAAAAAAACCACTTTCACTACCTTCGAGAAACGAGGAGCCGCCTTGAAACCCTAGCGACGACCTGAACCGACCCTAGCTCCGCTCCCGATTGAGTTGTTGCGGAACATGACGACGACGACGACGACGACGACGACGACGACGACGATGAACGCGACGAAGACTTCTTCTTCCCTTACCGCCACGAGGAGGGCGGCGTGTGGTGCCGTCCGCCAGAGGGTCGCCACCAGGCGCTATGTCACCTCCGCCAGCTCCGCCAGGAGAACAACCCATGCACCAAACCAGCAGAAGAAGAACTTGCTCACCCCCGTGAAGGCTGTGAGCGATTCTCCACCAGCCACCGGGTTGAACATCGCCGACAACGTGACCGAGCTTATCGGGAAGACCCCCATGGTTTTTCTGAACAAGATCAGCGAGGGATGTGGCGGCACTGTGGCTTGTAAGCTTGAGTCCATGAACCCCTGCAACTCCGTCAAGGACAGAATTGCTTACAACATGATCACCCAGGCGGAACAAGCCGGAAAGATTGTGCCGGGGAAGACCACTTTGGTGGAGCCAACCTCCGGGAACACCGGCGTGGGCCTCGCCTTCATTGCCGCTGCCCTCGGGTACAAGCTCGTGCTCACCATGCCAGCGTCGATGTCCATGGAGAGGCGCATTCTGCTCAAGGCTTTTGGCGCGGAGCTCGTGCTGACCGACCCGGCCAAGGGGATGAAGGGCGCGGTGGAGAAGGCCGAGGAGATCGCGAGCAACACTGCGGACGCCTACGTGCTGCAGCAGTTCGAGAACCCCTCCAACCCAAAGATCCACTACGAGACCACCGGGCCTGAGATCTGGGAGGACACGGCGGGGCACGTCGACATCTTCGTCTCTGGCGTGGGCACCGGCGGAACCATCACCGGCACGGGCGGGTTCCTCAAGTCCAAGAAGCCGGACGTCAAGGTGGTGGCGGTGGAGCCGGCCGAGTCCCCCATCCTGAGCGGCGGCTCTCCCGGCCCACACAAGATCCAGGGAATCGGGGCGGGCTTCGTTCCTGGCATTCTGGACACCGACCTGATCGACGAGGTCGTCAAGGTGTCCTCGGACGAGTCTGTGGAGATGGCCAGGAGGCTGGCTCTGGAGGAGGGAATCTTCGCCGGGATCTCCTCGGGCGCGGCGGTCATCGCCGCCGTGGAGCTCGCCAAGAGGCCAGAGAACGCCGGCAAGCTCATCACGTGCATCATCCCTTCGTTCGGGGAGAGGTACCTGAGCACCGTGCTCTTCTCCTCCATCAGGGAGGAGTGCGAGAAGATGACCGCCTAGTGAGTAAAAAGAGAGTTTTTTTTTTTCTCTTCTTCTTTTTTTAAACACACATAACACAAGAGTAATAAGAGAGGTCTTCGTCTTCGTCCCCGCTCCGTCGTTGTTTCTTGTTGCTACAAAGCGCCAATCGTCATCGTCGCCGGCGTCTTCTAGGGAACGTTTCTTGTTGTTCATCTTCCTTCCAAGCTCACTCCTCCTACTCTTGCGTGTGGTGGTACTTGGTCCAGATGAGCTTCTGCGAGTCCACCAGGTACCTGAAGTTGCCCGCCTCCTTGATGTGCCTGTCCAGCAGCTCCGAGGCGGCGCAGATCACGTGCTGCCCCTTCTGGTACTGGATCATCTGTACGCGCTGCAGCGTGCTGATCACGTCCTGCTGCCGGATGGCCGTGATGTCGGCAATGTCCTTGACCGAGATGCTGTCCCCGTCGTACGTCTTCAGCACGTTCAAGATCGTGTACGTCCAGTAGCTGCGAAAGGGGACGGAGGGATGTGTGGCGTGCTCGTCAGTCTCTCACTCTCTCTCGATTTTCCCTCGCGCCCACTCGCTCGCACCTGTAGTAGGACACGGCGCCCAGGTCGCTCAGCGGCCTCTCTGGCGTCCCGACCTTTTTTTCCTTCTTGGTCAGCTCGTACGAGAATGAGATGAGGAGCTTCCCGTAGCCCTTCCTCTGGTACGACGGGAACATCAAGATGCACGCCAGGTTGTACCCTTCCTCCGAGTGCTTCTCCTTGCTAAAGTACCCGACGGGGTGGCAACCCCGCTCGTCCACCTCACAAAGCACGTAAAACAGGAAGAGGTCCACGTCGTAGAACAGGGTCTTGTGGTCCAAAAAGAGCTTGGCGAGGTAGCACAAGTTCTGGCAGAAGATCTTCTCTTTCTTGCCATCCACCTCGAAGAAGGACAAGGTCACGTCCTTGTTCTCGCGGTTCTTGTACGTGTTGCGGTAGATCTCATCCCCGGGGGGGTGGAGCATCTTGACCTTCTTCATGTGCCTCTGCAGCTGCTTCTTCGTCTTGAAGAAGGCGAAGTCAAACTCGCAAAAGTACAGCCGGCTGCAGTCCTCGTACTCGGGGGGGAAGGGCGAAAAGTACCACGTCTCCATCTCGTACTTGCCCAACTCGATGAATTGAATGTTCTTGACCTGGCGGGACGGACGGGGGAAGGGGGAAGGGGACGGTGCGGTCGGTCAGCGGCGTGATCGAGGGGGGGGGAAATGGACGAGGCCCCGAGCCACGGCATCGGCGGGGGCTCGACCCCAAAATCGACCTCGACTCACCTTGGTGAACTCCTCGTGCTCCTGCAGGGCATCGGCCGAGAACTCCTCGTGGCCCTCCCCGTGGTGTGCCGGGTCAGGGTGCTTGTTCCCGCCATGGTGGCCGTGGCCGTGCAGGAAAGCGTCCTCCAGGGCGGAGTCCACCCGCCGCTTCTGATTCCGTCCGCCGCCGCGCTTGCCGTCCTTGGTGGACGACGAACCCTTCTTCCCGTCGGCCTTCTCGTCCTTCCGCAACAGGGTGCTAAGGTCCAGCTTGTTGATCTGAACCCACTCGTCAAGCCTCCTGTTGAACTCGTCGTAGTGCACGTAGTACTCATACGCGTCCTCCACGCCAGTGCCGTCTTCATTCTGTTGCTCCTGGGCCGCCGACGAAGCAGGCAAATCTTTGTCCCCTTGGTCTTTCTTCTTCCTTTCGATCACTCTCACGGGGTGGTGCTTACCGTCGCGCCACAAGCACATCAGCCGCGACCCGACCTCGAGCGGGATGCGACACTCCACACCATTTTTGTCCAACACTGGCCTTGTCGGAACAACAACCAACTCCTTTTTCTTTTCCTTGGAGTCCTTATCGGATCCCGAACCCTTCTTCTTCCCATTGTTGTTGTTCGTCGTCGTCGTCGTCGTCGCCGCAGTGGCCATGGTGCCCTGACCAGGACTGACCTGAGCATCCACCTGCATGGCGGAGGGCTGCTCCGCGAGGCCCTTGCCGCCCGCGCCAGTCGCGGGGGCTTCCGCTTTCAGGGCCTCGGCCGTCGTCTTGGCGCGTTTCGCATCCTTCTCGCCCATCGTCGTCCCTCTCGCGTGCGTCCGTCGAGCGGCGGGCGACTGCGGCGCGGAGGCTCGGTGCCCGTCACCTCCTCGCTCGCCCTCTCTTGGTATGCGCGCGCGCGCGCGGCGGTTCCCTACCCGTAGGGTTTGGCCTGCCCGCTCTTGTGCGTGCCCGTCGTCGCGATCGCTCTTCGCGCGCCTTGGCTTTCTCCCGGGAGGGCGGGAATGGAGGAGAGGGGGCCAAGATCAAGATCATCGGGATCGGGGGCACGGGGCAAGTGAATCACAGCGCAAGGGCATGGTGGAAGGGGTGGGAGGAACCGAAGCGAGAGAGCGATCGGACGAGATCAGGATCACTTACGCGTTCGGCTTGATCAAACTTAGAATGACTTGACTCCAGAATGGGCGCGTTACCCATTCTGGAGAAGACTCTACTGTTTTTTTGTGTGGGCCGCGGGGGGTGTCCTCCCGCACAGTGTGGATGTCTCTATTACAGTGAGGTACGCGGACCCGACAATGCAAGCAAAATTCAGTGTGTGGAGCAGAGACACGTCTCTAGGCCCAGATGCCGATGACGGACATGATGAGCATGCCAAGAAACACGCCCAAGAATCCCATCGTTGGTGGTGTGAGGGAGTCTGAGAGGCACATCTCCGGGTTCACCACGAACCACTCTGTCCAGAACACGCTCATTCCGGTGTAGAGGAGGAGACCACCGCAGATGGAATCGATGATTCCAATCGTGATGTTCGCGCTCTTGGACTGGCCGTCGTAGCTGCGTTTGGCGTCTGAATGTCAGAAGAAAGTAAAAAAAAAAATAAAAGTCTCTCGCGCAGGACTCACCCGTGGCCGGTGTACGTGCAGATTCCAATGACGATGCCCACGGAGGTGGTCAGCGAGTAGAACGCGGTCATGGCGAACTTCTTCCAGAAACCGAACTTGGCGTCCAGCAAGATCTGGGCCACCGCGAACCCCTCGAAGAACTGGTGGAATGAGATTGCGATACACAGGGGAATCCACACGGACTTGGTCTGCAGCCCCATGTCGAATCCGATGAGCACGGAATGGATCAGGATGGACAGCTCCACCAGAATCGCGCTGCGCTGCTTGGCCGCGAGCGACTTGGAAATCGGCTGGTCGACGATGCCGGACTGGTCGAGGTCGGCGGGCTGGTCAGCGACCGGGTTCTCGGTGACCTCCAAGGCAGAGGATTTGGAAGTCTTGCCCCCCGACTTGGCCATCTCGACCTCCCCCGCTCTCTCGCTCGCAAACAAGACCCTTGACCTCATCTCCAAGCGGTGGTGGATGTACTCCAGGATGGCCATGGCGAACATACCGATCATCGCAAAGACCATGGGCCACGCCGGGTACAACTCATCAAAGCCGCTCAGCTCGAAGGGCTCGAAGGCCTCGCCGATGAGGTGGATGAGCGCCGTACAGATGATGACGCCAACTCCAACGCCCCTCATCAGCGTCAGAATCAGGTAGAGCGCGCTCTTTCGGTCGCAGTCAGCATCGGAGCCGAAGAGGTACGACGTGCCCATGCCGGCAATCGAGGCCGCCATGATGATGAAGACGCCTCCGATCTGCAAACCAAGGTCGTAGGGGTCCTCCTCATAGGCATCCAGTTCCTTCTCCGTTTGGTTCAACGCCGCTTCCATGATGTCCTCCGTCGCCTGGAGCACCGTGCGGGCCATCTTTGTCTCGTCTCCTCGTGTCCGAAAAAAAAAAACTTCGGTTTCGCTCGCTGTTGTCCACGTCGTCGTCCGTGGGGCGCCTGCGTTTAGGTCAATTTCACTGGTCGGCGGCGGCGGCTCTTGGGTGGTTCTAACCTCAACCTCAACCAACCCCAATGCGTTACGTCAGCCGATCATTAGCCTCACCTCATTCGCCGGAAGCTACCATCCCGATGTCGAAAATGGATGTCCATATCAAAGATTTGAGATCGGGACACGGGGCAAAATCGGGGCAAAATCGGGGCTGGAAGTGAATCACAGCATGGTGGAAGGGTTGTAGGGACCGAGGCGAGAGGGCGCCCGGACGAGATCAGGATCACTTACGCGTTCGGCTTGATCAAACTAGAATTACTTACTTAAACACACGCAACGTGGCACATGCGCACGCTCGCGACGGGTTACCCCCCCTCGCTCCTTGTGAAGAAGACGCTTATGCTTTTAGTCCTTGCCCCGTCTCCCGCAGTGCGGAGCAGAGACACGCCTCTAGGCCCAGATGCCGATGACGGACATGATGACCATGCCCAACGCCACGCCAAAGAACCCAACCGACGGCACCACGAGGGAGTCCGCCAGGCACAGCTTATAGTTCGTCACGAACCACTCTGGCCAGAACACGCTCATTCCAGCGAAGAGGAGGAGGCCGCCGCAGATGGAGTCGAGCACGCCAATCGTGATGTTCGCGGCCTTGGACTGGCCGTCGTAGCTGCGTTTGGCGTTTGGCAGAAGACGGAGAAGAATGTCAGAAGAAAGTCAAAAAAAAGAAAAGAAAGTCTCTCGCGCAGGACTCACTTCTGGCCAAGGTACGTGGCAATGCCGATGGCAATCCCGACGGAGGTGGTCAGCGAGTAGAACGCGGTCATGGCGAACTTCTTCCAGAAGCCGAACTTGGCGTCCAGCACGATCTGACCCACCGCGAACCCCTCGAAGAACTGGTGGAATGTGATCGCGATCACCAGAGGAACCCACTGGGACTTGGTCTGCAGCCCCAGGTCGAATCCGATGAGCACGGAATGGATCAGGATGGACAGCTCCACCAGAATCGCGCTGCGCTGCTTGCTTGCCACCGACTTGGTGACGACCTCTTTGTCGCTCTCGTGGTGCGCACCGTCGCCCTGGAGCGGGTTCAAGGTGACCTCCGCGGGCATGCCCTCCGCGGGCAGGGTGGCGTCGGGGTGCTCGACCTCCGCCGCGCTCGCAACGTAGTGCCTCGACCTGAACTCCAGGCGGTGGTGGACGAACTCCAGGATGGCCATGAGGAACATGCCGACCATGGCAAAGACCATGGGCCACTGCTCGTAAATTTCGCTCATGCCTGCATCTTCAAAGGGCTCGTAGGCCTCGCCGATGAGGTGGATGAGCGCCGTGGCGATGATGACGCCAACCCCGCACCCCTTGAGCATCTGAAGCGACAGGTACAGCAGACCGTTGCTCGGGGCTTGGGCGTCGGAGCCGAATGCGTACGAAAGTCCCATCCCGAGCACCGAGGCTGCCATGATGATGAAGACCCCAGCAACCTGAAGGTTGACGTCGTAGGCGTCTTCCGCTCCTACTCCCACCATGTCCATGTCCTGTGAGCTGCTCACCGTCTCGTTCATCTGCTGGGAGGTTGCCAGATCGAGTAGGCCCGGGCTCGCCCGCAGCACCATGCGCATGCTATCCTATGTGCCGCTCACTCTCCCTCGTCGCCTGCCTCTCTCGTGTGTGTCGTTTTCTGTCTCGTCGCTCTCCCTTCGTCGACCGCGCGTCGCCTCGTTTTGTTTTGCTTGCGCGCGCTCCCCGGCGGTAGGTAGCCCCCATCTCCCCGTCGGCGGTTATGACTCCATGATGGAGCCATTCCATTCCAGCCCGCGTGATCCCCCCAATCCAGCACTAACGTCTCCCACAGAACACGTTTTTTCTCCCTCGTTCAGAAAAAAAAGGCTGTACTCAGCAGCAGGACAAGGTGTTGTTCGATCGATCGCGATGTATTGATCATGGTGAGGCATAAGAACAGGTACCTTGTTGTGGAGGTGCACACCTTATTAGCAAACGCGTCCTTTCTACAACACACTTTGCTTCCAAAACAAACACAAAAACAACAAACAAAAACAAAACCAACAACACACCAAACTTTGCATACTTCCGGTTCTTCCCCTTCTTCAGAAGAGCTTCATGCAGACTCACCAGGGCAAACACAAAGGACGCTTGGGTTCGGGCGCGGGGTGCCGCCGGTGGCGTCCGCCATTGCAGACGTCCTCAAGACTTGCTTCGGGTCGTGCCTGTCGGGCCAGATCTTGTCCTCGCTCCAGGTTCGGGCCTACGACCTGGACAACGACTTAGACTTAGAGAACGAAGAAGCTGTGAAGATGGTGGGAGGCGACAAGTGCGCGCTGTGCTTGCGGTGTGTGGTGAGGTGCGATCGGGAACACCAGAGGGAGGTGAGGGCGGCCATTGCGATGGTGACGACGGTGGCGGGCTGCCGCGCCGCTCTCACCGTGACCAAGGTCAAGGGAAGTCAGAGGACGCTGGCGGACGCCTTGATCTCGAGGAGAATAGCGACAAGACTAGCGCCGCGGCCGAAACGGTGAACAAGGAGTCGCAAAGGAATGGAATGGGTTGGTCGGTCCACAACGCTGGTTTTCCGCACCAGCACCTTGGGTTCGTGCACACCACACGACCATGCGAACGTGTCCTTATATATGTTGTTTTTGTATGTATTTCACACGCCGCCGTCGCTTTTATTTTGTTCTCCTCTGCGCTTGTTGGAATCCCTCCAGATCGCCGCGGAGGCCAGGTTGCTGCAGGAGTGGGCGACCATGGGCACCAGCAGGTTTCCTGAGTGAACAAAGGCCGCCCCGTACACCGCGCCCACCACCGTGGACCAAATCGCGAACACCCAGTTCCTGCCTCCGCTCCTGTGGAAGTACCCGAACACCGCCGCCGAAATCAGCACGGCCCTCCAGTCGTCGTAGGTCGTGGCCGGCAGCAGAGCGCCGCGGAAGAGGAGCTCCTCGCTGGCGCCCGTCAGCAGCGCCAGCCACACGTAGTCGTACGGCTTCAGCGGAGACAACACCTGAGACGCGGACGGGTGGATAGAATGTTGGCTGCGTCAGTTGAGGGCGAGACCACAGATAGCACATCGGTCGGTCGGTCGGTCGGTCGTGATCAAACGCACCTGGTCGTTGCTTCGTCGGGTGGCGCGGGCGAAATCCTGGTTCACGGACAGGAGCGCCACCCTTCCGAGGGTGACCATGGCGGTGCACCCGAGCGCCAGCGCCCCCGTTTTCAGTCCAAGTCCTTCGGGGTCCGACACGAGCGACTCGGGCGCCCCGTGCGCCGTCGCAAAGCTTCGCAGCCACCCTGCCATGAACACAAAGAGCACGCTCGTGCCCGCGCAGGCAGTGAAAACCTGTCCCCTTGATACCTGTGGCAGCTCATCCCCCTGCACAAGGTCTTCCTCGTTTCGCATATTGTCTTCACCATTATGATCATCAATCGATGCTGCGACGTCGAGGGACAAGGCCTGGGCGTTTAGGGCAGCCTCTTGCGTTTTTTCTTCTGGCCGAAATGCTTTCTCTCCGTAGACCTCCTCTGCCCACGACCTCTGAGGCCCCTTTGTTTCTCGGTTTTCTCGGTCCTGCGCAAAGCAAACAAGCCCTTCACTATTATGCCGCCGACTAGGCATCCTCATCGTCCTCGTTGTCGCGGGGCTCGGAAGCCATCTCCGACTTGACCTCTCGATTGCCCTCCCCACTCCCCCCCGTGAACCCTGCGACGCCATCTTGGCCAGAAACTGAAACTCGATCAGGCGCTGGATCCGACGAGGCACACCAGACGAGAGAGACAGAGAGAGAGAGAGAGAGAGATGGAGCGCCTCAGCGTTGGCTTTGGTGCGGAAGGGGGGAGGGTCCGCCGCCATTTGGGAATGATGGCGTCAGGATCCCGTCCCTGCCGCTGCCTCTCCACCCCCAAGTCGTCGTCCTCGTCGTCGTCGTCACCTGGAGAACGTTTTTATCCTCCACCCCCTTCAGAGAAGATGACGCAGGTTTTGTTCGTGGAGTGTGGGTTTGGGGCAGACCAGCATGGGCAGAGTGCGACCAAGGCATGCGTGAGGGCATGTCGGGACGCAATTGAGTTCAACTCCATCCCGAGCATCGCTAAAATCGTGCCGGGAGGTTACGAGAACATGAAGCTTGTGATCAAGATCGGCACACCAAAACCAAAGGAGGTGGATGAAGAGGAGGTCAAAAAAGTTTTCCCGTACGGAAAGATCGCCAGCCTCGTGGTCCAGGAGGGAGGGCTCAACTGCTCCAGCGGCGTGGTCATCGAGGAGATGGGCGACGAGACGGACGAGTTCCTCATCGCTGTAGCGGCGGTCACCGTTGGGTATTAGGGACGAGACGGTTGGAAGTCGGTGTCGTGTTTTACATCATGCTTCTCTTGCCCCCAGTCTCACTCCCGCGATTCGTCCTCCGCACCCTCAACGTTTGAGGCGCTCGCATAGAGTCTGTGCGCGATCAGCAGCGCGGAGATGACGCCCGCTCCCACCACGAGACCCGTGGTGCACCTCCTCACGACCAGGTCCCGGTGCTCCTTTGCCAGCCTCTCCTCCGTCCGCGGAATGGAGGCGTGGGGGTCCGAGCAGAGCGCGCAGAGCCTGGCCAGGGTCTCAGAGGCGGCCTCCGACGAGGGGTCCAGGGGCTTGGCCATGGAGAGCTGTTGCGTTATGGCGTCCGCCATGCCGGAGCTGCCCTCGTCGGCGCTCGCGCTGACACAGGCCAGCGCGAAGGGGAGGAGTCCCGTGCCCTTTCGCTCGACCCGCTTCATCAACGCAACCTGGTCCGCGAGGTCGTCTCGCTTCTGGCCGAAACAAATTACGCACAGGTCCACGGACTGTTGCGACGCGTTGGGAGAGATGGGGATGGAGGTGGAGAGAGAGAGGGAGGTGGTGTCAGCCGGAGTGCGCCGCGGTGGCGAGCGAGTGCTGCTTGGGCATCTGTCTGTCTGACCTGCAGGAGCGCGGCGTCCGTGTACCCTCCCGCGCCGTCGTCTCCCGAGCCGGCCTCCACCTGCCGCACGACGAGGGTTTTCTCCGAGGAGGCGGCGTCCCCCTGGCCAGCGGGCACTCTGAACACGCGCGTCTGCTGGTCGGGCTCCGTCAGCACCGTCTCGTTCCGCCTGAGCTGGTCCGGGGTGGCGAAGACGACGCAGCTGAGGACGCGCCTGGTCAGGGGCGGTTTGTGGTGCCCCGAGCCACTGGCGATGCCCTGTGGCCTTCGCGCCCTGCGGACCTCCTGCTTCCTCCTCCTGGAAATTCTCAGAAAAGTCGGGAGGTCCTCCTTGCTCCTGCCGAGGTACAGGGCGTGCACGAGCGCCGTGGCGGGGCTCCGCAGCGCCATAAGATCCCACAGCGACAGGAAACCGTCCAGCGTTAGGCATGGCTCGCCTCCCTTGCTCTTGCCCCCTCCCCTCCCGGAGGTGTCCACCATGCCGTGGTACGCGTCTCTGTGCCACTCTGGGCCGGGGAAGCCGGGGGCGGTGGAGAAGAGTTCCTCCAGCTCAGCGTCGCTCAGCACACCGTCCGCGTCCTTGTCGTGCTGCCTGAACTTGAGCCTCAGAAAGTCCCGACCAGAGTCCGTGATCTCGACGCACTGGTCGGGGTGGAAATGTCCCAGCTGCGAGAGAGCGCCCTGGCACAGGTCAGGGCGGAGCTCCAGCGCGTTGTCGTACCCGAACTTCCTCAACACCGTCCACGTGGTGTCCATCCTGCCCCTCGCCACGAAGAGAGCGTGGAGGTAGACAAACCCCTTGAGTGTCACCCCGCTCGGCGCGATGCCCTCGGGTACCTTGGTTGAAATGATCTTCCTCACGCCCTCGAGCTCCTCGGGCTTGTGATTTTTGGGACAATTGGGATGAGTTTTCGTTTTCAAGGAGAGAAGGTCAGTCCGTCCGCCCGCCACAGACGTAAAAAGCGTACAACGAAGAAGAACGCTTGAGGGCTGGGGTGGCCCGTTCTGCCCCTGTTCGTCTCGTTCTCACCTGCAGGGGGGTGCCAAAGCACGTGGCCTGGAAGTGGTTGAGCTCCCTGTCGCTCAGGAATCCGTCCGCATCCTCGTCGCAGATCTGGAAGATCCGCTTCAGGGCACGCACGCACCTCGGCTTGAGCTGGCCCGTCTGCTCGCGGGGAGAGACAGAGAGAGAGAACGGCACGTCAGCATATTCTTCTAAAAATCCCGTTCTTCCTCCGTTCTTCCTCCGTTCTTCTCACCTGGGCGTCGTATAGCGGTCCCGTCGGGTGCATCACCGCCTTCTGGGCCTGCACAAAGACCTCCGCACAGTTGGAGAGCCTCTTGGCCGAGCACTGCAGGCAGACCTCGATCTCCTTCCACTCGTCGATCAAGAGGGCGAGCTTGGACTCCAGCGCCTCCGCGTCCAGCATGGCGTCCTCCGCCTTGGACGCCTCCACAAGCCTGTTCTCATTTCCCCGCACAGCGTCCCCTCGTCCCGGAGACGACAAAGGCGAAGTTGGGTCTTGCCCCTGTGAAGAAGCCACAGCAGAAGAACTCGAAACCACTACGTCCTCCTGACACCCCACAAGCAAAACGGGCTTATCTCCCGTCAGATTCGTTCGCCTCAATTCTGGAAGCCAGTACGTTCCAATTCTGCCCAAGCTCTTGCCGCAACCGCTTTTGTAGCACAACACTACGACGTCGGATTTGTCTAGCTCCTTCTCGAGGTCAGCGCGCCACTCGTATGAAGAAGAAGTGTCTGCAACGGTTACCGGGATGGAGCCCGGGAGGACGTCCGATGGAATTCTGGTGGGCGGTAAAACGGGAGGCTGGGTGCCCTCGACCTGTCCTTGAGAGAAGTTCGCATCGAAAGAAGAACCCGAGTTGAAGGTGTCCGTCGCCGCGGCAATGATCAGAGAAGACTTTCCGGTCCCGGCGTCTCCGCATACCGCGACCCTCACCACCCCCCTGCCTCCCGCATACCCCACGCTCTCCTTCCCTGGCATCTCTCTCTCTCTATCTGTCTCTCTCTGTCCTCGGGTCCGCCTCGCGCTCCGTGCGTCGTCGTCGTCGCCCGCGTTGGTGGCGGTGCTCTTCGCGCCCCTTCCCGCTTCCCGCCACCGATTTCACTCAAAAAAAGAAAAAAAAAATGAAAATCTGAAAATCTCTCTTCAGAATCTCTCCTGGGGATCCAATCCAAAGATCGGCAGGGGTGCGGAGCAGAGACTTGTCGCGATGGAGGACGGATCGCGGTCTGCAGCTTTGGCCTCAGAATCACCTACGACGAGTCTTTCCTCTTCCTCCTCCTCAAAGGCAATTCGCTTGCCACTGCGGGGAATCACTGCGGGAACAACAACAACAACAACCAAAAAACAAAACCAAGCCAAGTTCTGGCACGGTTCCTTTCGGGTGCTGGGCGGGGCAGAATCGAAGAGGTATCTCCTCTCCCTTCCTCTCTCTCTCTCTCTCTGTCTCTATGTCTGTCTTTCTGACGACGACACTCGCGCCTTTTTTTTATTTGCCAACCTGCGGCAGAGAGAGGGTACTCCCTCTTCTGCGGGCGTTAAGGAAGGTCGAGACGAGCAACTGCCCTTTACCGGCCCCCGCGGGGGACGAGGGCAAATCCGTGGGACCACTACAAATAGGTTTCGCGTACCACCAGGATGGTATACAATACTTGATTCCCTCTCTCTCTCTCTCTCTGAAGCGCCGATTACGACTTTGAGGCTTTGAAGCTGACGACCCAAACTTTTACTTATAACTTTCGCTATCGATATCAATAAAGCGTGGGATCTGCCCAAGGACGGGTGCAGGGACACGTGGCACACCAAGTGCCAGGGGCTCGAGTACTCGGAGCAAACCTGCTTGAGGTGAGTGAGCCCAAGTGAGCCCGAGAAAAGAACAACGATCCATCGTCCCGTTTGAACCCTTCGCTCACGCAACCTCGTCGTCGTCGTCGTCCTCGTCGTTGTCGGCCCAAACAGGTACTGGGCAAGGTGGTGTCCTTGGGCCCTGCAGTTCAACGACCTGGAGGCCCTGGCAAGGGCGCACAACGGCGGCCCCAGGTTCCACAGGGCGCTGAAGACGGGGAGGTACTGGAGAAAAGTGCGGGGAGCCCTCGGGGTCGAGGGGGGTGAGAAGGGAGGTTATGCGGGAGGAGCCAACCCGCCGCCGGAGGGACCGGCCACAGCCATCACGGTGCCCCTCCTGGCTCTGTCGTTCTAAGCTCGGGCCCCACGGTGGTTCCGCTTGTGCATCTTTATTTCAACGATTTGGAATTTCAGGACGAGGAGAGCAGCAGGTCGAGGACGGACCCAGAGCCTGTGACGTCCACGTGTGTGATGCGGTGCTCGCGCAAGAATGCGGCCCTGTTGCCGGAAACCCAGGCCTTGAAGGCCTGCTCCTGCTCGGCGGACCCGCAGGTCACCTTGTGGACCTCCCTCCTGTCTCCACGCTGCCTTATGTGGACCCTCGCCCCGCCCGCCACGTCCACCGCCTCCGCGCTCTCCCTCTCGCTCAGCCTCCTCTCCAAATCTCTCAGCTTCTGCTTCAGCCTCTGGTTCTGGGCGGACAGGTGCACGAGAGAGTCGCTCCGGGGCCTCTTGATCTCGGTCATGGGCACCTGGATCGGAAACTTTGGTGCGGGTGCAAGCGGCGTCGTCACGATGTTCTCCATGCTCTGGCTCTGCTTCCTGATCCTCGCAAAGCCGTCCTGGTCGTTCGTCAGGTCGAAAGACCACGTCGAGGTGCGCGAGTGGGTCGGGGTGATCTGGTTGCCGTGGCGGTCCCGGTCCCGGTCCGGCCGCTGGGACAGTGGGGCGTTCTCTTTGCCCTCGCCGTCCACCCCGCTGCCCCCACCCCGCTGTTGCTGTTGCTGTTGCTGCGCCTGCCCCAGGGAAATTTGCCTCTCCAGGTCCACGATACGCTTGGCCAGCCTCTCCATGTTGGGCTTTCTCTCCTCCTCCTTGAAGATCGTTAGGAAAGACGTGCGCTTCCTGTCGTCTGCCTCGGGGGACTCGCCGGGGCTGGGCGTCCCTGCCGCCGCCGCCGCGATCCCAAGGGAAGCCAGGGCCTCCGCCGTGGCAGTGTTGGCCCTCTCGTCCCTCGCGTGAGCCGAGAGCGACCTCGCCTTGTTGATGCCGTCGCCAAGCTTGGTCATGACGTCCAGCGTGCTGTCCACGTTCAGCGCGGCGCGCTTCTTTTGGTCCTTCGATCCCGCCGCCGCCACCTCGGGCGACGACCTCTCCAAGATTGTCCGCGGGACGCCGCCAGCGGACCCTCCTCCCTCCAGCCCGCTTTTCCTCTTGGTCTTGGTTCCCATCAAGGTGGTGATCATTTTGATCACGCTCTTGGACTTGCTCCTGCCCCTCGCTCTCTTGCCCAGGGCCCTGCCCCCTGAGCCTAAGGCCTTCTCCTCGGCATGCTCATCCTGCTGTCTCCTGGGCTTGGCCTTGTCCTCAGGAGAGTGGGAAGTGCTGCCTCCGAGACCCGATGGGGCGCCCACAACCGACTGAAACTTCTGCCTCGCCGCGCGGAGCTGCCTCTCCACCTTCACATCGTCGTAGTCCACGTGGGCACACACGCACACAGTGGAGTGGTCCCCACACTGGAGGTCAACGACGTGTTTCGCGGCTAGCGTCTGCACCGATTTTGGATCCTTCTGGCACTTGAGGTCCCCGTGACCCAGTTGCCCCTCTTTCCCTCTGCCCCAGGTGTACACCCTGTGCCTATCGCTGCTCACGCAAGCGCAGTGGTGGAGGCCGCACGCGATCTGCGACACGGTCTCGTGCTGGACGCTGACCTCCTGAAAGGACCCTCCCAGAGACAGCGGACCGCACTCTCCCGCCTGGTACACCCGTCCCTTGTCCGACAGCACCAATGTGTGGGACTGGCCGCAAGACACTTGGCAAAGGTCCGTGGCGCAGGGGAGGCCAGTCACTGCTCTCGGCTCCCAAACGACGACGTCCCCCCCGCCTTCCCGCGACCCCAGGCCGAGGCATCCCCGCTCGTCCTGGCCCCACACGAAGAGCGACCCCTCGGCGGTGTTCTCGGCCCCCTCGCCGCCCTGCTGCTGGCCAGGGGAGGACGACCGGGACGTCGGCTCCAAGGCCACCGCCGCGGCGGTGTGCCACGTCCCACAGGCGGCGTGCCTGGCCGTCCTGCGCCCCATGCCGCCGCCCTCCACCCTCGTTGGCTCGGCCGCGGACCTAACCCCCTCGCCCAGCCCCAACTTGCCCAGAAAGTTGTCTCCCCAAGAGTACAGGTTCCCGCGCGGCTCCGAGGTCACCAGAACGCCGTGGTAGGGACCGCAGCTCACGCTCAAGACCCTGCGGCCCGACAGAGAGGAGATCTGCTTCGGGAACCAGGACGTCATGGCGCCCTGACCCTGGCTTCCCTGTCCGCCCCACACGAAGCACTCGCCCTTGGCCGTCACTACAGCGGCGTTGCCTGCTCCGCAAGAGCACGCCACCGTCGCCTCCGACCCCAAACCGCCCCCCCTGATCCTCCCCGGCTGCCCCAGCGCGTGCCTGCCTCCGTGCCCGAGCTGCCCTCCGCTCCCGCCCCCCCACGCGTACGACCCTCCGCTCCGGGTGACCAGCACGCCGTGGTCCGCCCCAAAGGAGGCCGCAACAACGTCCAGGGAGCCAGTCCCCTCCAAGACTGTCGGCCTGGGCTCGGCGGCGACCGCCATGGCGGACTGTTGGGCGTCCCCACCGCGGTGGGCGCCCCACCAGAAGAGGTCGCCGGGCAGGAGGGACCGCGCCGCCTGGCGGCTGTGCCTCGCCAGGAAGTCCTGCTGGTGCTGGTTTTGGTGCTGGTGTTGAGAGAAGGAGGAGGAGGAGGGCTCGCCGGACCTGTCGTCCTCCTCCGCGTTGTTGGGCTCGTCCCCCGCGCCGCCGCCGCCAGCGTGGCCCAGGCCGAGGACTCGCTGCATTTCGAAGGAAATCTGCGAGGCGTCCACCGACCCGACGAGGTCGTTCTGCGACCCGTTCGCGCTCCTCAAGCCCAACGAGAAGCTGGCCCTCGGGTTCAGCTCTCCGGGCAAACCCAACCCCCACCCCGCCGCGTGGTTGTGGGACTCCTCGTCGTCGCCATGCTCGTTGGCGTGCTGCTGAAGGGCCGTCACCGTCTCCAGGCCCCTCATCCACAGCTGCTGCTCCTCATTGCTGCTGCACGCCACCGAGAACTTGCGCAGGTACTCCCTCTTGTCAAAGTAGGCCACCGTAATCGAGTGCTGCTGGAGCTTGGACGCTCGACCCGGGACGTATTGAAAGATTCCCAGGAAAACTCTGTGCGTTACCCCGGGCTCCACTCCCGCTATCCTCAGCACGCTCAGCTGTTTTTTCTTTTTGCTCCCCACTCGGTTGTACACAATATGTTTGCCGTCCGAGCTCAAACGAACGTTCACAAAGTGAGGCGGGGCTCGCCTGCAAAACTTCAGGAGGATCCCTCCCTTCCTGAGCTGCGTTACGCTGGCCTTGGCCGTTACCCTCTCGTAAGAAGCCTCCTTCTTCATATCTCCCTTCAGGTGTATGTTCAGGTGTGTTCAGGTGTGTCTTTGTGTTTGTGTATTTGTGACTCAAGGAGTCCAACCAGCTCCAAGATCGGTAAAAGATGCAAACTTTGAAGACATCTCCTGTCTCTACGACGCAGGTCTGTCCAATAGAACCCCCCAGTGGCCTGTTGAAAGTGTGTTTGTAGCAAGTCACCGGGAAGGACACGCTTAACGAGGTCTCGGGCCCCAACGAAAGTGAAGGTCCTTGGCTCTGAACTCTGCGCCAGGGGTCCCCACCCTCCCTTCCGCCCGCC
>Ga0160423_10001737_pt1 | contig 18209 bp, 13 predicted proteins | sample CRUFie14St8metaG_FD_108191 | JGI IMG/M metagenome (GOLD analysis project Ga0160423, IMG submission 108191) | Marine microbial communities from the Costa Rica Dome - CRUD Field 142mm St8 metaG | ecosystem: Environmental > Aquatic > Marine > Oceanic > Photic zone | place: Costa Rica: the Eastern... | reverse complement strand
TTTAGAAATTGGTAAGAAAGTAATGCAAAATACTGATAATACCTCTAATAATGTCAGTAAACAATCTAACAAAGATAAATCTAAGCGTTTCAACATGCGGATTCCTACACCTATGTTTGAACGCTTAGAAAAAGTATCAAAAGAGATAGGATTATCAAAATCAGCCATTTTGATTAATGGACTACATGAAATTTTAAAAGAGTACGAAAGGTAGTACAATGTACATTTTTTGTGTGTACAAAAAATGTATAAAAGGTGTATGTTTTTACTAAAATATTCAATATGGCAACCAAAAAAATACGTACATTGTCAGTACAAGGAATAAGTATCAATGTTGTTGCACAAGAGCAAAACGACTACATCTCTTTAACTGACATAGCAAAAAAAAACGATGGGCCTAACCTTATTGAAAACTGGTTGAGAAATCAATCAACTATTGAGTTTTTGCAAGTATGGGAGCAAATAAATAACCCTAATTTTAATTCCGTCCAATTGGACGGAATTAAAACTAAAATAGCTGCAAGTGGGGCAAAACGTTTACGTCTATCAGTTAAGCAATGGATAGAAAAAACAAACGCTATCGGACTAATTGCAAAGGCTGGACGATATGGAGGTACTTATGCACATAAAGACATTGCTTTTGAATTTGCTATGTGGCTAAGTCCTGAATTTAAGCTATATCTTATCAAAGATTGGGAAAGATTAAAAAAAGAAGAGTTGGCTAAACAAAAAAGTCTTGAATGGGATTATAGCCGTTTTCTTGCTAAAGTCAATTATAGAATACATACTGACGCTGTAAAAACACTCATTCCCCCTGATTTACCCAAGTATCAAATTAGCTATATTTTCGCAACTGAAGCAGATTTACTAAATGTTGCATTATTCGGCAAAACAGCTAAACAATGGAGAACCGAAAATCCTAATAAAGATGGAAATATGAGAGATTATGCTACCATCGAGCAGTTACATGTTTTAACAAATTTAGAAGCTTACAATGCTATTTTAATTGATAAGGGTATAGAGCAGTTACAACGCTTACAAGAGCTTCGTAAGACGGCTATAACACAGCTACAAATTATGCTTAATAATCCCACGATAAAAAAACTAAAATAAGTTTATTTCAGCAATAGGGTTATTTATCAATATAGCTCTAAAAAGGTAAAATATTAGCAAAAAAATATTTTTATTATCTCTTAAAAATAAAAGTTTTAACGTACACTCAGTGACTTGAATTATTATAAGTTGAAATCTCATCGTAATACTTTTTTACGTGGAACTTTACTTTTTTTACGCTATGTGTAAAGAACCCCATTATAAGGCTTACACACTTCTGTTAGTAGATAAAAGGCTATGATGGTATTAGGTGGTAGAATAGAGAATTGACCAATAAATAGGAGGAAATAAGCTAATCATTCAAACATTGGTACTTGTCAGGCACTTAAAAAAAACATTTTGATAAAATTAATATATCAAAATAAAATTTATTATTTTAAATTGTTTTTATAGTTAAAAATAAATAATTGAGATTTTTTGTTTAATTAATTAATTTATTAATTCATTAAACAAATAAAATGATTAATCAATGAAATTTTATTTTTGTAAATCGTTTATTTTTACTGTTCTGATTTTTTTCATTTATAAAGACATATAAAAATTATTATTTATTAATTAAAGTACATTAAGTATTATAATAATTTTATTTCTGCATTAAAGGGTTAGTAACCAGTAATGTAACTCATTTTCTTATAGACAGCTATCACTTATCGCTGTTTTTTGGGTTACATGGTGTAATTTATAATGTAACTCAAAATAAGCACTTAAAAGAATACGTAAGGGTATAGCTGTACATCTTTTTTCACTAAAAAATCACCTTCACCTATTGCCTTTATAAAAAAGTTAGTTGAATTTTGCGTCGCCATATCAAAGTCTATAGTCAATACTTTGATTTTTTTTACCAGTTAAAAACTTCACATTGACTGCAAATAAAGCCTTAAGAACCGCTGTACTAATCCAGCCCGGAGAATTTGAGGCACACAACCATTGGTATCCAAAAGCCTTGAATGCCACTATTCACCCAATGATTAGTTTCTTTTTGAATTTAGAACAAGAACGTATCGTCACTAGATACTGCCATATGCATCCAACTGTAAATGCAGATAAGTTAAGAGAAATCTTAAATGGGAAAAATAAACATTTTCGGTGGGCAGGGGCAGATTTATTAAACGTTACCTCAGCTAATGGTAAAAGGCAAATGGTAGTTATTGAAAATAACTCTTGCCCTTCGGGTCAAAAATCAATGCCTTTAGTAGATGATAATAAGGAACAAGGCAGTTATCGTTTATTGATTGAAAATACTTTCAAACCTTACTTAAAAAATCTTCGCCACAAAATAAAAGGCGGTTTAGCAGTTGTATATGATAAAAATGATGTAGAAACTTCTGGATATGCTGCTGTTATAGCTGATGTAATGAATGAACCAGTTTATTATGTTCCATTTTATAAAGATGATACTAATCCTCCTGTTCAGTTTAAAGATGGTGTAATGTATGTACGTAAAGAAGACGGTACATTTGTGCCTATCCGTGCTGCATTTAGATATGTAACGCAAAAGCCATGGAATAGGCTACCTCTACATACCAAAACTCGAATCCTAAATCCTATTATTGCTTGTTTGGCTGGTGGACGAAATAAAATGGTAGCAGCAAAGGCTTATGATATTTTCAATACAGAATTACAACCATATGGATTAAAAATAAATATCCCTGAAACAATATGGGACGTTCGTAAAAACGAAATTCCTTTATGGGTGAAAAAAATGGGTGGTCATGCTGTTATAAAAGTTCCTTATAGTAATGCAGGACAAGGTGTTTATACCATCGTAACTCAAGATGAGTTAGATAAATTTATGGAGCTGAAGTTCGATTACGATTTATTCATTGTTCAAAGTTTAATTGGGAATTCCAATTGGAGTAGTATTACGTCAGCAGGTAAACTTTATCACGTAGGAACAATTCCTAATCAAAAAAATCACACTTATGTTGCAGACATTCGCATGATGGTCAGTTCTACTGAAAACGGTTTTCGTCCACTATGTACATATGCACGTCGCTCCGCAAAACCATTAATCAGTAATATAGAAAATAGCACTGATAGTTGGCAAATGTTAGGGACAAATTTATCTTTTAAATATCCTGATGGTTCATGGGGTAGTGATACCAATCGACTTGTTTTAATGGACAGGCGAGATTTTAATAAACTCGGAATTGGTTTAGATGACCTCATTGAAGCTTATATTCAAACAGTCCTTTCGATGGTAGCCATAGACAGAATGGCAAAAACATTAGTTAATAAACAAGGAAAGTTCAGAATGCGGTTATTCAAGAGTTTAAATAATGACCTTTCTCTTATTGATGAGATAAAAACCCATTAATGCAAACATTTAAAATGTTGGTCTTAACTGACCACACTAATCATAGTGCAGAAAATTCTTTGTATGAATTAGTGCAAGCAATGAGTATTCACCCTCATTGCTTGCAAGTTGATGTAGCTACTAAAGGCAATAACTTAAATGATTCTTTTTTTAAAGCACACATTACCCAAAGCCTTTTTGTAAGTAAGGTTGATAAAGGTTTTGCATTTTCAAAAAATGGAACGGCTTTTCAAAAAAATCTCAGACAAGAACTTATACAAACATATGATGTAATTTGGTTGCGAATGCCGCCTCCTTTATCAGATGATTTTTTAAGTTTTTTGGCTAATACCTTTTCTAATCAATTGATTATCAATGACCCAAAGGGCATTCAAAAAACTGGAAGTAAAAAGTTTCTAACTCACTTTGCTTCATTTTCTCCTCCCATGAAAATATGTAAATCAATTGAAGATATTATCACATTAAAAAATCAATTTCCAATTGTTCTTAAGCCTTTTCGAGAATATGGCGGAAAAGGCATTGTCAAAATTGACGGCGATAAAGTTTGGGATAACAAAGTACAGATAACTTTTAAGGATTTTGTCGAAAAACTACAAAACAAAAAAATTGAGTATTTAGGTGTAAAATTTTTAAAGAATGTATCAAAGGGGGATAAACGAATAGTAGTAGTAAATGGAAAAATTATGGGAGCTTCCCTACGATTACCTGCAAAGGGGTCTTGGATTTGCAATGTAGCAATGGGAGGAAGCTCCAATTTTACTCAAGCAGACGAAAACGAAATAAAAATAGTTAATCAAATTAATCCTGTTCTTTCAAAGATGGGTATTGTCATGTATGGTGTAGATACATTAGTTGGCGATGATGGAAATCGTGTTTTATCTGAAATAAATACAACTAGTATCGGAGGATTACCTCAAATTGCCAAATTAATGAAACGTCCTTTAGTAAAGGAAGCAACGGACTTGATTTGTAACTATATTGCTGAAAAAATATAGCATATATGTTATTTAAGATAAAGAATAACCAATCTATTATTAAAGAATTAAAGGTAAATGAAGTTCCTAAAGGAGTAATTACCCATTATTGGTTACAAATTGTTACTGATGGAATGGGAATTCCAATTCATATTCCCATTATTGTAGCAAAAGGATTACAAGACGGAAAAGTATTAGGACTAACAGCAGCAGTACATGGAAATGAACTTAATGGAATTCCTGTAATTCAGCGATTATTTAAAGAAATTGATGTAAAAAAATTACATGGTACTATTGTTGGTGTACCTGTTGTTAACGCACCCTCCTTTCTTAGAAAAAAAAGACGATTTATTGATGGTGCAGACCTTAATCATATCATGCCAGGCAAAGCTGATGGTAATGTAAGTCAAGTATATGCTTGGCGGATTGTCAATAGAATTATTAAAGAGTTTGACTATTTAATAGACCTTCATACAGCAAGTAACGGACGAATAAACTCTTATTATATTCGAGCTGATATGAATGATGATATGGTGCGGAAAATGGCAATTTTACAAAATGCTCAAATCATTGTTCATAATCCTCCAAATGATGGAACACTAAGAGGTACAGCAGATGAAATGAATATCCCTGCCATTACGCTTGAAGTTGGTAATCCTAATACATTTCAAAAAGGGGTAATTAGAGATGGATTGACAGGTATTCATAACTTTTTAGGGTATTTGGGTATGACTGTTTGTGAAGTAGAAGAACCTGATATTGATACTGTCTTTTGTAAACATTCTTATTGGATTTATACAGATTCAGGAGGTATTATGACTGTTCACCCACAAGTAACGAACTTAGTAAAAAAAGGAGAGATAATTGCTACTATGCGAGATATTTTTGGAGATTTGGTAAAGCATTATTATGCTCCAGAAGATGGAATCGTAATTGGCAAAAGTGTTAGCCCAATTAATCAAACTGGAGGTCGTATTTTGCATCTTGGGATATTAAAGTAAGGTAAAAAACAAGACTAAAGGGCTATGTAACCAGTAATGTAACTCATTTTCTTATAGACAACTACTACTTATCGCTGTTTTTTGGGTTACATGGTGCAATTTATAATGTAACTCAAAATAAAGACTTAAAGGGCTATGTAACCAGTAATGTAACTCATTTTCTTATAGACAACTACTACTTATCGCTGTTTTTTGGGTTACATGGTTATTTCGGTTATATATAAGTCCCCATTCACTTTCAATATTTCCAATTGTCATGGGTTCTATTTTGTACAACTTAACACGTTTACCGTTCTCATCTTTTATACACTTAACTTTCTCAACGTTAAACAGAACTTTGATAAGACTTAGGTAATTGTCTGTATTTAACTTTGCGTTTGGGAAGTCATTATTTATTTCTTTCTTAATAAACCTTGCAAATGCTTTTACTTGGCTGTATGTCAATAGCTCTTTGCTATTATGGTTGTTTATCTGCTTTAGTAATCTAATACTCTCAATTGTGTCTTTAGCTTCTGTTTCAAATGCTTTGTAACTGCTTGGTGACTGCTCCATTAATAAGCTTACAATTTCATCATCGGTTAATTTTAAATTATCCCAAATGATAGGACTACCATATCCTACGGATTGGGCATCAGTAGCTAATACTTTGATAACGTCATAGACAATGCCATTTACTTTTTCGATTGATGTATTACGTTTACCGTTGGCTACAATTACAGTATTTAGTGCTGATAAATGTCTTTTGTACTGTGAGGAACTGGCAAGCTTTACACAACTTTCTAACTGGTAATGCTCGGCAAGTGTAACTACTCTTAATACTATTTTTTTTAGGTGAGACCGAAGTATTTTTTTTGATGTATCGGAGAGTTTAAGTTTTTCTTTTAGTGCCTTATATTGGTCTGTATCGGCATTAAAGTTGATTAAGTGTTTTTCTATTTTAACCCTATTTTCGGGCTGTAATCTTATTTTATTATCTCGATCGCATATTAAGGCCATTGCAGTTTTTATACAATCGGTTGCAATTTCTATGGCAAATGCTTTTGTATCTTTTTTATGCTTTCTATCCTCAGTTATAATTTGTTTGATAGCTTCTTTTTCTTTTTCAAAATCAATGTCTTTTACGCCAAATACTTTGTTTGTGATTTCGGATACATCACACTCAATTACATTTACGTTGATATGCTTAGATGCACTTGCTATACGCTCAAATTTTTGCTTATTTGTCTCTTTTAAAGCTTGTTTTTTAGCATATTGACCTGCACATTTTAGTCCGTTAAACTTACCATCTTTTGTAGTAAATTGTGCTACATTTAGAGCAAGGCTTGAGGTTATAGTCTCTCTATTTTCTGCTATGATATTACCATCTTCTAAGGCTAAAAGTTCTTTTATAGTATTGAAGCTTTTGTAAGTATTACTTCTGTAAGTCTCATACTTTGAATAATAACCTTTGTTTTTGTTACTTGTCAATACCCAATAGGCTTTTATTGGTTCATCATAGCCTGCTAATCTACAACGTGCCAGTAATTGCATTATGTTTTCTACATACAACTCGCCAAATACATAATAACTTCCTATTTCAGAACTATTGTTGACAATATTTACACTCTCATAAGTTACACAAGTTGAGAAGATGATTTTTGCTTTATTGTTTATTGATATTGGCTCACTATTAGTTATGGCTTTCCACGTGTCATTTTCTTGTTTCAATGTTTCATCTGAATAGATAACATCGGTATCAAAACCTAACATTTCTGCGTGCTTCTTGGCTTCTTTAAGCTTTTCAATGTCATTGAGGTAGATAAAGTGAATTTTAGGGCTATTTATATCTATTTGATTTAGTATAGACTTGATGCCTAGTAGATAGGTGTAATTTCTTTCACTATTAGGTCTTTCGTTATCAATTTCAATGCAATTTAAATCTATTTTAGGATTGATTAAACGCTCGCCATATACAATATGAAATCCCATTTCTTTTAACTCATACTCTAAAGACTTTGGGAGCGTTCCAGTCATTACAACTGTGCTGCAATCGCTATTTAATAAGTCGTTTATTTCAGTAATTGGTGCAATATCAGTTTGTGTTATTGACTTATGTATCTCATCAATTGTTAGGAAGTCGTCATGTTTGATGAGTGGCAGTATATAGTTTGCACTATTGGCAACAAAATTGGTTACATCGGAGGAAGCGACGGCATTTGGTAAGTATTCCTTTACTTGACTGTCTGTATATTGGTCAATGCTTATGATGTCTAATTCTAATTTATTGTAGTTTTTTGTTGGGTCGCTGTATTCATTAGTTTTGGCTTCATTAGCCATATTTGTTGGGTAGGCATTATAACAATTAATACTTGAATCTTTTTGTTTTAACCTATTGGGTATCAAGTAACTAAGAACGTCAGTTTTTCCGCTTCCTGTTGGGCATACAAACACTATTTTCTTGTGTTGTTCTATCTCATTTATCAAATGGTCTGTTACATCTGAAAGATATTTTTCATAATGTAAATGCTTGATTGTGGAGCGTTCAAATATGCCTTTGAGCTTTGCAACATCGTATTGATTGGTGATATTGAAGCCTTTAAAATATTGCCCTTTTTCGGTGAAGTCTTTTAATTCGGCTGTGATGGCTGTCTGCTCCTGTGAACGTTCTTGTAATATATCGTCAATGCCTTTGGGTAGGTGTGTAAGGCTTGTAATGTACTGATGGGCAATACCGTAACGTTTGCAAGCGAAATGAAAGTTTCGTAGAGACCCATTAAAACTATTAGCCCTGTCCTTTCTGTTGATATTGTCGAATGCGTCGCCATCTTGTAGTTGTACAAATATAGTGGGGTTATATGCCTTAATAAAGTCCTTAATGTCATCTATAAAGTCAGCATCAATAGTTGCTTCTTTATCGTTTTTGATGGCTTTTGTAGCATTTTGTATGCCACTTATGCCAATAGTAGGGAAACCGATTGAACACAAGGCCCATGCTTTAAATTCGCCCTCTACAATGTATATTTTACTGTCTTTTTCAAGCTCATACTTTTTGGTTGTAGGATTGGTAAAATAGCTATATAGTGCCGTAAAGTATGCCCTTACTGTGGCCCCTTTGGGTGTATAATACTTTCTTCTTTTACCGTCCTTATCTAACCGCAAAGGCCTCATTCCGTTGTATCGAGTGCGTATATACCTCTCCCAAAACCTTTCATGATTTAAAAAAAATATTTCTTTTCCCTCTAAATCGAGGTATTGAAATTTGATATTACCGTATTGGTCGGCATCAAGATAAGGTCTAATCATGTGTCTATCAACTCCGCTCTTTTGTAGTTGATATAAGCGATTGTATAGATATTTATTGTTTGCTATTAAAGGTGTAGCTATTTTCGTAACCATTTAATTACAAAGATTTTGTAACTATGATTTGTAGATGTTTGTGTAATTGAAGATAGGTGAGAAAAACTAAACAGGAGTTAAAAAACTTGAAAGTGTAAGTCAAATTCATTAATTTTGTACCTATTAGTTTTTGACAAGTAAATTGGAAATTAACATCTTCAAAAACTAAAAACATTATTTTGAAGGTTCAAAGGGTGAAGACTTTGAACCTTTTTTGTTTTTAGTTTATCATAGTTTATGTTAAAAAAAGTTTCATTCAGTAATTTCTTTAAAAGATTGGTCAAGGTTTACTGTGAAGCAAATATCATGAAAAAACACAAGAGTTCAAAAAAATATGACTCCTGTGTTTTAAAATGTACTACCTTAGTAGTTTTTTAAGTTTATGTTCTTCATTTCTTTAACAAATTTAATCATCTCTATTGCCTCCATTACCTCTTTTTCATCTAATTCGTCAAATCTTATATTAATATTTTCTAAAAAAGATATAGACCTTTTTAAGTAGTTTTTTAATGTCAATATACATTCAAGGCTTTGTTTTAGATTTTCCATCGTATGAATCAACTTGTTTGTATGTTCAGAATATTTTTTGATTAATCCGTTATTTTGCTTAATTATATCTTCGATGTGACCATACTCATTAAACAACAATATTACATCTTCTAAATAGTCCTTTTCGGTTAATCCTGCTTTTCTTATCTTACGACTAAATTTTTGATATACTTTTAAGCTTAAATCAAGACTATATTTTTGTGCTATTATTTTATTTTTAGGCATTTTTCTTTCCAATAGTTAGTTATAAAATTTGGTTAATTTCTTTGTAGCTATTTAGCTATACAGTCGATTTTTTAAGTCGGTCAATCGGTTGTATTCGCTTGTATGTTTAGCTACTCGCTGCCTATTGGTATTGGGATTACCTTTGCCGTTTTTTAGCTTGTTATTATATGCGTGTACTCGCTGTCTATGATGCTTGATAAGTGTATCTATATCATCTGCTGAAAATATTTTTTCATTATTCGTTATTTGTCTGTTAATCAGATGGTTAGCGTCATTGTTAGTGCTGTTATCGTTGTTAGTATTAAAGCCTATTTTTAGCTTTTTTTGGTTAGTAGATGCTACTGCTATATCATTGGTGTTAGTAGGCATTTTAGGCAATACACTATCAAGTGAGAAAGCATATTTTTTATTTAATCGGAGCAAATGCTCTAACTGTGAACGGTAACAAAATGTTAGGTAAAAAATCACACAAAACAAGATTGATGCTTCGACAAAATAACCTATAAAACTTCTGAGCATCGAGGTCTTACCGTGCTTGTGGTCGTAGTCGCTCAAAGCCTGTTCATGTTGTTTTGTACGTTCTTTTTCGGCTGCGGCTTTCCATTCACTTATCAAAGTTTCATTTTTGGCGTAAGCCTTGCCAGCTTGTGAATGAGCATTAAGTTTTCCTTTCCAGGAGTTACGCTTGTAAATGTTCTTATTTTTTTGCTCTAAGTTGGCAATTTTACTATCGTAATGTGTTGTAAAGTCCGTTATCTGTGGCGGTTGATAACTATTTCGGTTTAGCTCACTTGTACCATTGATACAAAGGTAAAGCGACAAACTAACGGCTGCTACAAATAGTAAACTGGTGAAGATTGGTTTTTTACTGTACACAAAAAATGCCTTAAAGCCTGTATGCAAAGCGGTATGCTTCACAAACTCCACTAAAAGTAATATGCCAATGATGACCGAATAACGAACTTCTTTTATTGGCACATCGTTAGTAAGATGCGTATCTAAAAAGGCAAATGATAAGTAAATTGATGCTGCACTAAAGAGGTAGCCTAAAAGGTGGGTGACATTAGCCGTAAATCGGTTACGGTCGTAATAATCTTGCTTTTGGAACTTCTTGGCAAATTTGTATAACTGCCTGTCTTTTTGGTCGTTACTTAGTAACTCTTTGCTGCTATCGGTGGGAGTGATAGACTTTTGCACTTCACTTGCTGAAATGCTGCTTAAACGCTCTTTTTGGGTACTATTCCCCTGTCTTTTATCTTTTGACATAATAAAAGTGTTAGCCAACGGCTAAACGCTTTTAAAATGCCTAAAAATGGCTTATTTTAGCGTTTAACCGTTGAGGTTTAGAACCGTTTAGAAATGTGTAACTGATTGTCTGTCCGTTCGCACAATCTAAGCGGTTTTTGAATTTTAGTTATTTCTTAAATGCTTCTAATATTATTTTTTGTATTTACGCATGATATGTTTTGTTGTTTAAATATCGCTCTAAACTAACTTCGATAAAGTTTGATAATGTACGCTTATCCTGTTTAGCTGCTTCTTTTACCATTTCATAGACTTTTTTCTCTATTGAAATAGTTGTGTGTACTTTTTCTTTTCCCTCTTTTGGTCTTGCCATAAAACACAATTTTGTGATTAATTGTTAATTTAATACAATGATAATCATTTAAATAAAAAAGTGCAAGTAATAATGTATATAGACTTATTAAAGTCTCTTATTTCATCGCTTTTTGCTCTCTTAAGTATTTCAACAATACTATTTCTACAAAATTTGAAAATGTACGCATGTCTTCCTTAGCTGCTACTTTAGCACTATGGTATATTTCCCTATTTATGTTAATAGTTGTTTGTACTTTATCTAAGCCACGTTCGTATGCCATTTTATTATTTTTTTTGTTTAATGTTATTTCATTGCAATATTAATTAAAATAAATAAAAGGTACAAGTAATAGTTGTATATTTTTTTACAATCATTACTTGCACCTTTTACTTTTAGACTTTCATGTTTTCAATTTCAGCTTTCAAGCTTTGATTTTGAACAGCTAAAATTGTGATGATACCTAACAGTATCAGCGTCATGAAAGCGATTTGTTTGAATGTTCTATACTTCATATTCTTGTTTTGTATTTATTCGGTTAAATTTTTCTTTTAAAATATCTTTAAAGTCTGGAATGAAAAAAGCAGTTTCATCTTGTTTCACAAATAATAAAGCCGCTTCTAACAAATCATATCTTTTATAATTTGGGTATCTGCTTTGCAAAAAATCAAGATACTTTTGAAGAGGGTCAAAAGCTTCCTTTAGCTCTCTTAGCTCCTGTGTAAGACTTATAACTTGCTCCTGTAATTTGGGTAAATTATTTAAACTTGTTTGTAATCTTCGACTATGCTCTTGAGTGCTATTAAGGCTATGAGCTTGACTTTTACAAAGCTCCATTTGGCTTTTAAGCTCATTTTCAAGCTCCGTTAATTTGCGGTCTAATTGTGAATTTCGACGCTTTAATTCGAGCATTTCACTATGAGAATTTAATAATAAATTCCTTGCATGTTCAGCTCTTGTAATACCTTTTTCTTTGGCTTCTTGACCAATTTTAGCCTTTGCACTTGGAGAAATTCGCAAGGTAATTTGGTCTTTCGGTGGGGGCTTTTTAAAGCCTGTTTGGGCTGTGTTTTGGGTTTTTTCAAACATAAAAAAAATTATTTGGTTAAAGGTGTAAATAGTACACCAGTTATTTTTTAGTGGAGTTCAATAGTTTGGACTCTGATTTTTAGAAGCTTTTTTGCCAGTTTTCATATAGTATTATACTATTGATATTTTGTGAGTTCGCACGGAATATATAGTGAGAACTTGTGAGAACTTTGCGAGTTCGCATAGAATACATAGTGAGAACTTGTGAGAACTTTGCGAGTTCGCATAGAATACATAGTGAGAACTTGTGAGAACTTTGCGAGTTCGCATGGAATACATAGTGCGAACTTCGTGATTTTAAAGTTATAACTGTGCGAACTCATAAAACTTTGCGAGTTCGCACAGTTATAACTTTGAACTCGCTTGACACCTCATCACTTTTTTAGTGTAAGTTCTCAACGCACTCGTGAACTCGTTTGACATGTCATCACTTTTTAGCGTGAGTTCTCAATGCACTCATGAACTCGTTTGACATGTCATCACTTTTTTAGTGTGAAGTCTCAACGCACTCGTGAACTCATTTGACACCTTATCACTTTTTTAGTGTGAAGTCTCAATGCACTCATGAGCTCATTTGACACCTCATCACTTTTTAGCATGAAGTCTCAACGCACTCGTGAACTCGTTTGACACCTCATCACTTTTTTAGTGTGAAGTCTCAATGCACTCATGAAATTACTTAAAGTCGCTCAAACTGCTCTGTTACTTAAAACCTTGTTGTCTTATTATCTTAACCACTTACGGCAAGTTTTAATAGTGGTTATCTGTTACCATTCCTTGAAGCAAAAAAAAGGAGGTTTTTATCACTTACGTAGTATTTTTAAAAACTTATAAATGTAAGTAAAAAAAGTGAGAAAAGCAAATTTTAAAAGTCATTTATTTGTAAATTTTTTATTTGTTATTTTTACAGTTTTGTATTATTTTAATATTCAATTTGTTAAATAAAACAGGTTATCGAATAGATAAAATGTCATGTATATTAGGGGGTAAATAAGTATTATGATTTTAGTCCCAAATATACCTCAAACTATATTCATTGCGGTTATGACCGCATAATTGACTTTTGTTAGATAATGCCCTGACTATTCTAAGTATTTCTTCAAAACTTGTTCTTTTTGTTCGGCTATTGTTGATAATTCGGTTTCTATTTGGGTTATTTGTTTTTCAAAACTTATTATTTCTTTAGTTGCTTGTTCTTGTTCTTTTATATTAGATATTTTTACTACTATTGGTTTTATATTTTTTACAGATAATCCAGGTTGTGCAGTACCTGTTGCATATTGATTTAAATTCATTTCTTTTAAAAGATAGTAAAGCCAATCTATATTTACGTTGCCTATTGGGGTTACGACTAAAGCGTGTTCAGTTGCATGAAAAACTCCCTCTACTAAATGAACATTACCACATAACGCTCCCTGTCGTCCTACTAATGGATACTTACCTTGATGAGTATAAGTCTTTGTATATCCTCTTTGACCGTTACCGCCATAACAAGGATAAAAGTCGTTAGACTTATTAGGGTAAATGTCTGAGGCTGAAACAAATTTACCTGCTTTCATTTGACAGATTTCCTCCATTTTTTTTAATGCTCCATTATTGGAACTTAGTACAAAACGATTTTTGATTTGTTCTCTTAACTTTTTAATATTCTCTTTCCCTATTTTTTCTTTTTGCTCTATTTCTTCTATTTTGGTGATGATTTTTTGTTGAATGGAGATGGGAGGGAGAGGGACTTTTATTTTTTCAATATCAGAAGCGTAAACATGAGGTTGTGCTTGTCCACGTTGTAAAGAATAAAAAACAGATTGAATTGATTTCAAAAATTCAAAAAGTAGTTTTGTTGAAATTATTTTTTCGTCTTTAGATACTATTGTATTACAGTCTGAAGCAAAAATAGGCTCTTTCCAATAATTTAAAAAACCCGAATAAGCTCCTGAAGCACTAACTGTAATCACATTACCATCTCTATTTGAAGTGTTGTGAAAATAGGCAGGTTCTTGCCCTCCTGCAATAACTGGTATTATGCCTTCAACGGTTTTTGCTTTAGTAATTGAACTTCCTTTTTGAATAATTGAAATCTTCGATAATGGTAATACATTACTTGTCTGCCAAAGCTTTTTAAAATTTATTTTTTTTTTAACGCCCAAAGAAATTCCTTTTTCAAACTCTAGCTTCTTAAAATCAATTAATTCAATTAAATCAAAATGGCTAATGTTTTTTTGTAGGCTTTTATCAATACTTGTTTGTTCATTGAGAAAGGCTTTGTAAATGTAACTGTTTGCTTTTTCTGTATTTATATGATTATCTTCATCGTATAACTTCGTAGTTGGTTTACCGCTTTGGTCTCGATACATTTTTATTCCCTCATGTCCTCGTCTGCTGCTAAACTCATAGCCGATAAAGTCTTTTTCAGCTTGTTTTGTCCCTACCTTTATCAAGACTGTTTGCTGTGGATAAGCCAAAAAGAAATAGAGCATTTTGTCTTGTTCTTTGGCAAACACTTTTTGATAATATAGTTTTGTAATCTCCTTTGGTTGTTCTATTTGTAATTGACTGACTTCTTTTAGATAAGATTCTTTCTTCGTTTTATCTTTTTCTTTTCTAAGCTTATTTTTTAGTCTATTGAGTGCATTTTTTTGTTTTTTCTTTAGGTTTTTAATTTCGGTTAATTTATCAAACCAAGCTTGATAATCGGTAAATAATTCTTGTTGACTAATGACTTCATTGGGTTGTTTGTTAATCCAACTGATGTAGTCTTGCAGCGTAATATCTTCATATACAGCCGCTACATATTGGCTAAATGCTTGTTCTATTCCGCTTACGGTTGCTTCTTTTGGATTATCAAAAAATGTCTTAATTGCCGTTTGTATTTTTTTCCAGTCGCTATTGGCTCTACGCTCTAAAAAGAGCGTAACAGTATTAGTACCAGTAGCCATAAAGGTATTTGAACCAAATTCGGCAATGGCTTTGATATAAAAATACTTGAGAATGACTTCCCTCGCTTCGGTGTAAATCCCTGAATTACTTAATATGGAACTTGGCAAAATAATACCAGCCCAACCGCCTTGTCTTAGTAATTGTTTGGTACGTTCGATAAACAAGCACTCAATTTCGGAGCTATCATCGGTTAGCCTATCAAACAGCTCAAAAGATTCTTTTCCGTTTTTTAAGGTATTTTTGAAAGCAGAAACAGAATAAGGGGGATTAGCCACCAAAATATCAAATGCGGCATTGTCTTGAGGATTATCTTTGCTTATCTGCTTTAGCTTGCCTTTGTAGTCATTGCTTTTTTGAAAATGGTCTAATCCGTCGGCATGAATAACATTGGCCAAACCATCACCATTGAGAAAGCAGCTCACTTTGGCAGTTTTAACCAATCTGTAATCAGCTTCAATGCCATAGACATAAGCAAAAGCCCAATTAAAAGGGTCATTTGTCCAACTGTTCAATTTTTGTCTTACCGATGGCTTTTGTTTTGTTCTATCAATTTCTTGTATGATATTTTGTACTTCGTCCATTGCTTCAGTAAGAAAATGACCACTTCCTGCCGCATAATCAATGATATAGGGCAAAAAATGTTTTTCGTCATTATCTATTTTTCGTTTGATAAATTCCCTAATTGGCAATGATGAAATAATGAATCTAGCGATAGGAACAGGCGTGAAAAATTGTCCAGCTTCCTGCTTAATTCCTGTACTCAAAAGTAATTCAAAGAAATCACCTAGAAATTGTTGCTTATATCCATATCTAATTTGAAACGGTTGGAGCAGTTCCACTACTTCACGAACAACGATGGCGTTTTCTTGAAATGATTTTTCATCAAACACTTCTTTGAATGCAAACTCATTGTTTTTGTGTAATCGAACCCTTGTAAACATTTCCTTTATTTCGTCTCGTATACCCGGTTTGACAGCATGTAGTTTATCATGTATTTCTTTATCATTGTAGTCTGTGACTTCTTTAGTCAAATACTCTTTCATACCTTGTTTATAAAGGTCAGAAAGCCGTTTTTGAAGCTTCTCATTAGTATCATTTTCTAACCATTGGAAATGTAGCTCATCATTGGGCTTGCGGTCTTCATCAACGATTTTGCATAAAAACAAATTGAAGATTTTGTTGAAAGCATTAGGTTTGTCAGAAACGACATTGTGTCGGAGTATTTCGGCAAATTGATTAAAAATTCGTCCGCTATCTTCTTCTGTCAGTTCTTTTAGTCCGCTTCTAGTCAAAGCTTTTATTTCAATATCATAAGCCGTTGCCCATTCTTCAAAAATACCATTGTCACTAAAATTTTTATTCCAATGCCCAAAAACTGCTTTTTGGTTGTTGAGGGTACTCCATTCTTCATCAACTTTTATTATTTCATTGGTATATTTGATTTCCCCTTTTAATATTCGTGAAGCATAAAGACAAAGGTATTTTGCTGCGGTATCTTGTTGATAATATGAAAAAAGTTGCCCTCCATCTCTAAGCATTTTCTTTTTTTCCTTTTCATATTCATCGCCCCATGTCTTGCATTCAATCATAAGGTAGGCTTCCTCTTCTTTATCAAAAACCAGTACATCTAATTTGCCCTTTTCTTTTCGTCCCATCAACCACTTATGCTCCAAAGATATTTTATCAGGAGCATATCCTTTTTCCAAGACTCTATCAACACACTCCAGGACAACAAAATTTTCGCTATTCTCAAAATTACTTGTCGTAAGGTCGCCTAATTTTACCTTTGTACCATACTCAATTTTCTCTGTTTCAAAATCAACTTTGAGGACATAGTCTTTATGATTGGGGTAGTTTTTGTAATAAACGTCTTTATCACCTTCTTGTGATTTGAAGCCAAGTAAATTTATTAGTTCTTTTATGTCATGTTTCGTAATCTTCATTTTTTTGCCTTACAATTAATCAGTTCATTTGTATTCAGTTTACATTTCACCGCAAAATACCAATTATTCACCGCTTTGTGTGTAGGATAAGTGGAAAAAAAGCGGCTGTTATTTTTATAATAGCTCTATTGTATGTATAAAAGATGTTTTTTGTACATACAATTAATGTCCTTTAAATGTATTAAAGCTGTACTTAAAAGAAAAAACACCTATATTCGCTGTAAAATAAAAAATGATAAATGAGCAAAATAATATCTATTGCTAACAGAAAGGGAGGAGTATCAAAAACATCAACTGGTTTATTTCTTGCTACTGCTTTGGCAAGAAATAAAGACTATAAGATTATGTACTTAGATTGTGACAGTCAAGCAAGTGCTTATCAATACAGACAATTTGAAAAACAAAACATTTACGGAAGTGATACAACACCTCCATATCCTATTAGACGTACCAATCCAACATACATCTTCGATGAAATACAGGATTATAAGGAACGGTATGATTTTATTTTTATTGATATTCCACGCCTTACACATGGTGAGGGAGATAGTCGTATAGCTTCAATTCTAACATTATGCAATATCGTTTTAGTACCTATCAAATCAGGTGAACTTGATAACCTAAGTACATTGGGATTTATTAAAATGCTCCAAGAAATTGCAGCCTATAAAGCTGAAAAAAATCATGAGTACCAGTATGCTGCTTTTTTAAGTATGACTGGTCGTCGCAAAACTGATGATGCTGATGCAAGAGCCTTTATTGAAAGCTTAAATGTACCTCTTTTTGAAAATGAATTAAAAGACGTGAGAGCATTATCACGGCCATATACCTATGAAAGTCTATTAGACAAAACGAAAGAAGAGCGTAAGCGATTTGAACCTTTTTTTAATGAATTTACTAAAACATTCAATTTATAATCATGGCAAAGAAAAGACCTAAAATAAGCACTATCAGCACACAAGATGCTTTAGAAATTGGTAAGAAAGTAATGCAAAATACTGATAATACCTCTAATAATGTCAGTAAACAATCTAACAAAGATAAATCTAAGCGTTTCAACATGCGGATTCCTACACCTATGTTTGAACG
>Ga0160423_10001736_pt1 | contig 18211 bp, 17 predicted proteins | sample CRUFie14St8metaG_FD_108191 | JGI IMG/M metagenome (GOLD analysis project Ga0160423, IMG submission 108191) | Marine microbial communities from the Costa Rica Dome - CRUD Field 142mm St8 metaG | ecosystem: Environmental > Aquatic > Marine > Oceanic > Photic zone | place: Costa Rica: the Eastern... | reverse complement strand
GGCATCAAACTTGGCGAGGGGCACCGTCTCATTTCGTTGGTGGTGCCACAGAAAGGCAGCAAGATTCTGACCGTGAGCGAGAACGGCTACGGGAAACGATCGGAAACCAGTGAGTTCCCGGTCAAAGGCCGAGGCACCAAAGGAGTCATCGGGATGACGATCTCTGAGCGCAACGGTTCTCTGGTGGGCGCCGAGCAAGTCTGGGACGGTGACGAGATGATGCTCATCTCTAATCAAGGCACGGCCGTGAGGACCCGGGTTGAAGAGGTCAGCGTGCAGGGGCGTAACACTCAGGGTGTGCGCGTGATCCGCACCCGAGAGGGTGAGGCGTTGGTGAGTATCAGCCGGATTGCTGAGGACGACGTCGATACTGCCGAATTGCAGGCCGCCGCAGACGATGCGGCTGATGATGTGCGGACGGCCGCGCCAAGCGATGCGAACGGCGCCGCTTCTGAGGGGGACGAGGACACCGGCGAGTGACCCGGGCCCATAACTTCTGCGCGGGCCCCGCCGCGATCCCGCAATCCGTTCTTGAGCACGCGCAAGCCGAATTACTGAATTGGTCCGGCTGTGGCGCCTCCGTGATGGAGGTCAGTCATCGCAGCCCAGCGTTTGTGGAAGTGGCGAGTCAGGCCGAGGCAACATTGCGTCGTCTGCTGGGCATCACAGATGACTACGCCGTGCTGTTTTTACAAGGCGGCGCCTCACTGCAGTTTGCCGCAGTGCCGCTCAATCTGAGCGCGGCCGGTCAGTCCGTCGATCAGGTCGTGACCGGGCAATGGTCAAAAAAGGCGTTGCAGGAGGGCCAGCGTTTTGGGCCGGTCAACATTGCAGCGACCTCTGAAGCCTCGAGTTTCACAACGGTGCCGCCCCAGGATGTGTGGCAGTTGGACGCGGCTGCGGCCTACCTACACTATTGCCCCAACGAGACCATCGGGGGCCTGGAGTTTAATCTTGTGCCGCAGGTTGAGGTGCCGTTGGTTGCCGATATGTCGTCGACCATCCTGTCGCGGCCCATCGACGTGCAGCGGTATGGAGTGATTTACGCTGGCGCCCAGAAAAATATTGGCCCCGCAGGTTTGTGTCTTGTCATTGTGCATCGCGAGTTGCTGGGGCGCGCCCGCGCCGAGACACCCGCCATGTTGAATTGGCAGACCGCCGCTGACAACAACTCCATGTACAACACACCGCCGACCTTCGCCCTGTATCTGACGGGCCTGGTATTTCGGTGGTTGGAAAACCTGGGCGGGCTGGAAGAAATGGCGGCGATCAATCGTCGAAAAGCCGGCAAACTCTATCGTGTCATCGACGAGAGCGACTTCTACGGCAATCCGGTGGAGGCCATCAGTCGTTCGTTGATGAATGTGCCGTTTACGCTGGCTGATGAGCGGCTGGACCCGACTTTCCTGCAGGAAGCCGAGGAGGCCAGACTCTTGAACCTCAAGGGACATCGCTCGGTCGGCGGGATGCGCGCGAGCCTATACAATGCGGTGGAAGAAGCTTCTGTGGACGCCCTGTGTGACTTCATGCAGGATTTCGAACAGCGCCACGGTTAGGAAACTAGGCGAGGGGATACCCCATGGACCCTGATGAACAACTCAGCAAAATTCGCGATCGCATTGACGCCATCGACAGTCAGCTGCTTGAGCTGATCAGCGAGCGAGCGCGGTGTGCACAAGAAGTCGCGCAGGTTAAGCTCGATGCGTCGCAGTCTGACGAAACGCCCCCGGTCTTCTATCGGCCCGAGCGCGAGGCGCAGGTGCTGCGAGCCATTCAGGAGCGCAACCCGGGTCCGCTGGCGTCGGATCATGTTGCCTCGGTGTTTAGAGAGATTATGTCCAGTTGCTTGGCGCTCGAGCAGCCGCTGTCTGTCGCCTTTCTCGGGCCCGAGGGCACCTACTCCCAAGCCGCAGCCTTAAAGCATTTTGGTCAATCCGCCTTACCCCAGGGCCAAGCCAGCATCCACAAAGTCTTTCGGCAGGTTGAGGAGCGCCACTCTGACTATGGCGTGGTGCCGGTTGAAAACTCAACCGAGGGCATGGTGGGCCAGACGCTGGATTGCTTTCTCGAGTCGCCGCTGCAGATCACGGGCGAAATCGAACTGCCTGTCGTGCACCACCTCCTCGCAGCTGAGGGAGCCAAGCAATCCAACATCCAGTTGATTCTGGGTCACGAGCAGGCGCTAGGGCAGTGCCGGCAATGGCTCGACAGTCACCTGCCGGACGTCCCCCGTGAAGCCGTCGCCAGCAACGGTGAGGCGGCGCGCAGGGCAGGAGTTGAAGCAGGTGTAGCGGCGATAGCCGGAGAATTGGCAGCGGGCCTGCATCAGCTTGATACCTTGGCGAGCGCTATACAGGACAGCTCCACTAATAGCACACGATTTTTGGTTCTGGGTAAAGAGGCGGTGCCACCCAGTGGTCACGACAAAACCTCGCTCTTGGTCTCTGCACGGAACCGGCCTGGTGCGTTATTGGGTCTGTTGCGTCCATTTGAGGATAACGGTATCAGTTTGACGCGCATCGATTCCCGGCCTTCCAAAACCGAGAAGTGGACCTATGTGTTCTACATCGAGTGCGAGGGTCACCTTGCCGATGAGGTTATGGTGGAGGTGATTGGGCAGATCGAAGAACACTCGATCATGTTGAAGAGGCTGGGCTCCTACCCCCGAGCGCCGATTTGATCGTGGACGCTGATCAGGACCCCATCGTCGCGTTTTTGGGACTCGGGCTAATTTCCGGGTCTCTGGCCGGTGCGCTCAAGCGCAGCAAATGGCGCGCCGATCTCATTGCCTGGGGTCCGCGTGCGCCCTCTCTTGAGCGCGGGTTCGCTTTGGGGCTCATTGATCGCTTCAGTCTGGACCTGCCGACCGTCGTTGCCGAGGCCGATGTCATCGTCATCGGCGCACCACCTGAGGCCACGGCGCAACTGTTGCCAGAGGTGTTGGATCTGGCGTTAGCCTCAGGAGAGCCCGTGGTTACGGATATGGCCAGCATTAAAGGTGTCATCGTTGAGGCTGCGGGCACCGACTACCCGCGGTTTGTGCCCGGGCACCCCATTGCGGGTAGCGAAAATAGCGGTGTCGAGGCTGCCTATCCCGAGCTCTTTGATGGGCGTGAGGTCATTCTGACGCCATCGGGTGACACCGAGACGTCGGCACTCAAGGCGGTAGAGCGGCTGTGGACCACTGCGGGTGCGCGGATTACGCACATGTCAGTGGCAGATCACGACGCGGCGCTGGCGGCCAGTAGCCATGTACCTCACATGGTGGCCTACGCGCTGACATCTATGCTTACCGATCATTCCTTGTCGCCGATGCAGCATGGCGGGGGCGCGCTTCGAGACATGACGCGTATTGCGGCGTCAGACCCGCTAATGTGGCGCGATATCGCATTGACCAATCGCGACGCCATACTCACCGCGATGGACGCTATGGCGCAGGAGCATGAGCATCTGCGGTCACTTATCGCGGAAGCTGATGGTAACGCGATAGAAACCTTTTTTTCCCGGTGTAGAGCGGTGCGGCGCCAGCATGATGACATCCTGAACCCCCTTACCCCCGAGTCGGAGCAGACGAACTGATGCATTTTTATCTCGACCCGGGCGGCTCGCTAACGGGCCGCATTCGTGTCCCGGGAGACAAGTCGATGTCGCATCGGGCCATCATGCTGGGGTCGATTGCCGAGGGTCGTACCACAGTGGACGGCTTTCTGGAGGGCGAGGACGCGCTGGCCACGTTGTCAGCGTTTCGCGAGATGGGTGTGGAGATTACGGATCCGCAATCGGGTCGATTGACGATCGAAGGCGTTGGTCTTCGCGGGTTGAAGCCGCCCGCCCGGGTCATGGATGTTGGTAATTCAGGCACCAGCATCCGGTTGATGGCGGGCCTGCTTGCCGGGCAGCCCTTCGACAGCATTCTGACAGGTGACCAGTCGCTCCTGCGGCGTCCCATGGCCAGAGTGATTACCCCGCTGTCGCAAATGGGGGCGCTCATCAGCTCACACGAGGGCTGCCCGCCCCTGGAAATTCAAGGGGGGCGTGCGCTGGGCGGTATTCACTACGATATGCCGGTGGCAAGCGCGCAGGTGAAGTCCAGCGTGTTACTGGCGGGCTTGTTTGCCGAGGGTCGCACCAGCGTGACGGAGCCCGCGCCCACCCGGGATCACACCGAACGCATGTTGACTGGATTTGGCTACGCCGTGGATCGTGAGCAGGGTGTCATCAGTCTCGAGGGAGGAGGCTCACTCAAGGGCACAGACATCGATATTCCCGCCGATATTTCCTCAGCCGCCTTTTTCCTGGTGGGCGCCTCGATCGCGCCAGGCTCTGATCTAATACTGGAACACGTGGGCATTAACCCGACCCGCGACGGTGTCATCACGATTTTGCGTGCGATGGGCGCCGATATCGAGGTAGTCAACGAGCGACAGGTTGGGGGTGAGCCGGTCGCCGATCTGCGTGTCAGACATGCGCCTTTGAAAGGCATCGAGATCCCTTTCGAGGCCGTGCCGCTTGCGATCGACGAACTACCCGCGGTGCTGATTGCCGCGGCCTGCGCCGAGGGTGTCACGGTACTGCGGGGCGCCGAGGAATTGCGGGTGAAGGAGAGTGATCGCATCGCCAGTATGGCTGAAGGGCTATCGCAACTGGGTATCGAGAATACTATGCAGCCGGACGGGATTGAGGTGGTTGGCGGAGACCTGTCAGGGGGTGTGATCACAACCCACCGCGACCACCGTATCGCAATGAGCTTTTCCATGGCGGCGCTCAGAGCGTCCGACCGCATCAAGGTCAGTGACTGCGCGCATGTAGCGACGTCCTTTCCCGGGTTTGCCGATTTGGCATTGCAGACGGGTTTGCGCCTGGAGGTGGCCGAGGAATGACTGGCGACGCGCCGGTGATTTGCATCGATGGTCCAAGCGGGGCGGGTAAGGGCACTCTCAGTCAACGCCTTGCTACTGGTTTGGGTTGGCATCTGCTGGATAGCGGTGCGCTCTATCGCGTGGTGGGTTTTGCCGGTCGGCTCGCAGCCGTCTCACTGGAGGACTGCGACGCCGTCGCCGGGGTTGCCAGATCCCTCGATGTTGACTTTCGACCAAACGAGGAAGGTGTTTCGGTGTGGTTGGCTGGTGAGGATGTAACGGCACACCTGCGCACCGAGGAGGGAGGCCGGGATGCCTCGACGGTGGCGGCATTACCCTCTGTGCGGGAAGCGCTCCTGTTAAGGCAGCAGGAACTGGCGAGACCGCCAGGGCTGATTGCCGACGGCCGGGATATGGGTACGGTCGTTTTCCCGAGAGCGCCGCTTAAAATTTTCCTGACTGCCAGCGCTGAGGCGCGCGCAGAGCGCCGTTTCCATCAGTTGCAGGGTATGGGGGAGAGTGTTAGTCTCGCGCGCCTTCTGACTGACATACAGCAGCGAGACGCTCGGGACCAGTCCCGAACCGTGTCTCCACTGGCACCGGCAGAAGACGCCATCATCATTGACAGCACTGCGCTGACCGCTGATGAGGTGTTGCAGACAGCCCGCGACTTGGCGGCTGCCTGCGATTTATAGCGCGACGCTTCGGAGCTACGGCTGGACCCCGCCGAAGCGTCAAGACCATCAACCCGGCTGGGTCTGGAAGCCGGCAGGAGTGATCTCACTCCCCAATGCAGGAACAGCATCATGAGCGAATCCTTCGCTGAACTTTTTGAAGAAAGCCTCCAAACCGTCGATATGGAACCCGGATCAATTGTCACGGGTGTCGTGATAGATATTGATAACGAGTGGGTCACCGTCCACGCCGGTTTGAAGTCAGAAGGGGTCATTCCCCTTGATCAATTTACCAATGCCAACGGTGAGTGCAGTCTCAGCGTAGGTGATGAAGTACAGGTAGCGCTGGAGACCGTCGAAGACGGTTTCGGAGAGACCAAGCTTTCCCGTGAGAAAGCCAAGCGTGCAGAAGCGTGGAAAGGCCTCGAGGCAGCGCATGTTGCCGACGAAGTGGTGATGGGCGTGATCAATGGCAAGGTCAAGGGCGGCTTCACCGTTGACATCGACTCTATCCGCGCATTCTTGCCCGGTTCACTGATCGACGTGCGCCCCATCCGGGAGACCACGCACCTGGAGGGCAAAGAGCTCGAATTCAAAGTCATCAAGCTCGATCAGAAGCGCAACAACGTGGTTGTCTCACGCCGTGCGGTGATGGAATCCGCCAACAGTGCCGAACGCGAGGAACTGCTGCAAAACTTGCAAGAAGGCCAGTCCGTAAAGGGCGTGGTCAAGAACCTGACCGATTACGGCGCGTTTGTAGATCTCGGTGGTGTCGACGGGCTGTTGCATATCACCGATATGGCCTGGAAGCGCATCAAGCACCCGAGCGAAATCGTGGAAGTCGGACAGGAAATGGATGTCAAAATCCTCAAGTTCGATCGCGAGCGCAACCGCGTGTCGCTGGGCCTAAAGCAGCTGGGCGAAGACCCGTGGGTACAGATCACCGGCCGCTACCCAGAGGGTAGCCGTGTTGTCGCCAAGGTCACTAATCTCACCGATTATGGTTGCTTTGCCGAAATCGAAGAGGGTGTTGAGGGTCTGGTGCACGTCTCTGAGATGGACTGGACCAACAAGAATGTGCATCCCTCGAAAATCGTGCAGCTGGGCGATGAGGTAGAGGTGATGGTGCTCGATATTGACGAAGAGCGTCGTCGCATTTCGCTGGGTATCAAGCAGTGCACCCAGAACCCCTGGGATGCGTTCGCCGCAGACCACGCCAAGGGTGACAAGATTTCAGGCAGCATTAAGTCGATCACCGACTTCGGTATTTTCATCGGCCTCGAGGGCAACATCGACGGCCTTGTTCATCTGAGTGACATCAGCTGGAACGAGACTGGTGAAGAGGCCGTGCGCAATTACAAGAAGGGTGACGAGATCGAGACGGTGATTCTGTCCATTGATCCGGAGCGCGAGCGCATTTCGCTGGGTATCAAGCAGCTTGAAGAAGACGCGTTCTCCCTCTACGTCAGCGACAATGATCGTGGCAGCCTGGTGACAGGTACTGTGACGGAAGTCGACGCCAAGGGAGCGACCATCAAGCTTTCTGATGAGGTTGATGGATACTTGAAGGCGACTGATATCAGCGTTGATCGCGTCGATGATGCGCGCGCTGTTCTCAGTGTCGGCGACTCCGTGGAAGCCAAAGTTATCAACGTTGATCGCAAGAGCCGCGGGTTGGGACTTTCCATCAAAGCCAAGGACATGGATGATGAGAAAGAAGCCGTTGAGTCGCTGAAGGAGCAGGATGAGAGTGCTTCACCTGGCACCATCGGTGATCTGATCAAGGCGAAAATGGAAGATCAGTGATCTCTTTGTAGTCACGCGAGGCCGGCTTAATGCCGGCCTTTTTTTTGCCGCGATCAAGTGGTGCGGACGCCGATATAAACCCATTTAAAATGAATAACTTGCCAATGCTCAAGGCCTCGGCCAAAATGCTGACAGGGAACGAGGGGTGCCAGCATGACGCGGAGCGAATTGATTGACTTGATGGCCGACGGACAGAGCCAGTTGAGTGCGAAAGATGTTGAGCTGGCCGTGAAGCTGCTGATTGATCACATGGCAGAGGCGCTGTCCTCTGGCGAGCGAATTGAGATCAGGGGGTTTGGCAGTTTCTCTCTGCACTATCGGGAGCCTCGCCAGGGTCGCAATCCCCGAACTGGCGATACCGTGGCGTTGCGCGGTAAGCATGTGCCGCACTTCAAGCCGGGAAAAGAGTTGCGAGAACGGGTGAATCGGGCAGTCAAGTCCGGCTTCTGAATATGCGACGGCTGAGACAGGGGCTGACGCTACTGCTTGCGGTGGGCGCTGTCGCCGCCGGAGGACTCTTTTTTTTACAAAATACCGACGAAATTCACCTCGACCTAATCCTGGTGCAACTGCCTGCCCAACCCGTGGCGATATGGATCTTGGCGGCATTGGCGGCCGGCGTCTTCATAGGCTTGGGTGCTGGGACGCTGCTGGCCCTCAGGCGCTCTGCGACGATTCGCCGACTGCGCAAACAGCGGGATCGCCTGCTAGCTGCCGCCGAGAAAGGAACCGGGCTTGATTCTCAATAACGCACTGCTTCTGGCGCTGCTTGTACTCGCGGTTGCCGCAGGCTGGACGCTGGGGCGAGGTGGACTGCGCATGGACGGTGCCGAGCGGGCGCAACTCCCATCGCAGTATTACCGGGGCTTCAATTTTCTGCTGGACGGCGAAGAGGACGATGCGGTCGACGCCTTCACTGAGGCGTTGGCGGTGAACGAGGACACACTGGATACACATATCGCACTGGGCAGTGTGTTGCGCAAACGAGGTGAGGTCGACCGCGCAATCAGAATTCATCAAAATTTGCTCAAACGCCCCCAGCTGACGGCTGTGCAGTTGCATCAATCTCATCTCGAACTAGCCAGGGATTTCATTGCTGCGGGCCTTTATGACCGTGCTGAGCAGTTGCTCTCTGATCTGGCCGTGCAGTCGATTGAATTTAGTGCCACAGCGCAGCGCCATTTGTTAGATGTGCATGAGGCGCAGAGGGACTGGATCGCTGCGACAGCGATTGCCGACCAGCTGATAGCGCAAGCCGCGGAGGTTGGTCAGTCTGCTACCGGTCAGGGCCAACCTGTTCAGCAACTGAGAGGACATTACCTTTGCGAGCAGGGCGATGCTGCGTTGGAATCTGGCGACGACGCGACTGCAGGTGAGTTTTATGAAGACGCGCTGAGAGATCAGGATCAGGACCTCCGTGCGCGGATGAGTTTGGCCAAGCTGAGGCTCTCAGAGGGACATGCTGAGGCGGCGTTGGCACATTTTAGAGTGATCATGGGTAGCGGTCGCAATTGCACTCCCGAACTGTTAGCACTCCTGGGCGATATTTGTGCTGCACACGCCGACGGGACTCAGTATCTCTCGGCGCTGGAGGAGTATTACGCGCTTAAGCCCTCTTCCTTACTGGCGTTGGCGTTAGCCCGCGAGTTGGAAACGCAACGAGGTCAAGCCTCAGGTGAGGCATTCCTGCGCGAGACATTGGCCACTCATCCGTCGGTATCTGTGGCGGCGTTGCTGGTGTTGCAGGCATTGCAGAGCGATGCCTCGCTACCCGAGCGCGAGGTGTTTGATCGACTCACCAGTGTCTCGGAGGGATATCAATGTGACCACTGTGGATTTACCGGCAAGGCCCGTCACTGGCGTTGCCCCGGCTGTCGCCACTGGGACGCCATCCACTACCGCGGTGGGGCGCTGGAGCAAACTCATGGTTGATGCGGGCAGTAACGTGATCGTTGCGCTGGACTACGACTCTCCGGATGCTGCCTTGGATTTGGCAAAGAGACTTGATCCGGCCACCGTGCGCCTCAAGGTGGGAAAGCAGCTGTTCACTCTCGCAGGGCCGGACATCGTGCGCTCATTACAGAGCCTGGGGTTCGACATTTTTCTCGATCTCAAGTATCACGATATTCCGACCACAGTGGCCAAGGCGGTCAAGGCAGCCGCTGAGTTGGGTGTGTGGATGGTTAACGTTCATGCTTCAGGTGGATCAAGAATGATGTGTGCCGCGAGAGAGGCGCTGAAAGACTCGCCGTACCCTCCACTGCTGGTGGCGGTGACGGTGCTGACCAGCATGGACCGGGACGATCTGGCCGAGCTCGGTTGCGAGGACGCACCCATCGACCGCGTTTGTCAGCTGGCAGCGCTCGCAGAATCGGCTGGTCTGGATGGTGTGGTCTGCTCGGCCGCCGAGGCGGCTGTCCTCTCGGCGAGACAGCGCAACGGGTTTCTGCTGGTGACGCCCGGTATACGGCTAGCCGGCGATGAGGCGGGTGACCAGCGTCGCATCGTGACCCCTGAGAGCGCGGTCGCGGACGGCGCGACGCATTTGGTCGTAGGGCGGTCTATCACCGCTTCCGACGACCCGGCAAAAACTGCGGCGGATATTCGCGCATCATTGGATGCCCATTCCAGTGTCTAGTCTGCCGGGTTTGTGTTCGATCCGAGCGTGGGCAGACATGATTTGCGCCCAAAATGCATGGACAGCATTCGCTGATCTGTCTTGGCAGTGCGGCGCGACCCATAGTTGATCGGAACCCACACGCGTGGGGATTCCTTATTGACTGATGGAGAAAACACCATGAATTCACCGCTCATGACACCGGCATACGAGACCGCTACCCGATTCACTCAAGCCCGCGAGGGAAGACAGTTTGGGTTGGCGGCGAAAGCGCTGGCGATCTGTATTTTATTATTGGGTTTGAGCCCCTTTGTCAGCTGGGCATCAGAGCCTGTCAATATCAACCTGGCCAGCTCTGAAGTATTGGCGGAGAGCCTGCAGGGCGTGGGTCTTGCGAGGGCGCATCGCATCGTCGAGTACCGGGAGGCGCATGGACCGTTTGAGCACATCGATGAGCTGGCGGCCGTGCGGGGGATTGGGTCTGCGACAGTGGAGAAGAACCGCAGTGTTATTCGGCTTCAGTAATGCCATGCGGAGCCGGGCGCCTTGATATTACTGACGGGCACCACGGGTTATGTGGGCGCTGCGCTTCGCGCGGCGCTTGAACGGCAGGGTCTTGCGTTGCGGGCACTGACGCGGGCTGAGGAAGCGATAAACGGTATACCGGCCGGCGAGTGGGTGCACTGGGATATGAGTGGCGGCGATGATCTACCCGGGGACGTGTTTGACCACGTGTCTGCGGTGATTCACTGCGCAGGCTTGGCGCATCGCCAGGCCGAGGAGCGCGACTACCAGCGCATTAACGTCGAGGCTACTTTTCATCTAGCGCGACGCGCACTGGAGGCGGGCGTTTCACACTTTATTTATGTGAGCTCGCTGAATGTTGTGCCTGCAGGGGTGGTATCGCCCCGCAAGTCGGTGCGTCATTACCCCGAGCCGGCGGAGCGTTATGCGGCGTCCAAGTGGCGCGCGGAGCAGCGTCTGTGTCAGCTGTTTGCCGACAGTCAGTGCCAATTGACGGTGGTACGCCCCGGCTTGGTGTACGACATCGAGCTCACGGCTAATCTCAAAACAGTGAATCGCGCGTTGCGTTGGTGGCCCTGGCACCTGCCCTCAGTGGGGCACAGGAGCATGGTGGCTCGCGGGGATTTGGTGGCCTTGCTGATCAGCTGCGCGCTGGGTACGTCGGGGGCACCGGCTGGCGAGGAAACCGTCGTGGCCACGGACGGCGTGATCTACGATGCCGAGAGCATCTCGCGCGCGCTGTCTCAAGGCATTAACTGGGGCGTGATGCCACAGTGGCTCTGCCGTCTCGCAGGCAGAGTGCTTGATTGGAAAAAAGGCAGTGAGGCTGGCACTCACTGGCGCAGCCTCAGCGCAGATCATTGGACCGGTGACGCCCCCGTTGCCACGGGTTGGCAGCCTTCTGTGACGCTCGAATCCCGTGCCGCAAGCAGGCGAGGGCGTTCATGATGATGCTCATCGCCATGGCATTGTTGGTCGGTCTCGGTCTGTGGGCCTTTGTCCACGTAGCCCCGCACTGGGGGTTGGTTGACCAGCCCAACTCACGCAGCCTTCATACGACGCCGACGGTAGTTAGTGGCGGCATCGTGCCAATGCTGGTGCTGTCGCTTGCGGTATGCACCAACATCGAATTTCCGGGAGCGCGGGTCGTCGCCCTCATGACGCTCGCGCTCACTGCGATCGGTTTACTGGATGATAGACGCGGTTTACCAAGCGGCGTGCGCTTCGTGTGTTATCTCGCTGCAGGGCTTCTGCTCTGTTGGCTCCTGCTGCCAGCCGGATCGGCAAGTATCGCCGCGCTGGCGATGGCGGGGGTGGCCGCGGCCTGGTGCATCAATCTGGTGAACTTCATGGATGGTGCTGATGGTTTGGTGTCCACGCAGGCGCTATGCATGGCGGTGGGAATGGGATTAATTGCCACCTTCGGCGAGGTCCCCAGCGAGCAGTTGGCATGGCTGTCTGCCGCACTATTTGCCTGCTGGGCACCATTGCTTTGGTTCAATTGGCCCCCAGCGAGACTCTTTATGGGAGATGCTGGTGCGATCCCCCTCGGGTTTGTCCTGGCACTTATGGGATTGATGTCCTTCCTGACCGATTTCTCAGTGGGGTTGGCATGGCTGATTTTGATGATGCCGTTTCTGGTTGATACGGGACTCACACTCTGTATCAGAGCCCTCTCGGGCAAACCGCCACACATTGCCCACCGCGACCACGCGTATCAGCGCCTGAGCGTGCAGCTGGGCAGTCCATTGCCCATTACGCTGGGACTGCTCGGTATGCAGGTCATGTGGCAATTCCCGCTGGCGGTAACGGCCGTCAGTAGCGCTGTATTCCCGCCGCTTCTGGTACTTTTATCAGCCATTCCAGCGGTTGCGGCTGTGGTGTCTGCGCGCCTGAGGGCTTAAGCTGTCGGCTTCAAAATAACCAAGCGAATCCCCTGCGGATTCGGTAGCGTGGTTTAGGTGCATATGGTCAAGAAGATGGCATCGCGGGTGCGCGCGATGAGCGCTCACTCTGTCATCTGGCTTTTCGCCCGACGCTCACTCCCCCCTTATTTCCGGTTCTCGGGATGGTTGATCCTAGACTTGCTGGTTGTGCTCGGAGCCCTTTACGGCGCCGCCGCAATCGGCAGCGCAAAAGGCGCCGGCGTAATGGGCTCGCTCACCCCTCCAACCGTAGCTCTGTTGCTGATCAGCTCCGCCGTTATCTTCAGCCTTCAGGGCCTGTACCTATCTGTGATCCGGTATATGGGCCAGCAGGCGGTGTGGGATTTGGTCAAGGCCGTCAGCTTCTCGACCGGTACGCTGGGTGCTGCCATCTTCTTTACCAAGTCAGCATTGCCCGCCACCGCGGCACTGGTCTATTGGCTCCTGCTGTTTGTGGGTATCGGCGGATTGCGCCTGATCTCGCGAGGCTGGCTTCAGGCGAACACTTGGGCAGACGCGAGGCGAGTCATTATTTACGGTGCAGGTGAGTCAGGTCGCCAGTTGCTCAATGCGCTCAATCACGGCACAGATTACCGTGTGGTGGCCTTTATCGACGACAACCCCAGCTTGCACGAGACGGTGATCAATGGGCGCCCGGTGCTGGGGGCGGACGATCTGACCAGTTTGGTCGAAGAGCATGCGGTACGTCAGGTGTTGCTGGCGATTCCTTCTGCGTCTCAAGAGCGCCGTCGTGCCATTATCAATTCACTGGTCGGGTTGCCTGTCAGAGTGCGGACCATCCCTAAGATCAGCGAGCTGATTTCCGGCAACGCGATCGTGAATCAGATTCAGGACGTCGAACTGGATGATCTGTTGGGCCGTGAACCGGTTCCGCCGCATCCCGAGCTGATCGATCGCTGTATCACTGACAAGGTCGTCATGGTGACAGGAGCAGGCGGTAGTATTGGATCTGAGCTGTGCCGTCAGATTTTGGCCTCATCTCCCCGGGAGCTGATCCTTCTCGATATCTCAGAGTTTGCGCTCTATAGCGTAGATCGTGAGATCAAGAACATGTGCCAGCGGCAGGGCCTGCGTTTCCCAGTGGTGACCTTGTTGGGTAGCGTGCGAGATGAGCAGCGCCTTGAGTCAATTTTCCGCACGTTCTCGGTGGACACGGTCTATCACGCGGCGGCTTATAAACACGTGCCCCTGGTGGAATATAACGTTGCTGAAGGTGTCGCGAACAATGTTCACGGTACCTGGAGTGCGGCTTGGGCTGCTCATCGGGCGGGCGTGGATACCTTTGTGCTTGTTTCGACTGACAAAGCGGTTCGTCCGACCAACGTGATGGGTGCGTCCAAGCGTTTTGCGGAATTGATTTTGCAAGGTCTTTCCCAAATCGAAACCCAAACGCGCTTCTGTATTGTGCGATTTGGTAACGTGCTAGGGTCTTCAGGCTCTGTTGTGCCACTGTTCCGCGAGCAGATCAGTGGTGGTGGCCCGGTCACGGTGACTCACCCCGAAGTCTCTCGCTACTTTATGAGTATTCGTGAGGCAGCCCAGTTAGTGCTGCAGGCGGGCGCGCTAGGCACGGGCGGTGATGTCTTTGTGCTGGATATGGGTGAGCCCGTGCGGATCGTTGAGCTGGCCGAGCGAATGATTCGCTTGAGTGGCTACGATATCGAGCGGGACAATATGTTTGGTGAGCACATTGACCTTGAATATATTGGCCTGCGCCCGGGTGAGAAGCTACATGAAGAACTGTTACTGGGCACCTCAGTAACGGGTACTGGACACCCGATGATTATGCGCGCCGAGGAGGATTCCTTTGACTTCGACTTTATCGAGGATGCGGCCCACCGTCTTTTGCGAGCCTGCGCTGAGATGGATCTGAACGATGTGACGGCAATTTTAACTGAGCATGTCATGGGCTTCTCCGGACACGAGCCTCGACACGATTATGTCTGGGTTAAGCAGGGGCGCGTCGGCAAGCGTGTCCGCAAAGCACTGGAGGCAGAGAACGTTACTCCCATTCGCCCGGAACTGGTGGGCCCGCGACAAAATACTGGTCGATCCAACGACTGATCTCTGTAGACGCAGCGCCACGGCGCTCTCCGCATTTGTTTAATCTCACATTTCTTTTTACCCTTTCGCCGGTATCAAACGTCGGTAGCGTCGGTTATATCTAACCAGCGAATGGCCTCTATCAGCTCCAGTCGTTGCTCCCAACACCTCGCTCTTGTAGGGTCCGCATTCACGTTGATGTTAGGCAGCGCAGAGGCACCCTATGTCCATGATCGTCAATCGACGTGACGTCGATTTTTATCTTGATGAAATGTTTGATTTGGGGTCGCTGCTCGCCAGTGATCGCTACAGTGAACATGATCGCGAGAGCATCACGGCCATTCTAGATCTTTGTCAAAACATGGCGGAGGAGGAGTTTCTGCCCCTTGCGGCGGAGCACGACGAAAACGAGCCCGTCTTCAAAGATGGACAGGCGATTACGCCGGACTCATTAAAAGGTTGCCTGAAAACCTTTATTGAGGCCGGGTTGCCCACGGCGACCTTTGATCATGATCTTGGCGGCATGCAATTGCCCGTGATGGTCGCCAACTTCATGCAAGGTATCTTTCAAGCGGCCAATGCGCCGGCGACCGGCTACATATTTCTGACCTCCTCCAATGCGCACATGTTGCAGGCCTGTGGTAGCGAAGCCCTGCGCGAGCGTTACCTGCCGCCCCTCGTCGAGGGGCGTTGGTTTGGCACCATGTGCCTGTCTGAGCCCCATGCTGGGTCATCATTGTCGGATATCCGCTGCTCGGCCGAGCCTGTTGGTGATGGCAGTTACAGGCTGACGGGCACCAAGATGTGGATCTCTGGCGGTGAGCAGGATATTTCCGAGAACATAGTGCATATGGTGCTGGCTCGAACCCCCGATGCGCCTCCGGGCGTGAAGGGCATCTCGCTGTTTCTCGTGCCCAAAATTCGCGTCGAGGAGGACGGCTCCCTAGGGGAGGCGAATAACATTGCGCTCGCGGGCCTCAACCACAAAATGGGACAGCGGGGCACCACCAACACGCTGCTGAACTTTGGCGAAGGCGGTGACTGTCTTGGCTACCTTGTGGGCGAGGAAAACGAAGGCCTCAAAAACATGTTCCACATGATGAACGAGGCTCGGATCGGCGTGGGTATGCTGGCCACCATGTCGGGTTTGGGGGGCTACCTGTATTCACTCGACTATGCGCGCAATCGACCTCAGGGCCGGCACCCCGGCGATAAAGACCCCAATAGTCCGATGCTCTCCATTATTGAGCACGCGGATATCCGCAGGCTGTTGATGGAGCAGAAGGTGGCAGTGGAGGGCAGTATCGCGCTGCTGACTTATTGTTCGCAGCTGGTAGATCAGCAGCTTATTTCAGATGGTCCGCGGGCGTCACAACGGCTCACCTTGCTACTCGAGCTGCTCACGCCTGTCGCCAAGTCTTGGCCTTCGGAATATACGCTTGAGGCCAACAAGCACGCGATTCAGATTCTAGGTGGCTACGGTTACACCCGGGAGTACCCCGTGGAGCGGCTGTATCGGGACAATCGCTTGAATCCGATCCACGAGGGGAGCCATGGGATTCACGGCCTCGATCTCTTGGGTCGCAAAGTGAATCTGGCGGGTGGTGTGACCCTCGCCATCTTCGAGGAGGAAATGCAGCCGGCGCTGGAGGCAGCGGCAGGCAGCGAGTCGCTGGCCGCAATGGGGGAGACGCTTGCCAATATTTGGCGGCTGGCCAAGCAAACTGTTGAAACGGTGAATCAGGAGACCGATACCGTCACGCGCCTTTCCAGTGCTACCCCATTTCTGGACGCCTTCGGGCACGTGGTCATAGCCTGGCTATGGCTGCGGCAGGCGCTCATTGCTGAGCAAGCACTACGGAAAGGCGCGCAGGGCGATGCCGATTTCTACGAGGGTAAGGTCGCCGCGTGTCAGTTCTTTTATCGTTATCACCTACCGCAGGCGGCGGAGAAATTTCGTTATGTCGCCTCTCAGGATCGATCCGTACTGGATACTCAGGCAAGTTGGTTTACCGGCCAGTGATCACTGCGGATTGGGCTGGGGGCCGGGTGGTGGGGGAACGGCTTAGCGTTGCTCACTATTAGGCCGGGTCTAGCCCGGCTTCTTCTTAGACTGAAAATTGCGCATGAATTCCTTGTCGATAAATGAGCCGTCCTGGTGCAAGCGATAATGTGTGTGAGCTAAATGGTGCGCGTTAAAGGCGCTGCGCTGGACGTTCTCAAAGCCCTGGGCATGAAACGCCGCGTTGATTGCATCTTTACCCAGTTTGAGGGCAAACGACGGCTTATCGGACAGCGTGCGAGCAAAGGCGAGGGTTGCTTCCTCTAGATCTTTTCGTGGGACAACCCGGTTTACCATGCCAGCCGCCTCTGCCTCCTCGGCCGAGATGGGCTGGCCAGTGAGCAGAAACTCCTTCGCTTTACGTATGCCCAGTTCCCACACGTGGGCAAAATATTCTACGCCAGGTATGCCCATATACATGGTGTTGTCTTGAAAAGAGGCGTCGTCACTGGCAATGACAAAGTCACAAGGCCAGATCAGCATCAACCCGCCTGCTATGGACTTGCCATGTACCGAAGCGATGGTGGGTTTAGCCAGGTCCCGCCAACGTCGGCAGAACCCCTCATAGATTTCCTTTTCACGGCAGTAGTAGGCTTCCGAGCCATCCCATTTATCGTCACTCCAGGTACCAACCCGCTTGTGTTCGCTGCCGCGGCTATTGATATCCCGCAGGTCGTGACCGGCCGAGAAGTGGGGTCCCTTTGCTGCCAGGATCACTACCTTGACCTCGCTATCGCCCATGGCGATGTCGAAGGCATCGTTTAGTTCGTAGAGGAGATGGGCGTCCTGAGCATTTCTTGCCTCAGGGCGATTTAGCCAGATACGAGCGATGCCCGCTTCAGGTTTCTCGTAGATCAGGTTGTCAAAATCAGGCATATCGGCGTCCTTCTGCGTTTGTGACAACGTTACTACAAACCTTTCTTAAGTACCTGTTGGCACTCGGTTCCTGAGCGATGCTTCTCTGTCGGGCCAACTTGGAAGGCCTGGCGCACTAATGGCGAGAGGTTTTAAGCTGTTTCTGAATCGCTTTGAGGGTATTCATCAGATCACGATTGCTGGGTTCCTTGCCTTGGATCGCGCCTTGAGTCATGCCTGAATTGGTATCAGTCGACGTCACCATGAGTGAGACAAGATTGGTCACCACAGAGTGATCGTAGGGGCGTTCCCGCAGTTTCAACGTTCTGGCTGAAAACTCCAGCGTCCCGAAGAAAACATCCCGCAGCTGTCCAATAGGTATTTCTTTGGGGAGTTCACCTCGGTCCACGCCGCGCTGCATGATGCGGTCAAATACCCGAACGTACTCTCGCACCTGATCGAGGTCCCGCTCCTGTTGTGGACGTGCCCGATAGGTCAGCGAGACCACTTCAAACTGGTTTAGTAGAGATTGCAGGTGGTAGCGGCCCAACTGCTCCAACTGCATTGCTGTGGTCGTATCGGGCTCAATCGCCGCCTCGGCCCCCAGCGTTAATTGCGTCCAGAAACGACCGACCACCCCGGCTAACAGGTCCTGCTTGTTTTTGTAATAGAGGTATACGGTTCCTTCTGCAACCGACGCGGCGCGGGCGATATCCGATACCTTGGCGCCATCGAAGCCCGCCTCTGCAAAAATCTTTTCTGCGGCGTCGAGGATGCTCGACTCTTTGGCTTCCACGCGCGCTCTCGAGGTATGGCGGGGTGTT
>Ga0160423_10001735_pt1 | contig 18211 bp, 14 predicted proteins | sample CRUFie14St8metaG_FD_108191 | JGI IMG/M metagenome (GOLD analysis project Ga0160423, IMG submission 108191) | Marine microbial communities from the Costa Rica Dome - CRUD Field 142mm St8 metaG | ecosystem: Environmental > Aquatic > Marine > Oceanic > Photic zone | place: Costa Rica: the Eastern... | reverse complement strand
TGGAGTGACCACCACTTTCGATCCGCCAACCTTTTGTCGGTAAGTACGGTGCCGTCCGGAATCGTAGCGCCGCCTCGGACCCACTTTTCTAGCACCAAAAGATCTGCCAGCGATAACGGATCACGCTTGGGCGGCATCTCAGGATTGTCGCCAGACACGACATCGATAATCAGCTCCAAGTCATCAAGCTTAAGCGGACCCTGGTCTAGCGCCACACCGCCCTTCTTATCGTGGGAGTTGTGACACTCGATGCAGTTTTGCTCCAATACCGCGTGGGCTGGATGGCTGTCTGCAGCCGTCCCACTGATTGTGAGAAAAAAAGCAGAGATGATAGTCAAGGCACCTCTCATCAGGTAAACTTATGACTAGGTTACAAAGACATCGCAAGCCTTTGCCGTGTTTTCGAGGTAACGTTATAATGTCCCGGTTGATGGCCGACTTTGTGCGGACATGGTAATTACGCGTTGCTAGGCTGTGTTAGTCACGCCAACCATTTCCGGCTCACTGCGAACTTCTCATCGTATTCATAGCCCATGCCCGTTTTGCCAGAAGGCGTGACGTAGTAGCCGTCGGTCCGGTGGGTTGGATGGGGTGCAAAGATTATCAATATCCCAGTCCCTACCTTCGATCCTAGTGATGAACACTTTGACGATAATTCCGAGTGGATCGCTTGAAGCTCGTTCTTGTCACCGTCACAACATCGAATCCGTGAAATTCATTTTTGAATTATGTAGGCCCAGTTTAGACTACTAATAATATGAAGGAACAACTTCTCAACGATCCAGTTTTTGGAATGGCCGCGGGCCAATTTGACCGTGTCGCTGATTTCCTCAACCTCGACCACTCAGTCCGGGAACGCTGCAAGTGGCCCAAACGAACCCTCACATTCAGCCTGCCAGTCCACATGGATGATGGCCGCACCGAGGTTTTTTTTGGCTATCGCGTGCAACACCACCTTTCTCGTGGCCCCGTAAAGGGCGGACTGAGATTTCATCCCAATGTCAACGTGGGGGAAGTCGCTGCTCTCGCAATGTGGATGAACTGGAAATGCTCTCTGATGGGCCTTCCCTACGGCGGCGGAAAGGGCGGCATCACATGTGATCCAAAAAAACTTAGCATGACCGAACAGGAGAGATTGACTAGGCGATTTGCCCAGGAAATCACTCCCTTCATCGGACCAGAAATCGATGTTATGGCACCGGATGTTGGCACTACCGCCCAGCATATGGCGTGGATTCTCGATACCTATTCAACCCACTCAGGCCGTTTTGTTCCTGAAATCGTCACTGGCAAGCCAATCGAGCTGCAAGGTAGCGAAGGCCGAGCCCAGGCCACTGGCCACGGCGTTTCTTTTCTTGCTGCCCGAGCCCTAAATAAGCTTGGCCTCCCTGTTCAGGGGGCAACCGCCATTGTGCAAGGTTACGGCAATGTCGGTTCATATGTTGTGAAAACCATGTCAGCCTACGGCATAAAAGTGCTGGGTATTTCCGACATTACTGGAGCGATCTGGAATGAAGTCGGGCTCGATGCTGAAAAACTTAGCGCACACGTTGCTCAAACTGGTGGCGTGGTCGGATTCGAAAGTGCCGAACCAATCGACCCCGATGAGATGCTTCTGCGTGAATGCGACGTTTTGGTTCCTGCTGCGCTTGAGCGCGTGATCACCGAGAGCAACGCACCCAATCTCCGCTGTAAAATTCTCGCCGAAGCCGCAAATGGACCCACCACCCAGCCAGCCGACGCTATTATTGAAAAGCGCGGGGACATCTTTCTTATCCCCGACATCCTCTGCAACGCTGGCGGTGTTACTGTGAGTTACTTCGAGTGGGTTCAAAACCTTCAGCGATTCCACTGGACCAAGACCGAAGTGCTCACCAAGCTCGAGATCAAACTCGAAAAAGCTTTCGAAAACCTTCTTAGCTTCTGCGACCGCCACAAATGTGGAACCCGCCTCGGAGCACTCGCAACCGGAGTCAAAAATGTCGCCCTCGTCAAAAAAACTCGCGGACTTTTTCCTTAACGCAATCAAGTTGATCAAGGGAATTATCCACAGCCTCTGGGGAAACGCACCTAGCCTTATGCTAATTTCCTTTGGTTGCAGATGGTTGCCGCGAAGGTAGGAAAACCAAAAGTGGGGATTATCTTCCATGGAGCGAAAGTCTTTGAGGATTCTGACGGGCGTAGATTGTTGGCATAGTCCCGCGTAATCTCCCCTACCGCGGGATTCCTACTGGCCGAAAATTTCTTCACAGTGACTCCCTATGATGAGTTAGAGAGACTGCCTTCCCTCCGCCACGAACCGACGCCAATTTCTTACAGCCTCTTCGCTTGCAACGGCCGGACTGCTGGTAGACTTTTCCTAGTTATCTTGTAGCCCACGATCTTGGCTATCCGCTTCTGCCTCGGCAGTTTCCGCCGGCGACTGTCACCCCTCCCCAGGCCCCGCAGCCTATCCGTTCCGCCACCAATGTCGATGTGCCTCACTCACCGCTCAACAGTTTGAGACACTAGGACTTCGTCCGAGTCATTGATCTCACTGCGGCCTGCCTACGGTATCGGTGGGTCCCGCGAACCCGGGGCCGCCGCCGGAGACGTAGCCGTTGCTCGCTCCAGATGCGGTGGGGCTGACCCAAAATGCATAGAGATCGCCGTTCTTAAGATGAAAGCGGAACCGCACCGGTTGGCCGGATACTTTGGAGAGGTCGTCTTGCCACCGGACCGCTGCATGGGTTTGGTCACCGACAACTGGCTCGCAGTTCTCCTTGGTGAAAGGCGCAATCACTTTGCCCTCTTCGTCGAGGACCTCGGCCCTCAACTCCCCTTCGGTACTGTCGAGGTTCACAAAGAGATGGCTCCCCTTGAAGCTGAGCGGACGGGTGGTCAGGGTGCCGCCTCTCTTCCCGGCGTCCATCGAGGCAAAGCCATCGCGGCGGAGGATCGCCAGACCTGTGGCGGCGTCCTTGTCCCAGCCTTCGGTTTTCTTCGTCTCGGTGTCATACATTCCCAAACCCGGCTTGGAACGGCCGGAGAAGTAGAAATAGAGTTTGTCGCCCACGACGAGACAGCCCGTGGCTACCGACTGCACATTTCCGTAACGCCAGTTTTTCTTGTCCCAGGTAGAGGAGATGAAGTGGCGCCGGTCGGGGCGGTCCCAGTGAAATCCATCGCGACTGAAACCGAGCATGATGTCGTTGCGCTTTTGAAGACTCTGCTTCCCGCATTCGTCGTTGCTGGGGCCCGTCCAGATGGTGAAGGCACCGATCATGAGACTCTCGTAGGGTGCTGCGTCGAGGTTGTAGAGCTCGGGTTTGCGTCCGAGTTCCTCGACTGGATTCCTTGGATCGATCATCTCGCCAGCGATCCAGTTGACGCCCTTCTTCGGGTCCCTGAGCACGCCTTCGTCTATGAGCTTCTTCGGGTCGGCGTGCTCGCTGTAGCGGCGTGCACGACCACCCCAGGAAATCCTCTCGCTGAGCACCCAGACCTTGCGGAACGGATTGTAGAAGACGGTAGTCCGGTCGCCGTGGATCCGCTCCTTGGTCAACGCATCGGTCCAGTGGATGCCGTCCGGGCTGGTGCGATAGACCATCGCCCAGCGGTCGGTATGACCGCTCTCCGTGCCGAAATACTTGAACCGCTCGGATGGATTCTTGGCGTCGTGGTCGAGCCACACTGAGGTGGTGTCCACGCTCCGCGTGGCCTTAGGGTCGATCGGGCGGATCACGACATTGGTCCCGTTCTTAATGTCGAATGCCGGCTTGTCCCATGCGATACCGTCCTTGCTCGTGGCCAGACAACTCCAGTGCAGGTAGCCTCCGGTATACCACATCTTGAACAGCTGGTCCGAGGAATCATACCAGGCGCCGCCACTAAATGGAGCAGCAAACCATCCTCCGCTGCCGAACTCCCATGGTTTGTCGGGTCGGATGACCGGGTTGGCAGGATGATATTCCGCCGTGTGGAAGGTTCGTTGTAGGGTCGTCGATTCGATCAGGAAGTCATCAACCAGGAGTTGTCGACCGACGTCGATGGGAATGACCGCCGGGGGGTTCTCCAGATACGGGACCAGCATCTGGCTCTGCTTTGGATGCCGGTCGTAGGCGGGTGGCCACTGGTCCGGGAGCACGATACCGTTGTAGAGCGTCTCCCCGGCGTGGGCACCGCCCCAAAATCCAATCGGGGCGACAAAAAAGATGGCGAGTTTTCGGAGTGCGTTCATTTGAGTCTGGTCGGTTCGGGAGAGAACCTCTATTAAAGCGATTTGTCGAGCCTTCGGCAATCCGCTTCATGCGGGGGGAGTGGATGCCTCCGGTTAAAACCGATAGCCCTTGCGCTTCTCGTAGTCCCGCAGTTCCTCCTTCTGCTGCTGAGCGGTTGCTTGGTAGCTTTCGACGAAATCTTCGAGTGCCTCGGGGTGATCACGCTGGTCGAAGGCGCTGAGAGCGGGGTCGCTGGTCTTGGCCATCCATGAGCGGAGCCTCGAGCGGAGCGCTTCAATCTGTTTTTGGGAATCTTCACTAGCGATCCGATTGGTCAGGCAGCTTGAATCTTGGCTGAGATCGAAGAACTCTTCGACGGAGCGCAGTTCCAGATGGCGGATCCGCGCGGCCATCGCCGGATCCTTCTCTGCTTGGTTTTTCATCGCGGAGGAGGCAGAACCCGACAGGCGGGCAAAGCGGCGTTTGCCGTTCGACCACGGATTGAAAACGTAGACAGCCTCGCGCGTGATGACCGATCGCATCGGCAACGCGTCGCTGCCGTGAATGTGATGGAACTGTGCGAAGATGGCGTCGCGACGGCTCTGGTTTTCGCCCCGGAGCAGAGGCAGAAATGAGCGTCCATCCGTGGTCGGCGAATCGAGGCCGACGGCGTCGAGGAGGGTTGGCATGAGGTCGATCATCGACACCATGTGTCTCTCATCGAGGGCGCCTGGTTCCACGGTGCCCGGCCAGCGGATGACCATGGGTGAACGCACACTTTCAGGATAACAGTTGAACTTGGCCCCCGCGAACGGCATGCCGTGATCGGAGAGAAACAGGACGATCGTCTCATCGACAAGCTCGGCCTCGTCAAGCTCTTCAAGCACCGCGCCAACCATGTCGTCCAATCGCCGGACAGAAGTGCAATAGCTGGCAAATTCCTCGCGAACTCCCGGGAGATCAGGGAGCAGTCCCGGCAGTTTCACTTCCTCGGCGCGGAAGGTCCGCGACGAATCGGCACGTTCCTGCGGCGCTTGCTTTGCCTCGCCCTTTCCAAAAGGACGATGCGGATCGTGTGAGCTGGCCATCAGGAAGAACGGCTGGTGGGCAGTTTTCGCCATTGAGAAGAACTGCCTGGAAAAGGAGCGGTAGATGGCGGGGTCGCGGCCCCATTGGTTTTCGTCTCCAGCGCCCGGCCAGCGGTAGGCCGTCGACCAGCGAAAGAGCTCTTCCTGGCTCAAGGGTTTGCCCACGGTGCCGCAGAGATAGCCAGCCTCCTGTAATATGGAGGGAAGAGTGGGCGTGCCCGGGTGAATCCGCTGAAACCCCTCGGCGCCGTTGTTGTGTGGATACAAACCGGTGAGCATCACGCTGCGCGACGGGGTGCAGATGGAAATGTTCGCGTAGGCATGAAAAAAACGTATCCCTTCCGACGCGAGCTTGTCGATGTTCGGCGTGATATCATCGGCCGCCCCGCCAAAGCAACTGGGTGAATCCCAGTTCATGTCATCCGCAATAATTAATAGAATGTTAGGGCGCTTCACCGGGGTTGATAGCTGTCCGCAGACCTCCTCTCCAAGGAGGAAAAAAAGGAAGAGGCTACCAGCTAGCAGAGTGCCTCGTTTTTTTAATGAGCTAGGGGCGTTTTTGCTGGTCTTCATGCTTTTTAATTGGCTCGGATAATCCAGTTCCCGGTGGCGATCAGGCTCAGAATCAAAACAATTACTCTCATTTTATTGGGTAACTCTGAGGCTCGACATGAGAATATTCCGCAAGAATGCTCAGCGGTCACACTTTTCTTCTTCCTACGGGTCCACGAAATGGCTTGGAATTGGACAAGATCCGGTTCTTTTTTCGAGGGGGGACAGTTTCCTCGGAATGCTCTAAACTCTTAGATAAACTCCTCGAAAAATGGGTTTAATTTTTCGTGGCGCACGGCCCTCTGAAATCCGACCACCAAAAAAACGATTAATACCTATTCTGCTGATTACGGCAGCCCTCAGTGCCAACGCTGCGGCCGCTTCCGCAGAATTGGATTCCAAACTCGCGGGATCAAAACCCAACATCATCGCGATTTCTCATGTGCTTCCTATGCATCGGCAAAAGGTTTTTCCAAAAAACTTTGGCAGGTCGGGCGGAAAGCGGAAGTCTATAGGTGACGCCGATGTCTCAAGACCCGATAGACCAATCCGACTTCATGCGCCTGTTCGTGCGACACGAGCGGGATCTGCGCGTCTTTGCCCGAGGGATGCTGCCGAACTGGCCGGCGGTGGATGATGTGCTCCAAGAAGCCAGCGTGGTGATGTGGAAGAAGCTGCATCAGCTGGAAAAGGAGGAGGATTTTTTCACCTGGGCGCGGGTCATCGTGCGTTATGAGGCCCTGAGAGCGCGTCGCAATGCGGCGCGGGACCGGCTCGTATTTAGCGAAGAAACGCTCGAGTTGCTCGCCGATGAGGCGATGTCCACGACGGGGGATGACCTCAAACAGGAGCGAGCGGTGCTCAATGGTTGCCTCATGAAAATGGGCGACGAACAACGGGAGCTCGTCTTTGCCGCCAGCATGCGGGACGGCGGGGTCAAGGAACTGGCCGAAGCCACCAATCGAACCGCCAACAGTCTTTATAAATTGATCGGACGCTTGCGGGCGTCCTTGCGAGAGTGCGTTAAGCGCGAAATGAAAACTCGGGAACAAGCCCATGGATAATTCACCAGAAAAAGAAGAACTCATCGATCGCTACCTGACAGGCATGGCCGACGAGGCCGAAGTCGAACAGTTGGATGCCTGGCTCAAGGAAGATGAGCAGCTGCGTAAGACCTTTCTTACCGCTACCCGCATGGATAGCCACATCCGGGAGCGTTCCCTCGAGCAGCCGGTGAAGAAAGAAGCCGGGTCGTCTGGTCCGCCAACCCTGCGTTTCCGGTGGATTAATCCCGGAGCCGCAGCGGGTCTCCTGATCGGGCTGTTCAGTGCTTCGGTGGTGTGGGCAACGATTCCGCAGGCCGGGGGCATTATTCGGACGAGCCAGGAGGTCGTCACCGAGAGCTTCGAGGATCCTGATCTGAAGCTAAAGCCGATGATTCCTAATCGAGCCAATCAGTGGTTCGGTCCTTTGGTATCGGTGGCCCCCGAAGGCGGTGTCTCTGCGGTTCAGGGAAGTCGGGTCGGGCAACTGAGCCCCAATCCCGGCAACCGAGTTGAGTCGGTGCGCTACGTGGTCGATCTCAATGATTACCCGGAGTTAGCTCCGAGGCATGTGCAGAGCTTGCAGGTGAAGGCGTCCTTTTCTGCTCCGTTCACCGGGCAGGAACCGAAATTTCGCGTGGAACTGGCCGCCTTTAGCGAAGCGCCCGGGGACGTGAGGGAGGCGTGGCAGCAAGAGCGGGTATCCGGCGATAGAGTTCTTCAGCAAGTCATGCGAAACCACCTTCCGCCAGCGGACGAGCTGGGCGAGTGGCACGAAGTGAGCGCCTCGCTTGAGATTCCGGAGGGGAGTCGGAGTGTTGTCATTTCGCTCGTAGTCTTTCGCCTCGATCCTGATAAACCGGTTTCTGACTTTTACCTCGATGGGATTGAGGTGAGGTTAGTCGATACCTTCTTGCCGTCCTCCTAGTTCACTCGGTTGGATGCTCTCTACTCAAATCGAGATATCGATTTTATTCCGTGCTCTTCGACGCTGAACCGCTGCCACCCGAGGAGTTCCCGGTGTTTTCGATAGGTTGATTTTCGCTTGGGGCAGCCTTGGATCAGAAACCTCCAACCGCACAGTCTCTCGAAAAAGAGTCGCTGGACTTTTGTGTCTGGCCTCCAGCAAAAAATGATCGTAAACCGAATAAAAAGTCAGCCAATCCTGACGTTTCACCCACCAATCCATTGTAGTAGCAAAGGTCGGATGGCTTTGTGAATTTTGAAAAAGCACAATCACGCCAATTGCATCTTTGTGGCTCGGCCGAACTGTGAAAGAGATGAACTTTTGGAAAGTATTTATTCCGGTCCTCGCCATGCTCGTGACCTTCAGCTTCGCTAGCGCAGATGAGAAGAAAGCGAAGCTGTCCTACTACTTTCTCAAAGGATGACCCATGTGTGATAAAGTGACGGCCATAGTTGATGGCCTCAAAGCAGAGCACGCCGATACGATCGAAATTGAAACGGTGAAGGTGGGGGAGGGTGATTCCCAGAAAGAGATTGAGGAATCAGACCTCAAGGTTCACGGCATCATTGCAAAGAACCCTGCGGGTGAAGTCGTGACGACACTGGAAGGCCACAGCTACGGGAAGGACAAAGTCGAGGAAATTATCGCGTTGCTCTCTGGAGAGTCATAGCTCTCACCTACTCCCATTCGCGTCGTCGAGAGTCTTGCGCTGCCATCTACGTTAATCTCAGTAATGGTCGTGGCGTTGTCGGAGAGCGCTTTCCTCAGGAATTACTTCTTGTTCAGTTCATTTGCGCCCCATCTAACCCTCCGGGCTGACGGCTTGGCCACTTCAGGATTAGAAAGCAATTCCTTAGCAGGGGTAACAACCTGGACTCCGACAACAACCTTACAAAATGATGTCAAATTTGTAATCGAGTTGCGCGTCATTCTGATCGATTCTCCGCGAAATGAAATTGAAAACACATTCCCCGGCAGTGACATTCCCCAGCCTCCAAGCTCGATCCATAAAACCGAAAGCCGCTCTGTTCTTTGCCACCGTCGCTCTCTTCCTGGCATCTGTGACCACTCTCACCGCTCGCACCTGGACCGAAGCGAAGACCGGTCGAACCTTGGAAGGTGATTTCGTCGAATCGGACGGCGGTCAGGTAACCATCAAGTCCAGCGACCGCACCTTCAAGATCGATATCGCCCGCCTAAGTGAGGCCGACCAGGCCTTCATCAAGGAACAGGCCGCCGGAGTAGGCGGCAGATCCGATAGTAACTCGCTCGCGAAACTGACGCCACCGGCTTTGCTGAAAGTCGCCCCGATCACAGGTAAAGGTGACGACCGGAAGTCCAAGATCGAGTTCACCAACGAAGGGGATAAGGAAGTCACCGGGTTCATCTTGGACACGCTTTACCTAACTGCAGATGGCTCGGTGGGGAAAAGCGTGCCTCACACCCAGAGCGGCAGCAATTTGAAAAAAGGGAAATCTCACAACATCGACGTGACCAGTTTTTTTATGGAAGAAGACACCACGTCCATCGACGCACGTATTGCCGAAATCACCTACGACGATGACAGCACCTGGCCCCCCGCGCCGGAAACACCACCGGCCCGGTCGGGAGAAGATCTGGCAGCTGCCATGGTCATCGGCATCATCGGTGAAGGCGATCGATCCGAGCCGGTAACCGCCCTGCACAATTACGGCAAAAACCACATCAAGAGAATCTCCTACCAGATCGAGTATCTGGATGAAACCGGCAAAGTCGTCGACAAAACGAGCTACGGTTACGGAGGTGAGGACCCGATTTTATCGTCCGGAAAAACCATTGTTCTCAGTGGTGGTGATGGCCCGCCGGAAGGAGCCGTAAATGCGAACGCTAACGTGACCCGAATCACCTTTGCCGATGATTCGCAGTGGGAGGCGCCCAGGTGATCGGCCGCCGCTGACTTTCATCCCCTCAATCCCGAGGCGACGCGCGGCGATGGTGAAGATCAAGCGGATGCGCGGGTTGGCGCTCGAATGCCATCTTCCGGAAGAGGATATCGAGTACATGGAATACACCTTCGGAATTATTGCCTTGGCGAGGGAGTATTTTTTCCGTCCTTTTGATGAAGACATTAAGAAGAGGCTGCATCCCCTCCAAGCTGGCTCGATGCGAGGTGTCCGGACGTTGGGGTTGAAAAAGCAATTTCCTAGTAGTTGTTTTTGAAACCCGTCTTCATATCAGATACACCCGTCCAGATACGCCAGCGATTGTCTGGGAGCGGTTCCACCGTGCTTGTGAAATTCTGAATCCATCCTCCAACGGGTTCGTCCGTTTGCCGAAATTGTTCGCCATGAAGAGTCCATGAATCCCGAGATGTGAAATCAGTCCCTGCTGCACGGACCTTATGCGAACCGAAAGTGGCTGGGCGGACCTTCGGCAGAAAGAAGAGTTGCCGTGAAAAGCGACAGCACAAGTGCGAGGAGGATAATCTCGTAGTCTCTTCGAATTCAGCCTTTGCGAGTCGACGTGACGACCATAACAGGGTTGAGCTGAGGGCAAATCACTTCATCAATCGCGGTGCGGAAAATCCGCGCTCTTGTGTCTCCTTTAACAGCGCCTGAAGTTCTTTCACCTTGTCGGGATGTGTTTCACTCAAATTGGTACGCTGTCCCAGGTCTTTTTCCAGATTGTAGAGCTCAACCGGTGAGTCATTGTCAGTTGGATAACCGTGCTTCTTTTCCCACGCTTCGCTTCGCTTTGAGCGGTATCCGGTTTTGTGATCGATTAGGAGCCAGTCGCCGTCTCGAATCGCATATTGTCCTTCGTAGGTATTGTGAACGTGAGTGGAGCGGACTGAATCCGTTTCCCCTTTCAGCAAAGGCAAAAGATCGTGTGAGTCTCCTGCTGCGTCGTGGGGTAATTCAATGTCGAGAGCCGACGCGACTGTTGCCATGATGTCGATCTGAGAAACGAGGGTATCGCTTACTTTTCCAGTTGCGGTGACTCCCGGCCATTTGACGATGAATGGAACGTGGTGACCTCCTTCGTAGATGTCACGCTTGAGACCGCGAAGCGGATGAGAGGACCAATGGTCGTATTTTTCGTCGCGGGCGTAGGCGTATTGCTCCGGGCCATTGTCCGCGGAGAAGATCACTACGGTATTTTCGGCCTGACCGCTTTCTTTCAGCGCGGTGAGGATTCTTCCGCACGCATCGTCCGTTTCCACTACGAAGTCCCCGTAGGGGCCGGCCTGGGATTTTCCATCGAACTCATCGTTGGGAATGATCGGGGCGTGCGGGGACGGGAAGGCAAAATAGAGAAAGAAGGGAGCATCGTCCTTTGCCTGCGCTTTGATATAGTCCACTGCCTTGGCAGTCGTTGTCGGGATGTTCTCATAAGGATCCCAGTCGCTCGCCATGGGGCCGGGACGACACTCCCAGTTCCCCTCTTTGATCGGCTTCCATCTTGCCGTGTCCATGAGGGTGTCAGGCGCTTTCACCACTCTATCGTCTTCGATCCAGCAATAAGGAGGGAAATTAATCACCGTATCGCCAAAGTAGTGATCAAATCCATGGTCGAGCGGGCCGTTCGGAATCGACTGATCCCAGTTGAAGGCTTCCGGTCCCCACGCCTTTTTGCGCCCTTCGCCCATCTGTTTCGCGTCCGGCTTGCGGATCGCCGCCCAGTTCCAGCCGAGATGCCATTTGCCGATCGCAGCGGTGGCATACCCCTTCTCTTTCAACATTTCAGGGAGTGTCAGTTGCTCCGGTTTGAAAGCCGAGTCTCCAAAGGTATTCACGATGCCGTGGAAATCCCGCCAATGGTGGCGACCAGTTAAAAGCGCGTAGCGACTTGGGGTGCAGATACCGGAAGACGAGTGCCCATCGGTAAAGCGCATTCCCTCTGCTGCAAGTTGATCAAGATTCGGTGTCGGAATCTTTGATTCCGCATGGTAACAGGTCAGGTCGCCGAAACCGAGGTCATCAGCATAGAGGATGAGAATATTGGGACGCTCCCCAGCACTCAGGCTGGAAAGAGTCATGAACAGAAAACAGAAAAGAGTAGTGACGCTGCGCATCGCACATCGTAGTCGCCATCGTCTGGTCAGAAAGTAGCGTGATTCGGTCGTTTCAAGACTGCTGAAGACTTTGCCCGTTTACCTGTTTCGAAGTATGATTCCGCAGTGAACCGGGAAGAAAAACGCATACTGGTAAAGGGCCTAAATTGTTGAAATAGTCCCGCGTAATCTCCCCGATTGCGGGATTCCCACTGGCCGAAGATTTCTTCACAGTGACTCCCTGTCATGAGTCAGAGAGACCGCCTTTCCTCCGCCACGAATCGCCGCCAATTTCTTACAGCCTTTTCGCTTGCAACGGCCGGCCTTTGACCCTGCCTCAGGCGATGGCGAGGTTGCCAGTTTGCTCAGCTACAGTCGCAAGACCTGGACCGACGCCGAAGCGGATGTGGCGGCCGAGTTTGTGCAGGAAGTGCGCAATGGGGAAGAAGGCGTCGTCGGGCCGTATGAAGCGTGGGAGTTGTGGGAGACGGCGGAGCCATAGCAATCACAATGATCGCAGGCCCATGGCCTGAAGAAGAAGGAGGAGGGGATTCTGTCAAGGTCGATGACCCTCACTTGTTCAGCATCTCCCCATATTTCTTCGCATACAGTTTACCATGCCGCTCCTGGGTCGCGGTATCGAAGTGGACCGAGTCACCGATGTCCGCAGAAAACTCCCGTGAATCGACGCACGCCGTGTGGGGCACCTGGTTCGGCAGATCGAGTAGGATGGCGTTGATGGCTCCTCTCGACTCTTCCTGGCCGGCCTTCAATTCACCGATGGTACAGGCAATGAAAGGAAGGTTGGGAATGCCCAGGTCAGCACGAAGGTCTTCGATCATCTGCTTGATCCTGGCTGGGTAAGCCGCGATGCGCTCGGGAGAATTTGAATCCGATTCCCCCTGCAACCATAGGGCCCCGGCGATACGAGTTTTTCCTTCCGGGCCCTGTTCCAGCGCCAGCTTGGCGCGGCGAATCGTTTCTTCGTAGAGCCGCTGCCCTTTTTGCCATTTACCGAGGCTTGTCCCCCCGACCGCACAGGGAATCAAGGCGATGCGGTTTTCCGGTTGTGACTTCGTCAGAGTCTGGGCAAACGCGAGACCAGGCCCGACGCCGGCATTGTCCGATCCAGTAAAATCTTTCGGGTTACCGACATGATGAAGTGGATGGCGGGCACGGAACCACTCGTCCGTCTTTTTGTGCAGCATGATGATCTGTGGATCCTGCAGCGGTTCCGCAGGCATCACTCCTCTCCCCTTCATGTTGGACTGCCCCATGAGCAGAAAGACATCAAGCCGTTCCGTCTCGCTGGGCAATTTGGTTACGTCGACTGGAACGAAGGGTGTGGTGTTGAGGTCCTGAGGAGGTCCTTTGGTCGCCCTCTTCTGGGCGGCTGCTGGCGAGAGCGGTTGCGGCAACGGATGATTGGCCGCTTCGGTAGTGAACGGTGAAGCTGGCAGGCCTGCTGTATTAAATAGATTTCCTTCGGGATGATTGGCCCAGGCGTAACGCGCCGCGGTAGGATGGCTAACGCCCTTGGCAATAGCCACGACCCCGTTGCGGTGAAGCCTGGCATCGGCCGTCACCCAATCGCCATCGGAATTCTGGAGTTCGAACCCACGGAGTGGCTGGTCCGAGGGAGCGAGGTCTTCGGCTTGGTCAAAACGGAGCAGCATTCCTTTCTCTCCACTACGGTGGCCCGTGAGCCTAGGTCCCGACGCGACAACGTCCTCTCCGTATACTTCAGCCCGTGCCCACAATGCGAGGCGATGGGCATAGTCGCGCTTGTTCTTTGGATGGAGCAGAAATGGTTCTTCACCCAGGTCGATGGTCACCGCCATGCCCGTATTCGGAATGGCGGTGGCTCGCCGCATCGATTCCCGGATGCGAGCCCATGCCACCTTCTCGGCGCGGGATGGCGGCAGCTGTACCCAGGCAAAAGGAAAGTCGCCCCGAGCCCATCGTCGGCGCCAGTCCTCGATCAATAGCGGCAACTGAAATTCGTAAAGTGCGGAAGTCTCTTCAGTAAAAGCATTCGTTTCGCCCTGATACCAGATTGCCCCTCGAATCGCGTAGGGAATGATGGGTGCGATCATTCCATTATAGAGCACACTGGGGTGATGATGGTGCAGGCGCGGATTGATGGGGCGCCGCGGTGCCTTGGGCGGTTGGGTGCCGGCGGCGATCGCTTCTTTCCGCGCTGTTTTCCAGGCAGCAAAGTCTTGCTCGTAAGTTGCCTTTTCTTCGGCTTCGACCTCGGGCGTGTAGGTAGCCTCTCTCTCCGCCCATGAGTTAAGAAGTTCCTGCAAGGCTCCCTGGTCTTTCATGATCCCTTCACTGGTCCAGGCTTCAATAGCCGAGCCGCCCCAGGCGGCGACGATAAGACCGACAGGAACATTGAGTTGCTCGTGCAGCTCACGGGCAAAGAAAAATCCAGTGGCCGAAAATTGCCCTGCGACCTCAGAACTGGAAACGAGCCATTCTCCACTGCAGGTGTCGGCCGGCTCGGGTGACGCGGCCCGATCGACCGTGAAGATTCGTAATTTGGGCAGATTGGAGTTTGCCTTCTCCTTCTCGGGATCGTGCGCCAGGTCGACTCGCATGGCCATGTTAGACTGACCCGAAGCGAGCCAGACCTCGCCGACGATTACATTGCTGAAAGTAAGCGCTTCCTCCTCCGCCATGACTTTAAGCGATCGAGGTTCAGCAGAGCCAACAAGTGGATCCAGCACTGTCTTCCAGCGACCCGTCTCCGAATTTGCGACCGTTGTTTTAGTCTGCCTCCCATAGCTGATCGTAATAGCCTCTCCCGGTTCTGCCGTGCCCCAGACAGGAACAGAGGTATCGCGTTGAAGGACGGCATTGTCAGTAAAGATCGGAGCCACGGTGAGCTCTGCGAAACTGACAGAGATAAACGCGACGGACAGGCCTAAAGTTAAAAGGATCAATTTCATGGGGCGATTGGAATCCTAAAGCGGTCTTATTTGAGCAACCAAACAAAAACCGAACCAAAATCCCGACAGCCTATTTCGCTGATCGGTCATCGCGCCTCCACTGCCGAAGCACTTCCACTGATGCGGATGCCCTCTAGCTCTTCTTCCGGTTGCTGGTAGAGATTTGCTTTTTTTAGACCATCCCTTCACCCCCGGCGCCGGCCCTCCAAATTCTGAAAGATGAAGAAGGAGAGATTCTCTAAAAAAATCCGGCAGGTCGAAGGCCAACGGAAGTCTTTCTGTAGATGAGTATTCACAGGATAAAACTCGGGATGATCGTAAAGGCGGTTCTCTTTTCGATATTGGTTCATGGCACTGGCTTCCTCCCAACTACGGCCATGTCGGCCGAGGGTTGGCGGGTGATTGCGGAAGATCCCAAGTTTCCCATGGATGACGTGATCGTCGCGTTCTGCTCGGTGACTGACGCGGCTTACGGACTACCGGACGATCCTGCCGCGGCTGACTGCACGCCTGCGATTCAACATGCGCTCGATGACGCCAACGCGGCCGGGGGCGGCACGGTTTTCCTGCCAGAGGGGCGATACCGATTGGAGGGCATGCTGACCATCCCCTCGAACGTCTTCCTGCGCGGACGCTGGAGTCCAATCGGTCCGGATCAACCGGCTCAGGGGACGATCCTAATGATTCATAATCAGGAGCACGAACAGAGTGTGCTGATCAGCGGTAGCGGCTGTGGCGTGAGGGACCTGACCTTCTGGCATCCCGACCAGCAGGTCCCGGACTCAACGGGGGGCAGTTCGTTGGCAGAATCCCCCCTGGTGATCCGGGGGCAAGCCTCGGTGGTGACGATTGAGAATATTACCCTGATCAACCCCGGGCGCGGCATCGATCTCTCCCAGGCGAGCACCTGCTGTCTGCGTGGCATCTATGGTAGCCCACTGCACACCGGGCTTTCGGCCGATCGAAGCTTTGCCGTGTCGCGCTACGATTCGATTCACTTTTCACCGGACTATTGGACGTGGTCCAAGCTGCCTGGAAGTCCTCCCGAAGGCGGCGTGCATGCAGCCTACATGCGCCAGCATGGAACCGGTCTCCATATCTACGAGATGGATGGATTCTATGCCGGCTTTTCGACGATCTCCGGGTATCAGAAAGGTCTCCACTTTGAACGCGGCGTCTCGGGGGATGATGCCAGCGGAGAGCTGTCTTACTTCACGGTTACCGATTGCGATACCGCACTCTATGTGGACGACGCCAAAGGGTTCCGAATCGTGGGCAGCACCTTGCAGGGATCAGAATATGGCATCTGGGGCAAAGACCGCACTCACTACAAGATGCACACGACTCACATCGAGGGCGGAAAACATTCGATCTCGATCAAAAATGGAGTCGCCGAGCTGGTCAACTGCACCGTGGCCGGTGAGACCGAAATTGTCGGTCCCCGCACCGTGTATCGCGAGCATCACTATGATGAGCCACTGCCTTCTTTTCAAAATACCTACGATCGAACCCGCAAACCCGGGAAATGCGATCTGTTCAACGTCCAGGACTACGGAGCGGTTGGCGATCGAGAAGCCGATGACACCGAGGCGCTGAAGAAAGCGATCGAGGCGGCTTCCGCCAACGGCGGTGGGATCGTGTTAGTGCCCGATGGCGAGTACCGGATCACCGCAGCGTTGAACCTGGGTGAGGGCGTGGAGCTTCGAGGCAACAGCGGGGGGCGTCATGTCCTGGGCAACAAGCCCAAAGAGCAATTGGGCAGTGCTTTGTTCATTGAGACGGGCGAGGGGGATGAGAATGGAACGCCGTTTCTCACCCTGGGGGACGGTAGCGGATTGCGCGGTATCGGCTTCTATTACCCGAACCAGGATTACAAGAACTTCAAAAAGTATCCCTGGATGGTGCGAGCCAATGGAGAGGGAAACTACGTCATCGACTGCTCGGCTTCGAATCCCTACCAGGGACTGGAACTCAATGGTGATAACCACCTCGTGGAGTATTCCTTCATCGGTGGACTTCGGGCCACCTACCGGGCGAACCACTGTTCCGGAGGGCGGATCCAGAATTGCCACATCAAGCCCGATTTCTGGCGGAATGCGTGGCTTCCCAGCAGCCCAAAGACGTCAGCGTTGGAAGAATTTAAGTTCAGGGTGAATGAGGCCTACGAGCCCATCTATCTCAACGGCTGCGACGACTATGTCGTGATGAGCATTTTCAACCATGCCTCTCACACGCTGATGACCATGGACGATTCCAGTGGCCAGGCCCTCATGGTCGGTGGTGAGCAGTTGCAGCAGGGCTATGCCTTCAAGAATGGAGCGAAGAGCTTCGACATCATCTCATCCACCTGCAACATCAACCACATCGGAGGCCGCGACGGGACCTACGGGATCCGGACATATCCCAGCTTTGCTGGAGAAGCTCGATTCTATTGCAGCCTGGCGATGGGGACTTCGGACAAAACCTGGGATGTTCAAGGCGGGCACCTTTTTTGTCAGCAGACTTCCATCACCGGCCCAAGTAATCGGGGGGCAAACAGTATCCATTGTGGGGAAGGTGCCAGGATTACAGCGCAGTCTGGCGGAGCGGGTTCGCATCACCTCGGCTTCGAGAACGAGGGACAGGTATCCTTTGAGGACTTTCATTTCGCGAGAGGGTTTCTGCGTTCTGCAGCTGCCGAATTCCAGTCAGGCAACAATCACTTCGAGCAAGTCTATATCCTCGCCGATGCGAACCAGCCGTTTCCGAAGGGATACGGGCTGGAGCTGGACATGAGCAACCTGCGCATGGAGGACGCCTTGATCGTCCCGAACTCGGGCCTGGCCAGGGACTCGCAGGATGGGCGTCGGCTGCCGTCCGCACGCCTGGTGGAGGGCGACAGCTACGAGTTGCAGGTGACTGACCCCGGGTTTCAGAACGGGGCGATCCAGGAAGTCGAGATCACTCTCTATTTCCGGATCGAAGACGACTGCACGATCTCGACCCATTACCAGGGGCAGGACGGCATGAAGCTCGGCGACAGTGTTGACTTTGAACTGAAAGGCAAACCCTTTTGGGAAGAGCATCGATTCCGAGTCAGCGACGCTAACTTTGGATCGAGTGAAGGCGTCGACCTCCGCATCGAGGTGGAAGGCGCATCCCCGCTACTGGGCATGGTCGTGATCGCTGCTATAATAAGCCCGCATGAGTGTTGATCTCCTCCTAAGGCGCTTACTTGTCTGACTAAGCTCAAGCGTAACCCCATCGGGCAAAAGAATACATCAAGTCGTCCCACCAGCGGAAGTCATATCGTGATGCTTATGAATCAATGCCATCTAAACCAGCCAGACTTCGTACGCTTGATATCAAGACTCGTCATTTTCATCTGTCTCACAG
>Ga0160423_10001733_pt1 | contig 18225 bp, 17 predicted proteins | sample CRUFie14St8metaG_FD_108191 | JGI IMG/M metagenome (GOLD analysis project Ga0160423, IMG submission 108191) | Marine microbial communities from the Costa Rica Dome - CRUD Field 142mm St8 metaG | ecosystem: Environmental > Aquatic > Marine > Oceanic > Photic zone | place: Costa Rica: the Eastern... | reverse complement strand
TCCATTGTTTTTGCGTCAATCTTTGGTTCTAAAGCATCGTATTTATAATTGAGTTTAGGAAGTTCAAAAGGCATAATTTAAATTTTAAGTATTATTACTACACAAATTTATGTTTTTTAATTAACTTCTACACAAGTATCTTATTAAGATTCTTTATTTTGGTATAAACTAAATTTAGTCAATTACATGTTTAAAATTTATAGTGCATCAGCAGGGAGCGGCAAGACCTATTCTCTTGTAAAAGACTATTTAAAACTACTTTTTCAATCAAAAGCCTATTTACCTCACAAGCATATTTTGGCTATTACATTTACAAACAAGGCTGTTGATGAAATGAAACAACGCATTTTACAAGCCTTGATTCGTTTTTCAGACTCTGAGATTGTTAAAACTAAAGATCCGCTTTTTATAGATTTAGTTGATGAGCTTCAGATCTCTCCAAAAATGGTCTCTGAAAATGCAAAAATATTACTACAAAAAATATTACACAATTATGGCGGATTTGAAATCTCTACAATTGACAAATTCAATCAAAGGATTTTAAGAACTTTTTCTTATGATTTAAAACTTTCAAGTAATTTTGAAGTTGAGCTTGATAGCAAATTTTTGATTAAAAAATCTGTTGATTCATTGATTAACAAGGCGGGAAAGGATGATAACCTTACAAGAATATTAATTGACTATGCTATTTCTAAAACAGATGATGACAAAAGCTGGGATATTTCAATTGATTTAAATAAATCTGCGCAACTTTTATTGCAAGAAGATGCAATTTTTTACATAAACACTTTTATTGATAAGAGTTTGGCTTCTTTTAGCGATTTCAAATTTCAATTGAAAGATGAATTTTTGATTATTGAAAAACAAGTCATTGATATTTCTAAGCAAATTCTAGAACTCATTTCAAAAGCCGGACTTGATTACTCAGATTTCAATAGAAGCTCTATCCCAAAGCATTTTGAAAAGTTAATTTTATTGACCCATAAAATGACTTTTAGTAGTAAATGGCACAATGATATTCAAAACTATTCCTTTTATACCCAAAAAACAAAAGATAAATTAAAACAAAGAATTGATTCTTTAGAACAAGAAATCATTAACGCATTTGAAATCACCAAAAGGGGTATTTACAAGCTAAAGTATTTAAAAAATATTATTGATAACATAACACCAAATTCTGTATTAGCTTTGGTTAACAATGAACTTACGGAAATTAAGAGTAAAAATAATTTAGTTCTTATCTCGGAGTTTAATACAATTATTAGCAATGAAATTAAATCTCAACCCACACCCTTTGTTTACGAAAGAATTGGGGAGAAATATAATCACATTTTTATTGATGAGTTCCAAGACACATCTACATTGCAATGGCAGAATTTAATTCCATTAGTTCAAAACGTACTTGCCAGTCCAAAAAACACAGTTTTATTGGCTGGAGATGCCAAGCAATCTATTTATAGATGGAGGGGAGGCCATCCAGATCAATTTATGGATTTAATTTATGATCGCAACTCATTTCCTTTCAAAGCTAATATTTTTGACCTCCCAATTAACTTTCGAAGCTCTAAAGAGATAGTAAAATTTAATAATTCATTTTTTAACTATATTTCTAATAGGATTTTTTCAAATAGCCACTATCAGAAACTATATAATGATTCTAAACAAAAGGCTAATGATAATCAGCCAGGGTTTGTACAGCTTGAATTTTTAGATTTTGAAAGTTTTGAGGAAAGAGTGTTTACTTATGCTGATAAAGTTTCAGAGATAATTAATTCTACAATTTCTGAAAACTTGGGTGTAGACTTTAAAGATATTTGCATCCTGGTAAGAAAACAGAAGGAAGGAGTAGCTATTGCTAATCATTTGATTAACAATGAAATTCCAATTATTTCAAGCCAAAGCCTTTTAATATCTTCATCCAATGAGGTTATGTTTGTAATTGCTTTTTTCAAATACATTATTAATCCAAATGATCAAATTTCACATCTATTTTTAATTAATTATATAATTGATAAGCATAAGATTAAACAAGCTCACAGTTTCAGAGAAGAGAGTTTATCCTGCCCGCCAAAAGCTTTCTTAAATAGATTAAATGCATATGGTATAAATTTTGAAATAGAAGACTTTTTTAATCAGTCTGTATACGATGCTACGGAATCCATTATTGGCAGTTTCAGTCTAGTCAAATCTTCTGACGCTTATGTGCAATCCTTTTTAGATTTTGTTTTTGAATTTTCACAAAAATATGCATCAAATATTTCAAGTTTTGTAGAGTATTTTGAGCATAAAAAAGATAGCTTAAGTCTGTCTTCTTCAGAGGGAGTCAATTCAGTTAGAATTCTAACAATACATAAAGCAAAAGGTTTGGAGTTTCCAGTTGTTATTTTTCCTTTTGCAGATTTAAATATTTATAAAGAAATTGAGCCAAAAGAGTGGATTTCTTCATCTCATTTAGATATAAATTTTCCTTATTTACTAATGAATTACAATAAAGATTTTGAGCATTTCAACCAAGAAACTAATAAAATATTTAATGAACATCAATCTAAACTTGAGTTAGATAACATTAATTTATTATATGTAGCATTGACAAGAGCCGCCCAACAATTGTACGTTATAGGAAAGAACCCTAAAGAGTCAATCGTTAATGATTCTCTAAAAACATATTCAGATTTGTTAGTTAACTTCCTTGACTCTAGTGGTAAATGGGAGTCAGGAAAATGCAAATATTGTTTTGGCTCAAGAAAAGAAAATAAATTGGAAAACAAATCTGCTGTAAAGAGCATTAAACCAAAGCTTTTTTACTCAACCGCCAAGAAAAATTTGAATGTATCAATTATTCAAAGCAAAATCCAAGATAGAAATAGCTTCAAAAATGAAGCTATTAAAAAAGGAAATTTAATTCATTCAATATTAGCTAAGGTCTATGTGAAATCAGATGTTGATGATGTTATAAATGGATTCTTAAAAGTTGGGCTGATTTCAAAGACTGAATCTGAAGAATTTTTAAAAATTGTTTATTCTATTGTTACTCACCCTAAGCTTAGTTCCTATTATAAAATTGAATCCGAGGTGTTTAACGAAAGAGAGATTTTAACACAAAATGAGCAAATAATAATTCCAGATAGACTAGTTTTGAATAACGATAATGAGGCTGTTATTATTGATTATAAAACTGGAGAACCAAACAAATCTCATAGAGAGCAATTAGAGCATTACGCTATTGTTGTTAAATCACTTGGCTTCAGAATTGACAAAAAGATATTGATTTATATTTACCCCAAACTCAACATAAAAACTTTTAAATAAACAGGTATGTATTCAAGTATGCAAGAACATTTAAAAAATGAATTGGATTTAATTAAGGATCAAGGCTTATATAAAAAGGAAAGGATAATAGTATCGTCCCAGGGGGCAGAGATAGTATTAGACTCAGGTCAAAAGGTATTAAATTTCTGTGCTAATAATTATTTGGGACTTTCTTCTCACCCCGAAGTCATTCAAGCAGCCAAAGACACTATGGATACTCACGGATTTGGAATGGCATCAGTCAGGTTTATTTGTGGGACACAAGATATTCATAAGGAGCTAGAGGAACGTATTGCAGATTTTTACCAGACAGAAGACACTATTTTATATGCAGCTGCTTTTGATGCCAATGGTGGCGTTTTTGAACCCTTACTTAACGATCAAGATGCTATAATTTCAGATAGTTTGAACCATGCATCAATTATTGATGGAGTCCGTTTATGTAAAGCCAAGCGATTTCGTTACAAAAATAACGATATGTCTGATTTAGAGCTACAATTAAAAGCTGCAACTAAAAGCGGAGCTAGGTTTAAAATAATTGTTACTGATGGAGTGTTTTCAATGGATGGATTAGTTGCTCCATTAGATAAGATATGCAATTTAGCAGAACAGTATGATGCACTAGTTATGATCGATGAGTGCCATGCGGCTGGATTCTTAGGTGATACAGGGAGAGGTACTTTAGAAGCAAAAGGAGTTCTCAATAGAATTGATATTATTACAGGGACTCTTGGCAAAGCTTTTGGAGGAGGAATGGGCGGATATACAACTGGTAAGAAAGAAATAATTTCAATGTTGCGACAGCGCTCAAGGCCATATTTATTTTCAAATTCATTAGCTCCAGCGCTTGTTGGTGCTTCAATTAAAGTTTTTGATTTACTTTCAAATGATACTTCATTAAGGGATCAATTGGAATGGAATACGGCCTATCTCAAAAAAGAATTAATTAATTTAGGCTTTGATATAATTGATGGTGACTCAGCAATAGTTCCGGTTATGTTATACGAAGCAAAATTAGCACAAGAAATGGCTAATTTACTTCTAAAAGAAGGTATTTATGTCATTGGCTTTTTCTACCCAGTAGTTCCAAGAGATAAGGCCAGGATTAGAATTCAACTTTCTGCTGCCCATACAAAAGAGCATTTAGACAATGCAATTGTTGCTTTTGGGAAGGTTGGGAAGCTTTTAAGAATTATAAAATAAGTCTTTTTTGATTGAAATTGAACAGAAGATTTTTCAAATTATACTTGTTTTCTAAAGAATACCACTTATTTTTGCAATAAATTGACAAAATCAAAACAAAATTAAATTTATGAAAAGTTATTTATTAAAAGTATTAGTAATTGTTTTCTTCGTTGCAAGTATTAATCTTACCGCACAGTCAGAAGAAAATCCATGGCAAATTTCTGTTGGAATGACAGCAATTGATTTTTATCCAGTGGGTACTCACGAACCAGGGCAAGAATTATTTTCTGGCGATACATTTGAAGATATGTTTAATGTTAGTGATCATTGGAATATATCTCCATCTATTTCTTATTTATCAGTAGGAAGGTATATAGGCAATAATTTTTCATTAAACCTAGCTGGAGCGTACAATCAAATTGAAAATTATGGTTCACAGAGAGTTGATAATTTAGACTATTTTAATCTAAGTCTAGGTGTGGATTACAGTTTTTCAGAGCTTTTGAATTCAAATAAATTTGAGCCCATTTTTGGAGTTGGAGCTGGCTATACTTGGCTTGAAGAGGGGCCTTTTAATTCCAATGGTAATGCTGACCCAAATGAAATTAATAGTACTGAAAGTTTTAACACATCGCTTGGGTTAACATATTGGGCAAATGATTATATAGGTTTGTCATTAAAGACTACATATAATTATGTAATGCCTGATAATACTGATCTTGTACAGCAACATTTTAGACATTCTTTAGGGCTTAATGTAAGATTTGGTGGCTTGGATACAGATGGAGACGGTATTGTAGATAAAAAGGATTTATGTCCTGAAACTCCTGGATTAAAGATCTTTAGTGGTTGTCCAGATAGTGATGGAGACGGTATCCAAGATTCAGCTGATACTTGTCCAGATGAATTTGGGCTAGCTGAGTATGCTGGTTGTCCAGATAGTGATGGAGATGGTATTTCTGACGACAAAGATCAATGTCCCGACGTAGCAGGCATTGCTGAAATGTTTGGTTGTCCAGATAGTGATGGAGACGGTATAACTGACCAAAAAGATACATGTCCTAATGAAGCAGGTCCAGAGGGTAATAAAGGATGTCCATGGCCTGATTCGGATGGCGATTCAGTTTTTGATAAGGATGATAAATGTCCTAACGAAGCCGGAACCGTAGCAAATAATGGTTGTCCTGAAGTACCTGGCGAGCAAGTTCAAAAAAAGCTTGCTAGCTATGCAAAAACAATTAATTTTGAGTATGGTAAATCATCTATAAAAGCTGAAGCTACTGAAACTTTACAAGCTATTGTCGAAATTCTTATAAATTATCCGAATGCAAATTTTGTAATAGCAGGCCATACTGATAGTATTGGATCTAAAAAGTTTAACCAAAAGCTTTCAGAAGAAAGGGCTTTGTCAATAGTTAATTTCTTAATTTCAAATGGTATTGATTCATCTAGGCTGACATCTGTTGGTTTTGGTGAAACCTCACCAGTAGCTAGTAATGAAACCGATCAGGGTATGGCTCAAAACAGACGAGTTGAGGTCAAGTTAGCCAAATAGTTCGAACTAGTTAAAAAATGAAAAAAACGCTTCACATTTGTGAAGCGTTTTTTATTTTTATAAAATGTATGGTTTCATTGACAAAGTTATTGAGCGAATATTATCTTCGGAAAAAAAGATCCATAAATGCACTTTTATTCTTCCAAGCAAGAGAGCAGGGTTGTTCTTGAAACAATCACTAAAAACCAATTTAAAGGCTCCTTCAATTTTACCTGAAATTTACTCGATTGAAGAATTTATTGAGCAATTATCTCAACTAAAAAATATTGATAATATTGAAGTTTTATTTGAATTTTATAATGTTTATAAAAATTTAGTACCCCTAGAAGATCTTGAGACTTTTAGCAGATTTTCAAGATGGGCTTCAGTCATATTACAAGATTTCAATGAAATTGACAGAAATTTAATATCACCAAACAAAATTTTCAATTATTTAGATGCTATTCACGATATTAACCATTGGTCCTTAGATTCAGCTCCAACTAAAATGGTTAAGGATTATTTAAAGTTTTGGAAAAAAATTAATCTTTATTATAATAATTTTTCAAAGCAATTACTTAATAATGGGGCTGCCTATCAGGGGTTGGGTTATAAAGTGGCTGTTCAAAATCTTGATAATTATATAGATAATACAGGTCGAAAATTTCACATATTTTTGGGGTTCAACGCTCTTAACAAGGCAGAAGAATTAATTTTTCAGCGATTATTAGAAGAAGGGATTGCTGAGATTTTTTGGGATTGTGACAGAACTTTCTTAGACAGTAAATTTCATGATTCTGGATTATTCATGAGAGATTACATTAAAACTTGGCCATATTACAAGAAAAATAAATTCAATTTCAAATCGGATAACTTTAAGTCTTCAAAAAAAATCAACATTACAGGAGCTACAAAGCATATTGGTCAGGTAAAATATGCGGCTGAACTTTTATTTGAATTACATAAAAAAAATAATTTAAAAAATACAGCTATTGTATTGGCAGATGAAGCTTTGCTTTTACCTTTAATCAATTCTATCCCCCCTGAAATAGGCGGTATAAACATAACAATGGGCTTCCCAATGTCACAAGCTCCACTAAATTCATTGATTTCTACTTGGTTTAAAATTCACGGCACTCAGGACGGTTTATTTTACTACAAGGATGTCATTGATTTGATTTCTAACCCCCAACTGAATCAGCTGTTTAATAGTGTAGAATATAATTCAGCAAATAATTTGATTCGAAGTCTTAAATCACAGAATATTACTGAAGTTACTTTAGAGGTGATTTTAGAGTTAAACCCAAAAATAGATAATTTATCGATCTTACTTTTTGATGACTGTAAAGGGGATGTGGATAATTGTATTGAACGACTACTTGTTTTGTTAGATAAAATCCGAAATTTTTTTAATAAAAACAGTAGCAAATTAATATCAGAATACTCTATTCGATTTTATGAACTCATTGAAAAAATTAAAAGGTTTAATTCAAAATATAATATTGTTGATTCCATTAAGACTTTAGAAAGTTTGTTTAATGAAGTTGTAGGTAAGGAAAGGTTAAATTTTAATGGAGACCCTTTTAGTGGTCTTCAAATTATGGGTATGCTAGAAACCCGCGCTATAGATTATGAAACAGTTATTATATTGTCCCTTAATGAGGGCATAATTCCAGCAGGTAAATCTCAGAATTCATATATTCCATTTGATATTAAGAGAGAAAATAATCTTCCTACATACAAAGAAAAAGATGCAATATATACTTATCATTTTTATCGCCTATTGCACAGAGCAAAGAATGTTCATTTAATTTATAATACACATTCGGATTCTTTAAAAGGATCTGAACCTAGTCGTTTTTTAATTCAGCTTCAAACACAAGATATTCATAAATGCAAGCATCAAATATTAGCGCCTGAAATAATTCAACCAAAAAAAGCTGCAATTAAAATAAATAAGACACATGGCATTGTCTCTAAACTTAAGATAATTGCTGACAAAGGGTTTTCCCCTTCTTCTTTAGCTCAGTATATAAGAAACCCAATTGATTTTTATAATTTTAAAGTTTTGGGGATAAGAGAGCTTGATGGAGTTGAGGAGACTATTGAAGCTAAAACTTTCGGAAATATTATACACTACACTCTAGAAGAACTATATAAACCCTTTGAAGGCCTATTTTTAAAATCTGAAGAATTAAGAAAATTAATTCCAAAGCTTGATGAGATAATTATGAAATTTTATAACAGGGCATATAAAAATGGAAATATTACTAGGGGTAAAAACCTAATTAGTTTTGAAATTGCTAAAAGATATATTAATAATTTTATAATACAGGAAATAAATAATTTGGATAAAGGGCATAAGATTAAAATTTATGCAGTTGAAAAGCAAGTAGAAACTATTCTTAATCATCCAAGTATCAGAATTCCAGTTCGTTTGAAAGGTAGTATTGACAGACTAGATAGTTTTGATGGAGTCTTTCGTATCATAGATTATAAAACGTCCAAAGTTTCTCAATCAGAGTTAAATCTTTTAAATTTTTCATTAATTACAAAGGATTATATAAAATACAACAAAAGTTTTCAATTATTAATGTACGCTTACATACTTAGTAAGACAGAAAACTTTCATACTCCTTTTGAGGCAGGAATTTATTCATTTAAAAATTTAAAGTCAGGATTTTTAAAGTTCAAATCAAAAGATAAATCATTACTAATTCAGGGGAGTGATGATTTAATTAATGAAGAAATTACTAATTTGTTTGAAGATCAGTTAGTAAAATTACTCAAAGATATCTTTAGTATCGAAAAGGAGTTTATCGAAAAGGATGTTTAATATGTCGAATATAAAAAACAAACTAATTCAAGGTAGTAGCGGACGTCCAATATTATACGATTTAATATATGATCAGAGCATAAAAAGGGCCCCTATTGTTGTTTTTTGTCATGGGTATAAAGGCTTTAAGGATTGGGGGTGTTGGTCACTAATGGCTAAAAATTTTGTTTCAAAAGGGGTAGCTTTTCTAAAGTTTAATTTTTCATTTAATGGAGGCACAATTAATAATCCAATTGATTTTCCAGACCTCAAAGCATTTAGTGAAAATAATTACTCTAAAGAGCTTGCGGATATAAAAGCTGTGACCGATTGGGTTTGTTGCAAGTATAAAAGTAACGAGGCTTTAGATACGAATAATTTAATTTTAATTGGACATAGTAGAGGTGGAGGAATAGCTACTATTTATGCTTCCGAAGACAATCGAATTAAAAAGCTTATAACATTAGCAGGAGTTAGCGATTATGAGTCTAGGTTTCCAAAGGGGAAAGCCCTCAGTCAATGGAAAACTAATGGAATTTATTATGTGAAGAATTCTAGGACAATGCAAGACATGCCTCACAAGTATCAATTCTATAAAGATTTTATAAAAAATAGAACTCGACTAAAAATTTCAAATTCTGCAAAAAAATTAACTATACCACATCTAATTATTCATGGAGATAATGACACATCTGTAGATTTTTCAGAGGCAAAAAGATTAAAATCATGGAGCCCAAAAGGAGTGTTACACAAAATTAGAGGAGCTAACCATGTTTTTGGTGCTAAACATCCCTGGACAAGCGCAAAATTACCTGCAGATTTAGACTTTGTTTGTGCGAAAACGATTGATTTTATTAACAATTAACTCTACTTCTTAAAAAAAACATCATTTATCTGTAGATTTTTTTGGTATTACCGAAGTAATTTTTGTAATTTGGTTTAAAATAAAATTATATTATGGGATATTCATTTAAAAATAGCAAAGGAAAAACGTATTATTTACATACAAAAGACGTTGTATTAAAAGGCGGAAGAAATCAAACGATTTATTATTTCGCTAAAGATGAGCGTTCTAATTCATGCGACCTTCCTGCTGGAAAAAAGATTGTAGAAAATGAAAAAACTGGGCTTCCATTTGTTAAGTCTGTTTAAATAATTTTCAAACGATTAAAAGAACCCCGCTTTTTCAAAAGTGGGGTTTTTTATTTTGTAATAAATGTTACATTGATTTTATTACCGGGGCGCCAATTATTCCGCTCACACAATATTCACCTGTTAGGTTTATAAGCTCTGTAAACATTGCTTCACGCTCTTGGCCAAGTTTCATATGCATTTGAGCTCCGTCAGGGCCATTGTATATTTCTGTTAATCCATATAGCGTAAACCCAGTTTCACCACTATTTGGATCTAAAGGATTGTTATATTCAGGACTTTTCATCACAGAATAGGAAAGAATAATGGGCTCTATATCTCCATCAATGTGATGGGTTTCTCTCATAAAATGTTCATGAGTTTCTAAAAAATTTTCCATGCGCTCTGTGTCATTATTAGGGACTTTAAACGCTACATGAAATCCAATACAACCAGTTTTAATTTTCATGATAAAAGGTATTTATGATTAAGTTATTAATTTATTTGTTAATCCTCTGGGATAACGTATTTTCCTTTAGTTTGATACCACATTTTGAGCTTACCATTAACAATCTGATACCATTCTATATAAGTTCCATCATTTCCAGAAAATTGAGCATTTACCCACTCACCATGTTGATTAGTAGCTTTTGGGTCATCAGACCCTTTGGGGTAAACAGAAAAGGCATAATTGGTTTTCCATCCCCATTCTTGACCTTTTTCAAGCGATTCAATATATTCTGCTTCAACTTTATCTACAAATTCTTGACCATTTGATACTGTGTGTCCATCTTCGAAAATGAATAAGCCGCCGTCTTCAATAAAACTCATCATGGCCGTATAGTCTCTTGCTGCCCAAGCTTTATCTAACGCTTTAAACACTTCAACAGTTGATTGATCCCCAAGATAAACTGATTGACCTTCATATGGGCCAAATCCATTTGTTTGCTCAGTTATTTTTTTTTCACAACTAAACAAAATAGTAATTAATAGAACAGATAATTTCTTTTTCATTTTAATTTTATAAAATTGATGTATTCAAAAGTATTAAATTTTGCTTGCAAAATAAAATAAAAAATGGTCTTAAGCAAAGAAAACAAAATTTATAGATCAATAAAAATTAAAGATTTGTAGTACTGGTTTTTACAGCCTCTGAAAAGTAAAATTTGAATTTAATACCTTCTTGATTTTTAACAAGGTAAGTACTTTCAAGCCATTCAAACTCTAACTTAACTTTACCGTTAGCAGTATTTACAATAAATTCCCCAAATTGAGTTAGTGAGATATGGGCTGAATTAATATCTGTATCAACTTCTATATTTTCAAAACTTCTTTTACTGCTAATAATATCAAATGTTTTCACAAATTCAACAAATTCCTCTTTCGTATATCTACGGCTATTTTCAAAGATTAAAAAGTCATTAGTAACTACAGAGTTAAAGCTGTCTAAATCATTGTCAAGCACTTCAAAAAAATTATTAAAAGCAGTTAATACTTCTTGTTCAGACATTTTTTCAGGACCTTGACATGAACTTAGAGTTACAAATGTTATTAGAAATATTATTTTTTTAATCATTTTTCAATTTTTTATTTATAAAGTGCAGCTCATATCAATCCCACAACATTGTGGGGATTTAATTTTTCCTTCACATGAGGGGCACTGAGATATTTGTACTTCTGTTCCATCATCAAGTGAAAGAAAATCATTTTCTAGTGGGATGTCGCACTTACCGCAATTTGCTTTAACAGACATTCCGCACTTATCGCATTTGTATGTTGTCATTTTATTAATTTTTTTTAAAGATAATAATTTATTGATTAGCTATAAGGTAGTCAATTGCGAGTGTTGACATTGATTTAATTCCGGTTAACATTGCGGAATCATCCACGTAAAAATCTGGTGTATGATGGGGAGCAGCTGTTTTTGGGTCTGTTCCTTTTTTCGCTCCACCAATAAAGAAGTACATTCCAGGCACTTCTTTTTGAAAAAAGGAGAAGTCCTCTGCTCCAGTTATAGCAGTCATTAAATGAACATTACCTTCACCATTAATTCTTTCCAATGAAGGGAGCATTGCTTCATATAATTCCGGGTCATTGTAAGTTATGGGATAGCTTACTTGATATGTTATTTTTGCTTTTGCATTATTTGATTCTGCAGTATTATAAACAATTTCTTCAAGTCTTTTTAAAACAGTTTGTTTCATAGTTTCATCTAATGTCCTTATAGTTCCAAGCATGTATAGTTTTTCTGGAATGATGTTACTTCTAACTCCTCCGTGAATACTGCCTATTGTTACAACTGCAGCAGCCTCGGTTAGGGGTAGGCTACGACTAACAATCGTTTGTATATTATTCACAATTTGTGATGCTGTAACAATTGGATCTATACCAGTCCAAGGTGTTGACCCGTGGGTTTGAGCCCCTTCAAGATCAATTCTAAATTCATTTACTGCAGCCATAATTCCTTTAGGCCTTACAAAAACTTCCCCTGCATTAATTTGTGACCAAATATGAAGCCCGAATATGGCATCTACATCGGGGTTTTTTAAAACTCCTTCTTTGATCATTAATTCAGCACCCCCTTCCTCCCCTGCTGGAGCTCCTTCTTCAGCTGGTTGGAATATAAATTTTATAGTTCCGGGAATTTTTTCTCTAATTTCGTATAATATCTTTGCTACTCCTAGAAGAATTGCAGTGTGTGTGTCATGCCCACATGCATGCATAACTGGAACTTTTTCTCCATTATATTCCCCAGTCATATTTGATTTCCATGGCAAATTAGCACGTTCTTTTACAGGTAGGCCGTCAATATCAGCACGTAATGCTACAACAGGCCCTGGTTTACCACCTTTTAAAACTGCAACTACTCCAGTTTTTGCGACTTTAGTTTGAGGTTTTAAGCCTATCTCAGTCAGAATATCAGCTATTTTCTCAGCAGTTTTATATTCTCTGTTGCTTAATTCAGCGTTCTGATGAAACCAATGTCTTAACTCAATCACATCAGCCTCATAGTTTATAGCTTTTTGTTTAATTATAGCATCAAAGCCTTGTGCAATGATATTTGATGACAATATCAATGCAACAATCATAGCTGTTTTTTTCATAAATATTTAAAAGATTTGAGATTAAGTTTTTGTTTGTTTTAGGATTAAAAAAATCCATATCAATACACAAACAGAAACAAATATTGAAAAATAAAATACAATTTGATTGGCGGTCATTAGATTGTGATTTACTTAAAGGTATAAAAAAAGTATTATAAATCAACACATTAGCATAAATTATTGCAAATTAAAATTAATTTTAATCTGTTAATTTATTTTATTAAATTTATTAAACAAATCAATAAAAAACATGAAAATATCAAATATCAAATTAAATTTTAAGCTAAAAACATATACTATGTTTTTGGTACTAATATCAATTTATGGGTGTCGCACTGATTCGGATATGTATTTAAAATTAGAGAAAGATCAAAATGAACTCATTAATAACCTTAAAATGTATGAAAATGTTTGGGATAAAGTAATTAACGGGAGACAGATTGATATGATAAACTCTGACTTTTTTGATAATGAAATTGTTGCTGTTGCTACATCAAATGGTGACATTTCTGGATTAGATAACTTCAAAAGTTATTACAATAATTATTTAGTTGGGTTTTCAGATGCTAAATTTACGATTATCGATGCCTTTGGGCAAGGGGATAAAATTGTTAAGCACTGGAATTTCAAAGGCACTCATGATGGTGTGTTTTTTGGTGTTCCTGCAACAGGGAAAAAAGTTGACATCTCTGGTGTTACACTAGTTAAAATGAAAGATGGTAAAATCGCAAGTGAGCAAGATTTTATGGATTTTCTTGATTTTTACAAACAATTGGGATTGATGTAAATAACTACAAAATATTACATTGATTTATTTTTTGGAAAACGGCTAAAGTCTCCCATTCCATCTGAGTCTAGAACATCGGCACTATTATCGTATCTATTTTCTTCTCTTTGTTTCTTAGTGCTGTAAAAGATATTCCATATCAGAAAGTATACGTATATCATAAATATAATCAAGCCGATAATAAACATTGCTATACTCATTGCCTCCTTTGTCTTATGGTTAAAGCAAATAAAAGTATAGTTCCAGGCCAATGGGCTGTATATATGGCTTCATCTGTTTTACCTAACAATCCAAGGCTTACGGAATATGCTAAGCAGACAAAGGCTAATATCACTGGATACCATTGAAATATAAAATCTTTAATTAATTTCATAAAAATTTAATTTTTCAGCAATAATATCGTTAAAAAAATAAAAAAGTGTTAAATTTAATTTAAAATAAGTTTGATTAGTTAATATTATTAACTAAATACAAATCTTGTAATTTAAATTATTCACACGCACCTTCTGAATATGCAATTACTCCGTACCAATTAAAGGCTTCACAGCTGTTGTTGTAAGTGTTTCCATCGCACCCACAAACAGGGTCAATCAATTGAGGGCAAGCGTATTCTAAATTGATTAATGAATCATCAATACACATATTTGGGGTGCTGTTGTTATTTTCACTCTCACATGAATAGGTTAGTAAAAGCAAAATTATAATCTTTTTCATTTTTTATTTTTATTAAGAGATTTAATTTCCTTAAATCCTTCGTATACCAACATATTTAACTTATCTGTAATGATTGTCATTTTAAATGCGTAAGATGACAAAACTTGTTCTAATATTATAGTGGCAGAACCCACATTAGAGTTATATGAATTTTCGTAATCCCATCTAAAAAGAGTATATGACACCATTTCTTCGCTTTCAGGAATTTTTTTATCAAAAACTTTATGGTTATAAGTTCTACCATAACTTTGACTTTGTTCTTTTGGCCAAACATTTGCCATATATAAGTAGTTGTTACTCTCACTACCAGAGTAGAAGACTAAAAATGCTCCAGCTTTTAATATCAAATCAGTTGTTTCATATTCATTATCGAATGAACTGGATATATAAAATTTACCAAATACCCTTTTATTATTATCAAAAGCAAGAGATTCAATCTTTGATTGGCTATAGCAATTAAATGAAAAAATTGATATAGTTATTAAAAGAAAATATTTCATATATAAAACTATATCAATTTTTTAAATAAGATGATTATGCTTTACTCCTTTTATAAATTGGATAATGATGAATAATCTGTATTTGGAAAAATTGGGGTCAATCCTTTTTCTCCACCTTCACAAAGTGCAATTACTTGTTGCGCCATTTTGCTCTCATCATCATTAAATCTCCAATCAAGATATTTTTGATAATGTTCATATGATACCCAATCACCGTATATATAATATGTATAGCTTTCATCATTGAAAAAAGCTTCAAGTGATAAACTTCCATCATAATCTCTTGTAGCTTGCAAACCGTCAGGAGTATTTAAGAGATCTATTATTTCTTGTTTTTTACCAGGTTTAACTTTTAGGGTTACTAATACTGGGTTTTTTGGGCCAACCGCTTGCATCATTCCGCCATAATCAAAAAAGTCTCCCTGAGTTTCAATTTTCCCTTCAGAATCAAAATTAAAATACCAATAACCAGTTAAATTAATTTTTTTTCCAGTTACTGAGTTTTTACCTGTCCATGTACCATAAGTTCTCACACTCCCGTCAGGCTTTAATGACAAGGTGTCAACCCCTGGGAGCCAGGCTTGAGCGTTGTATTCGACACCTTCAAAATTAGCTTGGTATCCTTTCATCATTGCGACATACCCATCGTATCCTATAGGCTCAGAGGAGCCGTACATGGGTGTGTAAAGTTTGATGTCTTTACTTATTAATTTAAGCTGCTCATCAAGTTTTTCTTCTCCATGAAGTTTAAATAGCTTTTTAGCTGTTGCTAAATTTTTTTCGTAGTTAGGGTTACTATTGCATGAAACAAAAAGTAATCCAATAAATAATGATATTAATTTTCTCATAATTGATTAGTTGTTTTTTGCAATACAAGATATAAAAATTTAAAAACATATTAAAGACTAATATATATAGTTTCTTAAAGTTGAAAATTTATAAACTCAACAATAATGTTAAAAGTAATTTTAAAAAAAATTTGTTTCTTGTAACTTAAATTCATGCAATGAAAAGCTTTTTCTTAACTTTTATAATTTTGCTTTTTGTAAGCTGTAAAAAAGATACCAATGGGATCAGAGCAGCTGTTGTCTCTGCTCGAATTGAAGCTTCTAATATCGGAGTAAAAATAATGAGACAAGGTGGAAATGCTTTTGATGCTATGATTGCAACTGATCTAGCCCTGTCTGTTTGTTATCCGAGTGCTGGGAATATTGGAGGTGGTGGTTTTTTGGTTTATCGTATGAATAGTGGGTTGGTCGGGTCTTTAGATTTTCGAGAGAAGTCACCATCTCAATCATTTGAAAAAATGTTTTTGAATCCAAAAGGAGATATTATTAAGGGCAAAAGTACTATGGGGGGGCTTGCAGTTGGTGTTCCAGGAACAATTGCTGGACTTTTTGAAGTTCACAATAAATTATGCACATTACCATTTGAAGATTTGATACAGCCTGCAATAGATCTTGCTAGGAATGGATTTATTGTTACTGAGAACCAAGCTTACAATTTAAACCTGTATAAAAATGATTTTATTTTGTTAAATGGTAATAAAACATTTTATAATAAAAAATTTAAAAAAGGTGATACAATAATAAATCTTAATATGGCTAACACTCTTGAAAAAATTAGATTGTTTGGCAAAGACGGGTTTTACAAAGGAGATATTGCTAAGAATATAGTTAAAACAGTACAATCTTCTGGAGGAATAATGACATTAGAGGATTTAAATAATTATAAGCCTATTTGGAGAAGACCAATCAGCTTTAAATATAAAAATCTTAATATTTACAGTATGGGTTTACCATCAAGCGGAGGAATTTGCTTAGCGCAGATAATGTCCATGATTGAGCCATATAATATTGGTCAATACTTACCTAAATCTAATAAGGCTGTTCAGCTAATTGTTGAAAGTGAGAGGCGATCATTTGCTGACCGTTCAAAATTCTTGGGTGACCCTGATTTTAACAATGTTCCTGTTGACTCTCTATTAAGTAAAATTTATTTAACTAAAAGAATGTCTACTTTTAGTTTTGAGAACGCAACCCCATCAAAAGACATAAACCCAGGGTCGATAACTTGGCACGAAAGTGATCAAACCACTCATTACTCTATAATTGACCTAGATGGGAATGCGGTTTCTGTTACAACAACTTTAAATGCTAATTATGGCTCAAAACTTTTTGTTGAGGAAGGCGGTTTTTTTTTAAACAATGAAATGGATGATTTTAGTATAAAAACTGGTAAGGCAAATATGTATGGGCTTATTGGGGGAAACATAAATAAAGTAGCTCCGAATAAAAGAATGCTAAGCTCAATGGCACCAACTATTGTTGAGGAAAATGGAAAGCTTGCACTTGTACTTGGATCACCAGGGGGATCCTCTATAATTACTTCAGTTCTTCAGGTAATTTTAAATGTTTTTGAGTTTAATATGGATATAGTACAAGCTGTTAATGCCTCAAGATATCATCACCAATGGTTACCAGAATATATTGACTTAGAGCCAAATACTTTTACAAGGGGAAGGATAAAAGAGTTAAGACAAAAGGGATATTATATTGACAGAGTTAGGGATAGATTTATTGGTCGCGTTGACGCAATAAGAGTAACCTCAGAAGGTCATATTATTCCAGCAGCAGATCCAAGAGGAGATGATGCTAAGGCAACGATACTTGCTACTAATAATTAGCTAATAGAAGGCAAAATAATCTTTATAATGATAAATTTTTAATTTTCTCTGATTAAAGTCTTTCAAGTTTAAACAGCATAAATAGTGGAGTTATTATTTCAGAATCCCTATACAATGTTTTTTTAGTAGAAGCGACTATAAAACCATTATTATCTGTTGAGATTTTATAATCATACCCTTCACATGGTATATCGATTCTATTATTACCTGAGTAATCAGTGCAAAGAGGATCATCATAGTCTCTATCATAGCTGTATTTATAATTGCCGGAGATTCCACTGCTGCCACTTCTCTTTTTAAAAAGTTTAGTATTAAAATATTGATTTGTAATTTCTAGCCAGCCAATATTCACTAAATCATTTTTATTTAACATTAAATATACTTCATTATTAATTACTGTAAGGCCGAACAAATACTCCTTTTCGTCATCATCAGTGAGGCTAAAATATAGTGGCTTTTG
>Ga0160423_10001732_pt1 | contig 18225 bp, 12 predicted proteins | sample CRUFie14St8metaG_FD_108191 | JGI IMG/M metagenome (GOLD analysis project Ga0160423, IMG submission 108191) | Marine microbial communities from the Costa Rica Dome - CRUD Field 142mm St8 metaG | ecosystem: Environmental > Aquatic > Marine > Oceanic > Photic zone | place: Costa Rica: the Eastern... | reverse complement strand
GACAAAGACTGACCCTTCGTCTCCTCTCCTTTGTCTGCTGTCCCTTTGTCTCCTCTCCCTTCGTCTCCTCTCCTTTGTCTGCTGTCCACCTTTTTGTTGTTGTTGTTTGTCTGTTTCTCCCACAACCGCCTCCCCTGATACGCGTATATATACGTCTGCAGACGATGATTTCCGATGAATCGATTCAGTTCAAAATTTTTTTTTTTTTGGCAGGGGAGAGAGCGCGAGAGGCGCGAGACCGATTGTTCAGGGCGCTTCCTTTTGCTTGCTTGGAGTCAGGTTCGTTGTTCTTTGTTGAGGCGGCGCTTGCCCTGGATATACCGCCCGTGCTCGTTCAGGCTGACTGACGCGCCCTTTCGCCTCCACGATGGCCGCAATGCTGCTCGCTTTTGCCTCCGAAACGAACCTCCCACCCCACCCCAACCCGCCGTAGGCACCATGCTCCTGGACGACAGGCGAAAGATAGGCCTGGGCCTCACGGGCTTCGGCGTGTTTTTCATGTTCCTCGGAGCTCTGTTCTTCTTCGACAGGGGCTTTCTGGCGATGGGAAACCTCCTTTTTTTGTCCGGCGTCACCATGATCATTGGTCCCAAGGCCACGGTCCGCTTCTTCAGCCGAAAGAGGTCGAGGAGGGGGAGCATAGCCTTCTTCTCGGGCTTCGCCCTCGTGCTTTGGGGCTGGCCGATGATAGGCCTCATCATTGAGTCGTACGGCATCTTCCTGCTGTTCGCGGGCTTCTTGCCGACGATACTCATGTTCCTCAAGAAGTTTCCACCCCTGGGCGCTATCCTGGACAAGCCCTGGATCAAGCAGACCCTGAACAAGGTCGCGCCGGCGAACTTGCCGGTGTGACGGGGGCGTCGGGGTCCGGCTCGACCCGGCCGAGGAGACGAGGAGGGGGCCGCTGTGCCGTTGCAGCTCTCTGGCGGCAGAGGGCAGGGGGGCTGGCCAGCTCGCGGGTGGGGAGGAAGGACAACACGGAGAAAAAAAACTACTACAAAGTTCTTTGTACTGTATACTCAACTATTTTGCTCAGACACAAATAGCACACCAGACTACTTCTCGTTGAAGTATCTGGCCTGCTTACACTCTCTCCTTATCCTCTGCACATACGCGTCCACGTCGAACTTCCTCTTGCAGCCGTTGTAGTTCATGTATCTAATCTTGCCGAAGACCTCCCTCTCCCTCCAGCCCTGGTCGTGAATTCCGCAGATGCTCCACATGCAGCCCACGAAGCCGTTGGGGTCCCTCCCGTCCAGAGAGTATTTATCGTTGAGGTAGATCGCCCACTCGAGGGCCTCCTCGGGCGACGAGGTCCACTCAAGGATCTTCTTCGCCCAGTACATTCGCATGAAGCCATGCATCTTGCCAAAGGTGGTGAGCTCCTTCTGGGCGGCGTTCCACAGGTCGTCGTGCGTCCTTCCCTCCTCAAGCTCCTGCTTATTGTACACGTACTCCCTCTTGTCGGAGGCATGGGCCTGCAGGGTCTCCTGGGCCCACGATGCGGCGCCCTTGACAGAGTCGTACAGGTCGTTGTAGAAGCAAAAGTTGTCGCTCAGCTCCCTCCTGACCACGAGCTCCTCAAGGTAGTTGTCCACGCTCTTGCTCGCCGAGGAGTTGGCCTTCTTGAAGGCGATGGCCTCGATCGCACACCTCTGCGCGGAAAGCTGCCCAAAGTGCAGGTAGGGGCTCAGGTTGCTCAGCGCCGCCGGGTTGTTTGGATTGTTCCGCAGCTCATCGTACTTGTTCATTCTCCTCTTGGTCAGGAAGCTCCCATCCTCCCCCTTGAGCGACCGGAGGGCCGCTCTCTCGCCCGGTTCGCACCACGAGACCTCCGGGACGTCGGCCTGGCCCTTCTCCACCGCCAGGGCGAGGAGGCCGTCCCAGTCCGTTGGAGCGGGCCTAGCAAAGGTCCCCTCGCCCCCGCCGTGACGTGAAAAGTCATAGTCCTGCTTGCGGAGCTTCGGGATCGGCCTGAGGTACTGCGGAATGTTCCTGTGGATCTTGCTCCTGATGGTCCTGGCCGCGTACTCTTGCTTGTTGCTCGTGACCCAGATGGGAACAACGTTGTGCGCGTCCACCTCGTGGTAGGTGACGGAGATCTTCTCCGCCAGCCCGTCCCTCCACTCCCGCGCCTCCCTGAGCGGCGAGAAGTCCGTGACCAGAAGGCTGGCGTCCCAAGACCTGAGCAGGTCCGGCACGACGGAGATGGGGTCTCCCCGTGCCAGGTGGAAGGGAATGTTCAGTTCCGAGAGGGACTCCTGCATCTCTCGCAGCCCCTTGATCATGAAGTGCGAGTGTCGGTGTCCGAGCACGAGGTGCGCATCCGACACCACGAAGAGGACGACGAACGCCCTGCCCTTGGTCTGGGCGACCTCAGAGGCGTGCAGGAGGGCCCAGTTGTCCTGCGTCCTCTGGTCGCGGTCGCACAGGTAGACGACGGGCCCGGTCCCGGACGCCGAGTCCGCTCCCTCTCGCCGAAGCTCGCGCCAGCGCGACTTGTGCACGGCGCGCTTCGGCTTGGACTCGGTCATCTCTGAAGCCGCTGCCCCGAAAGTATCCTCCCCCCCGTAGTCCTCCCTCCACTCGAACGCCGCTTTCTTGGATCTCGCAAGGGCCGACGCGTTTGTCGACGCGGCGTGACGACGCTGCTGGGCGCCCGGAATAAGACCCAGCGACCGAGTGACGACGACGGCGCGCAGGGCTTGATCTGGGACGAGCCTGGCGCCACGCGTCGAGCAGTACGCTATCACCCGGCTTGATCGCGCTGCGGCTCGAAGCATGCACCGAAGTTATGGGCGCAAGGCTGTTGTGGCTTGGGCTAAAAAAAGCGAGCGTTTATGCATTTCAGGCCACAAGCGGCTCTCCAAAAAAAGATCTTGGCCTCAGAGATCTCATTTATTTTTTCCTTTTTTCTTTTTTTCTTTTTCTCTTGCTTTGGCGGGGATTTTCGAGCGGGACGAGCGATCGCAGGGGGGAAGGGTGTTTCGTTCTGCCGGAGGAACATAGGTTAGAGGGGGGGGCGACTTCCTGCAGCGCCACGCATCCGGGAACCATGGCAGACGCGGTACACGTTCCGGTTCCAGAAGGAGTGATCATCGAGAGGACGCGCGCGCTCCTCGGGGAGTACTCGGGGGGTGGCGCCTCGGTCGCGATCGACATCATGCAGGATCTAAGGGAGGAGTTCGGCAACTCGGCCGTGGAGGAGCACCAGAAGGCGGTGCGCAAGGCGGTGGACGACCACTTCACCAGGACTGCGAAGGGCGTCAGCGAGGCCCCTGCCGCCGCGAGGAAGAGGGACGACCCGCCCGCGACCGCCGAGCCCGCCGCGAAGAAGAAGGCGAAGACCACGGCGTCGGCCTCTGCACAGGCACAGGCGGGGGGGGACACGTGCCGCGTGGAGATCTCGAGAGAGATCTTTGCCTCGACCCAGTTCTACAACGGAAAGAAGCTTTTGAGCATCAGGAAGCACTTTCAGAAGGATGGGCAGTGGCTCCCAACGAAGAAGGGCATCTCCCTCACCGCTGAGCAGTGGGAGACCTTCTGCGGCGTGAGCGCGGAGGTCGCCGCCTGCCTCAGGGGCGGCAGGGACTTTGGCCCCGTGGACCTCTCCCGCTCCAAGAAGGTTAAGGTCGAGACGTACAAGGGCAGGTGCCTTGCCTCCATCCGTGAGTACTATCAGAAAAATGGTGAGGGGGAGTGGCTCCCGACCCAAAAGGGGGTCTCGCTGGGGCTCGATCAGTGGGCGAAGCTGGAGGAGAACATGGGCGTGCTCACCGGGAGCATGGCCAAGGCGTAGGATCTGTATGACTAGAGAGGTAGTGTAGTAGGTGTGACATAAGAATGTAGACTGGTAGTGGCCGTATTCCCATCTCTTCTTCCCCTCTCCCCACCAAACTCGCGGACTCTAGTACCTCTTCGGCCTCCACTGGAACCACTTGAGCCTTGTAAATCCCCAGTTTACCACGTGGTCCCCGAGAGAGACACTCTCGGGAAGGAATTCCTGCATTTTCTGCTGGTAATTCTGCATGCTTTCCCTCGTCACGTAGATCGGCTGAGTCCTGCTCCAGATGGTCGTCGACCACTTCTCACCCGAAATGACGGGGCAGCCCTCGTGCAGCGCGGCCACCTCCTTGTAGACGCAGGCCGGGTCGAGATCCCAGAACACGAGAGCCGAGTTCTTTTTGGGCCGAACGGAGTTCCACTTGCTCGGTTTCCGCATAGTCTTCCCAACGGACATGGGGGCACTTTGGGCTACACATTTGGTTTCGCGAAAAAGTGGTGCCGTTGCGCGACCTTCCGCGCGATGTGCTTCCGTGAAGTCCCTGTGGAGCTTGCCGTACGGAAAATTGGTCTCCCCGCCTTCCTCCACCTCAGAGAGGTAGGACAGGATGGTCACCGCCCTCTGGGTTTCCCCCGGCTCCAGGTAACTCAACCAGTCGTAGTGCGGCCGGTACTGCTCCCTGGGACTGTACCGCAGCACCTGGGTTGGCTCTCCATTGAAGACGGGGTATCCCAAAAGCAGGGCGGACCTTTCCTGGAGGTTGGCGAGTACTCTAGTTCCGTATCGGGGTAAGAAGGTCCCTGAGCTCGTCCTGACCTTCGAGTCCTTAAACTCGCCCGTCTTGCGGTCCACCACCTGGCTTCTCTCCAATGTCTTTGTGCCCTCCTCCACGATGTGCGATGCCTCCTCGTCTGTGATCCAGTTGTGGACCACGAAAGCCCGAGGTGACCACGACACCACCTCAATCCAAGTCTCGTTCGAACCCTCCCCTGGGTCTTCCAAGGAATAGGTCACCTCGGGCACAACGAAGTTGGCGTTTCTCAGCTCGGCCGGGTACGTTTCCTTTGGAAGCAGCCAGTACACGGCGTACAGGCCCAGGCCGAGCCATAGTAGCCGCTTCACGCGCTGCCTCGCCTCCTCCCGGGTCACCATGTCTTTTTTCTTGGGGGGACCTTACGCTCAGGGGTTGTCAGTCCATCGATGGCCATCATCCGAAATTTCCGCGGCGGATCGGATTTATGAACGTTGGAACTGACAGATTAGGGCGGGGAGGGGAAAGAGCGAGTTCAGGGGCGGGCGCACGAGAAGGACCTCGAGGGCGAAGGCGAAGGCGAAACGACGACGACGAAGAAGAAGTTTTAAGGTAACAGGCAGGTATGGAGGCACCACGCTCGCCGCTCAGCCCACTGGGGCACAACATCGTTCGCGCCAAGTCCGGAGACGGCAAGGAGAGCGCGAGGAAGGCCAGGAGCGCCGCGAAGCTCGCGCGCAGGGTGAAGACCCCGAAGCCCAAGTCTTCCATGAAGAAGAAGGTATCGGGGGCGGGAAGGAACGTCGTGAACTTCGGACTCTTCTCACCGAACGTGGCGAAGGGCGAGTCGGCCGGGGACGGGGGTTTCTTCAAGTTCACTCTCGCGCAGACCCCGGGCAGCGCGAAGAAGAAGAAGGAGGAGCACCTGAGGGCCATGAGGGCCCAGTCCCTGAACAAGGCCGCCAAGTGCGAGGCCATGGGCGACTACAAGGGCGCCTGCGACGCGCTCGTCGAGGAGGGCAACAAGCCCGAGAACGTGGTGGCGCTGCGCTCTCTGAAGAAGAGGCTCGGCGTTCAGGCCTCTCTGAGGAAGGACCGCCGGGGCAGGGAGGCCGGGGAGGTCTGCGCCAAGCTCGACGAGGTCCTCAAGACCTTCGAGGAGAGTGGACCTCAGGTCTACTCCGAGGCGCCAAAGAACCTCATGGAGGCCTTTGAGGGGTCTGCCGCCGACTTGGGCAGCCCTGCCAGTCCGGAGGTTCTCGGCAGCACCCAGAAGCTCGCCACCTTCAAGGCAAGCAAGGCGCAGCAGGACGCGCTCGGAAGCGGTGTGGTGACGACTCCGGTGAGGAGATCTTGCAGGAAGGAGAAGCCGGCGGTCCAGGAGGAGGACGCGCTAGAGACCAGCGGCTTTGCCTTTGCTCCAAACAAGTTCATGATGCCAGAGGACGACGAGGTCAGCTCGGAGGGCGCCGTGAGCGAGGGCGAGTTTGCCTTCGACAGCGCCGTCGGCGAGAATGTCGGTACCAACCACTCCACCCCGACCCTCCAGTTCGGTTTCTCGGACGGTTTCGAGCAAATCGAGGAGGAGAAGGAAGAGGAAGCTGCCCAGGTCAACGTGGAGCAGGCCCTCTTTGTGAACACCCCAAACTTCCCAAAGCTCGTTCGCCAGAAGCCCGAGATCACCCCGAGGACGGCCATCGCCAAGGTGCTGGCGACTCTGCTGAACAACTCCGTAAAGGAGGGGGCCACTGTGACTGCTGCCGCCCCAAAGATGCCGGCCAAGACTCCGGCCTGGAAGAGTCCTGGGCGCACCAGGAATCGCCTGTTCTCCTCCAAGGCAAGCACTCCGGTGGGCTCTGAGGAGGATGCGAGTGTCGCGAAGAGCCTCAATTTCGCCCGCAAGATCGATGAGACCGACGGTGCTATCGACCACAAGGTCGAGGTGGCGGCCGTCCCTTCCCAGGATCTCACTGTGGAGGACTGCACCTCTGACTCCCTCCCTCAACAGCCGATGGAGGAGGCCACGGGGTTCCACAGCGGCCTCACGCCCAATGCCGCTGTGATGAAGTCCCCCGTCAAGGAGATGATCAAAAAGTACGATGAGATCGCTGAGCTGGCTGTGCAGCCCAGCCCCACTCCAGTTGAGGCCCCCGCTCCCGCGGAGATGGCCACCCCGGAGCAGGTTAAGGAAAAGCCCAGGAGAAAGTCGATCTTGAAGAAGCCCATCGAGACCACTGAGGAAGCCGTTGGTTCCTCCGACGAGGCTAAGAGAACCCAGAGGAAGAAGTCCGTCCGGTTCAGCTCTGGGTCCAAGGAGGCAAAGGCCGAAGAGAAGGTTGCCGAGGTTGCCCCCAGGAGGTCCACCAGGGGAAGCAAGAAGGCCACTGAGGCCGTGGAGCCCTCTGCCGCGCCCACAACCAGGAGGTCTAGGAGATTGGCCGCTGCTCCATCCGAGAAGAGCACCGAGTTGGTCGAAAAGACTGTAAAGGAGAAGACCGCCACGGCAGAGTACACTGAAGAGCAGATCATGAGCTGGCGCGTGGTGGACCTCAGGGCTGCATTGAAGAAGGCAGGATTGAGCACGACCGGTTTGAAGAAGGTTCTTCAGGAGAGGGCCTTGGAGAACTTGTTGTAAAAGTAGAAGAGCAGATAAATTAGGATATAATTACTCGTACCTTTCCCACCGTGCCATAGCCTCCATCATTCCCAGTTGACATGGGGAAGGCTGGCCTTGACAAAGTCCATAGATTTCAAAATTTCAGCCTCGGCCTCCTTGCTGGTGATCCTTCCCACCAGCGGCCGAACCGCAGCGCAGGCCATCTTCGCCTCGTAAGCCCGCATCAGCGACTCGAGGTCTTCCACGGAGTCCTCCTCCACGAGGGCCCGTGCCCTGCTCACTGCCACCTTAACCAGGAGGTACGCAAAATTCTCGTAATCCATTGAGGCGTTCGCCGCTACATTCCTCTGCACCAGCTCCTCAAACTCCTCTTCACTCGCTACGAGCTCCCTGCAGTCGCAGATGGCCTGCTCAGCCTCGTGTCGCTCCCTCTGGAGCACTGGAACGCCGCGAAGAGAGGCAGAGATGTAGGCGGAGAGAGTCAGCAATATGGGGTCGGCTTTGGGGGTAGACCGCTGGCTTACACTCTACAGCATAGTGGACGTTGCAGGCGTTGAACCAGTTATGGTTTATGCTCAGGGTGTCCTCGAGATTCTCCACGGTGTGGTGCCACCCACTGGGCACAAAGATCGCCTCCCCCACACCCTGGACCACCTCCACGAGGTACTTCCTCGCCGCCGCGACGTTTGGGAAGGCCTCCTCGTCCACCCCGAAGAAGGCCGGTGCGATGTTGTGCCCGAAGGTGTCGTACAGGAGGTGGGTGTACCGGGGTGGGAGAAGAAACCATCTCTTGGAAGCGGAAGGGAGACAGAGGGTGGGGAGGCTCGGTCAGGGCCAACCAATCCGTGTGGAAGGGAGGGGTTTGAAGGGAACTCACCTTCCTCCCCCTGATGTTGATGGACCAACTGAACGAGCGAAGGACGTCGGCATGAAGGCCGGTCTTCGTCCCCTTCGGTCCCATGTACAGGAATCTGTAGTCACTGCACTCTAGGGCTTGCTGGTCAGTCTTATCCCCCGCACCCCCAGGGCCGGCATTAGAGGCGAGGTGGTCGTAGTACTCGTTCAGCCAGTCATCTCGGAAGTACTTGGGGGTTTCATAAGCGCCGTAGTCCGCGAACTCCGTCGGAAAGTGCCAGTCCTTTAGGTACAGCGAGCGGTTCCCCCGGTCCCCCTCGTCCTTCCTCCAGTAGTTCTCGATGTATTCCCGAACCGTCCACCTCTCCCGCTCGCCGGCGCTCTTCTCCGCCGTGCTGGTGCAGTGCGTGACCCAGACCTGGGCGTCACCGAACGCCTCGGACAGGGCACCGAGGGACAGCGCGCCGTTGTGGTCCGTCCACTCGCGGGTCGCTCTCCACTCCCTCCCAATGTGGCTCACCAGAACCGGCTTGTTCTCGAACATGTACCTCAGCCAGAACTCCTCGTAAGAAAGATCCTCCGCGTCCCTGACCTCGACAGTGACGGTGCTGGTCGCCTCGACGCCATCGTCCTCGTCTTTCTCCGTCACGAAGGACCTCAGGTTGTCCACAGACCCATCAGCGATTTTGCTGGCCAGCTTGGAGGCGTCGTTCTCCTTTCCCGTCCAAGAAGAGTACACGGACGATGCGATCTCGAGCCGCCGCGCCAACCTCTGCTGGTGGTGGTGGCTCTCATCGGTCGGCCGCAGAGCATGGTCCAAGCCCTCCGACAGCAGACTGCGCAGGCGCTCTTCAAGCGCGCCCTCATCCATGCTGGAATGCGATCTGACTATCGCAGTCTAGACTCGACGGACGGGAGAAAAGGGGGAACTTACTCATCTATCGGTTTTACAACAACAAGTAGAGGACGGGCACAAGCGAGTGTGCCTTTCCTAATTCTTATTCGCCCTCGACGACGACCTCGGCCTGGAAGCCGTCCATCGGCGGAAGCTTCTCCCTAGAGACCGGCCTGGGCGCAATCTGCGACCCCGCCATGAGCTGCTTGATGAGCTCCTCCTTGCTGAGGAGCTCGTTCCTGAGCTGGCCGATCATGTCCCTTTGCATCTGGATCTCCCGGCTCAGGTCCCCCTGCCCGGCGCCGTCGCCTCCCATGGTGGCATCCGGCTTCGGCAGCGTGCGCATCAGCTCCTTCTGAGAGAGCCCGCCCTGGCCCTTGGCCTTGTTGCCCTTGATCTCCCTCCTGAGCTCATTGATCTCCTTGATCAGGGACACGTTCTCCTGCATAATTCGCATGATGTCCGACCTGTGGATCTCAGTGTTCTTCTGCAGCTTACTCTTCAGGCTCTCCACAGTCTTCTCGAGGTACTCCCTCTGCCTGTTGTACTCATTCTGGATGTCCTCGTCCAGCTGCACGGGCTCGATCTGCTCAGTCACGTGCATCTCATACAGATGCTTCACGGAGTCCTTGAGGGCCTTGGGGTCCTGGATATATTGTACAGTGTCGTGGAGGTCATGGTGGAAGCGCCTGATCATGGCCTCGGCGTCTGCGTTGAGCTTCCTCTGGGAAGACACCTCCTGCTGCAGCCCAGTCTTCTTCAGCTTGAGCTCCGAGATCGTGAGGTTCAGGTTGGCGTTGTTCTTGTGGTACCTCTCCAGCTCCTGGTCCATCTGCTGGATCTGATCCTTCATCTCCGCGATCTCAAGCTCCCTCGGCTCAATCTGCTTCTTGAGCTCCTTGATCTTGTAGTCGAGCACAAACTTGAACTTCTCCAGCTCCTGGTTCTTCTTCTTCAGGTCGTAGATTCTCTTCTCCTTGTCCCCGATGGTCTCGTCCCTCTCCCTGATTTCCTTCTTCAGGCCGACGATGTCCTTCTCCAAGCTCGAGATGGTCTGGTACAGCTCCTTCTTCTGCTCGTACAGCTGCTTAATCTCCTCCCTCTGGTCCTCGATGTCCTTCTGCAGCACCGTGAAGGTCTCTTTGATGTTTCCATTCTCTCCCTGGAGCCTCAGTCCAATCTCCCTCTCAGCCGCGAGCCTCCTCTCGTACTTCTCCTTGAGGTCCTCGATCTCCCTATCGGCGTCCTCCTCAAGCTGCCGCTTGGTCTCGTCGAACTCCCGAATGATATCGTTCTTGTCCTGCGTCAGCCTCTCCAGGTTGTTCAGCTCCTCTTGAAGCTTGGCCTCATACTCCTCGGTGAGCTCCTGGATCACCCTCTCGTGCGACTCGATCAGGAGGGCGTTCTGTTCGTTGAGCCTGGCGCTCATCAGGTCCTTGTCCTGCTGCAAGATCTGGTAGCGCTCCATCTCGCTCATGATCTTCTGCTGGTACTGCCCCTCGAGCTGCGAGATGGTGGCCTGATGCCTCTCCTCTGCCTGCTTCAGCTTCTCCTCGTACTCCATTTCCTGCTCGTTCTTCTCCTGCAGCAGGAGTTCGAACTTGGTCTTGTCGCTCTCGAGCTCGTGGGTATACTTTTCGGTGATCTCCTTGATCCTCTCCTTCAAGTTCAGTTCCTTGAGCCTCAGCTGGTACTCGATCTGCATGGTAAGCTCGTTCACCTGGGTCTCCAGCTCGGACATCCTCTGTTTCTTGTCTTCCAAGTCGCTCTTGGTGACCAGGACCTCCTCGGAGAATATGATGCTGTCCTTCTCCCTCTTGTTGAAGTTGGAAGTGGCCCGGCCGTCCTTGTCCCTAACGTCAAACACAAAGAGGCAGGAGTCCTCGGACACGCAAAAGAGCAGGTTGTCGTCATGAGAGATCTTGAGCCCAGTGATGGCCCCAGAGACGCACTGGTACTCCTGGAAGTCCCCGTTCAGGGGGTAGGTGTAGCTCCTGATCGTTCCGATGCTGGTTGCTGCAAAGAGAGCATGGGTTGACGACAGCAGGGCGACCTTAGTGAGGCGCACGTCTGTCTCGATGTCCTTGGTGACCTGGCAGTCATCCAGCTGCTTCAGCTTGTCGTCACTTCCAACGGCAATGACGGAATGGACGTCCGAGGTAGCCGTGATGCTGCTGTAGGCACAGCTCTTGAGTACGTTCTCCTTTTGCCTCTTGAAGTCAACAATCGTCCACTCGTAGATCGCACCATCCATGCCTGCAGAGATGAGCTTGGTGTCATCAGCACTCCAATGCAGACTTCCGACCTTTCCGTTGTGGCCCCTCAGGTTGCCGATGTTTTCACAGGTGTAGGTGTTGAAAATCTGGATGTTGTTGCCATTCACGGCCGCAAAAAGGTTTCCACCATTGGAGAAGGAGCACTCCTTGCAAGCCTTGATCCCAAACTCCTTGTACGTCCTGATGTCGTCGATCAGAAGGTTCATGAGCCGGAGCTTGTCCGCAAAACCAACGAGGATGTGCAAGCCGCTCGGGTGGAAGGCGACACTGAATCCCTCCTCGGGGAAGAACTTGATGAGCTCCGATGTCTTGTCCATGTAGTTCCAAATTCTGACGGTGCAGTCAGACGAGCAAGTCGCCACTAAGGGCTTCCTGATGCAAGTGTCGACGCAGTTGACCCCCTTGAGGTGGAAGGACTGGGCCAAGATCTCAAACTGCATCTCCTCTGATCTCAAGATGTCCAGGTTGGCGAGGCCAAGGGCAAAGATCTGGTTGTTCTCCGTGCTGCACGCCACCGTCTCCTCGTTCGGGGTGATGGCGAGGTTCAGGATCTTCGAGTTATTGTTCTCGATCCTAAACACCTTGCTTTGCTTGAAGATATCCTTGGCGTCCTCAGACTTGTCATAGAAGATGAGGGTTCCCCCGCTCCCTCCACAGACGAAACCCTTCGAGTAGGGCAGGATGCACTCCACTCTGACTTGCGTAGAGGACTCGGTCTCCTCGCTCTGAATTCCCACGTCCGACGCCTCCAGCAGCATCCTGACCTCTCCGTTCTCGCAAATGATCAGCTCCCCGCTGTCCGTTGCCACCACCACCCGGTCCTTCTGGGACTCATCCGACAGCCACGCAAAGGACAGGTAGTTCTGTGCCTCCCTCTTGGCCAGGGCGGACGGCAGCTGCTTGATTCCGCTGTCGCTGATCCTGAACGTCTTGAAGATTCCATCGCCGCACACGCTGATGAGCGTGGGGTCCAGGGGGCAGAAGGATGCCTGGTAAAGGGGGGCTCCCTGCTGGGACGAGGAGCGGATGGAAGACCCAATCTTGGTCTTCTCCCAAAGCCAGATCACTAGGGTCCAATCCGGGGCTCCTCCCTGCGCCGTGATGTACTTTCCATCAGGGCAGAAGTTGATGCTCACGTACTCCTTGGAGGCCACCTCGCTCGTGGCCAGCACCTTCCTGCGCTTGAGGGTCTGCAGGTCATACACCGTAATGACGGCCTTGTCGGCCCTCTCTGCCACCGCGACATACTTCTTGTTCGCGGAGACCGCCAGAGCCGTGATCCCATCGGTGTCCGCCGTGCCAGAAATGAACCTCTGGCTCTTCTGCTCGGTCTGGTACACGATAACATTGCGTCCCGCGGGGTACACCAAGGTGTTGTCATCCGTGTACTGCAAGTTGTTCGTGCTGTCTCCCTTGAGTCCAAAGACGATGCGAGGAATCAACGTAGTCAACGACATGGCTGCTCGTTGCGTCCGTTCTCGCCTCCTTCTCCCCTCCAGTCGAGCTTACGGAGTCCACAAACAAATGTGCTCGTGCTCCCGGCAGCACAGGAGCTCACAAAGAAAGGAGGTTTCCGCCTTCAGTCAGCGTCTTCGTTCCAATTGCGCCACTCCGCCTACTTGTCAGTGCCCTGCCTTGGCATCTTCTGCCTTCGGGGCGCTCCTGGAAGACACGGCACCCAGCCAGTGGGACCTCTCTCTGGTCACCCCAGTAATACTAAACACGCAAAGGCCGGGGGCGTGGCCCGTGAGGGGGGGGGGAATGGGGGAGTGTGCAGTCCAACAGCCAGGGCGAAGAAGAGCTTTAGACAGGACAGGATCTTTAGATGGAATTAGAAACCGGGAGGGGAAAGGCAAAGGCCGAAGCAAACTGCAGTAGAAATCGCGTTTGACCCTTCCTGGTGCAAGTCAAAGCCCGAAATTCAAAACCAGAAAATTCTTCTTTCCTTTCGGGGGCGAACAGGTGGCCTGGACAGGTCAGTCAAAGCGTTCTGTACAGGACGAAGGAGCGGAATGTCGCTCGGAAATGTTCAAATGGCCAACAGACACCCCAGCACCGAAGACCAAGACGAAATCTTGGGGGGCGTTCCGGAGGGGGAAACAGGCCGAAGAAGGATCGAGGGGACGCGTCCGTCCGATTGAGGCGACGTCGCTTTCAGGCAGTTAACGTCCGAAGGGCATCTGTGAGGGAGCGACGCGAAGGTGGAGTGTATCGGGCAAGCCCCGTGAGAACTGTGTGACGGAGCGAGAGAGGACGACGGAAAGCCATGGTGAATAGTTCCACCATCCTGAGCTCTCCCGACGGGCTCAATTCGACTCTTCACGACCACACCCACAAGGGAACAGGCCAGGCCGGAAACAAGAGTCTTCTTTCGTACAGGCATGACATTGGAATACCGGGCTACACGGGCTTTATCTCGAACGCCCACAGCGTCGCGGTGCCCATCAAAGGCAACACGAAGTACATCGGGAAAAGGGCCGACAACGAGACGTTCGAGAAGACCATTTCGGGGCTGGTGAACTCGGACACGAAGAGCATATACAGCAAGGAGTTCGCCAAGCCTCCGGCGGGCGATGGGAAGAAGGAAGTTGCGGGGGGGTACTGGATCGCCAACGCGAACAACCGCGACGACAGGAACTCGAAGCAGTTCATCGCGCAGAGCACGTACAAGGCGGAGATTCAGGAGAGCGCCAAGAGCGCCGAGACCGCGCTGAGCCAGACCATCATTCCAGGCCTTCGCTTCACGAGAAAGTCCGTCACCTCCGACAAGGACGTCTTCGAGGAGGCTGACAGCGGCTACTCGTCGCAGCTGGCGTACCAGACCGAGTACTCGAGTATGAGGTTGCGCAATCCTTTGACCGGGAAGACGAGGACGAGGGTGGGCATGTCCGCCGGCGAGGGCAAGGCGTCCGGCGGAGACGACTCTGCCGCGAAGGAGTCCTTCGGCATCACCGCCTCCAAGTTCGACGGCAAGTCCATCTACTCCCAGGGCTACGGGAAGTACGGGAGCAACCCGCTGGACCAGGTGGCCAAGTCCCAGAAGGACATGTCGAAAGCCTCCAGCTTCAGGGAGTTCCAGCTCGGCACCACCAAGGGCACCTCGAAGATCCCGGGCTACTCCGGGTTCATCCCGTCCACTGATAACAACACCAAGGCCATGTCCCAAGCCATGGGGAGCGAGACCAGGCCAAACGCGAAGAACGAGATGCTCCTCTTCTCCCTGGACCAGTACTCGCGCGACAGCATCCCCCACTACAGGGGGTTCAGACCCCAGGATGGCGGGAACATCAAGCCTCACAAGCCCCCCTCCAAGGAGACTACCCAGGGCAGGACCAACTTTGAGGCCGCGCAGGCTGTGGCCAACGGCTGCAACTTTAACGATGGCCCCAGGGACAACTTCAGGAGCTCGGACAAGGGAATTATGTCCTTCTTCTCTCAGGGGTCGACCTACGTCAGCGAGAACGGAACCGCTTACGCTGAGAGGTACTACCACACGCTCAGGCCAAAGGAGGGTCTGCCACGGGTGTACTACCCCTCGAAGACCACCCTCTCGGGATACAAGTTTGCACAGTAGTAAGCGAGAGCGGCAGCAGGTGCCCAGACCTTGTAAAGAAGAAGAAAATCGCACTACGCTTACGACGGACCGGCCGCGAGCGCCGCGAAGGGAGGGAAGGGTGAAGAGTACCCCGCTCTTCATCCCGAATCGTCATCGCAATATTCGCCCTCGCCATTTTTTCCTTGATTCGCGCGGGAAACCCCGCCCGAAAAAAACAGAACCCGCTGGCTGGCGGGGAGAGAGACGACGACGGCAGTGTAGATCAGAGGCAGGAAGGAGCGATGCCGGGAAGCAGCCTGAAGCTCGGCGCCGCGCCCGCGAACCCGGCGCCGCACACGGGGTTCGGCGCCCCCGGGGCCGTTAGTGCCGGACCGTCGACCACCGCTCCCGCCGCGGAGTCTCAGCCGTGGGTCGAGAAGTACCGCCCCGCGAAGGTCGAGGACGTGGTCCACCAGCAGCAGGTCGTGGACGCCCTGAAAAGCGCGGTCCAGGGGAAGGACCTGCCGCACATGCTGTTCTACGGGCCTCCGGGGACGGGAAAGACGACGACGGCCCTGGCCATCACGGGGCAGCTCTTCGGGCCGGAGCTCCGGAAGCAGCGCGTGCTGGAGCTGAACGCTAGCGACGAGAGGGGGATCCAGGTCGTGCGCGAGAAGATCAAGTCCTTCGCGTCGCTCGCCGTGGGTAGCGGGGTCGCGGGCTACCCTTGTCCTCCCTTCAAGGTCATCATTCTGGACGAGTCGGACTTCATGACGAAGGACGCGCAGAACGCACTGCGCAGGATCATCGAGCAGTACTCCAAGACGACGAGGTTCATCTTCTGTTGCAACTACATCACCAGGATCATCGAACCCCTAACCTCGCGTTGCGCCAAGTTCCGCTTCAAGCCCGTCGTCCTCGAGTCGCTCACAGAGAGGATCGAGCACATCTGCGGCAGGGAGGGTGTCACCCTGGAGGCCGGGGCCCTGGCTGCCCTGGCCACCGTAGCTGGGGGAGACATGCGTCGGGCGATTTCTCTGCTACAATCCGCCGCGAGGTTCAACTCGAACGTCATCGGCGCGGAGGCCCTTTACGAGGCCGCTGGCGTCGTGCCGAGCTCTGAGATCGAGGACCTCTTGGGGGTGTGTCGGTCGGGAGGGTTCAGCGACGTGGAGAGGAGGGTGAGGGAGATGGTGTGCGACAGCTATCCGGTCGCCCAGATCTTGCTGCAGTTTCAGGAGGCCGTGGTGCGCGCGGAGGGTGTCGAGGACCTGAAGAAGGCCGAGGTGTGCCAGAAGCTGGCAAGCGTGGATGCCGCGGTGCAGGCCGGTGCGAACGAGGAGTTACAACTGTTGGACGCTTTGGGATTCGCGCACAAAGTTTTTTCCTCCGCCTAAGTGCCGCTTGGAGAGTTGTAACCATCATCATCCCCGCACTTTTCTTCCCAGCCCCCTGTCAGCACCGTCCAAGGCGGGCGTGTGTGAACCCCTCAGCCTGACCCTCGAAATTTTCGGGAAAAGTCGGGTTCCCTCGAAATTCCCTCGAAAATCCGGCGAGGCGACTAGAAAACCAACGAAGGGAGTAGATTTCCCTTCTAAAATAGAAAGAAGAGAGAGTAGAAAACGGGACTTGCCCGCCCAGCAGCGTAGCCGTGGGCGGGCAAAGAGATATAACAGAGAGAGAGCCGGCGCGCTCTACTTTCCTTCGACCCTACCGCGACCGCGAGAGCCCGAGGTGCCCGGCGAGATCGCGGACGAGGCCTACCGATCGTCCCAGTAGGACGTGCCAAAGCAACGACGCCGTTCTCGCGAAAAACAGACCCTTGGTCGCGCCAGACGAGCAGAATCGTGGGGTGGGAAAGCTCGTGAGGAGCCAAAAACGGAAGGCCCGCGGGACGAGGCCGGCAGCAACTTCGCTTTTTGAGGAGTTCGTGTTTTGAAAGTCGCGATGAATCATCCTCGAAGCGTGGAGGAGATCGCGGAGGATTATCGGGCTCGCAGGGAGGGTCTGCTCCGAGCCCTGACCGAAGGTGAGTTGGATGCTGCTCCCTTGTCCCCTCTTTTTCTCACGGCCGCGAACTGACACTAGAGCTCCCCTCCCTCTTTCCTGCGCCCCAGACGTCGAAAAGTTCTGGTCACTGTGCGACCCTGACAGAGAAAATCTGTGTTTGTACGGTAAGTCGCATGATCGATCTCGCGCCCACGCGGCCGTCGTGTTCTTGGCGTTTTTCTGACGCATTCTCCCGATCTCCCGCTCCCGGACTCCGCTCGCAGGCGAGGCGGACGGCCAGTGGAAGGTCGACCTTCCGGAGGAGGAGGTTCCCCCCGAGCTTCCCGAGCCAGTTCTCGGGATCAACTTTGCAAGAGACGGCATGCAGCGAAAGGACTGGATTGCCCTGATAGCGGTGCACTCGGACGCCTGGCTTATGGCAGTGGCCTACTACTATGGCGCGAAGCTGGACAAGGAAGGCAGACAGAAGTTGTTCAAGCAGATCAACTCCATTCCTACGGTGTACGAGTCTGTCACGGGCAAGGTGAAGTCCGCAAACGGAAGCAAGGCGACGAAGAAGAGGAAGACGATCGAGCCTACCGCGGACAGGGAGCCGAAGGCCCAGGCCTCGTCCAAGCCGCTGGGAATCGGACGCCTCCTCACTGAAAACGACGTGAACCTCGACCTCAGGGGAAGGCAGGCCGAGCTCTTCTGGCCCGACGACAACCTTTGGTACTTGATCGAGATCCAAAACGTGAACGTCAGGCAAAAGCAGGCCAGGATCATGTACACCGACGGGTCAACGGAGGAGCTGGAGCTCGACGAGATCATTCGCGACGGCCACATGAGCCTGATCACGCGCGATTAAGATGGGTATATCCTAGAGTATTTAGTTCCTTTTTTTGGCAAGAGCCGCGCTTGCAAGGTGTTCTGCGCACCCTGGTCCGTGGAAGGCAATGTGCCTGTGCCTTTCCGATTCACGGAATGCTCACGAACTCGTACTCCACCTCGGACATGTTGTTGTCCTCCTGCGGAGCGAGCGGAACCGGAGGGCCACGGGTTAGTGGCCAAAGCCAAGAAAAGAGGGGAGGGAAAACACAGAGTGTTTAGGAGAGCGAGGCGCTCGGTCCAAAGGAACTTACTTTCGGTTTGACCTTGAGTCCCGCCTCGGCATCTTCTATCGTCCCCGACTTGTCGACCATAAGTCTCATGCAGCCCTTGTAAACATCGATCTTTGCGTTCTTTATCGTCAGCGTCTTTCCCGGGCTCATCGTATCCACCTGTTCGTTCTTCGCAGTGAAGACAATCACGCCAGTGTCGTCCCCGACGAGGCACTCGTTCACCCGAACCATGGTCCCGTCGCCCTTGGGCCTGTTCACCACGACCTTGGCCCTCACGACCTGCCGAGGTAGAGAAAAAGGAGGGGGGGGGGGGGGGGGGGGAAAGGGGGGAAAGGGGGGGGGGGGGAAGGGGGAGGGGTAGAGTGGCAAAGCAGATGCATCTTTTCGGTAGAGATGCATGTG
>Ga0160423_10001730_pt1 | contig 18239 bp, 18 predicted proteins | sample CRUFie14St8metaG_FD_108191 | JGI IMG/M metagenome (GOLD analysis project Ga0160423, IMG submission 108191) | Marine microbial communities from the Costa Rica Dome - CRUD Field 142mm St8 metaG | ecosystem: Environmental > Aquatic > Marine > Oceanic > Photic zone | place: Costa Rica: the Eastern... | reverse complement strand
CCGAGAAATTTCATCACCTAAAAAAAATTCGCATAGTCGATTGGGCCATTTTTGTGATATGGTAGTTGATATTGTTAAAAAGGAGGCGCAAATGTCTAACATAATAGAGTCTCATTTTGGTACTTTAATGAGCCCAAAAAAGATCGCCGCTGGAGCGGCGTCATCCGTAAAAAAGAGGGGTGCCTTTTACGTGTTTAGTCTCCGCGTAGACGCTGATGATATACGTGAATACAGTTTTACGGATAGGCAGCGAGCCGAGAGTGCCAGAGAAGTTTTGATTAGCCATTTAGAGCAAAAAGTTATTTCGGATGCTAAAAGAACAGTAAGTTAGCCTGAAATCCAAAGCATCTAAATTAGAGAATTATAGACTCGAGCTTTTTTACCTGCCTCGAACTACCATACCTTTGTTCGTGATTGCTGGCTGTTTGGCGGTGGTGTAGTAGGTGGGTGAGGGAGTCCGCACTCACAGTTTGTTTGTAACTCATATTTATTAATGCCGTTTTTTTACCCTCACATATAATGTGGAGCTCCACCATTTGCTCGCATCACTGCTACACATTCCTGTTCGACCTCATTTACAATGGTTTTTTCTGTATCTTCTGTAACTTTTACTCGTTTGACTTCAAGATGTTGATACCAATCTTTTTTGAGGTTTTGTGTAAATTTGTACGACATATTATTTCTCATGATGTTAAATGAAAGTAATAAAGCATCTAAAAAACGCTTGGCATAGATATATTATTAACTTGTCAGTTTTCAAGTGAAATTTTTAAAAAATTTTAAAAAATTTCAATTATTTGTTGTTTTCTTACTAAAAAAAGTGATCCTATTTTCCAAAGTTGCGTAAATTTGCTTTTTTAATGAGCTTTAAATGAGTGAGTATCAAGATAATCCGATGGCAATGTCTCAGAAAGAAGCGTCTCAGATTAAAATTTTACAATTTTTGTCAATAAAGTGTGTTTGGGAGTCCAAATAGGGCTCCTTGGCTGATGTTTAGGGTAGTCGCCTGTGGGCAAACTAGTTCGTCTATATGAACTTAATCTAAAGTTAATTTAACTTGCCCTGGTTATGCTTGATTTAATTAAATTTTTCTAGTTACTTGGGATGATCCGTGTCTGGCCGGTTTTCATAATCCAAACGTTTGCAGCGCGTATACCGAGATTTTTTGCACCACTTTTAAAGCGCACTACAGTGTCTTCGTTTCTTTCGTCGCCCAACCTAACCGTACCCCATCTCATCGCAAGATGGTTCCTTACTTCCATATCAGCACCAATTTTAATGCATTCTTTCGGTATACAGTGAGCGCCGCGCATATCTACACGGGGTAAAAATGCCCCAAAAGATAATAAAGAGTAGTCGTCTAAGCGTTGGGTTATCGATTGAGCAGCTCTTACTGCTCGTGCTTTAGACTGGGTGCGTAACCTACAATACAGTCGACACTTATCATAATGGTGTTGCATATCGACTGGTATACACGTGACAAAGTAATAAACCCCATCACGGCATAGCACATATGGTGCCTCTGTTTTGTTGTGCAATTTGTTCTACACTCCAAGCCACATGGTTAACACAATGCTTGTGAATCAATGACTTGCGACACATAAAGTGTAAGTAAAGTGGTGCGGTCGAGAAGACTCGAACTTCCACCCGGTTTCCCGGACAGCGACCTCAACGCTGCGCGTCTACCAATTCCGCCACGACCGCACTCTATTTTTTTATCATAGAGCTCCATTCAGGACTGGGCAATTAGCAAATCTCGAATTATTTATCAATACGTAGACTAATATTTCGTTAAGTTTTATTAATAAATATCATTCGTTCATCATTAAGGGTAAGCATGCGGGAAGTAGCTTGGACGGTTTCAAGTGGGTTAACTAACTACTCGGACTCACTAAAGCAAATGAAAAAACGAGTAGAACTTATCCAATCCGGAAAAGCAATTGAGCAGATTTGGCTTCTTCAGCATCCTCCCCTTTATACTGCTGGTACTAGCGCGAAGGTTGACGATTTGATTATAAGGGATAGATTTCCGGTTTTTGAAACTGGCAGAGGAGGGCAGTACACTTACCACGGTCCTGGCCAAAGGGTTATCTACCTGATGTTAGATCTCCAAAATTATCGCCGAGATGTCCGTATGTATATATCACTCCTTGAGCGATGGCTGATAAACACGCTCTCACATCTAGATGTCAACGCAACGCGGATGGATGATAGGGTCGGTATATGGGTGCCAATAGGCCATGTTAGTGATAAGACAAAATATGAAAAGATCGGTGCCATAGGTGTAAGAATTCGTCGTTGGATTACCTCTCACGGCGTTTCTCTCAACATTTCGCCAAACTTAGAGCATTTTTCTGGGATTGTGCCATGTGGGATTAATGACTCTGGCGTTACCAGTTTAGAAAAATTAAGACGAGAGACAGATATAGCTCAAATAGACAATCTTCTTAAAACCGAATTCTTAAATGTCTTTAGGTCCCAAAATGGCTTGGTATTAGTAGAGGAAACTTGTTAGGCCCCTGATCGTTAAGACCAGGGCTTTTTTTGCATCTCCCTCAAGGGCTTCATTATCTAAATCAAAATCGTGCAGGGTGATCGGCTTAACTCCCGGAACTGAATGCAAAATCGTATTACGCCTATTTCTAAGCCATACATATTCCACATCGGTTCTGAGTTTATTTGTATTTATGCCTTTTAATCCATCTTCGTCCCACAATGCAGCATCTATAGTTGCTTGGGATACAATTAGTGCGGATACCCAATTACCCGCGCAAAACACTTGCATGGCTTCCAGCATCAAAGCAGCGGCCCGCGAATTGAGGTTCATGTCGGATAATGTTGAATTCTCTTTATCAACGGCTTCATTGAGGATGTTTTGAAGCCACTGTTTTCTTATCGCAAAATTACGAGGCGAAACGTTACTTATCTCAAATAGCATAACTCTTTTGGCACCAAATAAATGTTTTACAGGACAGAAATATTGGATTTCGTAAGACGCTAGAATTAGTTTAGCTTATTTCTTCTAAAAATAACTAATAATTCATGTAGCCACCAGCTTGAAGGAGTTGTCAGTTTAGAGCTATACTACGGCCTTAATGAATAATTCAACGGACATTCAACAGGCAAAACCGCCGGTCTATTCATACCGCCATCTGCTCGGTATCGAAGGTATGAGTAGGTTTGATATAGAGAAGCTCCTTGATCTCGCGGATGAATACGTTGAAACAAATCGTCAAGCGGATAAGAAACACGCAATATTGAGGGGACGAACCCTCATTAATATGTTTTTCGAAAACTCCACAAGGACCAGAACGTCATTTGAACTAGCCGGTAAACGGCTAGGTGGTGACGTAATAAATATGTCAGTAAGTAGCAGTTCGATTAAAAAGGGCGAAACGCTAATAGATACTGCTATGACGCTGAACGCGATGCATCCAGATGTTTTGGTCGTGAGACATGCAGATTCCGGTTCCGTTCATTTGTTAGCGGAGAAAGTTAATTGTTCGGTTATTAATGCGGGGGATGGAAGTCACGAGCATCCGACACAAGCTCTTTTAGATGCCTTAGCTATTCGCCGTAGGTTGGGGCGTGGCTTGGCGGGCCTTGTCGTTGCTATTTGCGGTGACATAGCTCACAGCAGGGTAGCACGTTCAAACATTCATCTCTTGTCAATTATGGGAGCTAAAGTGCGGGCAGTTGCGCCACCAACACTTATTCCGGAAGGCCTTGAAAGGTTGGGAGTGGAGGTGCACCATAATATGAGTAGCGGTCTTAAAGACGCTGATATAATTATGATGTTAAGGTTGCAAACTGAGCGTATGAAGGGAAGTTACGTTCCATCAATACGAGAATATTACGAACTCTATGGTTTAAATACTAACAAGCTTAAGATGGCAAAGCCGGACGCATTAATAATGCATCCTGGTCCCATGAACCGTGGAGTTGAAATTGACTCAGAGCTGGCTGATGATATTGATCGTAGCCTTATAAGAGAGCAAGTTGAAATGGGTGTGGCGGTTAGGATGGCCTGCTTACAGGCATTGGTAGATAACCAAACTATACCTTGGGCCAAAAATCAATCGTAGCAGTTAGGTATTCAATAAATGCTTAATCGTAAACTTTTTAAAAATGCTCGCTTGCTTGATCCCGCCTCCGGAATGGATCAAATCGGTAGTGTCCTTGTTCGGGATGGCAAGATAGAAGATATTGGTCCTAAAGTCTTCATCGATACCACTCAGGAAGATATAAAAGTCGAGGACTGTGGGGGTAAATGTATCGCTCCGGGCTTAGTCGATATGAGGGTCACCACCGGAGAACCGGGAAGTGGGCATCTAGAAACCTTGGAAACTGTCTCAAAAGCCGCAGTTGCTGGAGGGATAACAACTATAGTCTGTTTGCCAAATACTGAGCCTGTAATAGACGATATGGCTTTGTTGGAATTTATAGAGCGACGGGGTGCAGAGGTCGGGCTAATAACTATCAAAAGTTATGCCGCAGCCACGAAAGGATCACTTGGCGAGGAAATGTCAGAGTTAGGTTTGCTTCACCATGCGGGAGCGATTGGTTTTACTGATGGTGATAAAGCAATAAGCAATCCTATGGTTATGAGGCGCCTCTTGTCTTATTCAACTGTTTTCAATTCGATAGTTTTGCAGCATCCAGAGGTAGCCGATCTTGTCCCGGATGGCGTTATGTCAGAGGGATTAACCGCTACTCGATTAGGACTGAGCGGAATACCTCCGGTAGCTGAGGTTATTATGATAGAGCGTGATTTGCGTTTAGTTGAGTTGACTGGTGGAAGATATCATGTTTCCCGCGTAACTACTAAAGCTGGAATTGAGGCAATTAGAAAAGCTAAAAAGTTAGGATTGTCTGTGACGTGTGACACTGCACCTCACTACTTCGCTCTAAATGAGGACGCCGTCATAGATTACAGGACTTTTGCTAAAGTCTCTCCACCGTTACGTTCGGAGATTGATCGGATTGCTGTTTTAGAAGGGATAGAGGACGGCACTATTGATGCAATTGCTAGTGATCATACCCCTCGCGATCAAGATTCAAAGAGATTGCCGTTCGATCAAGCTGCATTTGGTGTTGTAGGTCTCGAAACCCTTCTTTGTGTTACATTGGAGGCCGTGCAAAACGGCTCCGTTTCACTTTTGAGAGCTTTAGGAGCTATGACCGTTAACCCGTCAAAAATTTTGGGTCTAGAAGCTGGAGAGCTTAGTGCGGGGAGAGATGCCGATTTTATTATATTTGATCCTTCAGTTGCTGGGCATATACAAGCAGAAAATTTCTACAGCAAATGTAAAAATAGCCCTTTCGATGGAAGACCAGTTTACGGACGAATTCTGAAAACCATCAGGAGCGGTAAAGTAGTTTTCGATAGTAGCTCTATTGGATAAAATAAAAAAGGTAACCGACCAATGCCCGACCCACTTGGCTCTTTTGAATACACGTGGCCATTCTATCTTTGCTTTATTTTAGGGTATTTAATAGGCTCCGTCCCCTTCGGATTACTCCTTGTAAAGTTTTCTGGTCTTGGAGATATACGATCAGTGGGATCTGGGAATATTGGTGCGACCAATGTTTTAAGAACTGGAAAGAAAAGTTTGGCCATTGCAACACTTTTACTTGATGGCGGAAAGGGTACTTTTGCGACATTTATCGCTATTCAGTTCGGTCCGGATATGGGTGTTCTAGCTGCTGCGGGTGCGATAATAGGGCATTGCTTTCCTGCTTGGTTAAAGTTCCGCGGTGGTAAGGGGGTTGCTACTGGATTAGGGATTTTTCTAGCTTTTTCTCCCTTGATGGGGCTGCTACTAATTGTCATTTGGCTTTTTACTGCCATTGTCTTTAGGTACTCATCCCTAGCCGCTATCGTATCTTTTGTTGCTAGTCCCGTTACGGCCTATCTAATTATCGATCAGCAACATGCGGAGTTAGCTTGTTTCATGGCAATGATCATTATTATTCGACATTTTGCAAATATTTCTCGCCTAATAAGAGGCAATGAAGATAAGATTTCATTTTTAAAATCAGATAAAAACTCATTATAAATTTGAATATTTTGGAGTAAATTATGCCAAGTCATGCAAGTGAGTCCCTTCTCTACGGGGCATCTTTTTCCACGCCAGAATTTCTAGATATTTTTAATGACAATATGCGTGTGCAAGCTTGGTATGACGTCGAGGTAGCTTTAGCAAAAGCACAGGCAAAACTTGGTATAATACCTACAGAAGCATACGAAGAAATCGCGAGAAAGGCATATGTGGAGAACGTTGATGTGCAAAAAATTGGCAAGGGAATTAGTGAAACCGCGCACCCTATCGTGCCTGCTATTCGCGCTTTAGAAGAAATTTGCGAGGGAGGAGCTGGGGAATTCATACACTACGGAGCAACAACCCAAGATATTATGGATACTGGGCTAATCCTGCAGATTAAAAAAGCATGGCCGTTGTTGAAGAGGGATTTAGAAGCAGCGCGCGATGCGTTAAAGATCTTAGCTAAAAAATATCGATCGACGCCGATGGTTGGAAGGACTCATGGACAGCAAGCATTGCCATTAACCTTTGGTTATAAATGTGCTGTTTGGGTTGATGAACTTAGTAGGCATTTAGAAAGGCAAAGTGAAGCAGAGCCAAGAATTTTATCGGGAAATATAACCGGTGCAGTAGGAACAATGGCCGCTTTTGGTGGTAAAGGTCAGGAGACCCAACGTGAAGCGCTTCAATATCTTGGACTCACGGTTCCGAATATATGTTGGCATTCTTCGAGGGATAGAATTTGTGAACTAGCCAACTTCCTTACGCAGGTTGCTGCAAGCCTAGGCAAAATTGCAAGAGAAGTCTATGCACTGCAACAAGTTGAATTTGGCGAAGTGGCCGAGCCGCACCATCGTGGGAAGGTTGGAAGTAGCACAATGCCGCATAAGCGAAATCCTGCCACGGTTGAATTAGCTATTGGTTTATCGAGATTAATTAGAGCACAGCAGGTGGCTATAACTGACGCAGCGTTTCAGGAGCATGAAAGATATTCTGCCCTGCTCAGAATTGAATTGGCAGCCGTACCAGAAATGATGATTTATTCAGGTGCGCTTTTGTCAAAAATGAAAACAGTTTTGGAAAAGCTTGAGGTTTTCCCCACTCGAATGCGGCAAAATCTGGATTTACTTGGGGGACTTTTATTATCGGAAAAAATAATGCTGGCCTTAGGTAAAAAAATAGGCAAACAGACTGCCCATGAGGTTGTATACGAGATCGCTATGTCTTCTTTCGAGAAGGAAATACCCTTCAAGGATGCGCTCATGTTGGATCAACGTGTTTCCAACCATTTAAAGGAAGAAGAAATCGTGGAATTACTTAATCCCGAAGCATATATAGGCGAGTCTGAAGAAATAGTAGACAATGTGCTCTCAAAAAGTGTTTAAAAATAACTATTTGAAAGCAAAATTTCAGGTGAAATCGCAATATGCTAAATTTTTAGTTGTGGGAAAGTTTTGCTTCGCGATGTGTGACATACGCTGTTGCGGCAAAAATGATAGCGCCACCAAACCAGGTCCAGTATGTTGGCACTTCTCCGAATAGGAAAAAAGCCAGTGCAGCAACTAGTGGTAATCGAATAAATTCAATTGGTTGCATTTGCGAAACCTCTGCTAACTGTATGGCTTTTGTGTAAAGCAGGTGGCCGAGCGTCCCAGCTGTAGCTAGTGCGACAAGCCATACCCAAGTCATAAAGTCGGGCCACTGCCAGAAAAATATAGCAGGAATTAGGGCAAGCGGGGTCTGAAATAGTGCCATGTAAATAACGATTATTTCTGGACGTTCCGTAGAAGTAAGTTTTTTTACAATCAAAACAGTTATGGCGATCGTTAGCGCATTAATTAAAGCGAGTACCGATCCCGTGGAAATTTCGTTGACGCCGGGTTGCAAAATTAAAAGCATGCCCAAAAAACCAAGGATTAACGCTATTATTCGGCGCATTCGAATAGTTTCACCAAGTACTAGGGCGGCAGCAAAAGTGGCAAAAAGTGGAGCGGTAAAGCTCAATGCTGTTGCCTCGGCAAGCGGTATCATTGTAAGCGCGGTGAAGCCAGCAGCCATTCCGGAGACATTTATTAATGCCCTCACGCCATATAATTTCTTTTTATTGCTCCGGAAAACGATCAAACCATTTTTTGCAATGAATGGAATAAAAAATACAAGTGCTAATGCATTTCGAAAAAAAACAATTTCTAACGTATGCAGCGTTTCAGAAGACAGCCGAATAAAAATTCCCATTGTGGCAAAGAACGTCATGGCGATAGTCATGTAAGTTGCTGCTCTGAGCGACACACTAGATGCCATTTTTGTAGAGCGAAAAATCAAGAGTTTGCCATAAATAATATAATTATTTTATTAAATCGACGCGGTCTAAAGAATTTTTTCTGCTAAAAACCGTATTGTGTCTATACTATTTGTTCTGGCAATAAGCGTGTCTACATGTCGTTTGTTTGCGGCCTCTTTCCATTCAACTAATTTATCGGCCACGCGTTCTTTAGAGCCCACCAATGCGACTTGATCAACCAATTCTTGCGGAACTGCCGCGCAAGCCTCAGCTCTTTTTCCATCTAAAAAGAGATCCTGTATCTTAACTGCCGCGTCTTCAAAACCAATTCTTTTAGCATAGTCATTATAAAAATTCTTGTTCCTAGCTCCCATCCCTCCAACATAAAAAGCAATATTTTCTCGCGCCGGCTGGCTGGCTTTTTCTATATTATCATCAATATTTACAATACACATTGGCATAACAGCGAACTCATTGAGCGATCGTTTTTTTTCTGATTTTTGAAAACCTTTTTCTATGTGATCAGAAAAAACGTCAAATCTGCTGGGATCCATGTAGATTGGTATAAAACCATCTACTAACGAGGCGGCTGCAGATACACCGGCAGGGGAAATTGCGCCGGTCACAATTTGCAAATCACTATTGCCATGCAAAATACTTTTTAACGGAATTCCCAAGCCCGTGGAACCATCCCCTCGAAATGGAAATTGGTAATGTTCTCCCTCAAACTCGAGAGGTTTTTTGCGTTCTAATATTTGTTTTATAATCTGAACATATTCGCGTAATCGTGTTAAAGGTTTTCCATATGGAACGCCATGCCAACCTTCGACCACTTGAGGGCCTGAAGGCCCGAGCCCAAGGATAAAGCGATCGCCAGATAAATGGGCGAGCGTTATTGCGGTCATAGCTACCATGGTCGGGGTGCGTGTTGTCATTTGGATGATGCCAGTGCCAACTTTAATATTTTTTGTTAACGCCAATGCCCAAGCCGCGGGTGTCACAGCATCATGGCCCCAGGACTCAGAAGTCCAAAGTGAATGAAAGCCTAGCTTATCTGCCTCTTTTATGAGGGTTTCATCTAAGTCAAAACGGCTGCCATTGCTACTGATAGTTAAACCTAATTTCATAACTCCCCACCTCCCGTTATGGTAATTGTTACCTTATGACACTAACCCGTAGAGATTAATAGATGAGGAAGTTGAAAAATAGATAGATATTTGAATTCTTGATAGGAATATAGTCTCGGAGGATGAATAAGCGTGTGCGCTTATTTATGGCAACACAATGGGTGGGGTTAGGGCACGGTGAAGTTCGAAAGACTTTAGATCGCTTCGGAAAAATTATTGCTATGATCTGTTAATATAGTCACACGACCAAAAAGAGCGTAATAGCTTTATTGCCAGAAGAAAAACTACGTAGCCGATAAGATAAAGTCATTTTTTCTAGCTTCTAAACTATATATAGTGATGGCTTACGAGGGTGATGGTTTGAACTAGATGAAGACAAGCATCCTGAGCATATGGTTTAATACAAGCAATAGTTGGAGTTTAATTAATGACGTCAGTTCCAAAAAAAATAGGTATTATAGGTGGCTCTGGGGCTTTAGGTGCCGGATTGGCGAAACGTTGGGCGAAGTCAGGATATCAAATTGTAGTCGGTTCACGAGATAATGCTAAGGCTCAAGTCGCGGCGCAAAAACTCAATGGAGAGGCTAATGTCAATTCTATTACCGGCAAAGAAAACAAACTTGCTGCGTCGGATGCTGACTTAGTCGTATTGACTGTTCCTTTTTCTAATCAGATTCCAAGTCTGGAACTCATAAAGGAAGAGCTGACAGGAAAAATTCTCATTGATGTCACGGTTCCTTTGGTCCCGCCAAAAGTGCGCACTGTTCACATTCCTAATGGTGGTTCTTGTGCGAAAGCGGCGCAAGAATTTTTAGGTGATGAAGTAAAGGTGGTTTCTGCGTTTCAAAACGTTGCTGCCACACATTTAGATGACCTCGATCACACTGTTGATTGTGATGTGCTTGTTTGCGGAAATGACCCGGCGGCTCGAGAAGTTGTTGTTCAATTAGCGGCAGATGCAGGAATGAAAGCTTGGCATGCTGGCGTCATTGCTAATTCGATTGTTGCAGAAGCGATGACATCGACATTAATTTTCATGAATAATCGTTATAAAATTGATGGTGCGGGCTTAAAAATTACAGGCACGCCAGGATCAGCCAGTTAAAAAACGCTTATAATAATGGAACAAACGTTAACTCTCCGCGCTATTAAGGGTATACCATTGGTCAACCCAGGAGATGATCTTTTTGAAATTATCAATAAAGCTATCTCTGAGAGTAGTGAAAGACTTCGAAATGGTGATATAATCGTTATTGCTCAAAAAATCGTATCAAAAGTTGAAAACCGTATCATTTCTTTGGATGATGTTACTCCTTCGAGTGAAGCCTTGAAAGTGGCTCTTGAAACGGATAAGGACCCGAGGCAAATAGAATTGGTATTACGGGAGTCACGAGAGATTATCCGGCATAGGCCTGGCGTCATAATAGTGGAGCAAAATCTCGGGATTATCATGGCAAACGCAGGGATAGATCACTCTAATATTGAAAGTGAAGGTGATGTAGAGCGGGTTCTACTTCTGCCAGAAAATCCCGACGAAACTTGCAGAAAACTCCAAATTCAATTTGAGGAAACTTTGAACGTTTCAGTCGGTGTTATAATAAACGATAGCGTCGGTCGTGCTTGGCGTGTAGGGACCACGGGGTTGGCTATAGGCGTTTCAGGATTGCCCGCTGTTGTAGATTTAAGAGGAGAAAAAGATATCTTTGGTCGAGAGTTGTTAGTAAGCGAGCAGGCTGTAGCCGACGAGCTTGCCTCAGCGGCATCTTTATTACAAGGGCAAGCATCCGAAAAACTTCCAGTTGTCATTGTGAGGGGGTTCAATTCTGACGCGCCACACCAAAATGCCTCTGCGCTAATTAGGGATAAAGAGATGGATATGTTCAGGTAAATGGATATTACGTCATGATCAGTGATGGAAAAGTTTGTATTTTATCTGGCGGCGTTGGAGGGGCAAAATTAGTTCTCGGCATGTCAGAGGTCTTAGATAAGGAAGAATTTATTGTTGTTGCTAATACAGGGGACGACTTCGTTCACTTAGGCCTCCATATTTCGCCGGATATCGATACATTAGTCTATACCCTGGCAGGTCGGGTGGATGAGACAAGAGGGTGGGGGCTAAAAAACGAGAGTTGGAATTTTCTGGGTGCTGTAAAAGATCTTGGCGGTGAAACATGGTTTAATTTGGGTGATAAAGATTTAGCCATGCACGTGGAAAGAACAAAACAACTGCAATCGGGTGATAGTTTGAGCCAGGTGACAAAAAAGTTATCTGAGGCACTTGGTGTGACAACCGATATAATTCCAATGACAGATAGCTCTGTTGCCACGACGATTGTGACCGATAACGGTCCTCTAGCGTTTCAACATTACTTCGTAAGAGATAAGTGCAATCCAAAAGTAACAGGCTTTAAATTCGAGGGTTTGGAGGAAGCTAGGCCAGCTGACCGCATAAATAAGTTTAATTCAGAAAAACAAAGAGCCTTATTGATTGCCCCATCCAATCCGTTTGTAAGTATCGATCCAATCCTTGGGGTCCCAAAATTAAGAGAAAATTTTATATCATCGTGCCATGTTAAGTTGGCAGTTTCTCCAATAGTGGGTGGAATTGCAATCAAGGGACCTGCTGCAAAAATGATGTCAGAGCTGGGTATACCATCAACCGCGACGGAGGTGGCTCGTCATTATATCGGTCTAATTGATGGAATAGTAATTGACGAAGTAGACAGGGACCAGGCAAGTCAGATAGAGAAGCTTGGGATAAAGGCTTTTGTGACCAAAACAGTAATGTCGACTGTCGAAGATAAAATAGGTCTCGCGACAGACTGCATAGAGTATATAGACTACCTGGCCGGCAGATGACAATTTCAGTTTTAGTGCCAGTAAAAAACTTAGACATTGCTAAAAGTAGGTTAGCCGATGTTTTATCTTGGAATGAGCGCAGGGAGTTTGCCGACTCAATGCTGAGTGATGTTGTGGAGGCAGTTTTAAAAACTCCAAAAATAGAGAATGTTTTTTTGGTGGGAGACAAACAACTTTCTCCAAAGCCAGGTACCCTTGTAATTCAGGAGCAATTCAACAATGGCTATAACGAAGCTATAAGTTTTGCATTGAAGGATAAGCGCATCGCAAATAGCGATGCTATATTAATTTTGCCTGGTGATATTCCGTTAATCACGACCGAGGAAATTAAAAATTTTATTACCGATACCCCCGAAAATGGAGTGAGGATAGCTCCTGATAGAGATAAGAAGGGTACTAACGCCTTACTTTTAGCTCCTCCAACTCAAATTAAAACACAATTCGGGAAATTAAGTTATTATAGGCACCTTGAATTGGCAGAAAAGTGCTGTTCTAATGTAGAAGTAATAGATAGCGACGGTATAGCTTTCGATATTGATAGCCCTGAGGATCTAAAAGACTTTTGTGGAACTGTTAGTTGCACCAAATCCTATGACTTCCTTCAGAGAAACGGCATCGTAGCAAGTTTGTTAGGTTAAAAAGTATCCCTAGGGTTGAATGCAGAGGGGCTTAGTTTGGATAAAGATTTTGACTGGCTAAAAGGGGATCGACTGAGTTCGATTGACGCTCTTGCCTTTGCGGAGACGGCGGACTTGTCTGCTATTCTAGAGTTGGCTGAAAAAGTGCGAGACCAAGGCTATGGAAGAAGTATTACTTATTCTAAGAAAGTTTTTATTCCATTAACACAGCTTTGCAGAGACGTTTGCCACTATTGCACATTCTCCCAGCCACCACGAAATTTACAAAAAGCTTTTCTTTCTCCTGACGAGGTTCTTGAAATAGCTACTCAGGGTAAAAGGGCCGGCTGCAAAGAGGCTTTATTTACGCTGGGCGACAAGCCGGAGCTCCGATTTAGTGTAGCACGAAAAGAGTTAGAAAAGCTGGGGTGCAAAACGACACTAGAGTATCTAAGAAAAATGGCTGCGTTGGTATTTAAGGAAACGGGTTTATTACCGCACCTAAATCCCGGCGTTATGTCTGCTGCGGAAATTACTGAGTTAAGGACTGTATCGGCTAGTATGGGGATAATGCTAGAGAGTTCCTCTGAGCGGCTGATGGAAAAAGGAATGTGTCACTATGGCTCGCCGGACAAAAATCCCCTAGTAAGGCTCGCGACAATCGAGGAAGCAGGACGCCAAAAGGTACCATTTACCACTGGTCTTTTAATTGGAATCGGTGAAACAAGGATTGAAAGAGTTGAGACACTCATAGCGTTAAGGGATCGTCATGATCGTTACGGTCACATTCAAGAAATTATAATCCAAAATTTTCGGGCTAAAGCGGGAACTTTAATGGCTAATGCTGCTGAGCCTAGTTTAGAGGATCTTCAGTGGACGATAGCACTAGCTCGTTTGATATTTGGAACAAATATGTCAATTCAGGCGCCACCAAATCTTTCTTACGAGGATGCACGCTATTTGGTCAAAGCAGGAATAAATGATTGGGGTGGTGTTTCTCCACTAACACCTGACCACGTTAATCCCGAAGCACCATGGCCGCATTTGGATAATTTAGAAGCGGACACTGCTAAAGAAGGTAAGGTCCTTGTAGAACGTTTATCAATCTATCCTCAATACATAAAAGACTTTAAGGTTTGGCTAGACAAATCATTGGCGCCCGTTGCATTGAAGCTAGCAGATAGTGAGGGAATGGCGCGAACAGATGAATGGGCTCCGGGGATAGCGGAGACCGACTATTCTGTACTGCCAAATCCAAATATCAATAGTAACTTAAGTTGTGATAGTGATCTTGATCATATTCTGAACCGCGCAATCGCTGGCAAGCCATTGAATGAACAGCAAATCGTCCGCCTATTTTCTGCTCGAGATCGCGATTTTCAAGAAGTTTCGAATGCTGCTAATGAACTCAGGCAGAAGGTAGTTGGAGATGAGGTAAAATACGCCGTTAACCGAAATATAAATTATACAAATGTTTGCTACTTTGGTTGTACATTTTGTGCTTTCTCAAAGGGAAAAACTGCAGAAAATCTTCGAGGCAAACCATATGATCTCGTGATAGAAGAAATAGTCAGAAGAGCCGAAGAAGCTTGGGAAAGAGGGGCGACGGAAGTTTGTCTGCAAGGAGGTATTCATCCCGACTATGATGGAAATACATACCTCACTATTACCAAAGAAATAAAAAATGCTATACCTGATATGCATATTCATGCTTTTTCTCCCCTTGAGGTTTCTCAAGGAGCAACAACGCTAGGCATATCTCTTGATAGTTTTTTAGGTACCCTCCGCGATGCTGGGCTAGGCAGTTTGCCTGGTACTGCGGCTGAAGTTTTAGATGATGATGTTAGAAAAATTTTGTGCCCAGATAAGCTCAATACCAAGCAATGGTTAGATATCATAGCGACTGCTCACAATGTTGGATTGAAAACCACATCGACCATTATGTTTGGACATATAGATACACCTATAAATTGGGCTAAACATTTAATGCAACTGCGTGATTTACAGAAAAAAACACAGGGGATAACTGAATTTGTGCCACTACCGTTTGTGCACATGGAGGCGCCAATATATCTGAGAGGATTGGCTCGTCCTGGACCAACTTGGAGAGAAACCGTCTTGATACATTCGGTAGCTCGTTTAGTGCTCTATCCATTCATCAATAACATACAGACATCGTGGGTGAAGCTTGGACCTATCGGCGCAAGTGCTTGCCTTAATGCCGGTGCTAACGATCTGGGCGGTACTCTTATGAATGAGACAATTACTCGATCAGCTGGGGCCAGTCATGGTCAAGAATTCAGCCCTGAACAAATGGATGATTTGATAAATTCTTTAGGAAGGAAGTCAAAACAAAGAACAACTCTGTATGGTGATGTTTCTGAAGTTCAGCAGCGAAAGTCATACAAGGCTGCTCCGCTCAAGGACGTCGTCAATAATCCTGTTAGAAAACGCGCTAAGGGGAGAGTGGTAACAAGGACACGGCAAGAAAATATAATCTATCAGGGGGTGGCGGATTAAACCATGAATAGGGCAGTCAAATGTTTTGATGGATTGGATCCAGCTCGCAATGATATTCAAGTAAAAAGGATATTTTAAAATGACAATTGGTCTTGGTTTAGGTATGGCGACCTACACGTTTTCTACAGCCAAAGGTTTTTGGCGCTGGGTTAAACGTTGCGACGAGGCAGGGGTCGATTCTCTTTGGCAAACAGATCGTCTAGTCTCAAAAGAACCTTTTTTAGAATGTTTAACAGTGATGGCCGGTCTCGCAGGTGCCACTACGAAAATTAAATTTGGGATGAACGTCGCGTCACTTGGCCTTAGGGACCCGTTAATGACAGCAAAACAGTGCGCGACTATCGACTATTTATCAGATGGCCGTTTATTGCCTGCCTTCGGTCTGGGAAGTAATCGATCGCGCGACTGGGTAGCGAGCGGAACTGCGACCAAGGCGCGCGGGCAAAGGATGAATGAGGCATTGGAAATCATGACGCGTCTTTGGTCGGGCGAAGAAGTTACATTCTCTGGAAAACATTTTCAGTACGATAAGGCGCATATTTCTCCGGGACCCGTTCAACAACCACTGCCATTATGGATTGGTGGAAGTTCGGAAGCGGCAATTGAGAGATCGGGAAAGTATGGTACGGGGTGGCAAGCAGCGTTTGACACCCCCGAAGAGGCTGGAATTGTCGTCGAGAAAATATTGCTTTCAGCTGAACGCAATAGCCGCCCCATGGATAAGGACCATTTCGGTGCAGGCTTTGGCGTTAGGTTTGGTAGCTGGGAGGACGAGCCTGTTAAAAAAATGGCTGAGGATTTTGAAAAACGGACAGGAAAAGAGGCTTCAAGAGGAATTGTGGTTGGTAATGGTGATCAAATCCTCGAACGAATACAATCGTATATTGATAATGGTATTTCAAAATTCATCCTCAGGCCAATTGGGACAGGGGATGAAGAAATGTTCGAACAAACCGAGCAAATAATTGAAGATGTTTTTAATAAGAGTGACAAACTTGTAGGAGCTTAATAGGTTCTAAGCTAGGTGAGTAAAATGAAATTTGGATTTCAGGTAATGCTTAGAGGTGCCGCCTCAAGTGGAGACGGTCTGTCATCTATTGCTAAATCTGGAGAAGATTTTGGCTTTGATATAATAGCGCCAAATGATCACTTAATCGTTCCGGAGGGTATAGAGAGCACCTACCCATACACGGAAGATGGAATTTGGCCTGGCGCCTCTGTTGTGGAGTGTCACGATCAGTTAACTGCTATGGCATTTATTGCAGGGCATACAGATACTATACGCCTCCTAACCTCTGTCATGGTAGTTCCCTATCGTCAGGCAGTCCTGACCGCAAAAACAATAGCGACGGCCGACGTTTTGTCTCAAGGAAGAGTAATACTAGGCTGCGGCGTAGGTTGGATGTCCGAGGAAATGGAGGCAATCGGAACGGAACCCTTTCAAGAAAGAGGGAAAGTGACAGATGAGTATATTAGGGTTTTTAAAGAATTGTGGACTTCTGACGAACCAAGTTACAATGGTGAGTATGTAAAATTCTCCGATATCCTTTTTAAACCGCAACCTGTTCAAAAACCTCACCCTCCAATATGGATAGGAGGGGAAAGCAAGGCGGCGTTGCGCCGCGTTGCAAGGTTGGGTGATGGTTGGTTCCCGGCAGCTAATAATCCAAAATTTACCATCAGCAACCCGACGGAGTTGTGCCAGCGCTTAGACCTTTTAAAAAATGTATGTGACGAGGAAAAAAGAAACTTTGCTGATCTTGATATAGGGTTTTTCTTCACAGAAGGTGTCAGCTCTAAGGAAAGACGAAATGCGGACGGAGATCGACAACTTCTCACAGGAAAACCCGCGGATATCGCTGCGGACATTAGCAAATTTAATGATATCGGATTAGATACACTGATTTGTATTTTTCAACGACCAGGATTAAGCGAAACGTTGGAGCAAATGGAGTGGTTTGGAAAAGAGATTATACCGTTGGTACGGGAAATATAATGTTTTTGGGAATAATAGGGGGAATAGTCAATGATTTTTGGATTTGGAATGCCAACCCGTGGGCCAGTCGCTCAACCAGAGGCTATTAAAAAGGTTTTATCATTAGCTGAAGAGTTAGGGCTCGGATACGTTTCCGTTGCAGATCACATTGTGATACCAAATGAGATTGATCCAGTATATCCATATTCTGATACTGGAGAACCTCCGTTTCCAGAGGATGGCGAATGTTTAGAACAATTAACTTTGATGTCTTACATGGCAGCGATCACTGTAAGTATGAGGATCTTATCGTCGGTAATGGTGGTTCCTCACAGGAACCCAATCCATGCAGCTAAAACCATTGCCACGATTGATGTGCTTTCAAATGGAAGGGTCACAATTGGTTGTGGGGCGGGTTGGATGGAAGAAGAATTTCTAGCAATTGGAACTGAGCCTTTTAGGGAAAGAGGTAAGGTAACGGACGAGTATATTTCTATTTTCAAAGAACTTTGGACAGCAGAGAACCCAAATTTTGAAGGAAAATATAATAGTTTTAGTGACGTCAAGTTTGAGCCAAAGCCAGTACAAAAACCCCATCCACCATTATGGATAGGTGGTGAAAGCCCCGCGGCTAAGCGTCGCGCAGTGAGATTAGGGGATGGATGGTTTCCGATCGGAGCTAATCCAAACTTTCCTTTAAATACAGCCGCAAAGTATTTAGATGGCCTCTCAAGTTTGAGGCAGTTATCTGCTGAATATAATAGAAACCCAGAAGAGCTTGACTTGGGTTTCTGGAGTAATTGGGACCATGAGGTT
>Ga0160423_10001729_pt1 | contig 18263 bp, 17 predicted proteins | sample CRUFie14St8metaG_FD_108191 | JGI IMG/M metagenome (GOLD analysis project Ga0160423, IMG submission 108191) | Marine microbial communities from the Costa Rica Dome - CRUD Field 142mm St8 metaG | ecosystem: Environmental > Aquatic > Marine > Oceanic > Photic zone | place: Costa Rica: the Eastern... | reverse complement strand
TGGTTTCTTTTTAGCTACTGTTTTTTTCTTTGCAGCTGGTTTCTTTTTAGCTACTGTTTTTTTCTTTGCAGCTGGTTTCTTTTTAGCTACTGGTTTTTTCTTAGCTACAACTTTTTTTGCCGCTGGTTTCTTTTTAGCAACGACTTTTTTTGCTGCAGGCTTTTTCTTGACTGCCATAATTTATAACCTCCTAGACAAGTTGAAAGAAAAGTCAAAACCCAGCAAACAAGTCGTTTGGGGTAATGAATACTGAAGAACTCGAAAAAGATAAGCATCGAGTTTTAACAGTTTATTTGCAAGGGTCAGTTTTAAGTTAAAAATACTTCCCCCTCAAATCTGAAAATAATCTTTTGTAGATATATTTTTTTTTCAAAATCAACAAACTATCCTTTTTCATTACAGCATTATTACTTACTATGAATCATTTGTAAACCATTTAATCCCAATTTAATGCTCCACCAGTTTGATATTCTATAACTCTAGTTTCAAAAAAGTTTCTTTCTTTTTTGAGGTCGATCATTTCTGACATCCATGGAAATGGATTTTTTGGGTTATCGTATATTTGATCTAGTCCAATTTGCATACATCTTCTATTGGCAATAAATCTGAGATATTCACTAAACATGGATGAATTTAGCCCTAATACTCCTCTAGGCATTGTATCTTTGGCATATCTATATTCTAATTCTACTCCATGTTTTATTAATTCTGTAATTTCTTTTTTAAATTGTTCTGTCCACAAAGCTGGATTCTCCAATTTTATTTGGTTTATTAGATCAATACCAAAATTGCAATGCATTGATTCGTCTCTCAAAATATATTGATACTGCTCTGCAGCACCAGTCATTTTATTTTGACGTCCCAAAGCAAGAATCTGGGCAAAGCCAACATAAAAGAAAAGACCTTCCATAATGCAAGCAAAAACAATTAAACTTTTAAGAAATTTTTGATCGTTATCATGCGTCCCTGTCTTGAAATTAGGATCAGATAAAACATCAATAAATGGGATCAAAAAATCGTCTTTATCTTTAATACATCCAATTTCGTTATAAGCATTAAAAATTTCGGATTCATCCAAACCAAGACTCTCAACTATATACTGATAGGCATGTGTATGAATGGCCTCTTCGAATGCTTGACGAAGAAGGTACTGCCTGCATTCAGGGGCTGTAATATGTCGATATGTACCCAACACAATATTGTTGGCAGCAAGAGAATCAGCTGTAACAAAGAATCCTAGATTTCGTTTTACTATTAATCTTTCATCTTCTGATAAAGCAGACGAATCCTTCCACATGGAAATGTCTCTTGTCATATTTATTTCTTGAGGCATCCAATGGTTGGCACATCCAGCAAGATATTTATCCCAAGCCCAATTATATTTAAAAGGAACAAGCTGATTGACGTCAGCTTTTCCGTTAATAACTTTTTTATCTTCTACTTTAACTCTTTTTTCGGCGCCTTTTTCATCAACATTAACAGTATGATTATTTTTTTTTTGTGTTTCTTCAAAAGCTAACATTTTTTCCCTTTCTTTAAATTATTATTGGCATGCTTCACACTCTGGATCATCAATAGCGCAAAAATTTGTCTCGTTCGCATCATTTGTATGAGAGCTTGTAACTGAATTTAAGCTTCCAGACTTAACCGTTGATTTTTCCACAGAGGTGGCAGCCAATGTTCGTAAATAATATGTAGTCTTAAGTCCTCTTATCCAAGCAAGTTTATAAGTTTCATCAAGTTTTTTACCTGAAGCTCCAGACATGTATAAGTTGAGAGACTGTGCTTGATCAATCCACTTTTGCCTGCGAGAGGCACACTCAACAAACCAACTTGTATCAATTTCAAATGCTGAAAGGTACTTTGATTTAACTTTTTCAGGAATTCTATCAATTTTAGTTAATGACCCATCAAAATATTTTAAATCAGAAATCATTACCTCATCCCATAGATTTAATTTTTTAAGTTCAGCCACGAGATATTTATTAATAATGGTAAATTCCCCTGATAAATTCGATTTAACGTAAATATTTTGATAAGTAGGCTCAATCGATGCAGATACACCAACAATATTAGCTATTGTTGCTGTTGGAGCAATTGCAGTACAGTTTGAATTTCTCATTCCGAATTCTGCTATTTTTTTTCTTAAATCAGACCAATCTAAACGAGATGATTTATCAACATCAACAAAGCCCTCTCTTTCTGATTCAAGAAGATCAAGACTGTCTAATGGAAGAATACCTTTAGACCACAGTGAACCGTCATAAGAGGAGTATTTTCCTCTTTCTTTAGCTAAATCACATGATGCTGAGTATGCGTTGTAACAAATAATTTCTGTACAATAATCAGCAAATTTAATGGCCTCTTCAGAAGCATAACTTATATCAAGATTATATAAGCAATCTTGAAAACCCATCATTCCTAAACCAACAGGTCTGTGCTTAAGGTTTGAATTTCTTGATTTAGCAACGGCATAAAAATTTATATCGATAACATTATCTAACATTCGCATAGCTGTTGTAATGGTTTTGGATATCTTTTTCCTATCTAAATCTTGACCATCGAGATGATTAACTAAGTTAATTGAGCCTAGGTTACATACAGCAATTTCATCGTTAGATGTATTGAGGGTTATTTCGGTGCATAGATTAGAACTATTAACTGTTCCAACGTGATTCTGCGGACTTCTGATGTTACAAGGGTCTTTGAATGTAATCCACGGATGACCTGTTTCAAACAGCATTGTCAACATTTTTCTCCATAGCTGAACAGCTGAAACCTCTTTATAAAATTTTATTTCACCATTTTTCGCTTTCAACTCATACTCTTCATAAGCCTTTTCAAAATCTTTACCAAAAAGACCATGGAGGTCAGGAACGTCAGAAGGCGTAAACAAAGTCCATTGTTGATCTAAATAAACCCTTTTCATAAATAGATCCGGAATCCAATTAGCGGTATTCATATCATGAGTTCTTCTTCTATCATCACCTGTATTTTTTCTCAACTCCAGAAATTCCTCAACATCAAGATGCCATGTTTCCAAATAAGTACAAACAGCTCCTTTTCTTTTGCCTCCTTGGTTAACAGCAACAGCTGTATCATTTACAACTTTTAAGAATGGAACTACACCTTGTGATTTGCCATTTGTCCCTTTAATATGAGAGCCTAATGCTCTTACATTTGACCAATCGTTTCCCAAACCACCAGCGTATTTGGATAACAATGCATTATCCTTGACTGATTCATAAATGGCCGCAAGATCATCATCAACTGTTGTGAGATAACAACTTGATAACTGTGGTCTTCTAGTACCAGAATTAAATAAAGTTGGGGTGGAACTCATAAAATCAAAGTTTGACAATACATTGTAGAACTCAATTGCTTTATTTTCTCTATCAACTTCATTAATGGCTAACCCCATTGCAACTCTCATGAAGAAAATTTGAGGGGGTTCAATTCTTTTTTCATCAATGTGCAAAAAATATCGATCATAAAGAGTTTGTAATCCTAAATATCCAAACTTAAGGTCTCTTTTTGAATCTATAGCATCAGCTAACTTTTTCAAATCGAAAGTTGCTAATCTTTCGTCCAATAATTCGCTTGATATTCCTTTCTTAACAAAATCAGAAAAATAATTTTTATAAAATGCTGAATAACTTTTTGCAACAATTGAAAAATCACCAGAAATATTACGGATTAATTGATTTAGTAACAATCGAGCGGTAAGAAAACTATAGTTTGGTTCTGTTTCAATCATCGATCTACTCGATAAAATTAAGCTCTTGTAGACCTCATCAATTTTGACCCCATCATATAGATCCTGTAATGCTCTATTTAATACAGAATTAACATCTATATTTTCAAGTTTATCAGCACAGTCTACTAACAAACTGCTTAATTTTGATTCATTAAGTTCAATTAAATCTCCATTTACATCGACTTTAATTGAATTTTCAGTTTTATTTTTGTTGTTTTCTTCAACTTTTTGATCATTTCTTGCTTTGTTTCTTTCTTCTCTGTAAAGAACATAAGATCTAGCTACATCATGAAAGCCAGAACGCATAAGCGCCAATTCAACTTGATCTTGAATTTCTTCGATGTGCACGGAATTACCTTGGTTAAATCTTCTATCCAAAGATTTTTGAACATTATCAGTTAAACTCAAAATTTGTTCTCTTACGCTAGATGAAGCAGCTGATGAGCTTCCTTTTACCGCTAAAAATGCTTTTGTCATAGCAATTGATATTTTTTGTAGGTCAAAATATACGGTATCTCCATTTCTCCTAATTACCATTTTGTCTTTATCAATAGCAGGAACAGAGTCAAATTTATCTGTATTTTTAATTTTGTTATCCTGCAAAGGTGAATGTTCTATGTTTTGCATGTTATTTCCATGAGATTAACTAAATGTTGTGTTTTTTGACAATAAATTACTAATTCTAGTGTTTTACTGTCGACTGTCAAGATCTTTTTTCCCAAAAACTCATAAGTAGATTAATTTAAAAGAATAAATTTAAATTTTTAAAAATTTTTAATCTATTATATTCAAAATAAGGACCCGGGTCTTTTTTTCTCCCCTTTGGCAATGCAATACTTTGATGTGAGACTATGTTCTCTATCGGGTAATTTAACAAAAGACATTTAACTAATTTAATTAGTTTGTTGTATTGACTTTCACTAAAGAAATTGTTGTCAACTCCCTCTAATTCAATTCCAATTGAAAAATCGTTACAATTATCCTTTCCATTGAAAGATGAATGGCCTGCATGCCATGCTCTGTCGTTGGTATTTACAAACTGAACAGTAAAACCATTCCTTCTGATAAAAAAGTGACTAGAAACATTGATTGGTTCAATTTTAAGATTTTCATTGATCTTTTGAAAATCATTACAAAAAAAATTTTCAACGTTTTTACCACTATAAACACCTGCAGGCAAACTTATCGAATGGATAACAATCAAGGAAATGGTTGTAGATGATGGTCGGGAATTAAAATTAGGTGATTTTTTCCACTTTGCATCAAAATAAAGTCCGTTATTGAGTTTCATCAATATTTTTTTTGTGTTCTTGACAACAAAAAACTCTGTTATCTGAGTCAAAAATAGCTTCATTACTTGGAAATACTAATCCACAATAACTACACTTAACTGTCTTTAAAAAAGTATTTTTTTTTTCCTTTTTTTTATTACTTCTGAAGCTTATGTAAATAAAAATAATGCAAATTAATATGATTATAAAATAGAATTTCAAAATTCGGGCTCCTATAATCTAGCTCTTTCTATTTAACATATTATCGCAAATGCTAATAAGAGAATTTTTCCAATGATTGTTGGGGAATTTAGTTAACTCTTTTTTTGCTAAATTTATATGATACTTCGCCATATCTTTTGCAAAATGCAATCCACTATTGGTGACAACAAAATTTTGAATCGTTTTAAAGTCTTTCTTTGGACTATCATCAACAAGAAATTTTGTAATCTGTTTTTTTTCGGACTTTGTACTGTTCGAAAGCGCAAAAATTAGTGGCAAAGTATAGTAGCCTTTTAAGAAATCAATTCCATTTTTTTTACCTGTTTGTTTCATTACGCCCTCATAGTCTAATATATCATCAGTGATTTGAAACGCCATCCCAAGATGCTGACCAAATCGCTTTACAGAATTGATTATTTTTGTTTCATACTTTGAGTCGATTAAGGCAAGATGACAAGAGGTTTCAAATAATTGAGCAGTTTTGCTGTCAATAAGCACCAAATAATCATCAATTGTAATATTAATATTGTTGGCAAAGAAAGATTGTAAGACTTCTCCTTCTGCAATCTTGTTAGTACAATTTGCAAGTATTCTTACAATATTGTTTGAATTAAGCGTTGCCATAATCTGAAAAGACTTAGAATAAATAAAATCACCAACTAGTACAGCAATTGAGTTTCCAAACTTATTATTAATGGATCGCATTGATCTTCTCATTTTTGATTCATCCACAACGTCATCATGAAGTAAGGTAGCTGTGTGGATCAATTCAATAATGGTGGCCAAGTTGTCAGTTAATCTTTTTCTTTTAAGTGCAAAACATTTTGAAATTATTAGCATCAACATTGGTCTAATTCTTTTGCCTTGGGCTTTGAAAAGATACTCACAAACAATTGAGATTATTTCAATATCAGATTCTAAATTCTTTCTTGAATTTTTATATATTCGAAGTAAGTCTGTATCTATTATTTGCTGTTGATTATGGGAGAAAAATTGCATTATATTGCTTATAAATTATTTTGCACTAAGGGAAAATTATAATATAATAACGAATTGTTGATTTTAAGATATTCGATTATGAAAGCAATTATTGAAACAGGTGGTAAACAGTATGTTGTTTCACCAGGGGATAAAATAAACGTAGAAAAAATTATTGGTGAATCTTCTAAAGAACATATCATTGAAAAAGTTCTACTTGTTAAAAAAGAAGATGGTTCAATTATTACCGGTAAGCCTTATATCGATAATGCTTCCGTTGTTTTAAAGGTTGTTGATCATTTCAAAGACAAAAAAGTTAAAGTTTTTAAATTAAAAAGAAGGAAACATTACAAAAAAACAATCGGTCATAGGCAACAACTTACTAGTGTTGAAATCTCGAATATCAACATTTCTTAACCGGAGATAATTTATGGCAAGTAAAAAAGCAGGTGGTAGTACCAGAAACGGACGTGATTCCCAATCTAAAAGACTAGGAGTTAAAGTCTATGGAGGAGAGAAAGTTGTTTCAGGTAATATTATAGTGAGACAAAGAGGAACAAACTTTTTTCCGGGAATCAATGCTGGAATTGGAAAAGATCATACTATTTTTGCCAAAGCTAATGGAACAGTTGAATTTTCTATCAAAGGGAAATTCAAACGTCAAACAATAAATATTATTCCTGTCAATTAACTTCTAACTTTCTCCTAGCTTCATGAAATTTATTGATGAAGTTCAAGTTACATTTGTCTCTGGTAATGGGGGCAATGGCTGTTCCTCTTTTAGGAGGGAAAAATTTGTTCCAAAGGGGGGGCCTAGTGGTGGAGATGGGGGCAAAGGTGGAGATGTCATCCTTCTTTCCGACTCGAATATAAACACTTTATCCTCCTTCAGGTATAAAAAAATCCTCAAAGCTGAAAATGGAAAAAATGGACAAAACAAAGATAGATATGGTAAATCAGGTGTAGATCTAATTATTAATGTTCCAGTAGGAACAATAGTAAGTAATCTTGAAACCAACCAAATCATAGTTGACATGAACCATAATAAAAAAAAATACATCTTGATTCGTGGAGGTTCAGGAGGGCTTGGAAATATCCACTTTAAATCAAGCACGAATCAAACACCAACTAAATTTACTCTAGGATCTGAAGGAAAACAAATTGATTGTAAACTTGAATTAAAAATATTGGCCGACGTAGGCTTAGTCGGACTCCCAAATGCTGGTAAATCCTCATTTGTTAGAAAAGTATCGCAAGCTAAACCAAAAGTGGCTGATTATCCATTTACCACCATTAATCCCAGTATTGGTACAGTAGATTATTCTTTAACAAAAACATTTACAGTAGCAGATATACCTGGAATTATAAAAGGAGCATCAGATGGGGTAGGTCTTGGAATTAAATTCTTAAAACATTTACAAAGAACAAAAGTACTTTTACACATAATTGATTCTTCCCAAATTCATAATGATGATATTACGTCAAAAATAATTGATGACTATGAAACTATAAATCAAGAATTAAATCTTTTTTCCGAGGAAATTTATCTTAAAAAAAACTTTTTAGTTTTTAATAAAATTGATTTATGGGAAAGGGCAAATATCGAAAATTTTAAACTTCACCTAATCAAATTTTTTACAGAAAAAAAAGAATATTCCAAAGAAAATATTTTCTTTATTAGTTGTTTAAATAACAATGGAATTAAAAGTTTGCTAGATAGAATTTCCAAATTTTTTTAATTATGAAAAAAATAATTATCATTAAAATCGGATCTAATGTGATCACTCAAAATGGTTTAGAGTTTAATAAAAATTTTATAAAAAATCTAGGCAAACAAATTGTTAACCTAAGAAAATTAAAACCTAATTATAAAGTTGTTATTGTTTCCAGTGGCGCAATTGCTGAAGGTGTAAAAAAACTTGGTTGGAAGAGTAAACCAAAAAACCTACCGAAATTGCAGGCTGCTGCTGCAGTTGGCCAACTTGAATTAATTTGGAGATATCAAAATATTTTCACCAAAATGAGACTTGACGTGGCACAAGTATTGTTAACACACCAGGAATTATCAAACAGAACTCAATACCTTAATGCTAGAAAAAGCATCATGAATTTACTTGATCTAAACATAATACCCATAATTAATGAAAATGATGTTGTGGCAACTGAAGAAATACAATTTAGCGATAATGACCATTTAGCAGCTCTTGTATGCAATTTAATTGAGGCAGAAAAGTTTATAATTATTATTGATCAAAAAGGACTATATGACAGAAATCCTGAAAAATACAAATCAGCAAAACTCATAAAAGAAATTGAGTATAACAATCCTCTTTTAAATAAAATTGATGGGTCTTTTAAATCCTCATGGGGAAAAGGAGGCATAAAAACTAAGATTAATGCTTGTATTATTGCTTCTAAAGGCAGCACAAAATGTTACATAATTTCAGCTTATGAAAAAAATTTCATTGAAAAAATAATTAATAACAAAGAGCTTGGAACAACAATTTTACCCAAACAAAAAATTATTAGTTCAAGGAAACAATGGCTACAAAATCTTCCTAAACCCAAAGGAGAATTTGTGATCGATAATGGTGCAAAAATTGCAATTAAGAAGGATCAAAAAAGCTTGCTACCTGTTGGTGTAAAAAAAGTAATTGGAAATTTTATTAAAGGTGATTTAATTATCATAAAAACATCGACCGGCAAAGAAATAGCAAGAGGCCTAGTAAACTATAGCTCAGAAAAAGCGAATTTGATTAAAGGCCTCAGTAGTAAAGAAATAAGATCAAAATTTGGTCAAATTGATGAGGAATCAATTATAAATAAGGATAATCTTGTTGTATTAGATGACTAAATCATTTATGAGGTTTTGTCTTTTTGATTCCTCAACTTCTAGTTCAATATTATAGTTTTCGTGACAAACACCAGCAAATAATTTAGCGCCAGATTTGAGCGCTTGTTTACAATTATCATTAAGCTCAAACCTGAGAAAATGCACTGCTGAGGTTTTCTCTTCATTCTCACGATCAAGATCTTCGTCAGCAATTGCATATACCCTGTCAAAGCCTTCAACCTTTACATAAACGTTGTCTTCAATACCTATTAGTTTAGATAAGTGTGATTTTCTGTCATCAGCATTTGGATACTCGATGAGCATTGTACTTTTCCAATTGCTACCATTTGGGACTAATGGATTGTAGGCATTTATTTCATCTTGGATACCTTCTTCTTCGAAAATTTTTTCAATTCTTAGCATCTCTTGTATCTGATAACGCATAGTTAATTCATCTTCGAACATAAGTGTAACGTTTTCTCCTAGATGAATTTTTCTAAAGTGCTTGTGAGCAATGACCTTCTTTTTAAAATCACTTCTGTTTTTTGAATACTCTTCCAAAGAAAATAAACTGTCTCTTGTAATTGTTCCCATTTTAATATCTCCAGTAAATATAAATTAAAAATTATAAGTTATAAGCCAATCTCATTAATGAAATTGGATGTAATTTTTCAATTTCCTTTTTTGAATTTTCTCTTACTCCCTGAACAATATGTCTAGAAGCAATAGCACAATCAGAAGAAATGTAATCCGGATTGAACTGTTCAGCGGCTTTAAAAACAGGTTTGCCGATTTTCATGGAATCCTTAAAGAATTCCGTTTTAATTCCCCAGGTTCCGTCATGACCAGAACAACGCTCTATAGTTTTAACCTTTGTACCAGGAATTAATTCTAAAAGCTCCTTAGTTTTTAAACCGATATTCTGAACTCTTAAATGACACGGTACATGATAAGAAATGTTTCCTAGATCGTTTTTAAAATCCATGGAAAGTAATGACTCTTTCTTTAAAGCAAGTAAATATGAAAAAGGATCATAAAATTGCTGAGCGATTTTTTTAAATTCTTGATTGTCTGCAAATAATAGAGGAATTTCTTGCTTGAACATAAGTGTACATGAGGGTACTAAGGATATAATCGCGTAACCATCATTAGCATACTTAGAAAGCGTGGGAAGATTTTTCATCGCGAGCTTTTCGACACTTTCAAGATCACCTAATTCAAATTTTGGCATACCGCAACACACCTCAGAATTTAGGAGTTCATGTTGTATGTTATTTTTATTTAATATTTTAAGAAAATCTTCTCCGATGATGGGTTCATTGTAGTTGACATAACATGTTGAAAAAAGAACAACTTTTGAAGGAACTGTTAGAGGGGAGACCGGATCAACAATAGTTTTTTTTGCGTTTTTGGTTTTCCCCCTAAATGTATAGGCAGAATAATCTGGTAGGTCTCTATGTTTATGAACCTTAAATGTTTTATCAAGCAAATTCCTAAAAATTTTGTTCTTATTTGTTATATTTACAACTTTAGAAATAACTGGCTTTGCCAATGTATTGCCCATCAGATCAGTGCTTGATAAGACTTTATCCCTGAGTTTAGACTTGCCGTTTTTAAATTTAATGGCTTTACCTCTCATCATTAAGTGAGGAAAGTCTACATTCCACTCATGTGGAGGAACATAAGGGCATTTGCTAAGATAACACATATCACATAGGTAACATTTATCTACAACCTTCCAGTAGTCTTTTTTTTCGACTCCGTCGACCTCCATGGTTGAACTTTCATCAACTAAGTCAAATAATGTTGGGAATGCAGTACATAAACTTACGCATCTTCTACACCCATGACAAATATCAAAAACTCTTTCTAATTCTTTAAAAAAAAGACTCTCGTCATAAAAAGCTTTGTCCTTCCAATTAACAGGGTGTCTAGTTGGTGCCTCTAATGATCCTTCTCTCATAAATTTCAATCCAAAAAAATGGGGCGCTTTTACAAGCGCCCGGTGTTTTAGTCAACTAATGCATCCAATGCTTTTTGAAACCTATTTGCATGGGATCTTTCAGCTTTTGCAAGTGTCTCAAACCAATCGGAAATTTCTTCGAAACCCTCATCTCTTGCAGTTTTAGCCATACCAGGATACATATCAGTATATTCGTGCGTTTCTCCTGCCACAGCTGCTTTAAGATTATCTCTAGAAGCACCAATAGGTAATCCAGTAGCTGGGTCACCAACTTCCTCTAGATACTCGAGGTGACCATGAGCGTGTCCAGTTTCACCTTCCGCTGTAGATCTAAAGATAGCGGCAACATCATTTTGACCTTCAACATCAGCTTTTGATGCAAAGTAAAGGTATCTTCTGTTAGCTTGTGATTCACCTGCGAATGCAGCTTTTAAATTTTCTTCGGTTTTTGAACCTTTTAAATCGGACATATTTTCTCCATTGTTAATTTAGACTCGGTCTAAATTTTATGGATTTGTGTTGCTAATGTCAATGTAAAATATCTTCAAAAGTTACACAATTATCTAAGATATTCATTCCCTTGATAAAATTCTTGTTTTTCATTGAGATTACTCCATCCTGGAATTGCAAATAATGGAACAGATACTGTTTTTTCAAGATTTTTAAAAAAAAAATCGTTGTCTATATATTGAGAAAGTATTTTGTCAACATTAGAAATTGTGATTTTATCAAGTGAAAAGTTGTCATTAGAAATAATTAAAGCTCTAGCTGCAGTTCCAATATATTCATTCATTATTTTTTCAAAAAGAGAATGTCCAAATAAAAAAAAACGGAAACTTTCTTTTACCATATTTCTGTTATCCCAAAAAACTGTCTTCCATTTTTTTTGTCGTATCAAAGAGGCCAAATAACTATTTTTTGTAAGTATAATTATTCCTGATTCATCAAGTAACGTTGTTAAGTCAATATTTCTAGGTCTATTTTTGTTTCCATTAAGATAATTTTGTTCTAAAAGAGTAAAATTTTTTTTGTTGAGTTTTTTTTTTGAATTTGGAAATGCCAACCAAGTCAAAGCATTAAAATAATCATGCACTACTTCTTTTCTAATTGGAATTTTTTTTTCTTTGAAAACTAGTGCATCATATTTCTTATAAAAGTCTTTTTCTTTTTTCTTTTGATCAATAAATTCTAGTCCATCAAAACTAGTATTATTAAAAAAAAAACTTGAGCTTAATTTGTTTAAGAAATCAGCTGAAATTACAAAATCATTATGATTATGATGAATAGAAAAAATCTCCTTGAATGGTTCCAAAAAAATTTTATTTGAATTGAAGAATTCTAAAAGTTGTTTATTATTCTGCAAATCTTTTCAGGTGTTAAAGGCATCTGCAAATCATCAACGTCAAACTCGCTGAGTGCATTTAAAACAGCATTAACTATAGTTGGTGTTGCACCGACTGTTCCTAGCTCACCAACTCCTTTTGCACCAAGTGGATTTATTTTACAAGGGATCGATTCATCAGTTGAAGTATTTATTTGTTTAAAATTATCAGCTCTAGGCAAACAGTAATCCATCATGGAACCAGTTAATAATTGTCCATTTTCTTTATCATAAATAACATCTTCATATAATGCTTGGCCTGCAGCTTGAACAATACCACCAACAACTTGGCCATCAACAATTTGAGGATTTACAACAGTTCCTACATCATCAACAGATGTATATTTATCAATAAAAACTTCGCCAGTATCCTTGTCAATCTCTACTTCACATACGTGACATCCGTTTGGCCATGAAGGTCCTCCAACTTTTTGATGTGTTTCAATAATTATACTTTGACTATCTTGAGAGGATGCAACATCAAAAAGTGTTTTTTCTATATCAGTACCAGGAACAAAAACCTTACCATTTTTATATTGTAAATCTGAAATTCCGATCTCGAGCTCACTTGATGTTAATTCTTTTACTTTATCTATAATTTGCTCTGAGCCAGTCAACATAGCTGAACCACCAATGTATAAAGATCGACTACCCATACTACCCACACCCTGAGCAATATCGCTATCACCTTGAACTATTTCTATGTGTTCCGGAGTAATTTGAAGTTTGTCGGATAAAATTTGCAAATATGAAGTCTCTATACCTTGCCCCATTGCCTGCATAGCGGTGTATACTTTAACCTTATTATCGTTAATAACAAACTTGACTGTTTCTTCGGGAACCACACCCGTCCATTCTAAAAAAGTAGAAATTGCTCTGCCCCTCAAAAAATTATTTTTGTTGCTTATTTCTTTTCTAGATTCGTAAGAGTCCCATTTGGAATTTGAAACAGCTTGATCCATAATTTTTTCAAAATTACCAGAGTCATAAACCTCCCCCATTGGATTCTTGTAAGGAAATTGGTTGGGTTTAATCATGTTTAGTCTTCTGATTTCTCTAGGATCAAGATTAAGTTTTTTGGCTGCTAAATCAACTAATCTTTCTATCAGGTAAATTGCTTCTGGTCTGCCAGCTCCTCTGTAAGCACCAACAACATTAGTATTGGTTAATACAGCCTTAGCATTTAAATAAAAGTTTGGAATGTCATATACACCTGAAATAACCTTAGGACCAACTGCGGTAACAATCATTGCCCCTGGACCTGTAGCAAATGCACCAATGTTACCTATAATATTGATTTTATAACCTAAAATTTTTCCACCTTTATCTAAAGCCAACGAGCCATCAAAAAATTGATCTCTACCATGATTACTATTTAGAAAGTCCTCAGATCTTGAGGGAATCCACTTTACAGGCCTTTGGTATTTCCTTGCCATAAAACAACACACTGCATCCTCTGGATAAATCTGCGTTTTCATACCAAATCCTCCTCCAACATCACCTACAATTACTCTGAAGTTGTCAGGTGATTCTTTAAAAATAGAATTTGCTAATGCATTTTGAAATCCAGCTGGGTTTTGACATGTAGTGTATAAAAAAGTTCGTTTTGACTCATTATCAACCAAAGCTATGCTGCCTCTAGGTTCAAGAGTAATTGCTGCAAGTCTTTGATTATGAAAGTTTAAGTTCACTACCATGTCAGCATTTTTAAAGACGCCATCTAGAGCTTCTCTGTCTCCAATGGTTGATTGATATGCAATATTGTTTGAGGAATTTTCATTAATAACAGGAGCGCTTTCCTTAAGCGCTTCCCTTGGATCAATAGTATGAGGTAGTTCTTCATATTCAACTTCAATTAAATTTTTAGCTTCCTCACAAGCGACTTTATTTTCACAAATTATTGCAACCACTGGTTGACCAACATATCTAACATATTCATGAGCTAGAGGATAATAAACTGGAGTCTGTAAATTTTTTAGATTTGGATTTTGAGGGAGTCCTTGAATGCCATTTTCTACAAGGTCTTTACCAGTAGCATAGCCAACGACACCATTGATGTCGTCTAACTCAGAAAAATCAATATTTAAAATTTTTGCCCTAGCGTATGGTGATCTAATAATAACCATGTATGCTTGGTCTTTAAAATTTAAGTCAGAAATAAATGTTCCTTTACCTTGAACGAGTTTCTTGTCCTCAATTCTATTTACTGCTTGTCCAATTCCAAATCTTGTCATAATTAACTGAGTAATTTAAATTATTAATATACAATTATAATAATAATATAAAAGAGTTATTTATGAAATTTAAAGCTGAAATAAATGGTCAACATGTTGAATTAGACATTTCTGCCAACACATTACTTGTAGATTTAATAAGAGACAATCTACATTTAACAGGTACTCATGTGGGATGTGATTCCTCACAATGTGGCGCTTGCACAATTCTTGTTGAAGACCAATCTATAAAATCCTGTAATGTTCTTGCCATGCAAGTTAGTGGAAAAAAAATAAAAACAATTGAATATGTTGAAACTGATGCTAAATACTCAAAATTACAAACTAGTTTTAATCAACATCACGGTTTGCAGTGCGGATTTTGTACACCTGGGATGATTATGGGATCAATTGAACTCCTTGAAAAATTTAATTATCCAGACGAAAATACAATTCGAGAACAATTAGATGGTAATATTTGCAGATGCACAGGTTACCAAAACATCGTAAAATCAATAAAAAAATTTAGCGAAGAACTATGAGAAATTTTAATATAACTAAACCAGATTCTATTAACCAAGCTTTTGAAATATCCAAGTCTGACGACTCTAACCAGTATCTTGCTGGTGGCCAAACCTTGATTCCGACTCTTAAATTTGATTTAAATGACTCTAATAATTTTATTGATTTATCCAGCGTTAAAGAACTTAATGGAGTGTGTGAAGATTCAAATAATGGCATTGTAATCGGCGCAATGACATCTCACGCCCATGTTGCTGCATCTTCATTAGTACTAGATAGAATTCCATCTCTTGCCGATCTTGCATCAAATATTGGGGATAGAATGGTCAGAAATATGGGAACAATTGGGGGCTCTTTAGCCAACAATGATCCTTCAGCTGACTATCCTGCATCAATACTTGCGCTAGATTCAAAAATAAAAACAAATTTAAGAGAAATAACTTCAACTGAATTTATAACTGGAATGTATGAAACTTGCCTAGATCCAAATGAATTAATCCAATCAGTTTCTTTTCAAATACCTGAAAAATCTATTTATTTAAAATTTAAAAATCCAGCATCTAGGTATGCAATTGTTGGATTCTATTTGTCTGTTTTCAAAAATAACAAGATTTTAACAGGCTTAACTGGAGCCTCATCTTATGCTCAAAGATGCTTGCCTCTAGAAAAAGCTCTTGAAAATAATTTCGATATCTCATCTGTTCCAGATAAAATTTTAGATGATTACCTTTCTGACCTTCATGCATCTTCTGAGTACAGAGAACACATTCTAAAAACCCTGATTAAAAGAGCTATTCTTAAACTGAGTTAAATTCTTAAAGCATGAAAAAAAATGATGCTACTGAGTTATCAAGAAACCTTGAACAATTTGGTTACTATTTAGATAGAAAATTTGAGAGTATTATAAATTTAAGTATAGAACTTGGTAAGCCACTTTTCCTTGAGGGGCTTCCTGGTGTCGGAAAAACTGAATTAGCAAAAGTAATTGCAAAAAAATCAAATGTTGAATTAATTAGACTTCAGTGCTACGAGGGTATTGATATTAATCAAGCAGTTTATGACTGGAACTACTCGAAACAAATAGTTTCAATTCGATTGAACGAGATGAATCAGAAAGAAGAAAAAAATAAAGTTAGATTAAGCGATATTTATTCTGCTGAATACCTTATTGAAAGACCAATTTTAAGTTGCATTCATTTATCATCTCAACATAGGCCAGTATTATTAATTGATGAAATTGATAGAGCAGATGAATCGTTTGAAGCATTTCTTCTTGAATTTTTATCTGACTTTGCAATTACCATCCCTGAATTAGGAACCCTAAGTTGTGAAAATAAACCAATTGTAATCATCACATCTAACAGAACCAGAGAAATTAATGACGCATTAAAACGTAGGTGTTTTTATCATTGGATTGACTATCCATCTCAAGAAATTGAATTAGCAATTTTAGAAAATAAGGTTAATAATTTTTCTCAAAAATTAGCTCATGAAGTTCTTAATTTTGTAAATAAATTAAGGAATCAAGATCTCAAAAAAAAACCAGGTATCTCAGAAACAATTGATTGGTACAATGGCCTAACAAAATTAAATTTATCTTCTCTTGATAATAAAAAACTCACTGAATCATTGGGATTACTTTTAAAAAATTACAGTGATATCGAAAAATTTAGGAATAATAATCCAGATTTTTTAGAGTGATAATTAATAATACTTACCTTTTTGTAGATTATTTGAGAAAAAATAAAATCTCAATTAATACTGATGACTTAGCAAATTTTTTAAATACAATTACAAAAAAAAATATTTTAAGAACCAGCGACGAAAATTATTTTATATACTCACGATTAATCTTTTGTAAAAACTATACTCACTTTAAAAATTTCAACAAGTTTTACTATGATTTTTTTGACAAAGATAATCAAAAAAATAAATCCAATGAAATAAAAAAAAAATATGTAATTACCAATGAAAATAAAGACAGTACTAAAAAGAATAAAATTCTAGGTTCGATAATTGAATTCGAAAAAAAAGAGGTGGACTTCAGAAGAATAAAAAGTCAAAAGAATACAATTTTTGAATTTAACCTAGATTTAAAAAAGAAAATATTGGATTCAAAATTCAGAACTTCAGCTAATCAGAAAAAAATACATTTCAAAAAAATAGTAAATGAATTTTTAAAAAATGGTGAAATTCTTAATTTGAATTTTCTAGATAAAGTTAAAATAAAAAAGAAAGTGGTTATTTACCTTGATGTTTCTAGATCAATGAGCGAATATTATGACCTTTACTTTCCGTTTTTAAAATTTATTCAAAACATATTAAAAAAAAATATAGATGTTTTTTTGATTTCTACAAATGTGGAAACTTTAGTAAGTCAAAGCATTAATTTTAACGATTTTACTGGTACTCATTTTGCTAAAGCATTTGAAAATCACAGAAAAAAACGTGCAGTTAAAGGACATACTATGATTATTATTAGTGATGGATTTGATGCAAGTAAAAAAAATAACTTAGATTATGAAATGAAAATTTTTAAATCTAAATTTAAAAAAATTTTTTGGTTTAACCCTTTAATGAGGTTTAAAGGTTTTAAAATTCTTACCGAAAATGCAAAAATTTTAAAAAATAATAGTACTAAAATTTTTCCCGGTCATAATTTAAATGCTTTGACTTTAATTTCAAATATAATTAGTAAATAATCAATTTAATATTATGGAAATAGTAGGCAAAAAATTAATTGAAGCTCCTTTAAAAAAAGTTTGGGAAAATCTCAATAACCTTAATGTTCTTCAAAAATCTATTCCTGGTTGTGAATCACTTACTGAGTTACAGGAAAATGTTTTTAAAGCTGACATTACCGCTAAAATTGGCCCCCTTAAAGCTAAATTCTCGGGGAAACTTGAATTGTTGAATATTAAAAAATTTGAGTCCTATGACATAAAATTTGAAGCTAAAAGTCCAGTTGCAGGATTTAGCAAGGGTACTGCTTCAGTAGTGTTAAAAAATTTAAATGGTAATGAAACAGAATTAAGTTACTCTTCAACTTTTAGCATTGGTGGAAAACTTGCGCAAATTGGCTCAAGATTAGTTGATGGTGTTGCGAAAAAATTAACGAATGAT
>Ga0160423_10001728_pt1 | contig 18270 bp, 16 predicted proteins | sample CRUFie14St8metaG_FD_108191 | JGI IMG/M metagenome (GOLD analysis project Ga0160423, IMG submission 108191) | Marine microbial communities from the Costa Rica Dome - CRUD Field 142mm St8 metaG | ecosystem: Environmental > Aquatic > Marine > Oceanic > Photic zone | place: Costa Rica: the Eastern... | reverse complement strand
TGCTCGAAGGCTGCTTCCAGGCGCCCATTGCCGCGGCCACGGGCGCTGAGCACGGCGCGGTCGTTGACCACGGCTCCGAGAAACTTCATCGCCTGGGGATGGGTTTTCATGAAGAAATCAAAGACCGACCAGCCGATATCGTAGCCCATGCCGATGTTGCCATCGAACATCTGATCCCAATGCTCATATTCGTGGGAGAGCAGATAGGTCTTGAGATTGGGCAGGTCGCCGTTTTGGCGCATGCGGTTTAGGCGCACCCAGCGGGCGTGCTGGTCATTGCGCAGTCCATCGGCCTTTTGCATCCAAGCGGGGGCTTCGCCCAACCAGTCGGCACTACCCTCAATCATCCAGAAAGGCAGTTCGCCAAACATATCGTCCATGATGGCGTGACACCCTTCATGGAGCAGGGTGGGCACCAAACGCCAACTCATGGCGGGTTTCTGCCTCCAAGTTACGATCTCCTTCGTAGCGGGGCTGAAAAAGCCAAGTAGATTGGGGCTGATTTCCTTGCGGTATTTTTTCAACGAATACTCTTCGTAATCTTCGTACTTACCGAAGATTCGGAAACGCACCCGGAAGTCGCGGTCTACGTTGCGTTGGAAAACGGTTTGATGCGAGCGCACGAGATTGGCCAAGCCGAAGTTCACAGTGTAGATCATGGCCGGGGTTAGCTCATAATCATGCGCGGCAAATTCTGCATAGCCCAAGGCAAAGCCGGGCGCGCGTTTAGGATCCCATCGCTGGGTTTTCGGGAAGGCATAGCCTTGGGAGCGCCCACCAAAAATACTGGTTTGGAAATCTTCACCGCGAAGCATGGCACGGGTGATGTCGAGAGCAGAACCCGAGACAGGTAGCAGCCATCCGCTCAAGAGAACCAGCCAAAGAATGTTTTTCGGGGGAATCACAAATCGCCTTGCGCGCTAGGACAACCTGCACCCGATTGGCTTGCCTGTAAAGGTCCGATCATTCTCAAACGATTGTCACCGAGGCATTAGGCTGGCACACTGCGGCGGGATGGAAACGTTTTACGATACCCACGCGCACCTGACTTTTCCGGATTTTTCGGATGAAATTCCCACTCTCTTGGAGCGTGCGCAAGCCGCCGGCATTACGCGGGTGATTACCATTGGCACAGATTTGGTCAGTAGTCGCGAAGCAGTAGCTCTGGCCGAGGTGCATGAGGAGGTATACGCGGTGGTGGGATGGCATCCCAACAATCTGGAGCTGGCTCCGGATGATGTGCGGCCGAATCTGCGGTCTCTCTGTGAACACCCGAAAGTTGTGGCGGTAGGAGAAACGGGGATAGATCATTATCGCCTACCCAGTAGTCAGGGCGGCTCAGCCGAGGACGACACCCGCTGGAAGGCAAAGCAGGATACGGTCTTTCGCCAGCAATTGGAATTGGCCGAGGAATTCCAGCTGAACGTGGTGATCCACCAGCGCGTGGCGTTGGAGGCGACGCTGGCAATCTTCGAGGGCTTTGCCACGCGCGTGCGGGGTCAATTTCATTGTTTCGTAGACGATGCAGCCAGCATGCGGAGGGTGATCGATATGGGATCTCTGGTTAGTTTCACCGGGATTTCCACGTTCAAAAACGCGCAGGAAGTGCGCGATACTTTAGCAGCTACGCCATTGGATAAACTCATGCTGGAGACCGACAGCCCGTTCCTTGCCCCCATGCCTTATCGCGGCAAGCGTTGTGAGCCGGCGTTTACGCGGCATACCGCCGAGCGCGCGGCGGAAGTGAAAGGTGTGAGTTTGGCAGAACTTAGCGCGGCGACTTGCGCGACCGCCCATGATTTTTTCGCACGGCTGCGTTAGCGCAACCAAGCCGCCAACTGGGTGTGGCGTAGGGCAAAACTCAGGCCGTACACTAGGCCGAGCGTAATAAACGGTGCGAGATCCACTTTGCCCACTACCAACGGTAAACGCGACAGCGGCGCTAGTAATCGCTTGCCCGAGGCATCGATATTTTTCCAGAAATTCTGTTCGCCGAAATACACAAAGGAATTCAGCAAGTACAGAATCAGCAGGCCCATGGCGAGATACACGGCCGCCCGCAGGTCCAGTACTATCAAGGCCGGGAGGTGTTGGGCAAAGGTGGTCGATTCGCTGCGTACATTCACCAGACTCATCCATTCCGCCTCGAGCAGGTGAAGGCCAGCGGACAACAAGATGGCGACTAGCCAGAGGATCATGGCCGATAAGCCGCCCAGCCAGCCGAACTGGGCGCGCAGGAAGGAACGCCACATTTTTGCCGTGTCTGCTTCGGGTTTGATGGTCGCGAGCAAGGCCCAGCAAAAATACAATGCCCCCAGCCAGCGTATAAAGCTCAGTACGGAGTAGGCCAAGGCTCGCGGGAAAAAGTCACTTCGGAAATGCGGCGATTCATGGAGCAGTGGGAGTGAAGGGATCCAGTCTAAGCCAGGTCCGAATTGATGATAAAAAACGGCCCGCAACACGAGCAACCCCACCAACGCTAGCAGGTACACCCACGAGTGTTTGAAGATCGTGCCCTGCCGCGGCGCCGGCCCGGCGATATGGTTGGCCGGTTTAGGGCGGGGCATCGTGCCTGCGCGCCAGAGAACCCAGAACAGCAGGCCGATGAGGTTTAGGATGCCGTGCAGCCAATCCATCCGTAACGGATAGACTACATCATTTTCAGCAGTGTGTCAGCCATTTCTGATGGGGTCTCGGCGATGCCGATGCCTGCATCACGAAAGGCTTCCTTCTTGGCTTCGGCTGTGCCTTTCCCGCCGCTGACGATGGCGCCGGCATGGCCCATGCGTCGGCCGGGAGGAGCGGTGGCGCCGGCGATGAACCCGGCGATGGGCTTGGAGCAGTTGTCCTTAGCCCAAGCGGCGGCTTCTTCCTCGGCTGTGCCGCCGATTTCGCCGATCATGATGATGCCTTCAGTTTCCGGATCATCATTGAACATCTTGAGCACATCCAAATGGGTCATGCCAGGCACGGGATCGCCGCCGATACCGACGCATGTGGATTGACCGACGCCCGCGCTGGTTAGTTGCCAAACCGCTTCGTAGGTAAGCGTGCCGCTGCGGGAGACAACGCCGATGTTTCCTTTCTTGTGAATGTACCCGGGCGCAATACCGATGCGGCAGCCGCCGTGGGATTGATCGCCTTCACCGGGGGTTACGATGCCGGGGCAGTTGGGTCCGATCAGCTTGGTGTCGCTGGCGTCCAAGACCTTTTTCACGCTCAACATGTCGCGCACGGGGATGCCTTCGGTAATGGCCACGACCAATTCGAGGCCGGTATCGATGCCTTCGAGGATGGCGTCGGCGGCGAATGGTGGTGGCACGAAGATGGCACTCGCGGTGGCGCCGGTTTCAGCAACGGCCTCGGCCACGCTGTCGTAAATTGGTACGGTGTCGGAAAAGGTTTGTCCGCCTTTACCGGGTGTGACGCCGGCAACGAGTTGCGAGCCGTAATCGAGGCTCAGATGGGCGTGCCGGCCGCCGAAGCCACCGGTGATGCCTTGAACGAGAAACTTGGTTTCAGGAGTAACAAGAATGGACATGGCAAGAAATTATTTGGCGGCTTCGACGGATTTCTGTGCGGCCTCAGCCAGGCTGCTGGCAGTAATGAGGGCGAGCCCGGATTCGGCCAGTGTTTGCCGGCCGGCTTCGACGTTGTTACCTTCGAGGCGCACCACAAGCGGGAGCTTAAGGTCGGTTTCCTTGGCGGCTGCCACCACGCCTTCGGCGATGGTGTTGCAGTTCATGATGCCACCGAAAATATTGATGAGAATGGCCTCGACCGACGGATCGCTCAGGATGATTTCAAACGCGGCTTTCACCTGTTCCTGAGTGGCGCCACCGCCGACATCGAGGAAGTTGGCCGGGTCGCCGCCGTAATGTTTGATGGCGTCCATGGTTGACATTGCCAGGCCGGCTCCGTTGACGAGGCAGGCGATGTTGCCGTCGAGCTTGATGTAGTTCAGGTCAAATTTGCCGGCTTCGATCTCCAAAGGATCTTCCTCGGTGAGATCGCGCATCTCGGCAATGTCCGCGTGGCGGAACATGGCGTTGGTGTCGATGGACATCTTGGCATCCAGCGCCACCACGGCCTCGGTACCGTCTTCATTTTCTATGAGAGCTAGCGGGTTGACCTCTACCATTGAGGCGTCGCAGCCGGCCCAAGTTGCGTAAAGGCCCTGCATCAACCTGCCGCATTGGCCGATGAGCTTGCCGCGCAGGCCGAGCGCGATGGCGATCTTGCGGCCCTGATAGGCCTGCAGGCCGAGATCGGGATCCACGGTTTCCTTGATAATCTTTTCGGGGGTGGCTTCGGCCACCTCCTCGATATCCACGCCGCCCTCGGAGCTGGCCATGATGATCGGCTTGCCCAGCGCGCGGTCGAGCAGCACCGCGCAGTAAAACTCGCTCTTAATTTCCTGGCAGGACGTGATGAGCAGGCGGTTTACCTGCTTGCCTTCCTCGCCGGTTTGCTTGGTGACGAGTACATTGCCGAACATCGCCTCCGCTTTGGCGGTGGCGTCCTCCACGCTGTCGGCTAAATGCACGCCACCTTGGAAGCCATTTTTAAATGTGCCTTTGCCGCGGCCGCCGGCGTGGATTTGGCTTTTCACCACCACGCGTTGATGGCCTTCGCCAAATAGTTTTTCGATTGCCGCCTTGGCTTCCTCAACCGAGGTGGCCGGTTCGCCGGCGGGGACTGGCACGCCGTGGCGCCGCATAAGTTCCTTGGCCTGATATTCGTGCAGATTCATGGATAAAAAATCGGAGCCCCTGTCTTGCGGCAAGGGCTCCAGTCGTTCAAGAAATTTGTGCGCTTTTTATCGCCTGTCGCTAACGGTCACCGAGCGGCACCCACGGTTTGCCTTCGTCGCCGGCGTACTGGGCGCGCGGCCGGATGAGGCGGTTGCCGTCCAGATGCTCGATCATGTGGGCGGTCCAACCAGCTGTCCGCGCGATGGCAAAGATTGGAGTGAACAAGTCGGTGGGGATATCCAACGAGTAGTAGACGGTGGCCGAGTAGAAATCAACGTTGGCGTTTAGGTTCTTCTTTTCCAGCATCAACTCAGCGATGCGTTCGCTCATCTGGATCCATTTTGGCTCACCGAGTTCCTTGGTGAGTTTCTGGGCCATGCGCTTGAGGTGCGGCGCGCGGGGGTCCAGCACGCGATAGACGCGATGCCCAATACCCATAATACGGCGCTTGTTGGCGAGGCAATCATCCACATAGGCATCGACCTTCTCAAGGTCGCCAATTTCCTGCAGCATTTTGATGACACCTTCATTGGCTCCGCCATGCAAGGGGCCCTTGAGCGTGCCGATGGCGCTGGTGACCGCGCTGTATACATCGCTTAAGGTGGCGATGGTGACACGGCCGCTGAAGGTGGAGGCGTTGAACCCGTGGTCGGCATGGAGGATGTAGCAGATATCCATCGTACGTTCCATGTCTTCACTGGGTTTATTACCGGTGATGAGCCAGATGAAATTGGCGGCTTCGCCTAGGCTGTTGTCCGACTCCAAAAGCTCCTTGCCTTGGCGCAGTCGGTGGAAGGCGGCAACGATGACCGGCACTTGCGCCATGATCTGAATGGATTTTTTTCGGACCGCTTCAAGGTCGTCCTGTGTCTCGGCCTCGGAATCAAAGCAACCTAGGGCACTGACACCGGTGCGGAGGGCATGCATCGGGGATGTGTCTTTCGGCAGGGCCTTGAGCACATCAATCACGCCTCCGGGCAGGTTGCGGCTGGCACAGAATTCTGCCTTGAGCGCGGCAAGTTCGTCGGCGGCTGGCAAATGGCCGCGATGCAACAGGTGCACCACTTCCTCGAAGGTCGCCTTCTCAGCGAGGTCGTTGATGTTGTAGCCGCAATAGATCAGTTCACCGATCTCACCGCGAACATCGCTCAGGTTGGTCTCCGCGGCCACCACGGCTGCCATGCCCTTGTCGATGGAATTTGCAGATTCGCTCATAGTCATAGCTCAAATGGCCCGGCCAGTGGGGTTAATGCCGAGCAATTTAAGGAAGCGGCAATCGCCGGTCAAGCCTTGGCATCCGTTACGCCGGTTGTGAAGGCATTTGCCTTGTGCCGGGCCGTGGGGCGACGGCAGCATTCACGGCCATGAATCCTGTCGCCCAGCCTATTGGAGTTTTTGATTCCGGGATCGGCGGGTTAACCGTGGTACGGCAGATGCAACGGCTGTTGCCGCATGAACAGATTATCTATTTGGGCGACACCGCCCGCGTACCGTACGGCACCAAAAGCGCAGAAACAGTGACGCGCTTTGCTTGCGAAGATGCCGCCTTTCTGATGGTGCAAGGTGTCAAGGCGTTGGTGGTAGCGTGCAACAGCGCCAGTGCCAGTGCGTTACCTGAATTGGGCGAACGCTTTTCGTTGCCCACTTTCGGCGTGATTTTGCCCGGAGCCATTGCCGCCAATGAAGCCACGCGCAACGGGCACATTGGCGTGATCGGCACGCAGGCCACCATTCGCAGCGGCGCTTATGAGCGGATGGTGGGCGAGCTGAACCGTGAATTGCGCGTTACCAGTCAGGCATGTCCGTTGCTGGTGCCGTTGGTGGAGGAAGGGTGGCTGGATCATGAGGTGACCGATGCCGTGTTGCGGGAATATCTGGTGCCTATGCTGGTTGGCGGCGTGGATACGCTGGTGCTGGGGTGCACGCATTATCCGTTGCTCAAGGAATCCATCGCGCGCGTGGCTGGGCCGGAGGTGGCCTTGGTGGATTCCGCTGAAACGTGTGCGGCGTTTGTGCAGCGGGAATTGCAATGGCAACACCTGTTGGCCACCGAAGGAGAGGGGAGCGTACGGATTCATGTGACTGACGAGATGGAGCGTGTGAGTGAAATGGCCGGCCGGTTTCTCGGTGGACCCACGCATGCCGTGCAGCAGGTGGAGCTAGGCGTGTTGTGAGTTTCGCACAGCGCGGTAGGTCAGGAAGATTTCGTCTGCCACCTGTTTACGGGTGTGCAGCTTGAACTGCGCGGCATCATCCAGCTGACCAAAACCAATGCCGTCGGCAATGGTCGGCGCATCCTGGCCGCCAAGGATCAGCGGACAGATCGTGAGGTTGACCTCATCCACCACTCCCGCGCGGAGCAGGGAATCATTGAGACGACCGCCGCCTTCGCAGAGCACACGCTTCACGCCGTGGTGTTCGCGCAGGAATTCAAATGCGGCCTCGAAATCCACGTTGTTGGCGCCGCAGACATAAACGGCATCGGCGGCTTGCTTCAGTTCCTTCAACCGGCGGGCAAGAATCCGTTCGCAGGTCAGCACGATGACCGGGGCGCCGGGGGTGCGAAAGATGGTGTGCTGCGCATTCACCTGCCCACTGCCGCTGACGATGACCCGAGCCGGCGCGGATTTCTGCTTAGGCGCGGGACCCAGCGTGATGTCGGGTTGGGCGTTGAGCGTGCCGGCACCGGTGAGGATAGCATCCGCCTGGGCGCGTAATTCCAGCAGGCGTTGGTGGTCGGATCGACTGCCAAATGTGGTGACCTTGCGGTTTGTGCTGGCGATTTTGCCATCGGCAGTCATCGCCATGTTGATGAACACAAACGGCCTCTTCATGTGATCAGCATCGCATCGCCGTAGCTGAAGAAGCGATATTTTTCGTGGACCGCCTCGGCGTAGGTTTCGAGCATCCACTCGCGTCCATCCAATGCGCCCGGAGAGGCAAAGGCGCTCACGAGCATAAGCAGGGTGGATTGAGGTAGGTGGAAATTGGTGATTAACGCATCCACCACCGCAAACGGGCGCGGCGGATAAATGAAAATGGCCGTGTTGCCGCTGGTGGCGTTCAGCGGGAGGGATTGTTCGGCGACACTTTCCAGTACACGCACAGTAGTGGTGCCCACGGCGATGACACGACGGCCTTCAGCCTTGGCGCGGTTGATGGCCTCGGCGGTGGCGGTAGGTAGCGTGTAGTGTTCGGTGTGCATGGCATGCTCTTCCAAAGCCTTCGTTTTCACCGGGGCAAAGGTGCCGAGCCCTACGTGCAGGGTGACGGTGTGAGTTTCAACGCCCAGCGATCGGATTTGGTCCAGCAACGGTTCGGTGAAATGAAGCCCGGCGGTGGGGGCGGCGACGGAGCCAGCGGTATCGGCATAGACAGTTTGATACCGCTCAGTGTCGTCCGTGGATTGGCCAAAGGCTTCGCGTCGGATGTAAGGCGGCAACGGCATTTCGCCGAGCGAGTCGAGGGCTTTCAGTAGATCCTCCGTGCCGTCAAAGCGAACACGCGCGTGGCCGGCGTCATTTTTTTCCAGCACCTCGGCGGTCAAGGGCGTGGGTTGGCCGTGACGATCGGCGAGGGCAATGCGCGTGCCGGGCGGAAGCCGTTTGCCGGGGCGAATGAGGCTCCACCAGGTTTGGTCTTTGGTAGGCTCCACGAGCAATAATTCGGCGGCCGCTTCGCCTCCAATTTTTTGGCCGCGCAACCGGGCGGGGATGACGCGGGAATTGTTCATCACCAACACATCACCGGCTCGGAGGAGTTGCGGCAAATCGGAAAAATGTTGGTGCGAACGGGTGCTGGTGTGGCGATCGGCCACCAGTAAACGCGATCCATCACGCGTCGGGGCAGGGTGCTGGGCTATGAGCTCGGAAGGCAGATCGAAGTCAAAATCCTCTGTTTCCAGTGGTTTCGATGGGTTTTCGCTGCTCACGGACGGGGATTGAGCCATTTTTAGCCGAAAAACGCGAGTCCGAGGTTTTTTGAAAAAAGCCCCAAAAAAATGCGCAAAAATGTTGACGAGTGTGAAAAAGTTAGACTAATGTGTTGCGTTGTGTGGCGAAGTGGGTTAAATGTGAATCAAGCACACGATGGCAGGAGTAAGCGACAGCATGCCCGTTTATTACAATTCGCTCTACACCCATGGAGTGGACGGGAAGCGGCGTGTGCAGGTGCCGGCCAAGTGGCGGCCCGAATCGCCGGATGTGGAATTTACGCTGATCGTGTGGCCCAAGTCGCCTCACGGCCCGTGCTTGCGCGCCTTGCCGCCGGAACAGATGTCAAAGTTGATGGAGGATATAAATACCATGAGCAACGACGATCCCAACAAGGTCGTGCTCAAGCGGTTCATTGGCAGTGAGAGTGTGCAAGTGGCCTTGGATAAGGCTGGACGGATTTGTTTGCCCGAGGCGATGGCGAATCTGGCGGGCATTAAGAAGGAAGCGGTGTTGGTCGGATTGCTGGACCGCTTTGAGATTTGGAGCCCGGGCCGCTTCGCGGAGGTGCGCAGCGAGGATCAGGTGATGGCCGGTGCGGCCTTCAGCTTGATGGAATAACGCTGAACGCGGCAGGGCGGGTAGAGAATTTGGACTGCCATTCCGGCAGACGCCAAGGAGGTGGGAAACGTGTTGGCCGGGTGAAATATCCCGGCCGACACGGGCCCTTTTTAAAGAGTTTGCATGGAGGCGATATTTCACCACGTGCCTGTGCTGGCGGCGGAGGTGATGGAGGCGCTCCGGCCCGCAAGTGGTGGATGGTATCTCGATGGCACGCTTGGTGGCGGCGGTCATTCGGAGATGATTTTGAAAGCGAGTTCTCCTGACGGAAAGTTATGGGGAACGGATCGTGACGAAAGAGCGATCGCGGCGGCGTCCAGTCGTCTGGCAGCATTTGGGGATCGGGTTGAGATCACGAAAGATTCCTATAGCAACGCGGCGGGTTGGGTTGCCGCGGGGACCTTGGATGGGGTGTTGCTGGACTTGGGCGTTAGCTCGCCGCAACTGGATCACGCGAACCGCGGATTCAGTGTGCAGGCTGATGGTCCGCTGGATATGCGGATGGATCAGACGCAGGTCTTGACTGCGGCGGAGGTGGTCAACACATGGCCGGAAGCGGAGTTGGCCGCGATTTTCTGGAAATACGGAGGCGACCGTGATTCGCGTCGGATTGCTAGGGCCATTGCCCAAGCGCGTGCGGAGGCCTCTTTGGAGACGACGGGCCATTTGGTGGAAGTGGTGGCCAGTGCGAAACGGTGCGGACGCCACAAGAAACATCCGGCTGTGCAGGTGTTTCAGGCCATTCGCATTGCGGTGAATGATGAGTTGGGTGAATTGACGCGCGGTTTGGAAGGTGCGTTTGGTTTGCTTAAGCCGGGCGGTCGGCTGGCGGTGATCACCTTTCACTCGCTGGAGGATCGGATGGTGAAGGAGTTCGGTAACAAACACGCCCGCGATTACGACGTGTCGGGAGAGGTGGATGTACCGATGTTGCGCGTGGACCGCGAGCCACGTATGCGCTGGGTAAGCCGCAAATCCATTCGGCCAACCGATGCGGAAGTGGAGGCGAATCCGCGGGCGCGCAGTGCGCAATTGAGGGTGTTGGAGAAAGTTTAACCCAAGGGGAAATATGAATCGTAAAAAAGGGAACAAGGCAGTACGGTTTGGGCCTGCGCTCAAGGCAGTATTGATATGTGTTGTCACTTGCGGCCTCGGTTTGGGGTACGTGTGGCAGAAACAGCAGATCAATTCCCTCGGACAGCAGATCAAGGAGAACGAAATCAAGCTGGAGGAATTGCGGCGTGAAAACAAACGCCGGGGCGATAATTTGGCTTACCTAATGTCACCCCAGGAATTGGACACACGCCTGCGGCAGCTGAACCTGGACTTGATGGCGCCACGCCCTGAACAGATCGTGGTGCTGCAGGAAGAACGGGAACCCGCACCGCAATCGCCAATGGTCGGCACGGATCCTATTCGCACGGCCAGTCGCTAACCTCCTCCAGCCGGAGGCACACGTGGAAGACAACGGGAAGAGCCTGCAGCGCTCGGCTAAGCGGTGGCTTTACTGCTTTGGCGTCATCATGCTTTTGTCCTTCAGTCTACTGGGCTATCGCCTGGTGGATCTTCAAGTAATTCGCCATGCACAATTGAGTGACGCGGCCCGCGGCAACACGGTGCGCACCATTGTTCGCGAACCGCGCCGGGGAAACATCCTAGATGCTCGCGGAAACCTTTTGGCGACAAGTCTGTTTGTCAAAACCATCTGTGCCGATCCGGGATTGATCGGTCCGTTCGGGCCACAACTGGCCGCCGCTTTGTCCCCTCATTTGAAATTGGAACAAGCTTGGATTGCTTCCAAGTTGGAACCCAAATTATTTCAGGGCGATGCCGGCCAAATGCGCACCAATCGTTATGTGGTTCTCAAACGGAAAGTGCCGCGGGAAAAATGGGAGGAAATTTCGGCAGACCTAAAGGAGCTCGATCTCGGAGTGGACGAATCCAGCCTCACTCGCAAACAACGCCAGATGCTGACCAGTGTGCGCCAGTCCATTTTTGCTGATCGCAAGGAGGATCAACTTCGCGTGTACCCTGGCAACCGGTTGGCTTCCCATGTGCTTGGTTTTGTGGGCGGCACCGATCATGACGGCAAGGAGGGTATCGAGGCCGTGTTGGATTCTCGCCTCACTGGTACGCGCGGTTGGCGCGTAACTGAAACCGATTCGCGCAAGCGTGAGGTGGTTTCCTTGCGCCATCAGGACGTCGCCGCCCGTAACGGATTGAATGCCCGCCTTACCATTGACCTTGGCGTGCAACACATCGTGGAAGCGGAATTGGATCAGGCGATGGAACGTCATCAACCCCAAGGTGTCACCGCCGTGGTGGTGCGGCCTGCGACCGGCGAAATATTGGCGATGGCTAATCGGCCGGATTTCGATCCCAACCGGCCCGGTGAATTCCCTGCCGCCAACCGCCGAAACCGGGCTGTAACCGACACCGCGGAGCCCGGCTCCACCTTCAAGGCCGTGACCGTGGCAGGGGCTCTCAACGAACGCCTCGTTTCACTGCAGAGCCGCTTCGATTGCGAGAACGGAATCTTTTATCATGGCGGCCGGTCGTTACGGGACCATCATCCTTATGACAGGTTGAGCGTGATGGAGATCATCACCAAATCCTCCAACATCGGCTCGGCCAAGGTGGCCATGCTGTTGGGCGAAGGGCATTTGCATCATTACATTCGGCGATTTGGTTTTGGAGAACGCACGCGCGTCAGCCTACCCGGCGAGGTATCCGGCACCGTGCATCCCTTGAAACGCTGGAACAAACTCTCCATCACCCGCGTGCCCATGGGTCATGAAGTGGCCACCACTCCTATCCAAATGGTCATGATGGCCAGCGCCATTGCCAATGCCGGAAAACTGATGCGGCCTATGCTGCTGCGGCAGTTGGAAGATGAAACCGGTCGGGTGGTCGTGCAATATCATCCGGAAGCCGTGCGGCAGGTGGTGACACCAGAAACAGCCCGCCGCGTGACAATTGCCTTGAAGACCGTGGTGGAGCCCGGCGGGACGGCCCGACGTGCGGCGTTGGAGTACTACAGTATGGCCGGGAAAACCGGCACGGCGCAAAAAGCGGGCCGGGGCGGATACATTCCCGGAAAATATTATTCGTCGTTCGTGGGATTTTTTCCTGCCGACAAGCCCGCCTTGTGTATATACGTGGCTCTCGATGAACCGATCGGGGATTACTACGGAGGCCTTACCGCAGCGCCCATCTTCAAGGCGATCGCAGAGCGCTCGGGCAGTTACCTTGGCATCACTCCGGATCTGGTCGAGCAGGGCTCCATGGTGTCCAACAACGAAGGGCCGTAAGCCGTGAAATTGGCGGCACTCTTGGAGACCCTGCCGGAGGTGCAACCCCCCGGCAAACTTCCCGACTCCATTCGGGCTTTGGAATATGACTCGCGCCGCGTAGCGCCTGATTCCCTCTTTATCGCGCTGCGCGGGGCGAAAGTAGACGGACACAAATTTGCCGCCCAAGCCGCTCAACGCGGGGCCGTGGCCGTGGTGGCCGAGGAGCCGCTGGATTTGCCTGAATCGTGTGCTCTGTTGCGCGTGCCCGATTCCCGCGCGGCAATGGCCGATTTGGCGGCGGCATTTTACGGCCAGCCGGCACGTCAGCTGAAACTAGTGGGAGTCACAGGCACCAATGGAAAGACATCCGTGGCCTTCCTGCTGCGCCATCTATTGGCAGCGGCCGGGAATCGCTGCGGCATGATAGGCACCGTGGAATACGATTTGGGCGAGCGCGTTGTGCCGGCCTCGCGAACCACGCCCGAATCGCTTGAGCTGCAGGCGTACTTGGCGGCCATGCGTGATGCCGGATGCGGAATGGCCGTCATGGAGGTGAGCTCCCATGCTCTGCAGCAACATCGTGTTCGCGGATTGGATTTTTCGGTCGGCGGTTTCACCAACCTGACGCAGGATCATCTCGATTATCACGGTGACATGGAGCAATACTTCGCGGCCAAGCGCCGGTTGTTTACTGATCACAATTCCGGCATCGCCGTGGTGAATTCAGCGGATCCGTATGGCCAGCGCTTGGCTGATGAGTTTGCGGCCCAAACCGTGGGCGACACGCCAACGGCCGATCTTCTCATTGAGATTGTAAAACTGGCACAAGCGCAGTCTCTTTTTCGCGTGGATGGAGTTGAATTCAGCATGCCTTTGATCGGCCGCCATAACGTCGCCAATGCCGCTTTGGCCTTGGGGATGGTCCGCGCATTGGGCGTGGCTCTGGAAGATTGCGCAAAACCCTTGGCGTTGGCAACGCCTGTACCCGGCCGGCTGGAGCCGATAGTGGAAGGCCAGCCGTTTGCAGTGTATGTCGATTATGCGCACACGGATGATGCCCTGCGTCAGGTGCTTTCGGCATTGCGCGAAATTACCCCGGGCCAATTGCGGGTGGTGTTTGGATGCGGCGGGAATCGGGATGCGGGGAAACGCCAAAAGATGGGCGCGGTGGCCGCGACGTTGGCCGATGCGGTGATGATTACCACGGACAATCCGCGCCGCGAAGATCCTGCCACCATTGCCGAGCAAATCGCGGTAGGTTGTGCCTCGGTGGAGGGTGCTGATTGGCAGATCGAATTGGATCGGGAACGCGCATTTGACGAAACACTGCGGGCGGCGATATCGGGTGACACAGTGTTGCTTGCTGGAAAAGGGCATGAGACTTATCAGGAGATCAATGATTTAGTGCAACCGTTCGATGACCGCGCCATGGCCCGCTCCATTTTGGGAACCTTGAAGGAGGCGCGGTGATGAACCGGCCATTGCGATTTTTGCTTGAAGCGTGCCCCGGAGAAATTGCGGGTGTGGATCCAGAACAGGTATATCAGTGGGTTTGCACCGACACCCGCGCCGTGCGGCCGGGTGATCTATTCGTTGCGCTGCGTGGCGAGCGGTTCAATGGAAACGCCTTTGCGGCGGCGGCGTTGAAAGCCGGGGCGGTGGCGGCGGTGGTGGATGAGCCGGTGGATGCCGCGCCGGTGTTGCGCGTGACCGATGCCCGCGTGGCGTATGGTCAGTTGGCGGCCGCGCATCGGCGGGAGTTTGATTGCCCTGTGTTTGGGGTGGCCGGTTCCAATGGCAAAACTTCTACTAAGGATATGCTGGCCTCCGTGCTCGGCGTAGAACGTAATGTGCTCCGCAGTGAGGCAAGTTTTAACAACGACGTGGGCGTGCCGGCGACCTTGCTACAGCTTGGGTCGGAGCATCAGGCGGCCGTGGTGGAGTTGGGTACCAATCATCCCGGCGAGTTGGCACCCTTGGTGCAAATGGCGACTCCAGATTATGGAGTGCTCACGGGGATTGGACATGAGCATTTGGAATTTTTTGGCGACCTGCAGGGCGTGGCTCAAGAGGAGGGGATGCTGGCGGAGTTGTTGCCGCCTAGTGGAAAACTTTTCCTGTATGGTGATGGAGATTGGGTTAAGCCAATCTGCCAACGCACCCGGGCTGACGTTATCCGCGTGGGCTTTGGGGCGGCCAATGATTGGCAGGTGGAAACTACGCGGGTTGAACAGGGCGGAACGCACTTTTCAATTCGGGCTGCTGAGTCCATGTGGAGCGGAGATTATTTCACTCCATTGATCGGCGGCCATCAGGCGGGCAATGCAGCCTTGGCGCTGGCGGCGGGTGCCGCGTTGGGCGTGGGCCGGGAGGCCTTGGCTCAAGGACTGGCGGCCAGTCCGCAACCGAAGCAGCGTTTGCAATGGGCCGAGAGCCGTGGGGTGCGTTGGTTGAACGACGCTTACAACGCCAATGCGGATTCAGTCCGCGCCTCGCTGGAAACACTGGCGGCATTGGAAACGGCCGCCCGGCGGTTTGTGGTTTTGGGCGAAATGGCTGAGCTGGGTGATCACGCTGAGGATGCGCACCGCAAGGCCGGTGCATTGACGGCCTCAGCGGCGGCGGGTTTGGTTGCCATTGGTCGATGGGCCGATGTCACCGCTGAAGCCGCTCGGGCTGCTGGGTTGAAGGCGGTGGAATCCGTCCCCGATGTTCGAAGTGCTGTGGATGTACTGCGCGATTGGGTGCAGCCGAGGGATGTGGTGTTATTGAAGGCTTCGCGGGCAGCGAAGCTGGAGCAGATTTTGGATTTATTTTAGCCCGCCAATAATGGGTTGGGAGGATGTTTTATTATTTGAGTCAACTGTCGGAATGGCTGATGCACAATGGGCACAGTCAATGGGGGGATTGGCTCTCGCCGCTGAACGTTTTTCAGTACTCCACCTTTCGCAGTGCCGGGGCGGCGGTGACGGCACTGCTGATTTGCTGGTGGCTGGGGCCGCGCGTGATTCGTTGGCTGCAGTATCTGGCGAATCAGGAGTACGAGGACAGGGCGCGCGAAGGCGGCGGAATGTCCGACGGGGTCAGCAAAAAAAATGTGCCGACCATGGGTGGGTTGCTGATTGTGGCGTCGATTGATCTCTCGGCTCTGATGTGGGCGCAATGGAACCCGTTGGTAACTCTTACGCTGCTGTCCATGCTGGCGCTGTGTTTGCTGGGTTTTTATGATGACTACTCTAAGGTAACGCAGCAAAGCCGTGAGGCGGGATTGTCGGAGGGTGTCAAGCTGGTCGGGCAGGTTTTTCTCGCGGTGTTCATTGCTGTGTACCTGTGGAGGTTGGATGACACGCGGGAACTAATCACGGCGGTGATGGTGCCGTTTTTTAAGGATCCAGTTCTGGAAGGTCCATCCCACACCATGGTGTGGTCGGTGGCAGTCGTGGTGGGGTTGTTCATCACCGTCTCCGCCATTGTTGGCAGCTCGAACGCCGTGAACCTGACCGATGGACTGGATGGGTTAGCGATTGGCTGCACGCTGATCGTTTCCTTTGTGTTTTACATTTTCACCTACATTGCCGGTAACGCGGAGATTGCTCGCGAGTTGTATGTGCCACATGTGCGTGGGGCGGTGGAGTTGTCGGTTATTTGTGCGGCCATGATCGGTGCGGGCCTAGGCTTTCTGTGGTTCAACTGCCATCCAGCCAAGGTGTATATGGGCGATACGGGCTCGCTGGCGTTGGGAGGCTCGCTGGGCATCATGGCTGTGCTGATCCATCAACCTTTTGTGTTGGTGATTGCCGGCGGTGTGTTTGTGCTGGAAGCGCTCAGCGTGATGTTGCAACGGGGATGGTTTAAATGGACACGCCTGCGCACAGGCGAGGGGCGCCGTATTTTTCTTATGGCGCCTCTTCATCATCACTTTCAGAAAAAGGGTTTGCACGAAAACCAAGTGGTGATGCGCTTCTACATTCTGGGCATTTTGTTTGCCGTGCTGGCCTTGTCGACCCTGAAACTGCGCTAGGATGAAACCCGGGCCGGACAAGGCGGTGTGCGTGTTGGGGCTCGGGCGAAGCGGAAAAGCCGCGGTGGAATGGCTGCAAACCACCGGAGCTAAGGTGACCGCTGTGGATGGCTGCGCCACACCGGAACTCCGACAATGGGCGGCCCAATTGCCGGAGGAGATTGATTGCCGCTTGGGGGAACGGGCAGTAATGTCCGACCGGTTTGACTTGGCCGTGGTGAGTCCGGGCGTGCCATTGGATCAACCGCAGGTGGTGAGCTTGCGCGCCCGCGGAGTACCGGTGTGGGGCGAGCTGGAGTTGGGCTGGAGCGCGTCGCAGTGTCCGGCCATTGCGATTACGGGAACCAATGGAAAGACGACCACGACAGAATGGGTGACGCAGCTGCTGGCCGAGACGAGACGCGAGGTGATGTCCGCCGGAAATATCGGCCGGCCGTTATGCGAGGTGTTGCCGCAAACGCACAAGCTGGATGCTGTGGTGCTGGAGGTGAGTTCGTTTCAGTTGGAAACAATCAATGCCTTTCGAGCGAGCGTGGCCGTGCTTTTGAATTTGGCGGAGGACCATTTGGATCGTCATGGGTCGATGGAGGACTATGTTCGCGCCAAGGCGCGTCTCTTCGAAAATCAAAAATCCTTCGACTGGGCAATCATCCAATTCGAGGCTTGGGAACAACTGCAGGCACTGAATGTGAAATTGCCGGGGAAAGTCGTCACCTTCAGCGCTCGCAACAATTCCGGGGATATGTACGTGGACAGCAATCGGGTCATCAGTCGATTGCCGGGAGTGGAAGGCTCCGTGCTGGACTTGGCCGAATGCGCGCTGGAAGGAACGCACAATGCCGAAAACCTCATGGCCGCGTGGCTGGTGGGGCGTGCGATGAAACTATTGCCGGCGGAGATGGTGCCGGTGCTGCAAACGCTCCGGACCGGCGAGCACCGTTGTGAGCTTGTGGCGGAGTGTGGAGGGGTGCGATTTTACAATGACTCCAAAGCTACCAATGTGCATGCGCTGGAAAGCGCGCTGCGGTCGATGCCGCCGGCGGAGCAGGCAGTCCGGAATGTTTGGCTCATTGCCGGAGGGCAAGGCAAGGGGATGGATTATCAGGCGGCGGCTTCAGCGGTGAGGGAACGGGTCAAGGCGACTTGGTTGATCGGAGCTTCTGCTGCAGAAATTCAGTCTGCCTGGAGCCCTTTTGCGCCTTGCAATTTGGCGGAGGATTTGTTAGAAGCCATATCAGAAGCAGGGAGGAACGCTGCCCCGGGAGATGTTGTTTTGCTGTCGCCGGCTTGCGCCAGTTTTGACATGTTCGACAGCTACCAGCATCGAGGAAACCAATTCCGAGCCGCCGTGACGGAATGGGTGGAGTCGAGGCAAGGCGATTGATCGCCAAAGATCCTCGGGGCAAACAATACAGCGTGTGTGATATTCACATGTTGTTGGCAAGTTTAGCACATTCGGTTTTACGCGTTCCCACTGCGCCATTATCAATGCGTGTCGCCTTGTTGGGCGCCACATAAAGGAGGAGGCCCGAAAGGGTTTCACACAACAAAGGAGGGTGTGGCAATGAAAGGTAGTAATCCAATAATTCCACCGGGTGCCCAGTTTGATGGGGCTCGGCGCGGACGTTCCAATATGCGAATGGCCGTGG
>Ga0160423_10001727_pt1 | contig 18271 bp, 10 predicted proteins | sample CRUFie14St8metaG_FD_108191 | JGI IMG/M metagenome (GOLD analysis project Ga0160423, IMG submission 108191) | Marine microbial communities from the Costa Rica Dome - CRUD Field 142mm St8 metaG | ecosystem: Environmental > Aquatic > Marine > Oceanic > Photic zone | place: Costa Rica: the Eastern... | reverse complement strand
TCTGGGCGTTAGATGCATCAGCACCACCAGCAAAGGACTTGTAGTATACACCAGCGGCAGCACCACCGACTGCACCACCCCAGTTACCACCTGCTTGCATTTCGGTGTATGTAAGGGTGTTTAGTGCGGTGTTGTGAGTATCAGAAATGTGTGCGCCATCAAGACTGTTAACCCAAACCTTATCAGAGTCTCGGTTAATGACGTTGAGGTAGTAAATGTTCTCACCGTTAAGTCTGGTTGCTTGCTTGGACTTGGAAAGACCCTCGTAAAGTTCAAGAACTGAGTCCTTCTGACCACTCCACTCACCATCTTCGTCGATGATTGCAACGTGAAGTTCATCAGCGGTTCCACCTGCTGCTTCAACGGCAGAAGTGGTGCTTGGTAGCGTGCTAAAGAACTGAGTGTCCTTGTGGAATAGTTGTCCGGTTAGACCCGCTGCATATGCACGGGTTAGTGGTGTGGTTAGGGTCAATTCAAGACCGTGAGTGACACCACCAGTCTTAGTTGGCGTGCCACTAGTGTTACATCCACCATTTGATCCAAACTTAAGAACAGTTCTTTCACCGTTTGACCAGTCAATAAAGTCACCAGTGTTTGCAAAAGCAGAGGCGGTTGACTGAGCGGCAGTGGTCGTTCCATCAATAACACCAGTCGCGCCGACGCTTCCCATGTGGATGATGAGGGACTGGTCACCAGCAGCACCAGCAGTACCTAGAATGACTCCTGTGAAACCCTTGTTACCAGTTGTGGGTGATGCATCAAAGGCAACTACCTTTAGCGAGTTACCGAGGACTGCTCCGGGGAACTTAGCAATAAAGGTGTTAGAAGTGTTATTGAATTTTGTTGCTGCGTTTGCATCATAGTCATCTTCATTGAGAATGACATCACCGGAACTACCGCCGGTGCCAGTGCATGCTGATACTGTGTTTGATGTATCGACTACTCGGACGACCTGTAGGTTGTTTCCGTAACCTAAGAAGTTTGCGGCAGTGAAGAAGTGCTTCGCTGTCGTATTATCTGGTGTACCGAAAAGTCTTCTTAATTCGTTTTCGCTGTCTACTAGAGTTCTTTCTTCACAAGGGCCCCAGTTAAACACACCGGCGAATCCGCCTGCTGTGCTTGAAACTGCTGGAACAATTGTGGTCAGATCGATCTCTGTGACGTTAACGCCTGGACTGATTTGAAATCCCATTTTTATCTCCTTTATGCTCTACCTAAGCGTGAGGTTCAACTCCATTGTGGTTTTGTTTACCAACTGGAATATATATGATTTTGGGAATTTAGAAAGAGTGCCAGTTATCTCTGTCTTGTTGGTTGTACCACCTATCCCCACTCTCATCCACAAATGATTGTGGTTCTTGTGCATCGTCGATAAACCCAAATGGCACAATATCTTGTTCAATTTTCTCCATTTTATCGTCGTACAATTTCTTTCTGACATCTTGATTTAGTAGGTCTTTGAAATAAGGTTGACCAATAATCCAAGCATTCAACACCATGCTCATGACCAAATCGTCGTGATGACCATCATCCGCTTCAAATGAATTTCTTTTTGCGATAAATGTAGTCAACTCATTCACCAACTGGAAATCATTAAGTATTAGTTTGTCTTCTTCGACCAAGTTCTTCAATAGAGTGCAACCAAATTTCTTTGTCGTTGTGGTGGTCTTGAGTCCCATCTGAGACTCTCCCTTACCAAAACCACCATCCAGCACCTGTCCCTTTCGACCTCGAACAGAAACTGAAAGAAGGTTCTCATATTCATATTCATGGTGCATGATGTCTGCGATCTGACCACCAATATCATTTACTTCGACCAGACAATATGCCTTATTGTATTTCATACACACTGCATGAATGACAGTAGGGTAGATCAGGGGTGACATTTCATTGTTTCTGAACGTAGCGACAACTCTATATGGCATCTCTGTTATGTCTAAAACGCTAAATGCATGATAATCCTTTCCCAGACCTCGGGAAACATCTGCACTCATGATATAGATGTGATCTTCCTTTGCATCTTCATACACTTTCAAACCATCGGTGCTAACGCTGAGTGGGTTTTCGAAAGTAAGACATTTTAGTTTGGATGTGGTGATCAGAGTATTGGTGCTTCCAATAAAGTCACACTCAAATTCAGTCGCAAACTGCTCTGGAGATGTGTTCTTGATTGTCTGTTCTTTCCACTTAGCATCTCTACCGGGAACCTGAGACCAGTGAACTTCGAGTGGGACATACTCGTTTCTGCCATTTTCTGCATCAGTCCAGAACTTATAGAACATATTCATGCCCTTTGGTGTGGACACAATTAGAACTTTTGTGGTTTTACCGGACGAGATGGTGGGGTATACAGAACTGAAGAACTCCTCTGCAACACCCTGTGGAACATATGCAAATTCGTCAAGGAATATCATGTTGAACGAACCACCACGAACTGCTGAAGAGGATGTTGCGGAGGCAAGAATCTTCGATCCGTTTTCTAACTCAATGGAACCCTTGTTCCACTCGACAATGCCCTGTTGCATCCACACGGGGAGATATTCATACGCTAACTTCAGACGGTGTAAAAGTTCTCTGGCCGTCGCAAGTTTGTTTGCCAAGATGGCGACATTCACATCCTGATTAAATAGAATGTAATGAAGCAAATATGAAATCATCGTAGTGGACTTACCAGTCTGACGAGGCAGTTTAGCAATCACAAAGCGGTTGTTGTGAACTTTCTCTATGATTTTCTCTTGAAAATCCCACAACTCAAACGGAACAAGACCCTCATCTAGAGATACAATTTTGATGTATTTTTTGATGAAGTAGACAGGATCTTTGGAGCATTTTAGATATTCTTCAACCTGCTCTGGAGTATAATCAATTTTTACTCCTGCTGCCTTTAGGTTTGTATTACCAAGATAATTTTCAGTCTTCGCCACTCGTAGTCTCCGGTGTCACATCTATGATATCATCATCTTTTGCTAATCTTTTCGAAGCACTTCTATCTTGATTGATTAGTTCTTGTAGATCTTTTGTCGATCCAACATATATGGAATTATTGGTGGTATTGTTATTCACCACCTCTTCCTTTCTAATCTCTTTGACTTGCTTATGAAGATCAATTAGGTCTTTGTTTAGTTCTGCAACAGTTTTAATCGCCTGTGCAGCGACTTCGTATGCCCGTGGAGAATCACCCTCAGACGCAACTGCAAGAATCCCATCGATTGCTTCTTGTCCTTGATCGATTAAGTTATGGAGGTTGGATCGAACAGTTTTATAATCATTGTCCGAGTCTTTGTTTGGATTAGAGACTTGTATCTCTTTTCTCTCTCTTTTCACCAAAGGAGTTTCCTCTGGGATTTCCATACCTAACGCCTCTGAAATTTTCTTATCACTTTTGCTCATTGTTTCTATATGGGAACTTTTTGTTCAACATCTCCCTGCGTCTTTTACATGGTGTACACTCTCTGATTCTACCGCCAGTCACTTTTTTAATAAATTTGGACACGGTATCACCTACGCCTTTACTTTTTTCTTTTTCATTCATTAGAATGTCGCTCCATCTACTGTTGCACCTAAAATGTCAATGAAGAATGGCCCGGGTTGACCAGCACCACAACCACCACCCGCACATATACCATGGAGTCCAGTTCCCCCTCTGACGAATATGTCGGTCTGTACTCCATATGTCGCTCCACTAACAGTGCTGGCACCAGAGACCCCAACATCAATACGCGAGAGTGCGCCTGTTGCTCCTGTTATTCCGAACTGGCCAGTAAGACCAATATTGTGGTTTGCTCCACCAGATACTCCGGTGAATTCCAAAGCACTCATTTCGTAGAAAGTTGTCTGGACGTTTCTGATGATTGACTGATCCTTGATTGGGCCGTAGACGTACGATTTACAACCGAAGGATAAAGTGAAAGTAATATTTCTTCTTGCATCAAAATCACCTTCATAATCTTCTTCTAACGATACACTGTTTAGAACAATTGGAATATCAACTTTGTTATTGATATCCGTAAAGTTCATTGTAACATTGAACTCTGGAGTAAAGAAAGGTAGAATTTGCTCTATGATCTGAAGACCATCTTCCATGTTCCTGACCATGACATGCAAAGCAAACTCAACATCATAAGGAACCTCAGTAAACTGTCTTTGTAGTTTAGTTTTGTCCGTGGTATTTAATTTAATTCTTTTGTGAATTGTGTTTCGTTTTCTGGACGAATCATATGCCATATTAGTAATTTCAAACGACATATACGGCAAAGTTATTCTAGTCTTAGTATCATCCTCATCGATAGAACTAAGTTCATTTGCTCTTCTTAGATACTTCTCTTTCGGCCCGTATGCAATGGGAACCCTAATGCTTTCAGACGCATTTGTTCTCTGTATCACAATGTTGTTGAATAGTGATCCAAATGCCACTACCAAGTTTCTCATTGATGCGTTATAAAACTGACCAAACATTAATAGTTACCCTCCGAGAACGGATCAATGTCCGACATGTCGAAGACATTGTTGAGATCAATCTCAAACTCGATTTGTTCGTTATCTCCACGCGGGGCAACGCCCGTAGTGGAACCCTGCGTAGGTACAATCATCGTGCTTCCGGCAACCTTGTTTAGCGTATATTCGGTTCCTGTTGCTGCTCCCTTTACAGTCCCTCCAGTTTCGCCGGTAAACGTACCACTTTGAGGAACAATTTCTAATAGACGAGTGGTTGTATTCCAGTCGGTCACAATACCAGTTGCGGTGGCCGTTCCAATCACGTTTGAATCACCACTAACTCCGAGAGTCTGGAACACGGTTTCACCGATACGGTATGATTTTGCCGAAGAAAGAACTGGGGTGGTCATTGTGAGAATTTGAGCAAATGTCTTTTGCTGATCCTCTACGTTGTCCACCTCTGTGTATCCGGTGTCGATTGTCTCCTGACTGTAGTTGAACAACTCACATGAAAGTTTATAGGTGTATAGTTTACCTTGTTGGTAGAATGGGTTTTCATGCTCAACAAACTTAATCTCAAATAAACCTTTACTGAATGGGAAGAAAATCAGATCACCCTCTCTTGGTCGGGTAATATCGGCATCATGTGCCATCACCGACTCAAATCTACTTCTTGATACTATGAGAGAAACCGTGTCTCGAATCTCCAATCCAAACTTGGCAATAAAGTCACCTTCTCCTTCAAACCCATCAACACTTTCAATGTACATTTCAATCGTGTTACCTTCTTCAAACTTAGATAGAACATCCTCACCAAAGATCTTATCCTCTTGGACAAGAGTTCTTGGAATGTAAACCATATCAAAACCATGAATCTTAATTGATTCTATGGTCAGATCGTTTACGAGGTTTTGCTCTGAACCTCTATGCTTGAAATATGGGTTCTTTGCCATCATATTATCCCGTCATAAAGTCAATGGGTAGTTCATACCTTAAGGACATTTCTTCTTCTAATTTTTCAACTTCACTTTGTCCCTGTTCATACAACTGATTTCCATTGAATGAAACTCCGCCCGGCAACTGAATCGAATCAAACTTGGATAAGTTTCCACCCCATTGCCTTTTAATTAAAGCGGTAACATACTTTTTGAGAAGACGATCTTTATAAATTTCATTGAACTCATCTGGGTCGATTACGCTGTAGCACTCAAAGACGAGAAAATCGCCCGCTTTCACATCCTCTGCCCAATTCATGTCAATGAACAGTCTATTTTGAACACGACTAAATCGAATCATCTTTTCTGGATCTAACAACTGCTGGATCAAAGACAGATGTCGTTTCGTGATGTCATAGTTGGCGATGTTACCCATGCCAGTTCTAATCCCATAAAAGTCGTTTAATGCCATTTGATAACGAACGTCAAACAGATTTACAGTTGACTCTGAAAACTGAAACAACTTGATAATGCTAATGATGTTTGGATCGATCCCCTCAAGTGGAATGTATCCACCGTTTAAAGGATCTGCGGCCGCCCGGGCCATATCATCAGATGTGATTTGATGACGGTAGAACATTCTTTGCACACCATCAAAATGATACTCTGCAAAGAACTGAAGAGCATCATCAATTCTGTCCTCTACCTGAGAGTCATCGACATTGATTTCAATAACTGGCGCACCTAATTGTCTTAGTGCGTAGTCTTTTAGTTCTTGTCTTGTCGTTGGATTTGCCATATTTGCTCCTTAGAGGGTTCTTCTATATGTATAAACCGAGAGCGACTTTATTGGCAATATCTAGTCCTCGATTATGTCCATCTTAGTTTTCATTTGTTTTTTCAATACTTCACGCATGTGAATTAAGTCATGTTCTTCAAAATTATTTAACAAATATTCTACATCTTTAGAACGAGAAATATATCTGTCCCCGGCCGGCCATGTCTTTGCCTGTCCTTTTTGAAAATTCTTACCATAAGTCACGGTGTGCTTCTTCCCCGGAATGTATCTTCTAGATGTCGCCCCAGTTGGAAGATTATACAGAGGTTCCACTAATTTGAAAACCTCCTCTGTAAAAATAGAACCATTGATATTAATCGTTCCATTTGGATTGTGTATAAAACAAAAATCGGTCATGGTAAGAAGTTAAGTGCCACAGACGACGCACCACCAGAGAGACTTGATAACTTAGCGCCAGTAGAAAGTTGTGCTGAGGATACACCTGTCTTCTTAAGTGCAGAGGCAGAAGTTGTGACCATCTCACTATAAGATGTAATTCGGTTCCCCTTAAACGCTCCACTCTTATCTGCTGGAATTACTCTTGTCTTTGCTGTTCTAACTTCTGCAATTTCAGTGACTCTTTCGATTGCACTAACCGTGGACGTAAATGCGTTCTGAACTTTATATCTGTAGTTTACCAGATCAAGGAACAGGAGTCTACAGTCATGATACGTCAAGTAATGTTCAACACCAAAAGCATTTGGAATAATATAGAATGAATCTTGCTTGCCATATGCACCGGCAGTTACAATCGCATTTAGTCTATTGATCAAATCATTTGTTGGTTTGACTGCAAAGAAGTGATATGTCTCTACGATTCCAGTCTCCGGGTTGGTTATACCACCGAAGGTTCTAGTTCCAGATCCATCAGGTTCACTCACTGATGCTACTCCAGTTAGTGCAGCAGAACCAGAGGAACCAGTGCTATCCTCGAAGAGATATTTCAGGTCTCCGGCATGTCCCTGAGTTCCCGAGATAACTTGGTCAAGGTTTCGAGTTGCTTCATTAATTGCTTCTTCAACAGCAAGATCTTGTGCTTCTCGCAAGGTTAATAGAAGATCATAGTCTTCCATCTCCCAAGTCGCAAGAGATCCTGTCTCATCGATGGGTGGAGGAGAGTTGCTAGGAATGATCGACGGGGATGGATCGATAACATGGAAGATTGGACTTTCGAACGGGCCCGTGGGTCGGGGAGTGTTGCTGATTCCTCCGTGGATCGTCACTTCGGGTTCATCACTTGCTCTTGCCGTTTGGTGAGGACTTAGTAATGGACTGAACCAGTGTGGAGTTGGAGATGGAACTGGTTCATGCGGCGATGGAGAAATTGTTGTGGGAGGACGAGTGGCCGTTGTATGAGGATTGGGGAAGTGGATTGTTGGGGTTGGAGATGCAACACCACCAGTCGCAGAGGTTTCAATTGTTGGTGATGGCGAAGATCCAGAGACACCATGAATGGTGGGGGATATGGTGCCCTTACCATGTGGAGTTACCTGTGGATGTGCGTGTGAGTGGAACACGAGGTGGGGAGATCCAAACGGCCCAGTTGTACCAGTGGGTGATGGAGTTGGACTCAACGCAAAGTGCGGTGACAAATGCGGCGAGAAAAGGAACGAGGTCGTTGGTGTCGGACAAACCGAGGGAGATGTTTCTGGACCACTTACGCTTGTATTAATCGATGGTGTTGGACTAAACACCGGTTCTGTTGGATGTGGGTTTATACTTGTAGTTGGATGTAAAAGTTCATGTGAACTGAGAGTGGTTGTTGGACTAACACTAACCGTTGGGGACACGGAAGGTGAGGCACTGCTACTAGGTTGTGGTGTAAATGATGGTGCTGGAGATGTACCCGGTGTTTTATGTATTCCACTATTGTCAGCGATATCAGTTATCTGAGGAGTTGGGTGAAAACCACCAAAGTGACCAACTGGACTTGGTGTGGGTGAGAATCCTGTGGCGCCCGGATGACCACCAGTAAATCCAATCGTAGTTGTTGGTGTTGGTGATATCGAAGGACTGAAGGAGGTTGGATGAATAGTGGCATGCGGAGATGGTGCTGCCGATGAGGTCGCACTAAATGTTGGTTCTATCTGAGACGTAGAGGGTTGTAGATTTCTTAGGCCCCCTACATTTATTGCGTCTCCTCGTTCACCAAAAACCCAACCATAATCTCTACTGAAATATTCTGATCCTTGATCTCCGGTTCCAGAAACAAGGTCACCAGTAAAACCTACGTTATCAATAAACAGGTGGTGTAACGTCGAGTCCCAACCAACAATACGACCTGTGACTAAGTTGTTTCCTCGCTCCACCACGCGAGGGCATAAGTGAATACCATCAAATGGCATTAATAATTTTGTATGTCTGTCTTTAAATTCTTCTACACCTGTTGTTGGGACAGAAACCGTCGCACCAACAGTAAGATCAGTTTTGGCGTATGTTAGGTTACCGGTGAATCCACCACCAAGGAATCCTCTACCAAGCACACCAGCGTCATCGTTAGTTGCGCCGGGAGAACCCAATCGGTAGTGGAATTGATCCATCAACATGTTGAGGGAACTTGTACCATCTCTGTGACCACCGATGATAAAATCACCATCTGCGCCGATGATACCATCACCCGAACTGATTCCGTGTACCGCTGTTAGGGTTCCGTCAATGTAAAACCTAAACTGGGATAATGCTCGCTCAACTTGAATGTGGAACCAAGGAGCAGTCCCGCCAAGGGATAAAGCACCAGTAACACCAACCACTTCTTTCGCTTTGTCGGTCGTGATTTCAAATTGCTCGGAAGTGGTCGCCGTACTACCTGCATTTGTTTTTGTGAACGTCCACGCCAAACCGTTATTTCTTGCCACAAGTGCAAACTCGGCCCCACCACCTATGGTGGCGCCTCTTGATTTACCAAAGATTGGAGTGTTATGTGAAAACTTACTTAGTGGTTTGATAAAGAAGTCGGCGTGCATGTAAGTATTGTTAGCACTTACGTCGGAATTAGCAGTAAATCCTGTGGTAAATCCAATCGAGGGGTGTGTATCAATGTAAAGAATACCACCAGTATTCCCTGTTATATTATCTCCTGTGCCACCAAAGTACAGTGATGAAATATGGGGAGAGACTGCGGCGTCTGTCACCGTATGTCTAGGCCCTGCGTTTTTAAAATCCAAATCACCAAATTCGTCGAGGGAGAAATCACCACGACCAAACGGCAAAGATGAGATGGGTTTAAAGTAACTCTGTTCCACATCCTCCCCGACCCTGAAGTCACCGCAACCATCGGAATACATTCTTAACTTGTAAAACGCACCGAAGTAATTGTAGTCCGCCTCTGCAACTCTTCTATACTTAGTTTGTCTACCCACAGATCTGGCGCCAAAAGATCTCTGTCTAACATTCTGAGATTTTCTTTTTCTAATATCAAAGTCATCCCCCGCCTCGGCAGGAGGATTAATATTAGTCTTACCACTCTTAAATCCTTGTGGAGTGGTTACCACACGGGTTGCATCTTGAGGAAGATATGTAACCTCTCGTCTGTCCGCAGAGAGCGTTTGTTTATCCACTACGCGACCTTCGGCGTCAAGATAAATTGCAATTTGTCGTGTGTCTCTTACGCTCATTTATTATCCCTTATCAAGATCCTGTTTCTGAACCCTCTACGTTTGGCACGTCGTGTGCAGCGGAAATATGGTTGTTACTAGAATTGAGATTGTAATTAACTGAAGAACCATAACGAACAGAGTATGTAAATTCTCGTCCAGCGCCTCCCTCTTGAACCTCTGGATCTGGTAGTTCATCAATTACAACTTTACTACCGTTAGATGCAAGCACGGAATAATTTCCATCTTGCGGAGGATCGTCATGGAACAAGCACGCACCAAATCTAGAAACCGCACTAGAATTCATATCTAAAACCATATTACTATCTATCGATTTATCTGAGGTGAGTCCATCAAAATCCATGGAAGAATTTTTACTTAAATTAACACCATCTCCAAATTCAAAACCATCACTTGCCTTCGGCCCGTCTACTCCGGTAAACATGGAACAAGCGAAGTCTGCTCCTATACTAGAATTGTTGTATGCATAAAAACCAACAACTCCAGATTGCTTAACAAACGTGCTTTCACATGTTGCGTTCGAACCATTCAGGGCGTTTACTCCACCACCGAGGTTATCAACTGCATCCGAGAAGGAGCAATCAATATTTGAGGATTTATCTGCCAAGAACCCAGCACCAGAACTTCGGAATGCCATGCTTCCGTAGCAGAGGATGGAAGAGTTATTCACGGCAGCAAATCCAGCACCACCACCCTGAATACCATTTGCATCTAACTCTGCTTGACCTGCCTGCTTTTGACCAGAATACAGCGCCATGGAGTAATATGATTTGATGTAACTATTATCGTTGGCAACGTATGCATCGTTTGTACTTGCAACAATCAAGGAGTCCTGTAAATGAATCTGTGAACCGCGTTCTGCAATCACACCAAAATTACACGCTGTGCAACACACTGCTGGGAGTGTAATACTCGAAGACTCTTGTGCCAACACTCCTACGTTACACTTGGTGATCACAGGGGCCTGAGAGTTTTTATTCCAGAGGTAACTAATTGAGGAACTTCCCCTTGCTTCGATTCCGTGTGCAAAGTTACTAACATAGACATTCTTACCGACATTAATAGTTGAACCATTTTCGGCAACAATTGCTCCACCGGAATTAGGATTGCTACTGCTAAGTCGATCAACCCCTATGATGCAAACATTTTCAATCATTCTTAGGGCCCGATTGCCCTCAACAAGAATACCATCGCCTCCGCCAGTGAAGTAAATGTAAGTTTGTGGAATCACATAATCAAATTTTAGGTCACCGTCCAACTGAGCGTATGCGGCACCATCTGCGTCAGCAGGGTCAGACAGGGTATGAATACGACCAGTTTGTGGTCCTACTCCACCAGACTCTGGTAGGTTTCGGAATTGATTTCTATTAGTGTTTAGATTTTCTAAGATAAAGTCTTTTTCGTTATCTGCACCTGCAACGCCAGCAGAAATTCCGATGAGTCTGTGGACACCGACAGCGTAGAATCTTCTGAGAGTTCCCTCTCGATCATCATATCTACCTTTCATGTCGGTTGGATATTCTGGTTCAGAAGTGCCATTTACGGGTTGAATGTGGTTAGGCCCGTGTCGGTTGAAGTTGTCAAATCCACCTAAGTTTTGCTGACAAACATCTGCTCTAATTGATCCACTAACAGTGTAGGGAACACTAGCACCAGTATCAAACCAAGGATGCACTACAACATAGTCGTTCGGCCCAAACACATTACTTGGTGATAATGGCCCGCTTCTGAGGGTTACTGTTTCTTGGATAGGGTTACCTGTGGAATGTAGGAATGGTCTGCAAATCATCGCAAACCTAGAACCATCATCAAGAGTGGTTTCTACACCATCAACTGGATTTGTAATCTGAGGAAACGCAGGAAATGATCCAGCGGATGCACACCCCTTGGTAGCGGGATCAAAAACAGTATTCAGCAGTGGTGTATTTGGTGTATATGCAGATGTATCAATATATCTGTATAGTTGCTGGAGATCGGTTTTACTCGATCTATTACCAATTACTCTATTGGTGGTAAATGGAGTATCACCTATAATAGAAATTTGATTTCCTTGTGGATGCTTGAAAACCAAGGTATCAGATAAAACATGAACACCTTTTCTTAATCTGATCGTAACAGATACGTTAGATAGAAGATGTTTGTTTCGTAAGAAATCTAGGGCCTGTTCAATTCGTTCGTACGGATTTCCAAAAGTACCATCTGAACCATCTTCTCTCCCAGCAATGGGGTCAACGAAAATTTCCTGCGATTCAGATATGACTGATACCGCACCGGAAAGTGCTTGTAGATCGATTGGACTGTATTCTCTGGCCATTAGCGTTTCTTCCTCTTAACTATGTATTATTAGGTTGGAGTCTCGCCTTGATAAATTTCAGCATCCACGGCCCATTGACCCTTTAAATTAACCAAACCAAATGGTTGCCCATTGGCATTATAATTTACAACGAATCCTTCTGGTTGTGTTTCAGAAATAATTCCACTACGGATCTCACTGCTACCATCTGGTACAGTATCTATACCAGCAATAGAGTGCTTCACAGTATGACCAACTGTATCTGGGTTTATGTCCGTGGTTTCAAAATCACCGGGACTAAAAGTATCAGTAGAGTTTACTAAGTTATCCCACACCAGATCTGGGTCTGGAACCCAAGTTGCACCGGAAGCGTCATCATATGTTTTCTTTTTTGTCTTGTATCTGATAAATTTGAAGTTTGTTCTGTTATCGAACGCGGTGGTTCCCTTTGCATATTCCGTGTCGTTAATAAACCCAACCTCAAAATATCGTTGGCACATATCAAGTTCTACTTGTGGCATTCTTTTGTCAAAGAGTGTCGCTTGTGCGCCCTCCTCTACCTGAACCTGTGAGATATCCAGAGTCCCTGTATAGTTTACTTTGCTTGATGCCTTCAAGAAATCTTTGGAGCAGTAAGTCTGAAAAGCGACTTCAACTGCATCATCGAGTCTATTTCCAATCACCGCACCGGAAGCAATCGAGGGCATGGAGAAAGTAAAGATAACTTTAGTCCATGCATTTTCCGCGATGGCAAAATCTCTTTGCCCCACGTTTACCTGTGCGGTGGGACTACCACCAGAACCAAACTTTTGCGAAACCCTAAAAGATGCAAACCCCGAAACAGAACCTCTGACCCAAAAACTAACTGTTACTTGTTTTCCTGCGAGTGTTCTAACTCCCTCAATTCTCTGTGCAAATCCACACTGTGTATTATTACCTGTTGAGTTTTCGGTAACAACACCCGAGAAACGAGTGTAATATTTGGGTAGAGATAGGATTTCACTTTGACTGGTGGGGTGGGATTTTTGTTCAACGGATGCACTGAATGAGTCACTACCTGACATGTCTGTAGTTAAAAACCAGCGATCTGGAACAAAAGCAGTGATGTCACTAGTGCTGTTTGTAATGGCAAAAGAAGAACCCTCTAGACCGCGAAGTCGCTGCCAGAAGTCAAAGTTACCATTGATAATCTTGTTCTTAAAGTTATCAACCTGATTTCCAAATACGTCGATTGCACTACTGCTCATTTGTTATCCTCATACATTCATTTGTTGTGCGAAAATTTGAACTGCGTGATCTTTGTGGGCGGTTGCATCACTTCCCGTACCACTAACCACACTGTAGACATCAACTAGGTTGTGATTACCAGCACCTCTATGCTTGTAGATACATTGCTGCGAGTGGATCGCACGATTGTTAAAACCACTTTCAGTAATGTCGCAAGGTTGGATCATAATGGCAGCAGTTGCTCCGCTTGCATCGAATGTTCCAATCTTCACCGCTTGCGATCCGAACTGTGTGTTAGTATCAACTAAGTTGTTTAGATCAATGGTATAAACGTAGTTCTTGTCACCGCTGATTAGAGTGCCAACCCACGGATGATCATCCAAGTTTGCATCTACCTTACCACCGGAGATTACAATGTCGTCCAACCTAAACACACCAGATGCCATTGCTTTGATTGTGTTTGCTTGGGGATCTGCATCAAGTTTAGAATCAACATAATCCCTAACCGCTCCAGAGGTTGGAATTTCGTTGTCTTCAAGTGTATGAGACTTGGAAATATCTGTGGTGATACCATCTACCACTACAGCGCCTCGTCTAAGTCTGAGACCACCATTGATGTGCATACCTGAGTGGTCATTTCCGCTTGCGGTATAACCAGAACCATATACGACATTGGCAGCGTTGGAATCTAGACCAGATCCGTCAGTAAGAAGACCCAACCTACCAGTTTCAGTGACTCGTAGAATTTCCTCGTACTTCTTGTTTGAGAGTGCGCCGGTTCCTTCGGCACTTGCTCCGGTTACGCCTGCACCCTGACCACCTCTTCCGACTGAGAAGAACGCGGATGATGTGTCTTGACCAAACACACCAGCATCCTTGTTTGTCATCGATGAGATTACATTATTAATGTTGAATCTAGTCGAAGTCGTAATGTCATTACCATTACTAAGATCAAGCGAGTTTAGAGGTTTCGTTGGTGATTTGATTTCAGATCCAGAAAGCAATCTTGCATGTGCATCACCCGTTCCAAGTGCGCCCAGTTCAACATCACCAAACATGGCCATTACGCTGGTCTTGTTTGCCGGTTTAAGTGTGGGGGAACCAACAACAAATGCTCCACGAGGGCCAACCAAAGAACCAGTCGCTCCGGGCATATAGAATTTAAATCCTAGATCTACATTTGTTAGATCTCCAGTAAATCCATCAAAGAGTTTGAAAGACTTCCACTTGTTGAGTGGTTCTGGTGTTTGACCACCATGATATACTAAGATATCTCCATCTTCATATGTTGCGTCATCCTCTGTGTCAGAGAGGGCACTTACACTGAGAGACAAATCTAGACCATCAACAAATGCTGCCTTTGCAGTTGCATCTACCTTGATGATGTAGTTTAGTGCGAGGTATGGTTGCATGTTGTTGTGTGGTTCGTCATCACCAACATAACCATCTTCGTCTACACCACCATATGCTCTTTCCTGTCCATCATCATACATCTTACTTAGGATTGGCCATATACCTTCATCACGACCATCTAAGATCGCGTCCCAAGATGACTGATCCAACCAACTTGGTTTGACCCTAGCATCCCTTAAGATTCTTCTTCTAACATTTTCAAATGAATCTTTAGCATCAGTAAAATCACTTGGAAGCGGACTACTTGATGTAACTATGTTTAGTTTTCTCTGAGACTCTAAGTCTGTGAAAACATTATCACCGACCAGCGCCCTTCTTCTTCGTGACTCGATTTCGGCCTGATCCGACAATATCGAGGGACCGGATTTTTGATGGAATCCGGGCCGAGTGTTACTCTCAATCGCATGGGTATGCACATCAACATGGACGCCGGGGACGAAGTGCGGCGAGGTCTGGTGTGAATCTGGAGGATCAACGTGGGAATCAACGTGATTACCGGGGTGATTAATAATAATATGCGGTTCGCCATGCCCATCGGGAGTTACATGCGGTTCGCTGTGCTTTTGCGGAGTTGGTGACTTTATATGAAATTGAATATGTGGTGATGGTGTTACAATTCGGTGAGGTGACACCACAAAGTGTGGTGAGTTGACAATAATATGCGGTGATTGCTGGTGTGGTGAAGGAACTTCATGTGGTGAAGGCACTTCGTGTGGTGAAGGAACTTCATGTGGTGAAGGAACTACATGCGGAGACGGTTCAACTGTACCAACATGAATATGTCGCGCCAACTCTGGAATAGTAAGTTGATGCTCTTCTTCGCCGCCCTTTTGACCGAGTATGTAAGTTTCAAACCCAGTGTTGTTTTCCAAGAACGCTTCTAGGTATAACCCATCCACAGTTTCTGGGTATGGAATACCCTCTGAAATACCCACCACGGTTCTGCCGCGAAGGTCGGGTTTTCTAAACTCATGAACTGTCGCAGAGAGGGGAGTGGCAGCAACAGAATTACCACCAATGAGTACAGTGCAAGATCTCTCTACTAGAAATTTTTTGTTTTCTGGGACTTCTGCAAATGACTTTGCAGCAGACTCCACAACATTTGTATCATACACTTGAATGTCAAGTGTTCTAGTGGTGCTATTCCATGCGTTTGGTAGGATTTCACCCTCAACTACAGTTCCATCCTCAAGTGCCTGAGAAATGGTTGTTCCTTCATCTGGCCCCTCTGTGCCAAATAAACCATCTACATCAGATGAAAACAGAAGTCTTTGTCTGAATCCATAAGTGGTTCCAATGCGATTAAAAAGATCAGTAAACGTATCGGTGCTTAGGTGAGTTCCATCACACATCGACCATGTGTTGGGAATGAACGCGGGATCGCCTGCATAGGGCATGATTGTACCCACAGGTTGAACTGCGTCCAAACTAACAGTTGCTCTACCACCAATGACCGTTCCGATGTAGTTTGTAACACAACCAATAGCGGGGTCAATCCGAGTAAGAACTGGTTTGATGACATGACCACCACTAACTGGGGGATTGGTCGTTAGTTTACCTGCGTTTGTATCAGAGAGGAAAAATACGTCTTCGCCGGCAGTGGTGACACCGCTGATATTTGCAAGAGAAATTTCACCCTGATACACAACAGTGAATTCGTCGGTTCCATTTACACTCTCTACAATACCAACCGCTTCTGCTTCAATTGCACTAGTCGCAATTGCGGCAGTAAATCCTTCGGCGCTGCCATCCAATGGGACATCATATCGAATAACGTCACCGGGTTCTAACCCGTGATTGACTTGAACCTTGGTATCTCGGATGGACTTTCCGTCACTACCTGCTGATACGAGTTTAAAAGCACTAACGCCCATTTGTCTCTCCTAGTATGCTTACCATATGTATATCACAATTCCGCATCGAATTCATATGTTGCTAAAACTGCCCTATCTCCAATACCACTGGCAGTGTAATCCCGAGAAGGCATGAAACCTCTATTGGTCAAGATTGCTGCGCCTCCATAACCATTGGTCATGTCATCGGCCGATGCCGCAGCGAATGAAGAATTCAACACATCAGTTGCACCTACTACGGTGGGGGTTACCCTCATCGGGACTGAGAAATTAGTGTAAGTTCCGTATGTTCCAGTCGAGGCCGCCTCGACTCGTCCATTCCATCCACCATCGGCAATCTGGAAATATCTCTGACATCTTTCAAGTTCAACACTAGGTTCTTTGATATCGAAAGAAGTTGCTTTGGTATTTTCTTCCAACTGAACCTGTGCGATTTCTAAAACACCGTCATAATCAATGTGTGTAGTATTTCCAACACCGAGTGCATCTGGAGCATAGGTGTAGAATTGAAGTGAAAGGTTATGACCTGTTCCTGCTGAAGCAGTTCCACCAAGAGCGGCAACCTCAAGTGTTGTCGTATATCTGTTCCACCCAGTTCCAATATCAGCACCCATTACACTACCGAATAGTGTTGTTCCACCACGACCGTTGTTCCCGCCACTTCCAAAATCTTGTTTAAGGGCGACATGAATCTTTCCTGCTTTAGTTCCCTTTGCATAGAATGAGAGGGTAGCATTTTTACCGGCAAGTGTTCGTACGTCTTCTATTTTTTGTTCTAGGACAACAAAACTAGTAGAACCAGTAGATCCCGTTAATTGACCAGAGTGACGCATGAAATATTGTGGGTAGTGTGGCACATCGGTTTGTGCGAAGTCAAAGGTTCCTCTTTGTAATGAGAAGTTACTTGGAGTTCCTGTCGAGTGGTTTCTTGCCCAACGATCTGCGGTGTAGAAGTTGGTGTCCGTTCGGGTATCACCAGTACCACCAATACCTCTTTCCCTTTGCCAGAAATCAAAGTTACCATTTATGATTTTGTTTCTAAAGGTTCCAGATGGGTTGGGTACAAGCACTTCACTGTCTTCAACAAAGAATCCCTCTAGATGTATGGAGTGATTGAACGGCCCATTAACGGCAGATCGATCAACTGCATACATGATATGGGATCCAGTTGAGTTCCTGTTAATAGGAACAATGACCTGCATTTCTACATGAGATCTGTCACCACCAGAACCAAGTAAGGTTCCTCGTCTATTTGCAGAGGTCTTCCATGAATTGCTAGTAAATGTTCCAATGTTAAACGCATCAAAGTAGATTGGGTGCGTGTCGCCCGTAACAAACTTCAGATTAAAGTTAACAGTTAAGACAGCATGAGTGGCGTTAGTTGGAACACCTTGCGTTGATGAACTTTCCCATAAACTAAAGGTGCTGTTTTGATCGTATAGATCTGGATGTGTTACCAAATTACCATCAAGTGCAATCGCACCATGAGAGAAACCAGACCCGTCTAGTGGCCACTCAGTTGCAGCGTTTTCAATGCTGATCAGTTGTTCTCTCGTAGATACAGGGAAGAATGTTTTACCGACTAGCGGGGTCAAAGTGTCGGTGCTATTTTCGTCTGTGATCGTCGTGCCAATATAGTTGAGGAAATACGCCTCGGTGTTGCT
>Ga0160423_10001726_pt1 | contig 18272 bp, 6 predicted proteins | sample CRUFie14St8metaG_FD_108191 | JGI IMG/M metagenome (GOLD analysis project Ga0160423, IMG submission 108191) | Marine microbial communities from the Costa Rica Dome - CRUD Field 142mm St8 metaG | ecosystem: Environmental > Aquatic > Marine > Oceanic > Photic zone | place: Costa Rica: the Eastern... | reverse complement strand
GTTTCGGCAGATGCCATTGAAAATGCAGGCTATGGAGATGGCGGTAAAACTCTGGATCGCTCACGAACCGGAGTTATTTTCGCTAATGCCTTGGGCGGCGAGAATAGATCAGAATCCAACATACGTGTGTATAGTGCAGAGATGAGAAAAATTGCAATTGATAACGGAGCAACTCCCGCACAAGCCGATGCTATGGTCGAAAAAATGTGCGAAGGGAAGCCAAGAATAGACGAGGATACGATGCCAGGTGAATTAGCAAATGTAGTAAGCGGTAGAGTTGCTAACTTGCTGGACCTTCAAGGGCCTAATTATTCCACAGATGCAGCATGTGCGTCTTCTATGGCTGCGTTACTTGATGCCTGTCGTCTTTTGCAGACAAGGCAGGTCGACACAATGTTAGCAGGAGCAACAGATCGCTGCATGGAGGCTCCAACCTACGCAAAGTTCAGTGCAATAGGCGCTTTGTCTCCGACTCATTCTACGCCATTTGACGCTAAGGCGAATGGATTCGTTATGGGGGAAGGCGCCGGAGTGCTGCTGCTGAAGAGATTATCAGATGCGATGGAAGATGGTGATGACATAAAAGCGGTCATTCGAGGAGTCGGCGGGTCCTCGGATGGAAGGGGGAAGGGAATAACCGCACCTAGCCAGCGAGGCCAAGTTCAAGCGGTCAGCAGAGCATACGCACAGGCAGGTTACGATCCCTCTAGTGTCGAGCTGGTAGAAGCACATGGTACATCAACAAAGGTAGGGGATGCTACTGAATTGTCCACCCTCTCCTTATTGTGGACAGGACTTGACGGAGGCGACCACATAGCTGTTGGTTCTGTTAAAAGTCAAATCGGACATCTGAAAGCCGCAGCAGGAATTGCTGGAATAATGAAAGCCTGTAACGCGGTCTATCACGCTACAATCCCTCCGAGTGCAGGCTTTGTCAATCCCAATCCAACAGTAGAATGGGACCAGATACCATTCTTTGTACCAACAAAGGCTCTAGATTGGGCCAAGCCAGAAAATAACCCTCGACGAGCAGGAATCTCAGCATTTGGATTCGGGGGAACAAATTTCCACGTTACTTTAGAAGAATACGTACCTGATTACCATGCCACAGTCGCAGCTGAATGGAAAGGCAGATGGGAGTTATACGCTGGGACAAATGCAACCTCTAACTTGGAGGCCTCAATGACTCACGAGGAATTGAAATCCATAGAAGGCGGACTGCTCTTAATTTCAGGAGACAATATCGCGGAGGTCAAATCTAAATTGTCAGACATCGCATTCGAAGGTTCGAATTTCGATGATGATCCAAATGGAATACGCCTATCTTTTACTCTACAAGATTACTGGTCTTTCAAAACTAGCGACACGGTTAGGATGTCGATCTCTGCAACCTCATGGGCGGAATTTTTCAAGCGCCAAGAATTGGCACTCAAGACAATTGAGGACCCCACTAAATGGGGTTTCTTGATGAGTCAAGGAATACTTCTTAGCGATAAACCAGCCTTGCCACAGGAGGCAAAAGTAGCCCATATGTATCCTGGTCAAGGCAGCCAGTATGTAGGTATGACATACGATCTCAACACGCGTTATACCTCTGTAGGGAAAGTATGGGAAAAAGCGGACGTCACTATGATCGACATTTTAGATGGTGAGACTTTATCTTCATTTGTTCTGCGAGAAAATCTTTCGGATGAAGAAAAGAAAGAGGCAGAGTACAAGTTGAAGCAAACAGAATACACTCAGCCTGCCATGTTGACTGCAGATTTGGCAATTGAGGCTGCTCTAAATGCTCACGGACATTATCCAGATATGGTTGCAGGTCATAGTCTGGGAGAGTACGCAGCACTGATGAGCGCTGGGATACTTGATATGGATGGTGCACTGAGAGCCGCTGCCGCTCGCGGAACAGAAATGGGCAGTGTTGAGATTGAAGACAAAGGTCTCATGGCAAGCGTTACTGCGCCTTATGAGCGAATTGCTGAAATTCTCGAAGAAGTTGATGGATATGTAATCGCTGCGAATAAAAATTCTCCAAAGATGACTGTAATCGCAGGAGAAACAGCGCCAGTTAAGGATGCGATGTCAAGATTTGAAGCTGAAGGTTTTCAAAGCGTCGCTCTCGCAACAAGTCATGCTTTCCATTCCAGAATTGTTGCTCCAGCCAACGAACCTCTGCGTAAATTTTTGGAAAACTTGGATATAAATTGGCCATCTATCCCAATCACGAGTAACGTTGACGGTGGTTGGTATCCCGAAGATGATGGAGGTGATTCGAAAGCAGCCGTTTTGTCCAAACTGGCTCCACAGATGGCATCTAGCGTTGAATGGACTACCCAAATCAATACGATGTACGATGCTGGAGCTAGGTTATTTTTGGAGGTAGGCCCCAAGCGAGCTCTTACTATGTTTGCTTCACAAATATTGGAGGGTAAATCTGCAATTCCAATAATGACCAACCATCCAAAAGCGGGCGGTATTGCAACCTTCCTTACAGCACTAGGAACGCTTGCTTTAGCGGGTAGAATGCCATCGTGGCCTGCCCCGAATAGCTCTGAATTAACTGAAGCTTTCAGAGCAGGTCCAATAGAAGCGAATAGCATTTCTGTTAGGCCAGTAACACCATTGCGACAAAGAAGCAAACCTCTGCCAAGTAACGGTGAGACACCTGCCATACAGCAAGTACCAACCACAACAGAAACCTACGTCGACCCTGATGCTGCGAAGAAAGCACTTGTTGGCGAATTGATCTCTTCCAAGACTGGTTATCCTGCGAAATTCTGCCAAGGTAACGTAGACCTGAGAGAAGTGCTTGGTATGAATGAATCCCAAATTCAGGACGTAGTTACTGAAGTTCATGCAAGATGCAGTACTGACCCAGACTGGGATATTTCGGTAGCAAAAACCCCTACTGATATTACCCGTTGGATTACATCTGCACCATCAGTTCAGAAAACTAAACACATTATGAGGGCTGATTATGGGATGGAAGATCCGTTTGTCATCACCGGTATCTCTCTAGGGTTGCCAGGAGGCAATAGGGTCTTCGATCAAGATAACTTCGAAAAACTAGTCAGAGGAGAAACCTGCATTACAGAGATTAGTGATGACTACAAGCAAAGACTGCTCGACAAGAACATTGTAAGATTGATCAAGGGAAGAGACGGCAGTGTTGGAATGGAGGCCGCTAAGGAATTTGGAGACATTCCTCAACTTGCTGGTTTGAAATCAGCATTTGACCCGGAAGAAGAATTTGGAATTGAAGCAAAGATTGCGGCGGCATGGGACATAACTACTCAGTTAGCATGCGCAGCAGGTTTGATTGCGCTAAGAGATGCAGGAATCCCTCTCACTCCGGTGGAACAGATTGGAAAAGGTGGTTTGAGACTGATTAGGTCTTGGCAGATGCCTTCTTCCTACAGGGATCGTACTGGAGTCGTCTTTGCATCCTGTTTCGCTGGACATCAGATGGCGGCTAAGCATGCAAAAATGGATGGAGATGATGGTGAAGGAAGATTTGACCGGAGATATCTTTTCCAAATATTGAATATGGGCCACTCACAATTCGCTCAACACGTCGGTATTCGCGGTCCAAATACTACCATTAATTTGGCATGCGCATCTGCAACAGCAGCCTTTGGTGTTGCAGAGGACTGGTTGGTTAACAACCGATGCGACAGAGTGGTAATTATCTCCGCTGACGATGTGACTGGGGATGATTTGTGGGAATGGATTGGCTCAGGATTTGCTGCTAGTGGTGCAGCATCTACTAACCGAGTGGTCGAAGAAACAGCGCTACCTTTCGACAAGAGGCGAAATGGCCTGATTTTAGGTATGGGGGCAGCCGCCTTCGTCGTAGAAAGAAAATCAGAATCTGACGCGAGAGGAGTAAATCCAATGGCACAGTTACTTGGAACTCAAATCTCTAATTCAGCATATCACGGGACTCGCTTAGATGTGGAACATGTCGCACAAACAGTGAATCAGTTTGTTAGTGAGATGGAAGAAAAATGGGGCTTTGATAGGTACGAAATTGCCCCAAGAACTGCTTTCTTTTCTCATGAAACGTACACCCCAGCTAGAGGTGGCTCTGCCCAAGCAGAAGTAAAGGCACTTCGTCAGACATTTGGCTCTAGCACAGATTCTCTTGTTATTGCTAACACAAAAGGTTTCACAGGGCATCCTATGGGAGTCGGAATTGAAGACGCATCCATGTTTTATGGACTATTGACAGGAAGAATTCCACCAATTGCCAATCATAAGGAGGTCGACCCCGAGTTAGGTAATCTCAACCTCTCAAAGGGTGGAGATTATCCAAATCTAGAGTACGGAATGAGGTTTGCAGCAGGGTTTGGAAGTCAAATAGGATTGTCTCTGGTTAAGAAGTATAACTTCAATGGTGAAAGAATTGATAGGAACAAGTTACTTGCTTGGAACCAATCACAGGCTGGTACATCTAATGTTGAATTACGTATTCTGAAGAATAAACTTGTATCATACGTGGATGGTGATAATAATCTTCATGGCGGAATTCAAGGAGAGGAGTATGCAACTCCTTCATTGAAATCTTCAGCCTCATCGCCTCCTCCTGTCATCAAACAGGCTCCAGAACCAGAACCGTCTGCGAAAGCCGCTAAAGTATCGGTTTCAGCCCATACTCCACAAACTTCTGCTTCTAAACCAATTGATGGCGACACAACACAGATTGTAATTCAGGTTGTAGTAGAGCATACTGGGTATCCTGCAGATTTCGTAGAATTAGACCAAGACCTGGAGGGTGAATTGGGAATTGATACAGTAAAACAAGCAGAGATAATGGCAGATATCAGAGAGAAGTTTGGCTTGCCAGTGGACGAGGATTTCGTACTGGCAGATTATCCCACACTTAATCACATGATTGAGTATATTCACGTTATGAAAGGCGGCAAGTCTGCAGAATCTATGCCTGCCGCCACTAAACCAGCACAGCATCCTGAGAAAGAGGAAAAACTCGAATCTACGGTTAACCAAAACGAACTACAAAGTCCAGTAGCAGTGGCAAATGTTTCGGATGCTGGCGATATTCAACCTAAATTAATAGCAGTAGTTGTAAAACACACTGGATATCCAGAAGACTTCATTGAAATGGACCAAGACTTGGAAGGCGAGTTAGGCATTGATACAGTCAAGCAGGCTGAAATTATGGGTGATGTCAGGGAAATATTCTCACTCCCCGTGGATGAAGACTTCGTTCTAGCCGATCATCCCACTTTAAACCACTTCGTAGCGTATATCCAGAAAATGAAGGGTGGTGTTTCTAGCACCAGTATCGCAAATGAGCCAGCTAATGAAGCGATTGAGAACGCACAAGATGTTTCCAGTCCAGAACCCGTACCTAGTGTTGAATCAACCAACACAATCCCGGCGGTTTCCTTAAGCGATAGCGGGGAAATTCAACCTAAATTAATCGCAGTAGTCGTAAAGCACACCGGATATCCAGAAGACTTTATCGAAATGGACCAAGACTTGGAGGGTGAATTAGGAATCGATACTGTCAAACAAGCCGAGATTATGGGTGATGTCAGGGAAATATTCTCACTCCCCGTGGACGAAGATTTTGTTCTATCCGATCATCCTACTTTGAATCACTTTGTGGCATATATTCAGAAAATGAAAGGCGATTTTGAATCACCTGTTACAGTGGCTTCTCCAGAGATGGATGACAAATTTGCTTCTGTCAATTTGGGAATGACAGAAATGGTGCAATCTCAGGTGCGTAGATGGCAGGTAGAGGTAGAACCCTGTCCTGCCGTCGCTGAAGGCTTACCTATTGGAGGCACGATTGTTCTAACCCAGGATAGTTGGGGAGTAGCAGACGCGCTTGCAAGCAAACTCACTGAAAAAGGACTTGCTGTAGCAAAAATTGGGTTTGAATATGGGGCGAAATCAGTTACGGAGCAGGAAGAACTGTCTGGACACACCTATCGTGCAGACCCAGGAAATGAAGAACAAATCGCAGAGATTTGTTCGAGGATTAAGGATGTAGGCGGCATAATCCATTTGGCGCCACTATCTCTCACTGGAAGTTCATGGGAATCTGAAGGTGCGTCCAATCAAGTTAAGCTTGCAGCACAATCATGGTTCGGTCTTCTGAAAGGACTGGATGGTCAACTAGCAGCATTATCCTCGGGAATTGTAGGGAGCGTATCGGCGCTAGACGGACGACACGGTAATCGTGGAAAGAGATTCAATTCTCTTGGATGTGGAGCAAGTGGGGTCACGAAATCATATGCATTTGAAAGAGAAAATCTCCGATGCCGTGCATTGGACTTGCACCCTGAGCTTATCATAGATGCTGAAGGGGCTGCGGAGATAATTCAAAACGACATGTTCAACGCTGGAGGAGAGGTTGAGATTGGAATTGACAGAGACAGCCGCCGGTGGACTCTTGTGTGCTTTGCTGAAGACTTAGTAGAAGATATCAAGCCATTGAAGTCTGATGATTTGTGGCTGGTTAGCGGTGGCGGGTCCGGAGTTACGGCTGCTTCGATTATCGGTGTGGCCAACTCAAGCAAGAATTCTGGGGCGACATTTGTTCTTTTGGGACGTAGTAAACTAATCGAGGAAACATCGTCTTGGTTGGGATGGGACGAAAACCAACTTAACGATAGGAAAATGGAACTTAGAGAACACTTGATTTCAGAATCAGAAAGCGGCAAGGTCACAATGGTAGAGTGGAACAATGCTTGGACTAAATTTACTAGGAGTATGGATATTTACCATACGATAAGTGAAATTGAAGCGTCTGGTAATTACGCGGAATACCATTCTGCAAACGTAACTGATGCGAAATCAATCGCTACAGCTGTTGCTAACAGAAAAGTGACGGGTATTGTGCACGGTGCAGGATTAGAAGAATCTAAACTCGTGGCAGATAAGTCTTGGAATACATTTGATTTGATTGTTAGAGTAAAGGTAGATGGCTGGAAAGCGCTTTGCGCATCTGCGAGCGATTCTCTACGATTTGCTTGTGCGTTTACTAGCGTTGCGGGTAGGTTCGGTAATGGAGGACAAACCGATTACGCTGCTGCTAATTCTATACTAGATGCAGAGATGGCTAGATTAACGGCGAATTCTGAGTGTAGAGCCGTCGCAATAGGTTGGACCGGTTGGAGAGATGTTGGAATGGCAACTCGTGGCTCAATAGAGGCTGTTTTTGAATCGGCAGGAATTGAGACTTTATCTGTAGAGGATGGAGTTCAAATCTTTGTTGGAGAAGCACTTGCTGGTGGGAAAAGGAGGGTACTAGGTTGCGGCTCTCTCGGGTTGATGGATCGCTTTGGTTCTTTCAGGGAAGCGCCATTGAAATTACCTATCGAGATGGTTGAGTCTATCGCAGATCCACGTCGCTTCCCTATGATTGACAAATTAATACAACTAGATGAGGGTAAATCGTTAATTTCACAGTGCACGTTATCTGTTCAGGACCATCCCTTCTTGAGCGATCACTCAATCGATGGAGTTCCGTATCACCCAGGCGTTATGGCCATGGAGATGTTTGCTGAAAATTCTCTACTCTTGTTGCCAGGTCATTGTTTAGCTGGTTTCGAAGATGTTACTTTCGGTCTGCCTGTAAAGATAATGAAGGCTTCAATGACGGTCCGCGTCGAGGCTGAATTAGTAAACAGCAAAGGGGATTTGCGTTGGGTTAAATGCAGGTTGGTTTCAGATTTAGTGAATTCAAAAGGAGAGGTATTTGGTGAGCCTAGACTACATCATGAGGCCAAGGTAAGGCTAGTTGCAAGATGCGACGACATATGCCCATTCCTTCAAAATGAGGTAGAATCTATACCTGCAATTGGCACTCCACCTGACGGAGAACTAGAACATCATTCCAGTTTCATTTACTTGAGATATTTCCATGGACCACGATTCCAATCTCATGGAGGAGTTTTACGTGGAATTGAAGACGGCGTTGACGGAATAGCACTAATGCGCCATCAGTTACCTGCTACAGACCAATTCGCACTAGAAAGTGATGGTGAAGAGGTTCTGTTAGATGCCCTTCCAATGCTGATTGAAGCAGGATTCCAAAATGCTGGTCTGTCAGCCATGGAAAGCGACGGCTATTCCAGTCTACCTATAGGTATTGAATGGTCAACAATGCTCCGTGTACCTGAACCAGAAGAACGGCTTAGAGTTCGCTCTGTGAAGGTTGGTTCAGAAGACTCGGGGGTTACTATACATGACGTGGTAATTGTAGGCGATGACGACGCTCCTGTACTATCTTTGAAAGGCCTCAGGCTCAAAGCCATGGGTGAAGTGCCAGAAGAACAACGGTTTAGTCTACAGAGGTGAAAAGATGGAGATAATGGACTCGATAGAGGGTCCTCGTATGTTGTTGGCAAAGATGCCAATCAGGGATTGTATTAGCAAATTCTCAGAAGACATTCCTAGAGCTTCTCCTAAGCGCCGATTAGATCACAATTCGGGCAGATTACTATTGGAATATTGCTTAGAGCATTGGAAGTTACCAACCGACCTTATCGAAGTGTTAAGGACTGAGCATAGGGCTCCGTACCTATCATGGATAAATGGGGTGTGGAGAAATGAGCCTTTGCCGGGAATCAGTATTGGCCATTGCGAGGGCTGGGCTGTCTGTGCAATCATCGAGCCTGGTTATTGGATTGGTATAGACGCTGAGAAAGAAAATCGGCAAATTCAACCCAATGCTTTCGACATGATGGCCAAAGGTGATGAGTTAAATTTTCTAATTGAAAATTCAAAAAGGGCAATTGAAATCTGGACCGCAAAAGAAGCGGTTCAAAAGGCTGAAAAATTAGGAATGAATCTTAATCCGAGAGACATCAATTTAGCAAATTACAATGTCAAATCATTTGTTTCTGACGAATTGATGGTGTCTGTTTGTTGGAGAGGTGCAGGTGAAAATCCTAGAACACCGGAAGACGATTTGTTAGATGCAACAGCTAAAGCAATGAGAGAGAACCCCGACTTTTCTATTGGATGTAAAACAACAAGGAATAACATCTGACAGGCAACACAGTGTTTGATTAATGAGATATTACACAGAGGTTAGTATGGACAAAGGGCTGTGGAAGTGGATTTCATCCTCTGCCATTGTCGCATCGATGTGCTGTCTGCCTTCAGTTGTCATGGTTATGTTTGGACTAGCATCGGTCTCTACAGCCGCAGCACTCTCAGACACCCTCTATTGGGGTAAAGACGGATATTGGTGGTTTAGACCAACGGTGTTAGCATTAGCAGCAATCATGGTTACTATAGGCCTAGTTTCTTATTTTAGGAATCAAGGAGTCTGTACCTTGGATGATGTAAAGCGAGAGAGACAGAAAGTAATCAATATCTCCCTCTTAGCTTTCACAATCGCAATACTCGGCTATCTTTTCTTTAATTATGTAGTATTAGAGATACTCGGTATCGCTGTTGGGCTTCCATGGGAAGACGACGCCTTCTGGAATTAGTAGTAGGCTGCCCAAACGTACAATCCAGATAGCATAGCGATAGGAACCAAATAGTACAAAACTCGAATAATTGGTGATTTTGTTTCTATCCTCTTGTCAAGAAGATCATCATCTGAAACTGCTGCTTGTCCTATACTGGCAAGTAATTCTCCAATTGCATCAACCATTGTATCACAATTCGTTTAGGTTGCGGATATCAGGTGTTTGGTCTGCAATGATGAACTCAAGCATGGCAGCCCACATTACGAACTCCATGCTCTTCTCCAACTCTTCTTGTCCACCAACTTCCTCAATCATGTTGTCTAATGTATCTGTTGGGGAATGGTATGCTGAATAGTCTTCATCGTAAGCACCAAGATGGAAAATCGTTTGAGCACCCAATTCTCTGAAGGTTACGTGGTCTGAACGCCCAAATGTGTCTTCGTGCACATCGAAGACTAGGTCTTCATGTTCATCCCAATGCTGGTCACATCCGGCGCCGTATGTACCGTCAATTCGCAAATTCATTGGCGCTTTCATAACGTTACGATGAACGTGGTCAAGGACATTTGTAATTGCAACGTCCTGCACGTCAGGGTTCAAATCAGGCCCGGACCATGCGTGGTAGGGGAATGGATCGCCTACTCCGTTTTTCTTTGCAGGCCAAGACATGCCCATCATATCCATATTGATGTAGAACTCTAATTCTTTGTCATGTGGTAAGCAGTAGTCGCATTGGTTATTCGCAAAAGCGTTTGAGCCGCGCAATCCTTCCTCTTCGCTTGACCATAATGCAAGGAAAGTGTCACACTCGAATGTTAAGTCTGCAAAGGCCCTTGCGTACAACAACATCGCAACAGTGCCTGCAGTATTGTCATACGCACCTTCGTAGGTGCCGCCGCCTGGAGGTCCTCCTGGTGGAGCAATATCCATATGGCCACCCATACCTTGGACACAGTTGTCATTTCTTCCCTGTTTCCAGGCGATAACGTTCAGGCTTTCAGGCTGGGCTAGGTTACCGTGGTCGGTGACACGCAGAAGGTGTGTTTCATACCCCAGACCCTCAAATTGTCCTTTGAAATATTCAGCCGCTCTTTCAAAGAAACCATTACCAGCACCCATCCATCGGTTTACATATCCACCACATTTTGTTGTGTCTGTACATACACTGGTAATGTAGTCAATCTTTCTAAACCATTCTTCACCATTTACGATTGGGGTTCCTTCAGTAGTACTTACTTTCAGGACTTCAGACTGACCATTGTCAGACATGAAGGTGATATTTACCTCAGTTACGTATGGGGTTGTAAGTATTTGACCGAATACGGTTTTGTCCTCTACCATCACAGTGTGACTAACAACATAAGTCCCATTTATGAAAATCATAACGTCAGGTTCAGTTGCGATAGCATTACCTTTACCTTCAAGCGTAAAGTCATGAAACTCGCCGGAACGTAGCACTGCATCTTGAGGGTCGACATAGTCGATTTGGAAAGATTCAGCAGGTTCGATTTGATTTTCCGCCTCTTCTTCACCAAAGCAACCTGCTAATGGTGCAATTAGGAAAAGAGTGGTCAGAACGAAAGCCGATACTCTGCGACTCATGCGCTTCGCGCATATTCCCAACCTATTCAAGATATGGGACTGTTGACATAATCTAGGTTGTTGATTAAATCAATCCAATCTTCTGGTATGTGTAGCCGGAGATTATATTTTACAAGGCCAGTATTGGATTACATGCAAGCGGGCCGACCCCCAACCCAGCAAGTAATCGTAGGACAACCAGGGCAGGTAACTTATGTCAACCATCAAGGCATGCCCGTGGGTAGTACTGTTGTAATGGGAGGATTCCCTGCCACATCCGCCCAATTGGCACTAATTTTGTCTATTGTATCGATATTTGTTGGCGGATTTTGCTTGGCAATTCCTGCACTGATTATTTCTCAGAATGCGCTAAAAGTAACCAATATGTATCCTGGGCACCCTGACGCCGGTTCAGCTCAAACCGCGAGGGTTATCTCAATGGTGGTCATTGGGCTTTACCTCATTATATTCATACTCTACTTTGCATTATTTGCAGCAATAGCGTCCAATGCATAGAGTTAGAATTTTGTCTTACTGAGATAGTTTTTAGCCCATAAATCAAGAAAAAAACATCTTTTCTTGCAATGGTTGGATTTCCGTTGAGAGTGTAAAGTGTTAATTTTAGTGAAAAAAAACATTCGCTTATAACCCCACCCTCATCTGATAGTATTATGAATAGAGTTCTAACATTCATGATGATTACCGTGCTTATTGCTTCTGCATATCCTTTGCAGGTGAGTGCGGACGCTAGCGAAGATATACCTACAAATGCCGAGGGAACTGGAGTACATGCCTCTCTTGTTGCTGCACTGAACCATGTTGATTTGATTTCAACCCTTGAAGGGACAGGACCATTTACGCTGTTTGCTCCAACAGATCAAGCATTTGCAGATGCGGGAATTGACCTAGCTAATTTCCAAACAGCAGAGGAAAATTCAACACTGTCCGATATCCTACTCTACCACGTGATATCTGGTTCCGTCGCTTCGAATGCGATTACCGATGGAATGGTCGCTACAATGGTAAACGGCGACAAAGCGAAATTCGGGTTAAACAATGGTGTAGTTACAATCGGTACGGCAACAGTAACAACCGCGGATGTCCAAGCCTCAAACGGTATTATTCACGTCATCGACCAAATACTAATGCCTCCAGAGGACATTCCAGCAACCGCCTCCCTCACAGGCATCCATAACTCTCTGGTGTCTGCAGTATTACAGGCAGGCCTCCTAACTACATTAGAAGGAACAGGACCGTTCACTGTGTTCGCCCCAACTGACCAAGCATTCAGTGATGCTGGAATTGACTTAGCTTCTCTAGATAACCCTCAAGGTAATGCGGTTCTAGAAGACATTTTGCTGTACCACGTTGTTTCGGGTGAAGTCATGTCAACCGATGTAACGGAATGTATGGAAGCAGATTCAGCAAATGGTCAACCTCTAGCATTCAAAATCGACGACGGTGTCATGGTAAACGATGCAAATGTTACTATGGCTGACGTAATCGCTAGCAACGGAATAATTCACGTAATCGACAAGGTTCTTACTCCTACAGACAGCCCTAATGACATTCCAAGAACAGCTCAATGCACCGGTGTGCACGACTCATTGGTTGCAGGTGTAATTCAAGCAGAACTCCTTGAAACACTACAAGGGCCGGGTCCGTTCACAATATTCGCCCCGACCGATCAAGCATTTGCTGACGCTGGAATAAATCTAGCAGCATTAGACAATCCTTCAGGAAAGCAGACCCTTTCTGATATTCTTCTGTACCACGTTGTATCTGGAGAGGTACCAGCAAGCAACGTTACAGAATGCATGACTGCCACCGCAGCTAACGGACAAACCCTAGCGTTCACAGTAGGTAGCGGCGTAATGGTCAACGATGCAAATGTCACTGTAGCCGACGTTAACACCAGTAATGGCGTAATCCACGTGATTGACAAGGTCCTAACACCTTCTGACTCTCCCAATAACATACCCAGAACTGCTCAGTGTACAGGTATACACGACTCACTGGTTTCTGCAGTAGTACAGGCTGAGTTACTGGAAACATTGCAAGGACAAGGTCCATTCACAGTGTTTGCACCAACTGACCAAGCCTTTGCCGATGCGGGGATAGACTTGGCAGCACTAAATACTCCTGAAGGTAAGCAGACCCTTTCTGATATTCTTCTATACCACGTTGTTTCTGGTAACGTACCATCAAGCGCTCTCTCGGATTGCATGACCACAACTGCTGCAAATGGCCAAACATTATCCTTCAACCTAGGTTCTGGAGTAATGGTAAATGGAGCCAATGTTACACTAGCTGATGTTGAAACCAGTAACGGAGTAATCCATGTTATTGATAAAGTGTTGATGCCAACTGATACGCCAAATGACATTCCAAGAACTGCTGAATGTACTGGAGTTCACAATTCTCTGGTTTCGAGCATTGTCCAAGCCGAGTTACTTGCAACGCTGCAAGGAGACGGTCCTTTCACTGTATTTGCCCCAACAGACCAAGCATTTTCTGATGCTGGAATCGATCTAGCAGCGCTAGATACCCCGGAAGGGAAGCAAACACTTAGCGACATACTGCTCTATCACGTAATTGATGGAACAGTTCCTGCGGCTAACGTTAGCGATTGTATGTCTGCTACGACCATCAATGGAAATCCTCTGTCCTTTACGGTAGGAGCCACAGTTATGGTGAATGGTGCTACTGTTACGGCGACTGATGTCGCAACTAGTAATGGAATAATTCACGTCATTGATAAGGTATTGATGCCAACACCAACTCCTAACGATATACCAAGAACGGCACAATGCACAGGGGTTCATAATTCACTCGTGGCAGCGGTAATTCAAGCAGAATTGTTAGAGACACTTCAAGGAGATGGGCCATTCACAGTTTTCGCTCCTACAGACCAGGCATTTACAGACGCTGGAATCGATCTTGCAGCGCTAGATACCCCGGAAGGGAAGCAAACTCTTGCTGATATCTTGACTTACCACGTTGTATCTGCAAATGTTCCATCTTCGAGCGTAACCGATTGTATGGATGCAACAGCAGTCAACGGACAAACCCTTTCCTTTATGGTAGGTGATACAGTTATGGTAAACGATGCAACAGTGACGATTGCTGATGTACAAACTAGTAACGGAGTAATTCACGTAATCGACAAAGTTCTGTCTCCAACAGATACACCGAACGATATAGCGCGGACTGCACAGTGCACAGGTATACATTCATCATTGGTGGCAGCACTTGCTCAGGCAGAATTGGTAACAACGCTACAAGGCGAAGGTCCATTTACAGTCTTTGCACCAACCGACCAAGCGTTCACTGACGCAGGCATCGATTTGGCAGCACTTGACACACCAGAAGGGAAGCAAACCCTTGCAGACATTCTATTGTACCATGTTGTGATGGCTGACGTTCCTTCCTCCGATGTACTAGAATGTGGTAGTGCGACTGCTGCTAACTCTCAACCATTAGCTTTCACGGTTACTGCAGATTCTGTTATGGTCAATGATGCAACAGTTACTATGCCAGATGTAGCCACAAGTAATGGCGTCATTCACGTTATAGACAAGGTTTTGATGCCAACAGATGCGCCAAATGACACTGTCAGAACTGCAATCTGCTCCGATGTTCACACATCCCTTGTTGCTGCATTAGTTCAAGCAGAATTAGTTTCAGCACTCGAAGGTGATGGGCCGTTTACTGTATTTGCCCCAACCGACCAAGCATTCATTGATGCAGGTATAGACCTCGCGTCACTGGACACACCTTCTGGTAAAGAAAATCTGACGAATATTCTGACATACCACGTGTATTCTGGAATGATAAAAACAGGAGATATGGTCAGTGGCATGCAATTACAGATGTTAAATGGTGATAATATCACTGTATCCGCAAACATGCAGGTAAATGGTGTATCAATAAACGGTGGAAATATCCTAACTTCAAACGGTGTCATACACGTAATTGACACCGTTCTAATTCCACCTGTTGAAGAAGTGATAGAAGAAGACGATGATGAGGAAACTTCGAGTGATTCAGCATCCTCATCTGACGACGAAGATGATGGCGACTGGATGATTTACTTGTATGTTGGAATCGGGATCTTTATTGTAGCTGGTGTGGCAGGACTGTTATTCATGCGCAGAGGAGAATCTGACGGAGATATCTCGAAGGAATTCAATCAAGGAGGCATGGCTTCGCCTATGCAATCTGGTGGTGGTACAATCTTCACCGCGCAACCTACCACAACACAAGCCGCAGTAACCAACTACACCGCTCAAGCACAGACAACATATGAGCCACAACCGGTGGTATCAGAGCCGGTTTACCAGCAACCTTTGCCAGTACAACCTGCTGTCGTTGAACCGCAGGTGTTGCAACAGTGGACAGATGAAAATGGCCACACATGGCGTCAGATGGACAATGGGACTATGCTATGGTGGAATGGAACAGACTGGCAACCCGCCGCTTGATGCCTAAAATTTGCACAAGCCTCCCCTGCAAAAGGGGAGGCTTTGCAAAACAATAATCCCTCTAACTTGAAATTAGACCCTTTTGACTCTTAGACAGGGCTCTTCAGGATATCGTGAATCATATACACATTGCTCCAATTTTTCTAGCCGCTTTGCAATTTCGTTCAACAGTCTAACCATCTCTTGTTCAGCCCAATCTGACATGAAAATTCGTTTGTGATTGAGGTATTTAATTCCCTTGCAGTACAACTGAGGTTCATCTAGGCAGGACTAAATAAAACGTCCTAGATTTCAGGTTATGTGCCAGAAACTGCTTGCGTCGATAATCATTTTCTTGATGTCAGTTTCAGTCTTACCTACTTTCAGTAATCATAATTTGATCTCGGAGGGCGAAGAATCTATCAAGCATTTTTCACAGAGTAGTTCACAAACGACAGTGGTTGATACTTTGGACAATGTGGGTGCTCAGTCCGATTTAGCATTAGATTCACAAAACAATGTACACATTTCATATCGAGATTCGACCAACGGCGTATTGAAGTACGCTTTTTTTGATGGAATTTCATGGAATACCACAGTAGTGGATGATTCTAATAATGTGGGATTCTCAACCTCTATTGTTCTGGACTCAAGTGACCATGTTCACATTTGCTACTTTGATGATACGAATAGCGATCTGAAGTACGCATATTTTGACGGTGAAATTTGGAACATAAGCGTAGTTAGCAATATGTCAGATATGGACAATTCGTTATCCCTGGGAATAAGCAGTGATGATAGGTTGCATCTGGTTTTTTATCATCACATAGACTATAACACTCCCAACATCAAGTACGCCGTTTATGATGGTGAATCATGGGACATTTCGGGTATATCCAGTGGAACGACCTCTGGCCAGACAATTTCGTTAGTTGTAGATTCAAACGATGATTTGCACGTTACATACACTGGGAGTGGGCTATCGTACGGTTACTTCAATGGAACCGACTGGCAATTTTCGTCTGCAGCATCTAGGGGTTACCTGAATTCTATTGCAGTTGCAGATAATGGTAGAATATACATCTCACATAGCTCAGGTTCAAGTTGGCACGGACATTCTGTAGACGTTGCTATGTTTGATGGAAATAATTGGACAACTCTACCTGCTCCTCCATACAATGATGACCAGTCGCGACCTAGTGCAATTAGCACTGATTCCAATGGAAATGTTCACATTGCTTACTACACAGGTTGTGGTGATTACTATCCATATGGATGTGACATTCGCTACGCTGCTTACAACGGCTCAGACTGGCAATCTTATCAAATCGAAACTAGGGTAAGAGAAAATGGGAGGAGTAGCCCTTCTGAGTTATCAATGGTGATTGATTCCGAGGATTACGTTCATCTTTCCTACAAGAATATGCTAGATGAAGAATTAATGTATGCTAACACAATTGTCGATTTTGATATGGATGATGTGAGGGACAAATTCGATGACTGTCTTGGAGTTTTAGGAACCTCTCAAAATGATAGAGCAGGTTGTCCTGATGCTGATGGTGATGGATACTCAGACCCCAGTGATGATTGGCAATTAGCTGACGGTGCCGATGCTTTCGTAAATGAGCCAACTCAATGGGCTGATTCGGATGGTGATGGATACGGAGACAACCCGGAAGGAGAGAACCCTGATATGTTTCCAGAGAATCCAAATTGGTGGTTAGATTTGGATAGGGATGGAGTTGAGGACAGCCTCGACGATGATATTGATGGTGATGGAGTAAACAATGATTTGGATGCATGGCCGACGGATTTCACCAGAGGCGTAGACACCGACGGTGACGGTTTAGCAGACTTTGTTCAGGGCAAAGTCGACGGAGAATTAATTGATTTTGAGGACGCCAGTCATGGGGCAGTAAGTATGCATTGTGCAGATGATTTAGCTGGTTTTTGTATGCCAGATTACTCGCCTTGGATTATTACAAACAACTCAATTTCAGGAAGTTTCAGTCTTGAACAGCAATTGTGGGCTAGTGATACTGGACATTTTTCCGTTAGTTTTTCTTCTGATACTGATGATGTTGTGACTATGCAGGTTTACATCACCTCTTTCCTTGTTGATCGCCAATGTATTCCAATTCTACTTGACGGTGTTTCAGTAGACTATGGCTGTGAATCAGAAGGATTTGAGTATTATGATAATGTTACAATCAATGTAACTGAAGGTGACCATGTATTACGAGTTTACGGGACTGTCCTCGGTGAAGGAAACCGAGTCGACAATATACAACTCCCTGATTATGTGATATATTATAATGAAGATGAAGATGATGATAATGACGGTTGGTGGGACCAAGTAGAAACGTCTTTTTCCACAGATTCGCCATGTTATTCAGACCCGCTAGATCCAGAAATAACTCCGGAAAGCAATATTGGAGAATTAGTACGAAATGGCGGCGATGTTGTTGATTATATCATCGATTATGACACCTGTTCCATAACTTACGATAGTGATGGTGACGGTGTATATGATTACTATAATGAATTTCAAGGTTATGTGTATTACGATATGTGTCCTGATGAAAAGACAACATCAAATTATTATGGGGAAAATGCAGGGTGTTTAGATGAGCCCGAAGAGACAGTCAAGGGTTCTTCAGGTGATGGCTCTTTGATGACTTATGGTGTTGGCATTGGAGTGATTGTAGCGATTGTATTAATCGTACTCTTTCTTCGCAGAAGTAAAAGTATAGTTTCAGAGGATTCTGGT
>Ga0160423_10001723_pt1 | contig 18289 bp, 16 predicted proteins | sample CRUFie14St8metaG_FD_108191 | JGI IMG/M metagenome (GOLD analysis project Ga0160423, IMG submission 108191) | Marine microbial communities from the Costa Rica Dome - CRUD Field 142mm St8 metaG | ecosystem: Environmental > Aquatic > Marine > Oceanic > Photic zone | place: Costa Rica: the Eastern... | reverse complement strand
ATCAAGTTCAGGTTCTTGAGGAAGATAGCCTAATGAATAACCATCTGAAAAAACTACTTCCCCTTTAAATGATTTGTCTAAACCTGCAATTATTTTCATCACAGATGACTTACCTGACCCATTTAATCCAATAATACCAATTTTAGCACCATAGTAAAATGAAAGGTATATGTTTTTAAGAATTTTTTTACCGCTTGGTGTATCTTTATTAACACCAACCATAGAAAATATAATTTTTTTATCATCTGACATAATTAAAATTAGTTAAATAAAAAAACCTTATTAAAAATAAGGTATTTTAATGATTTAATTTGATATATAAATCTTATTAAGCGATTTGAGTAAATCTATTTATTTTTTGATTCATATATTTAAAGTTAACTAAAATTATCAAACTGTTCATCTAATTCATCTAAAGCATCTTCCAATTCTTCATTGAACTCTGGTTTTAAATTTTTTATAATTTCATCTAATTTTTCAAATTCATTAATTTTTTCATTAGTAGCTGTTATAAAAGAAAATAAAATCATAACAGCAATAATTGAAATAGAAGCACCTATTATACCTGTTGTTAAACCTCCTGTAGCAGTGCCATTTGTGTGAGCTAAGTCGGAATCAGCTTTTATTTTATTTTTTGCTACAATAGCAAAAATAATTGCTAAAACACCGCAAATAAGAGCTATTAATTGAAGAAAAGGAATAATTGCAATTACTATTGAAAAAATACCTAGTACTAGAGATGCAACTGACATCGCACTGGATTTTTGTGTCATTTTTATAAACAGATTTTTTACTAATTTAGAAATTTATTTTACTTTGTCAAAACAAGTTCTCTATAATATTAAAATGAAAAATATCATATTAATATTTTTAATAACAACTCTTTTTTCTTGCAATAAAGGAAAAGCTGATGTTACTATCAGAGGAGTCATTTTTGATTCTTCTTTATCTGTTCCTTTATCAAATGCTTCTATTAAAATATATCAAGTTCAATCAGGTTCACCTGATGAGTTAGTAACTCAATCTAACACTAATTCAAATGGAGAGTATTCTCTTACATTTAAAAGAAATCCTACTGAATATTATAATATTATTTCAGAAAAGGATAACTATTTTGATTTAAATGAAACTATTTCATTTTCTGATATTACCATTGAAGATGAAAATGTATACAATTTTTCAACTACTGCAATATCTTGGGTTAAATTAAATTTCATCAATCCCTTTGGACAATCATCAGATGTTTTAAGATATATCAAACAAGAGGGAAAATCAGGATGTAATAATTGTTGTCCAAATGGTGAACAGTTTTTATACGGTACTGTTGATACCACTTTAGTATACTTGAATGATGGAAACTTCAATTTTTCTTATCAGTATTATGAAATTGGAACAGCAAATCAAGGTCTTAAAATTTGTCAAACTGATGCATTTGATACAACCGAAATAAATTTATTTTATTGAAATAATAATAAATTTATTCATCTTCCAAATTTGCTCTTAATTTTTGGCGCAATTGTCTATTATATGTTTCAATAATATACTTGTAATAGTTTGGTGTACTTTTGGTAATACATTTAGTGTAGTGTTTTAAACGATGTTCAATATGATCTTTTAATAAATCTAGTAACTCTAATCCATGAAAATAATCATCAGCAGCTGCATAAATAACTTCAAAATGATTTTTCAAGGATTTATCAACAGCGTCTTTGCCTTTGAAACCATTATCAATACAATCATAATAGACTTCTTTAATATTAAAGTTTTCAAGTTTTTCTAATTCTAAAATATTTTCGGTTCCTTTAGGAAATTCAAATTTAGCTACAAACTCAAGATCTTCTAATTCTGTTACACGTGACTCTAAAAAACGATCAGGAAATTTAAAAGCGTCTTGCCAATTTATATAATCTTGCCAAACTCCAAACCTTCTAACATTATTTCCAAGATCAATTAATTTAAACTGAGATTTATCTGGTAATTTTCTTGAACCACGACCAATCATTTGATGATAAAGAGTTAATGATCTTGTTGCTCTATTTAATATAATTGTCTTTACAGTAGGTTCATCAAATCCTGTAGTTAATATTCCAACTGAAGTGAGTATGGCCTCAGGTGTATTTTTAAACCATCTTAAAACTTCTTTTCTATCTTTGTCACTAAATGTAGAGTCTAAATGACGTATCTTATATCCCCTTTTTTTAAAAGTTTCTTCAACTCTAATAGACGTGTCAATACCTGAGTTAAAGATTAAAGTTTTTTCCCCTAAACTCACTTCTTCATATGCAAATAATAATTTTTCTTGCATGAAATAATTACCATAAACAACATCAGAACTACTTATAGTGAAATCTCCATTTGAACCTATTTTAAGGCCGTGTAAATTAACATCATAAGTGTATGTCTCTGCATCTGACAAATAGCCACCATCGATTAAAGAACGAATACTTTCTCCAACAATTAACTCGTCATAATTATCATTTAAAGGTAAAGACTTGTTACTACTTAGTGGTGTAGCCGTAACACCTAATATATTCGCTCCTAAATAAAATTGAAAAATTTTCCTAAAACTATTATAATGAGCTTCATCGACTATCACTAAACCAATATTTTTAATAAAATTTTTATTCTCATGAAGTCGATTATTTAGTGTTTCTACCATTGCAATGAAACATTTGTAATCATCAGGATTATTAATCTCTTTTACATCACTGTTAATTATTTTGTTGTTTACTTTTATGGCAAAAAGTTGTTTAGAAGTTTGAATTGAAAGTTCTATTCTGTGTGTTAATATTAAAACTTTTTTATTTGATTTCTCTATATACCTCTTAGCGATTTCAGAAAAAATAACTGTTTTTCCTCCTCCTGTTGGAAGTTGATATAATAAATTGAAATCTTCATTATTAGATGAAACTTTATCAAGAATAACTTTTACTGTTTTCTCTTGAAAAGGATATAATTTTTTAGCTTTATATAATTCTGTATCTAACATATTTAATCATCTAAAAAAATGGCCTACAAATTTACAGTCTTTTTATTCAAATACAAAGTTTAATGCAATTCAAAATAAAAGTTTTATTATATTATTTATTAGTATTAATAATTATGATATAATTAATAAACAGTTACTTTTGTTATAAAATTAATAATCGTAACTTCAACATGAGTGATATTGAAAAAATAAAATGTCTTATTATTGGTTCAGGGCCAGCTGGATATACCGCCGCAATTTATGCTGCAAGAGCAGAAATGCTTCCTGTAATGTATCAAGGAATGCAGCCAGGTGGTCAATTAACAACAACAAATGAAGTAGAAAACTTCCCTGGATATCCAGATGGTATTACAGGTCCAAAAATGATGCTAGAATTAGAAGCTCAAGCAAAAAGATTTGGAACAGATGTTCGTTTTGGATTTATAACAAAAGTTGATTTTTCAGGAGAAACCCATAAATGTTGGGCAGATAATGGTAAGGAAATACATGCTGAAACAGTTATTATTTCTACTGGCGCATCTGCTATGTATTTAGGACTTGAAAGTGAACAACACTATTTATCAAATGGTGGTGGAGTTTCTGCTTGCGCAGTTTGTGATGGTTTCTTTTATAAAGGACAAGAAACCGTAATAGTTGGGGCAGGAGACTCTGCATGTGAAGAAGCTCACTATCTATCTAAATTATGTACAAAAGTAACGATGTTAGTTAGAAGAGATGTTTTTAGAGCATCAAAAATAATGGTTGAAAGAGTCAAAAAAACTAAAAATATAGAAATACTCTATAATACCAATACAATCGAAGTTCTAGGTGATGGAGAGGTTGTTAATGGTGTTTTAGTTAAAAATAATCTTACAGGAAAAGAAACAAAAATTTCTTGCACTGGATTTTTTGTAGCAATTGGACATAAACCAAATACAGATATATTTAAAAAATATATTGAATTAGATGATACAGGATATATTAAATATGCACAACCAGGAACATCTAAAACAAATATACCTGGTGTTTTTGTGGCGGGAGATGCTGCAGACAAAATGTACCGTCAAGCTGTTACAGCTGCAGGAACAGGTTGTATGGCTGCATTAGATGCTGAAAAATATCTTGCTACTCTAGAGCATTAGTTATTTTACTTTTTTAGATAACATAGGAACAAAACTAAATAGACCACAGTCTTCAATCTTTAAGTTGTTTTCCGATATTTTAATTATTTTCTTCATTTGTTGATCTTTATTCTCTCCTATCGGTATTACCATTGTCCCTCCTATTTTTAATTGTGTAATTAAATTTTCAGGAATTTTTGGTGCTCCACAAGTAATTATTATTTTGTCAAAAGGAGCAGATTTAGGTAATCCATTATATCCATCACCAAAAACTAAATGAGCCTTATAATTAAGTTTTTTAAGTATAGAATTAGCTTTTAAATATAATTCTTTATGTCTTTCAATACTATATACTCTAGCTCCTAGAACTATCAATATTGCAGTTTGGAAGGCTGATCCAGTTCCTATTTCTAGTACTTTGTCACCTTTCTTAATATTTAATAGTTGAGTTTGGAATGCGACAGTATATGGATGACTTATAGTTTGTCCTGAACCAATTTGAAAAGGGATGTCTGAATAAGCTTGTTCAACAAAGACATTGTCTAAAAAAAAATGACGTGGAACAAGATCAAAAGCTTCTAGTATTAAATCCTGATCTATTCCTTTTTTCTTTAAATCATTAATTAGATTTTTCCTCATTCCTTTATGTTTAAAGGTATCTTTCATTGACCAAAAATAATTCTAATATATATTATTTTTATTTTTTTATGAAAAAAAAATCATTATGTGTGATATGAACAACTTTTTTTATCTCCATTAAGAAATATTATATTTGAATCACTTTATAATAATAATCATGAATACCTCAAAAAAAGAGTTAGAATTAAATAAAAACATTGATGAAATGCGTCTAAAGATTTCTCAATTAAATCGAGAATTAGATAAAATATATGATGGAGGAGGAAAAGATCGCATAAAAAAAATACATTCTAAAGGTAAACTTACAGCTCGTGAAAGAATCAATTTATTATTAGATGATAAAACAGAACATCTTGAAATTGGTGCAATGGCTGGCTATGATATGTACAAAGACCATGGCGGCTGCCCTGCTGGAGGAGTTATAGTTGTAATAGGATATGTTTCAGGTAAACAATGTATCGTTGTTGCAAATGATTCTTCGGTTAAAGCAGGAGCTTGGTTCCCTATAACAGGAAAGAAAAATTTAAGAGCACAAGAAATAGCAATAGAAAATAATATACCTATTATTTACCTTGTAGATTCTGCTGGTATTTATCTTCCTATGCAAGATGAAATTTTTGCTGATAAAGAACACTTTGGTCGCATTTTTAGAAATAATGCAATAATGAGTTCAATGGGAATAGTTCAAATTTCAGCTGTAATGGGAAGTTGTGTTGCTGGTGGAGCATATTTACCAATCATGTCTGATGAATCTTTAATTGTAAACAAAACTGGAACAATCTTTTTAGCTGGTTCATATTTAGTCAAGGCAGCTATAGGTGAATCCATTGATAATGAAACATTGGGGGGGGCACACACACATACTCATATTTCAGGTGTATGTGATTATGAAACAGATAATGATGAAAAATGTTTGAAAACTATTCGAGATTTAATAGATAAAATTAGTGTACCTGAAACTGCAGGCTTTAATAGAAAAAAATCAATGAAACCTATCAAAGATTCAAGCGATATATATAAAATAATGCCTTCAGATAGATCTAAACCATATAATGTAAAAGACATAATTAAATGTATTGTAGATGATTCAAAATTTACAGAATATAAGTCTAACTATGGAAAATCTATTGTTTGCGTATATGCTCGAATTGATGGTTGGAGCGTTGGAATTGTGGCTAATCAAAGAGAAATAGTAAAGAACGCAAAAGGGGAAATGCAATTTGGTGGTGTTATATACTCAGATTCAGCAGACAAAGCTTCTCGGTTCATAATGAATTGTAACCAAAAAAACATTCCTTTAGTTTTTCTTCAAGATGTTACAGGATTTATGGTAGGATCAAAAAGTGAACATGGTGGTATAATAAAAGATGGAGCAAAAATGGTTAATGCAATGGCTAATTCTGTTGTACCAAAATTCACAATAGTAATAGGAAATTCATATGGTGCAGGTAATTATGCTATGTGTGGTAAAGCTTACGACCCAAGGTTAATTGTAGGATGGCCTACAGCTGAAATAGCAGTAATGAGTGGAAATGCAGCGGCTAAAGTTTTACTGCAAATTGAAATAGCTTCTTTAAAATCTCGCGGAGAAAAAATCACTCCTAAGCGCGAAAAAGAATTATTTAATTCAATTAAAACTAAATACGATCAACAAACCTCTCCTTATTATGCAGCAAGCAGACTTTGGATAGATTCTATTATTGATCCTATAGATACTAGAAAAGTAATTTCTATGGGAATTAATATGGCAAATCATAAAAAAATTAAACGAAAGTTTAATGTAGGAATAATTCAAGTATAAGTAACCAGTTAAAATAGAATTATAATAATGCATTTAAATTGGCAGATAAAGCACTACAAAGAATTAACATTAAATGAGTTTCATGATATAATTGCACTCCGTTTAAAGGTTTTTGTTGTTGAACAAAATTGTCCTTATTTAGACTTAGACGGTAAAGACAAAAGATGTTATCATTTGTTATGTCGAAATGATAAGGGAGATATTATTGCTACCGCAAGAATAATTCCTCCAAATATATCCCATGAATACTGTTCAATAGGTAGAGTTGTTATTATTAAAAGTGAAAGAGGAAATGGACTCGGACACAAACTTATGTCTTTTAGTATAAAATTTACACAAAAGGAATTTAGTGAATATCCAATCTTTATATCAGCTCAAAAACATTTAGAAAATTATTACCAAAAACATAACTTTATTTCTACTGGCAAAGAATATTTAGAAGATGGGATTCCTCACATTAAAATGAAATTCAAAAAATAAATCAAGTATTTAATTCAATTTAATAACAATTTTCTTATTTATAGTTTTAGATTCCTTTACTTCAATTGATTTACTGTAATTTAATATTGTGATAATTATATCATTGTTTATTGATATTTTAGGTTCTTTATAAAGAAAAATTTGAGAGTATTTTTTTAACATAGGCATGATTATTAAAGATTTCACCAAAAAAAACGAAGATTTCAAAATATTATTGTAGAAACTTTAAAAAGTTAATAAGTTCCGTTATATCTTCTTATAAACCACTCTAAAATAAATAATGAAGAAATAATAAAAAATAAAATTCTCCAATCAATTAAATTTAAGAAATTGGACTCTTGATAACTAATATTAACTATGTCATTACAATTATCTATATCAGATAATAAATTCTCTGTATTATTTAGAGTATAAAACAGACCATTAGATTTAAATGCAATCTGCTGGAGTATGTTGTGATCAGCATGAGTAGAAATATCTTCAATTGAATTATTTTCGACTATAAATGTCCCTGACTTATTATATTTTTTACCATTATATGTAGAGTTAACATTCCATTTATAAACGCCTTCATTTAATTTACCTAAGTTTAGTTTATAATTATATATTTCTTTAGCAAAAGAATAGTTAGCAAAAATTTCATCTTGAAAAATAAGGGTAAATTTAATTTCAGGTTCAATAATTGGTTGAAATGAGGAATTATAAAATTCGGCATTAATAATCATAGGTTCATTTTTTGTGATTATTTTGGGGAGATTAATACGAAGTGGATCAGTATTTTTCTTAACAGTAAGGTATTGAATTATTTTTTGAAAAAGTTCATTAAAAGAATTAGTATTATTGGAATTAAGATAATTAGAAAGCTTCCATCTCCATATACCTTCACCTATGAAAACAGCTTTTTTTTGGTTTTCAAATGAATTAAAATATAAAACGGGGGTATTTTTTACTATTTCACCAATTTTCTGTTTAATGAGAATTTTATTTTGATTTTGTCCAAATTCACCAAAAGGAACAGTTAATGGCTGCCATAATTTAATAGATTCTTTTAACATGTCAGAAAGTTCAAATAATTTAAAATCATTTGAGAATATTCCTTGAGCTCGATCAAAAGATTTTGTTGAAGATAAATTTATACCTAAATCCATATGATTTATATAAGAATTAGATGATTTATTACCTAAAACATAAAAAATCGGAATTTTTAATTTATTTATCTTTTTTAAAAGTGATTTGTCTTTTTCTGTGGGATTATGCCAAATAACTAATGAGAAATCATCCAATTCATCTTTCCAATTATTGGTTAATGAGGAAGTAACGTCAATTATCTCGTCTTTTTCTAGTACTTGTTTTATTGCTGAAATATCTGGGTGTGGGGAATCGGCTAAAAATAAAATTTTACTTCTAGAATCAATTACTTCTATGTAAAATGTACGTGTATTATTTTCATAAGAAGATTCATTAGATTCTTGTTTTAGCTTAACTGTATAAGCATTAAAACCTATATTATTAGCATCAACTATAAAACTAGTACTAATAAAATCTATATCTCCATCTATATATTGAATGGTTTTTGAATCAATTTTTTTTTGGTCCTTCCAAAGAGATAATTCTGTATTAACTTTACCCATTTTAGAGGCTTCAATATTAACTTCAATTGGAAACTTATTTTTATAAAAAGCGATATCATTTACCGAAATATTCTTAAGTAATTGATCTCTTTTAATAATTGTATCGCCCACACCAATAGAAAAAATCGGAGTGAATTTAATTTTTTCAGAACCATACAATGGGTTACTACCTTGATTAAAATTACCATCACTAATAAAACAAATTGCACCAATATTATTATTAAAATATTTATTATATATGTAATCAAATCCAGCATTTAAATTAGAAATAGGCTCGTCAAGATTAACAATATCAGATCTAACATTTTCACCTATTGTATAATTTCTAAATTCAAATTTATTTTTAAATTTTTCTTTTATTTTTTGATGAATATTTTTTATATCCTTAATAACATTATTACTATCCGAATAATTCAATAAAGAACTGGAATTATCTGTAAGAGTAATAAAAATAGGTTTTTTAACTTTTGTTTCTTTAAATTGAAATATAATATCAAATAAAAGAATAAATAATAAAAAAAATGTTAAACTTTTTATACAAATTAATATCGCTCTAGTTAATCGATTAAACTCTTTTAATTTTTCTTTTTTATAAAAAAAATAAACAATTATAAAACATACAATTGCTAAAGGAAGGAACCATAAAAAAGATATATCTGAAAATAATTTCATTTGGTTGCTAAAATAATAAACTCAAATATTTAATTTATTAATTTTGTAATTAAATATAAAAATTTTTAAATGGACAATGAAGTATATATAGTGTCTGCAGTTAGAACACCAATAGGTAGTTTCATGGGGGGATTATCTGATATTCCTGCAACTAAACTAGGAGCAATAGCAATAGAGGCAGCTGTTGATAAAGCCGATATTTCTAAAGATGAAATAGATGAAGTTTTTATGGGAAATGTTTTACAAGCTAATTTAGGTCAAGCTCCTGCTCGACAAGCTGCCATTTTTGCAGGTTTGTCTGAAAAAGTCCCTTGTACTACAATAAATAAAGTTTGTGCTTCTGGAATGAAAGCTTTAAGTTTAGCAAGTCAATCGATTCTTTGCGGTGACAATGATATAGTTATTGCTGGTGGAATGGAAAACATGAGTATGGTACCTCATTATCAAAATGCACGTTTAGGAAGTAAATTAGGAAATATTAGTGTTTATGATGGTATGGTTAAAGATGGGTTGACAGATGTATACAATAATATTCATATGGGAGTATGTGCTGATAAATGTGCAAGTATAAATAAAATATCAAGAGAGGAACAAGATAATTTTGCAATAGAATCATACAGAAGAGCTGATTCTGCATGGAATGATGGTAAATTCAACAATGAAGTTGTTCCTGTTGAAGTACCTCAGAGACGAGGTGATTCTATAATTATTTCTAAAGATGAAGAGTATTCTAATGTTCGTATAGATAAGATTCCAAAATTAAAACCTGTATTTACAAAAGACGGAACAGTAACAGCAGCGAATGCATCTACTTTAAACGATGGTGCATCTGCATTAGTTCTTATGAGTAAAGAAAAAATGAAATCTTTAAATATTCAGCCAATTGCAAAAATAATAGGTTATGGTGATGCTTCTCATAATCCAGAACTATTTACAACAGCCCCATCCCTTGCAGTTCCAGTTGCTCTTAAAAAAGCAAACCTAAAAATTGAAGACATTAATTATTGGGAATTAAATCAAGCTTTTTCTGTTGTAGGATTATATAACACAAATAAGTTAGGATTAGATCCTGAAAAAGTTGATGTTAATGGAGGAGCTGTTGCATTAGGACATCCCCTAGGTAATTCTGGTTCAAGAATAATTGTTACATTGATTAACGTATTAAAACAAAATAAAGGAAGATATGGTTGTGCAGCTATTTGTAATGGTGGTGGAGGCGCTTCTTCTATGATAATAGAAAATATAACCAAATTTTAATTTAAAACTTCATAATATAACTTTTCGTATTCTTTAACGATCTTTTCAATATTAAATTCTTTTGAACGATTTAAAGCATTTTGACTAAAATTATTTAATATTTCTTTGTTATTAAGTAGATAGAGAGCATTTTCTGACATATCTATTATATCACCAACATTTGATAAAAAACCAGTGACACCATGAATGTTCACTTCTGGTATACCACCTGTATTTGATGATATTACCGGTACTCCTTTTGCCATCGCCTCAAGTGCAGCTAAACCAAAACTCTCTGTTTCAGATGGTAATAAAAATAAATCAGCTAATTCAAGCACTTTGGATGTATCACGAACTTTGCCTAGGAAAACAACTCGACTGGACAAATTCAATTCTCTACAAAATTCTTCTACTAAATAACGTTCAGGTCCATCTCCAACTAATAACATTACAGATTTTGTTGCCTTATTAACTTTATTAAAAATCTTAATGACATCTTTTACACGTTTTACTTTTCTGAAATTTGAAATATGGCAAAGTATTGACTCTTCATCAGAAGCATATTTTTTTCGTAGTTTACTTTTTTTACCAGTAAAAAAATTCTCATCTAGATTAACAAAATTTGGAATTACTTTAATATCACAATCTGTTGAAAAATGCTTGTAAGTATCATTTTTCAGACTTTCTGATACTGCTGTTATAGCATCGGATTGATTTAAACAAAAAGTAATCACAGGTTCAAAAGAAGGGTCTTTACCAACCAAAGTAATATCCGTGCCATGAAGAGTAGTAATAAACGGAATATTAATTCCCTGGGATTTTAATATTTTTTTTGCCATAAAAGCAGCAGAGGCATGTGGTATAGCATAATGAACATGTAATAAATCTAAATTTTCATGTTTAACTACATCAACCATTTTACTAGCTAATACTGTTTCATATGGTTCATAATCAAATAATGGGTAATCTGAAACCCTAACTTCGTGATAAAATAAATTTTCATTAAATGAACCTAACCTAACAGGTTGAGAATAAGTTATAAAATGAATTTCATGATTTTTTTTTGCTAATAATTTACCTAATTCTGTGGCAACAACACCGCTTCCTCCATAAGTTGGATATAGTACAATACCTATTTTCATATTTTAGATTCTTTAAGCGCTGTATATATAACCCTTTGAATATCGGTACGAACGTTCATTTTAACAATTTTCCAATTATCTGCATTTGGGTATACTCTATTTGATAAAAAAACATAGTTTATTTTATTAACTGGATCAGACCATGCAATAGTACCAGTAAATCCAGTATGTCCAAAGCTTGACAAACTAACTAATTCACAAGTAGGACCTCCAGTTAAATCTAATTTTGGTTTATCAAATCCTGCCCCTCTTCTATTTAATGGACAATATTGACATTTTGTATATCTATTTACAACATCAGGATTTATATACGAAACATCTGCATATTCACCATTATTTAAAAGTAATTGCATTAAAATTGCTAGGTCTCCTGCGTTTGAGAAAAGACCAGCATGTCCAGCTACACCTCCCATCATTGCAGCACCTTGATCATGAACATATCCATGTATTTGTTCTTTTCTAAATATAGTATCATACTCCGTAGGGATAATTTGATTAAGCGAAAAATGTTTAGTTGGATTATAACTTATATTTGATATGCCTATCGGATCATAAAAATATTTCTTCATATACTTATCAAGAGTTATACCTGATTTATTTTCAATGATTTTTTTTAAAAAATAATAACCTACATCTGAATATTTATAACGTTTACCTTTTAATGGAATTTCCAAGATTTGTTTATAAATTTCATCAGTATAACCATTTATAATCCATAAATTTGATGAAACTTGAGTAGAAAACAAATCGCTTTTTTTATGTTGATAAATATCACTTCTTAGTTTATTATTATTTAATGTTTTAATATAAAAAGGAATCCATGATTTCAATCCTGCCTGATGAGACATCATTGACTTTAAATTAATTTTACCATATTGATTTTTATTGGTAAGGTTAGGAAGATAATTAGATAATGTACTACTAATATTAAATTCATTTTTACTCTCCATATGCATTAAGGCTAATGTGGTAGCCGCTATTTTTGTTATTGAAGCAATATCATATAAATCAGTGTTAGTTACTTTTCTAATTTTATCATAAGTGTGATAACCAAATGATTTTCTATAAATTACTTTTCCATTAATTGCAACAACAACCTGACACCCAGGAAATGCTTCAGAGTTTATGCTGTTTTTTACAATTGTATCAATTTGAGATAGTTGAATTGGTTTAATATTTAATTCTTCAGGTTGAGAATCCTTAAGTCTTCCTGTACTATCAATAATAATACCATCTCCTGCTTTATATTTTGAAATGATATCCAAAGGAAGTTTACCTGAACTCGAAAAAGTACCCATCAAAAATTGACCTGCTCTATTTAATGCTATTGGATTATCTTCATATGCAACTACAACACTTTTAATCTTATTTAAATTAATTTTTTCAAGTAATAATGGATGATCAAAAATGACTAATATTTTATCATTAGAAGATTCTTGAAAATCTATCCAATCATTTAATTCATTTTCAATGTTTTTTTGTTGAGATTGAATTGAAGTAATGATTAAATCATATTTAGGTAATTGTGAAGAAAAATTATCTTTCACTTCTTTTATGGAATTAAAGTGAAATTGATCAATTTTACTAACTAAATTCATTGACTTCTTTAATGAAATAGAATCTGAACCTATCGAAATATGTGCTATTTTTTTATCAAAACGATTAATTGGAAGAGTTTTTTCTTTGTTTTTTATAACAGTAATCGATTTTTCATAGACAAGTCTTTTAGCAAGTTTAATTTCACCTTCTGAATATAACTTATTTATTGTTTTTGCTTCTCGGATAAAGTTTAAGAATTTTTGTTCTAAAATTTTTCGACAACGTTTATTAATTTTTTCTTCATCTATTTCTCCAGATTTAACTCTATTTATGATTTTTTTTATTTCACTTTCTATTATTTCTGAATCAATAATAATATTAAATTCGCTTTCTATATCATGTTTATTTAAGCTGAACAAATGATTAATTTCAGTATAAACACCCTGCGATTTGAGCCCTTTTACAATAGCATCAATATGATTCATAAATTTATTTGGATCATACCCTAATTTAGTGCAATTTTTAATTATGTCTAAAGATGGTGATAGATTAATTTGAACTCCTAATCGTTTAGACTCTTGACCTATCATTTTACCGATTAACTCTGTCAATTGGATATCATTTGCAGCGCCTAATGTGTAACTATAAGGGAATTTTTTAGATTTATTTTTACTAGGATACAAATTTAGGAAACCAGTTATACCAATTAATAATGGGAGTTTTGATGTTTTATTAAGATGTTTAGTATAAATAAAAATAGAATCTCTTGATAATTTGGGTAATAAAACACCTCCTATATTATATTTATTAATAATAGAATCATTTTTTTTTAGAGTTAATTTATTTCCATTGACATTATAATTAACAATTAATATTTGACCTATTTTTTCTTCTAATGAAAGACTTTTTATTTTTTCATCTACCCATTTTTTTGATTCATTATATTCAATGAAATCATTTTTATTATTGTAATTAGTTTTTTTACTAAATGAAAAACAAAAATTTAAAAGAAATAACGGTAATAATATTGATAAAAATATTTTTCTTGCCTTCATATATCAAAAATACAATAGTAATAATTGAATATTTCTATTTCGTTTTATTATTTATAAACAAAATAATAATGAATTAAATTCAGATAAGAAACGGAATATAATTTGCTAAATTTGTATTATAATGAAATATAAATTTTTAAATAACAGAATTAAAAACAAAAAATTCCATTATTCGCCTTTGTTTTATGATAAACGAAAGGAAATTCTTGAGATTAAAAAATCATATTATACAAAAGCTAAAAACAATAATATCAATAAAGAAAATCCATTTTTAAGAGATTCTATAAAAAGAAATTGGAATAATAAGCAGACAAGAAAAAAATCAAATACAAATTATAATATTAGAATTTTGTCGTTAATAATAATTTTATTGGCTTTAGTTTACTTTATGTTTAATGGCTTAGGAAACATTAACTCTATAATTAATAAAATCTGGTAATAATTGATGGATATAATAAATCTACTACCTGAAAATATTGCTAATCAAATAGCGGCTGGTGAAGTTATTCAAAGACCATCTTCTGTTGTAAAAGAACTTATAGAAAATTCTATTGATTCAGGAGCATTAAATATTGACGTAAATATAAAAGACGCTGGAAAAACATTAATTCAAGTTGTTGATGATGGTAAAGGAATGTCATCGAATGATGCAGAAAAATGTTTTAAACGCCATGCTACTAGTAAGATTAAAACTGCCAATGATTTATATAGAATAACAACAAAAGGTTTTCGTGGAGAAGCTCTCGCTTCTATTTCAGCAATTTCCCATGTTGAAATGAAAACTAGAACTGAAAATCAAGAAACAGGAACATTAATATTTATTAAAGGGAGTAATGTTGAAAAAAGAGAAGATGTTGTTTGCCCAATTGGAACATCTTTTGAAATTAAAAATTTATTTTTCAATGTTCCTGCAAGAAGGAATTTTTTAAAAAAAGAATCTACAGAATTCAAGCATATTCAAGATGAATTTATTCGTATTGCTTTATCCCACCCAGAGATAAATTTAACTTTGACTCATAATGGAGCTGAAATTTTCAACCTACACCCTAGTGTTTTACGTAAAAGAATTATAAATCTATATACCGAAAGTTGGAATGATAGACTAGTACCAATAGAAGAATCTACAGAAATTGCTTCCATCAAAGGTTTTGTTGTTAAGCCTGAACATACTAGAAGGACACGTGGAGATCAATTTTTCTTTATTAATAATAGGTTTTTCAAAAGTTCATATTTTAATCATGCCATAACAAAAGCTTTCGAGGGTTTAATAAAAAAAGAAAATTTCCCTGGATATTTTATATATATGGAGATTAATACTAAAAAGATTGACATAAATGTTCATCCAACAAAGACAGAAATTAAATTTGAAGAAGAAAAATATATATATTCGATATTACTTAGTACAATAAAGAGATCTTTAGGGAAATATAATATCACTCCTACGATAGATTTTGATAGAGAATCTAGCTTTGACATACCAAATTCTATGTTATCTCGAGCTGCTAGTGAACCAATTATTAAAGTTAATTCAAAATTCAATCCTTTTAAAACCAAGGAGAACTTAAAAGGAATAACTAACAAGGGTTTTGGTACCGCAAAATCTTCTTCTGTAGATTGGGATAATTTTTATTCTATTGATGAAGAAAAAGAAAATATTACAGAAAATTATCCGCCAATAGATATTATTAATTCATTAGAAAGTTTTTTTAAATTTCTCATAAAAGATAGTTACATCATAACACCAAGTAAATCAGGACTAATGATTATTCATGCAAGAAGAGCCATTGAACAGATAACTTATTCAGAAACGCTTAAATCAATGACAAACAATTGTTTATCGTCACAAGAATTATTATTTCCTTTAGAAAAAGAAGTATCAATAAATGAAATAAATATTTGGAAACAAAACTATGATTTATTAAAAAAATTTGGATATAGAGGTATTATTAAAAAAAATCTTTTAACTATTCAATCAGTTCCCTCTATTCTTCAGGAAGAATCAATATCACAATGTATAGATGATATTTTAGATACTCTCGAGTATAAAGAGATAGATGAATCTCATATAACAAACAAAATAATTTTATCAATTGCAAAATCCACTGCAATGAAGAAATTAAACCTTAATACGAATAAATCTATTCAAGCATTGGTCGATAAACTATTTCAATGTGAAAACCACACTTATTCTCCTAGAGGTAAAAAAATAATAGAAACTATTTCACTTAAAGAAATTGAAGATAAGTTAAAATAAACATGCTAAAAAATCTACCACCAGTAACAAAAAATTTATTAATACTAAATGTATTATTTTTCTTGGCAGCAAATGTTTTAGAAACAAAAGGTATTAACATATCACAATTATTGGGAGCACATTACTTTAATTCATTTTTATTTAAACCATTTCAAATTATCACGCATATGTTTATGCATAGCTTAACTGATTATTTTCATATTATATTTAATATGCTTTTATTAGTTATGTTTGGCTCACATCTAGAACGTATATGGGGTCCTAAAAGATATTTTATTTTTTATTTTTCTTGTGGTTTAGGAGCAATTGCATTGTATAATACAATTGGTGTTTGGCAGATTTTTGAATTGAAGGAGCAATTACTTATGGATGGATATGATTTATCTTCACTTAACAATAAGATATATAAAGAAAATTATGATTTAATCTCTATTAATTCAAATAAATCAAATCAAATACTTAGTGAGTATATATTAATGACAAAAAGTACAATTGTAGGTGCTTCTGGCGCCATATTTGGTCTCCTTTCAGGTTTTGCTCTCTTATTTCCAAACACAAAACTTATGCTTTTATTCCCTCCAATACCTATAAAAGCAAAATATTTAATTGGCGGATATTTGATTTTAGAAACCTACAATAGTTTTTTCAACACTAACGACCAGATTGCTCATTTAGCTCATGTAGGAGGTGCTATAGTTGGAATATTAATGGTAATAATTTGGCGAAAAACAGATCGACAAAATTTTTATTAATGGAAAGGAATCTATTAAATGAATTAAAATATCAATATAAATATGGTGGCTCGACTATCAAGCTAATATTTATTAACATAATTATATTTTTGATAATCAATATTATAAGTGTTTTCTTATCATTAATAATGAATAATGAATCTATCTTTATTGATTTTTTCAAACACCACATATCAGGTTTACATACTAACCTTATTGATTTCATTAAACATCCGTGGGGATTATTTATAAGTATATTCTCACATTACGACCTTATGCATCTATTATTTAATATGATTTTTTTATATTTTTCAGGTAAAATATTCGAACAGATATTTAATAGTCGTAGACTGATTATAACCTATATAATAGGTGGCTTAACTGGTGGTATATTGGAAGTGATTGCGCACAACATTTTTCCAAAGCTTCAAATATTTAATTACCCCCTCATCGTCGGAGCTTCGGGTTCAATTATGGCTATTTTTATTGCAACTGCATTTTACAGGCCCAATTTGAAACTTAATTTATTCGGTGTTTTACCTGTTAGGATTATTCTTTTAGCAGGAATATTCATCACATTTGATTTATTAGCACTCGGTAAAGAAGATGGTACTGCTCATTTTGCCCATTTAGGTGGCGCTATAATTGGTTGGATTTCAATTAAAAATATAAACAAACCAAATAATATAATTAACCTTTCTGATAACTTTTGGAATAAATTTATTAAACTTTTCAAGAATAGAAATACAAGGTTGAAGATCCATAAGAAACATTCAAAAAATAAGCGTTTCAAGACTGACGAAGAATACAATTTAGACAATAAAAACCGTCAAGATAAAATTGACAAAATCTTAGATAAGATCTCTAAATCTGGTTATGAATCTTTATCAAAAAAAGAAAAAGATTATTTATTCAAACAAAGTAATCAATGAACAAGTTCTTTAAAAAACTTATTTCTTTCAACACTTTATTCATTTTAATAACTATCATTTCCTTATTATCTCTTATTTTATCATACGT
>Ga0160423_10001722_pt1 | contig 18291 bp, 11 predicted proteins | sample CRUFie14St8metaG_FD_108191 | JGI IMG/M metagenome (GOLD analysis project Ga0160423, IMG submission 108191) | Marine microbial communities from the Costa Rica Dome - CRUD Field 142mm St8 metaG | ecosystem: Environmental > Aquatic > Marine > Oceanic > Photic zone | place: Costa Rica: the Eastern... | reverse complement strand
GACCTGCAGACCTGCGACTGGGATGTAAAACCGTTGGGGAAGCGTAACGACGGAGAAGAAGACGACCAAGACGAATAAGGCAATCCAGACGAGACTCTGTCTCGCCCTCGCGCTCCTGGCACAGCACCCACAGCTTAATTGAAGAAGAAAAAATGTAGCGCAAGACATCAATTTCCTCTTCTTGTGAATTTAGCTCCTTCTCCTCGCTATTACGGAGACGCATGGGGGAGGGGGGTCCTCATCCCCGTCTCCCTGTTCACGGAGTTGGGCGCCATGTCCTCGTCGATGCCGCCGCCGCTACCAGAGGGGGCGTCAAAGTTTCGTAGCCGCTCCAGCCTCTTGTAGAACGGGCTTGAATAGTTTCCATCAAAGAGCTGCAGGATGATGCTCTTGTTCTTCCTAAGGGTCTTGTTGTTCCCACTCTGGGACTTCTTGCTGTCCTGGCTGCCGCAAGGCATACTGTTGCATATTTTCGCCATAGCCTGCATCTCGTGCTGCAGCGCGTTGGACTCCAAGTTTGGGCTCTGGCTCTTGGTGGGGGGCGCGCGGGGCGTTTTGAACCGCCTCCTCTGCTTCAACTCCGTGCTGTGCACGGGGCCGAGGCGCATCTTCGCGCCCGAGGAGGGTGGAGGCCGAGAGTCACACCCCTTGTCCGTAATGTCCACGCTGGCAGACTGGGTCTGGATCTGCTGCACCGCGTGCCGTATGTTGTAATCCTTCAGCCTGTCGATCTCCTTCCTGGACAGCCTGTTGAGCCAAGGTGTGGCGACGATAACCCCAAGGGCGAAGCACAACGCCAGGGCGTTCACGATGATGAGGATGCCGCCGGTGACGTTGCCAGACACCTCGTCGGACTGGAAGAGGTCATCGAGGATCTCATCAGACCTTGCCTGCGCCACAATGGACAGTAGGAACCCAATGGAAGCGTTCAGCAGGTTGGCCCCAATGAGAGCAATCTCGAGCATGTTCTCGCACGACGCCTGGAAGGGTCGCTTCACGCACGCCACGACCAGCATCGTGCCAACGAACACCAGGCCGCCTGTGGTCTGCACGGGAACAAACTTTGGGCTCACAGTGAACGCCAGGGCCCCCGTTCCCAGCACGTTGATCAGCATGACGATCTTCCAGACCATGATGACGATCTTGTAGTACTTTGCCGACTCGTGATAATCCTCGTACAGGTAGGTCTGGGCCTTGTGGTACTCCCTCACGGCCTTGGCGTACAATAAGTCATAGGCCCTCTCCCTCTCTACGATGCAGTCCTCCATCTCCACCTCGTAGCTTGAGGAAGCCGTCCCCTTCTCGCGGGCCATGTACAGTTCCTGCTTGAGGTCTATGATCTGCTTTCCCACCTCCTCCACGGCATGCGCCGCGCTCGCCTCCTTCGCCCCCTTCCTGATGAGCAGGGAGGAGACGCACGGGATGCCGATGATGTACACTAGGCCAAAAACAAATGCCAAAATCATGGGCCAGTGTAGCCCCAGCTTGAACTCGGAGATGCTGTTGGGCCAAGGGGTGTGAGGCAGTCCCTTGATGACAAATTCGGTCCCATTGCTCGTGGGGATGAGCATCGACAGCATCGAGTTCGCTAAGGGGAGGTAAGCAACAGTGATGCCGAAGAGTGCCGCCCTCTTGCGCAGCATTTTCCAGGAGTACCCTGTGATCCGCAGGATGATCCGGTCGACCTTTTGGGGCACGATCTTGTCCACGATGCTGGCGTAGAATACCCCGACGAGAATGAGGGGTAGGAAAAGGAAAACCCCAAAGATGATCAAGTTCGTTTTGTTGGACTTCTCCTGGCCCTGGAAGATCAGGCTTGGCACGTAGTGGAAGAGCCAGGTGGTAATATCGCTCTCGTTGTTCAGGCCGAACCAGATTGCTGGCCACGGGATGCTGAACCTGAAGATCAGCCTGTAGATCTGCAGGTAGTTCACCAGAATCTCCAGCTTTGACCAGATCCTACCGGAGATCGCCTGAATGGGCGCGTTCTCCAGACCCCTGAATATTTCTGGCATGTCCAAATTCTTCACTAGCGGCGCCCCCGTCTTATCGTCCTCAAGGAACTCCACGATGTCCTCCCGTAGGGGCTTGGAGGCCACCAGCATCAAGTTGATCTTTCCCTTTGTCCCCGTCCTCGGCGTCCTCGGGTCCTGCTTGCTGGCATCGGAGAAGGAAAGCTTCCTGGGCGCGAGGGATGAGGCCGCCGACGAGGGCGTCATCGCCCGCAGGTCCTGCCCGGGCGTAGCGACGTCCCCCCGCTCCGGCATCCCCGTGGACTTCCTCTGCCTCTCGTAGTCCTCCGCGTCCAGCTCCTCGATCTTGTAGAAGCTGCTGTTCTGGTACACGTCTTTGGTGCGCAGGCGGCCGCTGGTGGAGGCCCCACGCGACGGGCTCCTCCCCAGCATGTGCTGGATCACCCTCTGCTTCTCCACCTCGTTCTGCACGTGGGCGACCTCCTTGGTGACCTGGGAGATCTCTCTCGCGGCGTTCACCCTCTCGTCGCTCGTCACCGGCCTGCCGTCCAGAATCTTAAGGGACTTGACCATGGAAACCACGTAGCACCTGTACCCCCTGATCTGCGACGCGGGGTTGCCCTGCATCTGGAGCCTAATGACGGGGAGGTGAGAAAGGGCCCTCAGGACGCACGCAAAGTCCTCACCACAGATCTCCTTTCCGTTCAGGTCCAGGTCCGCGATCTGGTTCGGGCCCACGCCGAAGACCCGGCTAAGGAACCGCTGCGCCCTCTGCTGCTGGTCGCTGAGCGAGCAAGCGTTTTTGATGCCGTCCACCGTCTGCAGCGCGGGAACCTCTCTGCACACGTCCGCCATGTAAATCTTCGGGTCCTTGGCCCACCGGCCACAGACCTTCATCCGCAGATGCCGGAGCTCGTCGCACTTCTGCAGCACTGGCACGAGGGCGCGGAAGGACGGCACGCTGTTGCACCGTATGTCCAGACTCTTCATCGACCTCAGGAGCTGGAGGCCCTCAACCGACTTGAGAGAGTTGAAGGACACATCGACGTGGGTCACGAGCTTGTACCTTGCGGGCTCAAGCGGCTGCAGCAGGGCCTGGCACGACGTGATGCCCCTCGCCGAAGCTGCCAAGTGGATCTCACCGTTCTCCTTCTCCTGTACCCACATCCTGAGAGCGTTCGACCTCTGAGGTCGCGACCCTCGTGGGGGTTCAATTGGCGCCCCCTCGCCGCTTTAGAAACGTAACGGTTGGGGTAGGTTCGCTTCGCCCGACCCCAACTGTCTCGTCGTCCGGAGGGGCTTCCGCCAAAAAAACAAACAGGCACCAGCCCCCGCAACGGTTACAAAAAACACTCGTCGATTTTCCCAAACGGAAATATTGTTTTGGATTTTCTCACTCTCCTCACTCTGGGGTGGGGTGGGTGGGTTGTGGGAGGGAGCAGGTTCGTTTCTCAGGACGGTCGCGGGCCCCGCAGAGTGGGAGGAGGCCGCTCCGCCCCCGCAATGACGTCCAGGGAACGCGGTAGGCGATGGGACCGTCGGTCCCGTTCCCGTTCTCGGTCGCGGTCGAGGAGCGGCGAGCGGCACCACAGGTCGAGGGGAGGGGAGGGGAGACGACGGAGGAGCCGGAGCCGCTCGCCGCCCCGGCGGTCGAGGAGGTGGGACAGCGACCGTAGGCCGGGGTCCGTGGCGGTGGACGCCCAAGCCCAGCGCGCCGCGGAAGAGGCGGCGAGGCAGGAAGCCTTCCTTCAGCAGTTCAAGCACGCGAGGGAACAGCTTGCGCGACCGACGACGGCGACGCCGACCTCGGCGGTCCTTGCCACGCCGGCGACGATCGCGGCGCAGCACTCGAAACAGGCGTCCCAGCAGGCGTACCTGGATGCTCAGAGGCTGGAGGTGGACAAGTCCTGCCAAAAGTGCGAGAGGGAGCTCCACGTCGGCAACCTCACCCCCGGCCAGATCAACAGGGACCAGCTGTACAAGTTCTTCAACGAGTCCGTGAAGGCCGTCTTCCCAAACCAGGGCCTGGCCGTGCTCGGGGCGAACATGCACTCCGGCGGGAAGTACTGCTTCATTGAGTTCAAAACCATGGAGATGTGCACCGCTGCCCTCGACCTCAACGGCTTTGTCCTGCTCGGCGTCGCGCTCACCGTGAGCAGGCCGGCAGCGTACAAGAAGCTCAAGGGTCTCGCTTGAGGGAACGCACCACTCCCACCCTTGTAAATATTGTATATTAAATGATAAATGATGATGAAGACGACAAAGGGCGAGTTCCGTTCTTGGCACGCTATCGAAGTCGATCGACGACGGTCGACGACGGTGTGTCCGAGCCCCCTCCGCGTTCTCGTTCTGATTTCCACGGAAATTACCATTGGGAAATGTCCACTGACGATTCTTTGACAGGTCAAAGGCCTGCAGTTTGGCTAGGTGCAATTCGCGTAGATTTCCCTTCTTCGCTTGTTTTTGAAGGCCAAAGAGGACCGTTTTCCCCGCCCCCACCCCCACCCCAGGGGACCTCAACGACCAGGCCGAGAGCCGGGCACGACCAGGGCCGAGTGGGGAAAGCTCGTCAACAAGGCGCTTGAAAGTGAAGCGTGTGTCCGAGATAGAGGCAAGTAGAGGCGTCCTCCTACTAATAATTCTGGAAGGGAACCCAACGCCCTAGCCAAAATGTCGTCGCGTTACCAGAAGCCGTATACGATTCCGGAGGCCTTCCCTCCTCTCCTCAAGGAGCTTACGAGGGAGATTCTGCGGGAGCAGCCGGAGAACATCTACGAGTTCGGGGCGGCCTATTTCAAGAATCTGCTGGACATCCAGACCGAGGAGCAGAAGAAGCAGGAGACTAGCTTGCTCGACATGGGTCCTGACGAGCAGGAGGCGTTCATCACAGACATATTCCTGACAGCGGACAAGGACCAGAACGGCTACCTTGACAGAAAGGAGTTCCAGGACGTCCTGCGGAGCACCGACCTCAACTTGAGCAGGAGGGACTACAGGAAGATCATGATTGAGTGCGACGAGAACGACGACGGGTGCATCGAGTACAACGAGTTCGTGCCCTTCATGGTGCAGGTTCTGCAGGCCTTCAAGGCCAAGGATGAGATGACGGAGCAGATGCAGAAGGATCAGCAGGAGGCTGAGGAGATGGCAGAGGCCATCCTCATCAAGGGAATGTACCAGGAGGAGTTTTTGGAGCAGCTTGGTAACTCCTTCCTCGCCGCGGACGAGGATAAGAACGGCTACCTGGACAGGAAGGAGTTCAAGAAGTGCCTCAGGTACGCCGGGCTCGGACTGACGAAGAGGGAGGTTAACCTGCTGATGTCCGAGGCGGACACCGATATGGACGGCAAGATCTCCTGGCAGGAGTTCGCGACCAAGTGCTACGAGGTCATGGTGTGGCACTTCACCAACGAGATCCTCGAGGACCAGAGAAAGTTCCCTGCCAATGAGCTGGAGAAGGACCTCCTGCTGATGTTCGAGGCGGCGGACACGGACCAGTCGGGTCTGCTGCACCACGGTGACATAAAGACCTTCCTCAAGGAGTACTCGTACGAGCTGCTGGGCTTGACAGACTTGCAGATCTCAGTGATCTTCTCGGAGAGCCAGCCGGACAAGGGAGGGCTTGTGGACTATGCCATGTTCGCCCGGAAGGCTGCCCAGCTAATCTTCACCTTCATCGACTACGACTCGCAGTACAAGCGCACGAAGGCGGTTGTGAACGTCTCAAAGGCTGGGTCTCAGCTCATGAGGGGGCTTGATAAGGAGAAGGTCCTGGACCTCCTCACTGCGGTCTTCCTCGAGGCGGATGAAGACAAGTCGGGCACCCTGGACAGGAACGAGTGCTACGAGGCGCTTACGACTCTGGGCACGGGAGAGCTCCAGCTGAGGCCGAAGGAGATCCACGCCCTGATGTCCGCCATGGACGAGAACGAGGATGGGTCAGTGTCATACGGCGAGTACATCGAATTCATGTACGACGTCTTGTGCCATCTAGAACGAGAAGAGTACATCCAGGATGTCGCCTTCCAGAGCGCGGTCCTGGGGGTCCAGTCGGCCGAGGAGGCGCCCGAGGAGTCTGTGGAGGAGGTCCCCGCAGCAGAAGGGTGAAAAGGAAAGCTGGACGAGGAGAAGGGACCGTCTTTGATTACAACTTAAACCAACTCACAGCCGCAGAAGGCTGAAGAAGTCTTTGTAAATGTACACTTGCAGCAGCTTGCTCAGGAATGCGAGGCCATTCGAGGAGACCACCTTGTTGATGTTGATGGTATCCTTGCTGTCCTCGTCCATACACTCAGCCAGCTTTGACTTGACGTCGCTCTCAGTGAAGGTGGTGGCATCCAAGGTTTTCAGTGGCTCCGCTGACTCTGGGTAGATCACTCTGTAAATGTCACCCACCTTCAACGTGTTTCTGGCGATCAGCTCACCGTCTGGACCTGTTTCGTGCTGTGAGTAGACCTGTGTGATCTTTGCCAGCACAGACTCAAGACTGTGGTCCATGCACATAGAGGAAAGGATCTTCTTGAAGCAGGCCTTTCCGTTCTCGTTGGCAAAAAGATCAAACCACAACATCTTGACCTCCTTATCCTCGTCCTCCTTCTTCTCCCCCTCCTTTCACCACAACTTGATGGACTCAAACTCTTCCCTGGTGACAAGGCCATCCTCCGTCTTGAGCAGACTGAACTCGCGCATCGCCCTCATGATTTCGCGCTCATTTGAGGACATGGTGTTTGGCACCGTAGTGATCAAAAGGCAGGAAAGGAAGTGAGAACACGAGATGTGGTTCGTCTTCTCCACCTCGAATATTCTCAGAGCGTTGTGAATCTTCAGGCTGTCCACTCCTGTGGCGTCACCCAGGTGTTCCTTGGTGAACCTAATGAGGACCTCGATCGCATCAGATATCCTGATCAGGCCGGAGTGAGAAATCTTCTTCATCGCAACAGACAAGATGCGCAACTGAGCGGAGGAGAGCTGCTGGAATTCACCCTGGTAGGTGTCCAGCGAGCTCTTTGGGGCTTCCCGGTACTTGCTGACCAGGACATTCTCATCGATGACGAGCTGGTCCGCCTCCAACTTGATACTGTACAGCAGCTTCTCTCCAGACCGGGCAGCTTCTCTGATCGTCTCACCAAGAGCGCTAACGGAGCTGCATGATCCAACGTACCTTGTGTTCAGCCACTCCTTGAGCAGCTCAAAGATGTTGTTGGAGATGGTGCTCAAATCGGAGTTGTACTTCAAGGCCGATGTGGCAACACGATGAAGTCGCTGCACGGCACAGTGCTGCTCCTTTTCGAGGGCCTCCTTGATTTCCTCTGGAGCATCCTCGCCCAAGCTGCTCTTGGTGTAATACTCTATGCACGCAATGTTGGCAGACAGGAACCCTTGGAACCCAGGCAATCCGGACTCATTCATCTCCTCCACGATCCACTCTGGGTCAGTGGGCTTCGCGGCCTTGAACTTGTCTGGCAGATCTTCAAATGTTGTGATGGTTGGGACATCAATTTCTGCGTGCGATTCGTGCGACAGCCCAGCTTTCGCATTGTGGTGATCGTGGATGATCGAGCACGTCACAGCAAGCCTATCCATTTCAAGCTGGCAGACAGCCTCGAACAAGGCAAGAAGCAAGCTTGAATGGTCCTCAACGAATGAATCGGATTGGATCTCCTGGATTTCGTCCATCCATTCCTTCTTTCTCTTGTCGCAAATATCCCAAAGCGTGTCGCAAAGCTCGTCTGTTCTCAAAAGCAGCTCGGCCTTTGCCTCTCGCCTTCGCCTGAGGTCATCATCAATACTGTTGAACTTCATTTGGAATTCCGCAACGATTTCTTGCTTCTTGTCCGGCATGTTCAAGAATTGCTGGAAGCTCTCTCTGACATTCACAAAGTTCGTGAGCACGTTGTAGCGGTGCTCCCTCAACTTGGAGAAGATCTGGAGCATTCCTGAAATGTACATTTCCTCCATGCACTGCCATCTCTTCCACAGATTCGACTTCGCCTCCTGGCTAATCTTGGTGGCAACCTCAGAATCCACCCTGCTCTCGGCTTGTTCCCCCTCGGTTGCCTCAGTGGTTTCATTCTCCTCTGGGCTCTCCTCGGGTTCGGAAGACGAAAGGGTCTTTGAGGCTTTCTTCGTGGCCTCCTCAGCAGCTTTCAGTTCTGTCTGAGCCTTATCAGCGAGCTCTGCTGCACTCTTGCTGGCTTCCTCCGCGCTTGTCGCCGACTGCTGGGCTTCAATCCTAGCTGAGGTGGAGAGCGTGATGTCCTCCGTTTTACTCTTGCAAGTGTCAGCAGACTCCTTTGCACTCTCAGCCGCCTTTTGCGCCTCTTCAGCAAACTTCTCAGATTCCTGCGCCGCCTTCTGGACACTTTCAAAGTGTGTTTGGCAGAGCTCGGCACTCTTTTGACTGAGGACATCCTTAGCATCAGTCTCTTCTGGATTGGCCTCAAGCATGCTGCTAGCCTCGATTTCGGCCTTCTTCGCCAAGAGCAGCTGAGCAGCGGCCTCCTCGCAAGCACTTCTTGACGAATGGACGCCTCCATGGCAACCTTGGCAGCCTCCTCGGCTTTTGTTGCCGACTCGAGCGCCACCAAAGCCTCCTTGGCCTTCTTCTTCTCTTCGAAGATGTTGGAGAGGGTCTCCCCGGCAGTCTCCTGGATGCTCTCAATGTCTTTGAAAGCCTCAATCGGGTGCAGTAAATTCGAGAACATTTTGAGCCAGCCATCAAGAGATTCCTTGCCTTCCGCAAAGTGCTTAAGCCTGGCCTCAATGATGCTCAAATCCGTAATGGAGTTCTCAACCTCCTCAAGGCGCTCCACCAGGCCTGCGTCGTCCACTGGCGGTGGATTGAACTCCAGGTGGTACACCTGCTGGGTCTCTGGGTCCACCCTCTTGCCAAGGACTCGCTTCAAAGCGAGGCTTTCGTCGTCCATGCTGAGCCGGAAGACGGCGTCCATGCCGGAAACAAGGGTGCCATCGATGTTGGCCGCCTTATTGTCCAGAGGAGGGGCAATCTTGGAAGCACTATCCTTCCTCGCCTTCAACTTCTCCAGGTCCAGGCCAGTCATATACTTCTCGAGGAGCGCGGCCTGGTCCTTGGAGCACGGGAACCCGTCGAGAACGTAGCCCTGGAGGCTCTCATCGCCCTCATTGACAATCTCCTTGATCTTCGAGATCTCAAGAAGGATGAGCTTGACGATGTACTCGTCCTCCACGTCCTTCCCCTGGCTCATGATGGTCTTGATCTCTTTCCCGAGCTGCACCAACTTGTCGTCCTGTGCCGAGGCCTCGCCCTCCTCTTGTGGTGGGGCTGCTGACATGGAGACGGCCTTCCCCACCAACTTGTCCACGTCAATCAAGTGGAGGTTGAACTTGGTTGCGAGCTTCGCCGCCAGGGTCGACTTGCCGGAGGCGAATCCTCCCACGACCGCCACCTTGAGGTCAAAATCCGAGTCCATGTTGCCGAGGGTGTGCTCCAGGGGCGAGTCCTCCTCCTTGGAGAGCTCCGAGATGATCTTAACGACCTCCTCATTCGACTCGCAAGGAAAGCCAACGTCCCACTCCCCCCTGTTGTTCAGGTAGTTTTCCACGGAGGACATGTCCAGGGCCCTCCTGATCTCGTCGGGCTCCTCAGCTTCCTCACCCGAGGTCAGCGCCCCTTGCCTGTTGGACCCCGCGCCCGATGTGATCCTGGCCACCCAGTTCATGTACTCGCTCTTGGGCACATTGGTGTTGGTGATCTCGCGGTACTCGGTGACCTTCTCGGCCAGCTCCACCAGCTGAAGTGTGAGGTCCCTCGCGAAGGCCTCCCTCCTCACCTTCTTCTCCTTAAGGGCCTTCTCCTTTAGGGAAGTCCACCTGACCTCACCCTCCGCAGTCTCTCTGCGGTACTCCTCCAGGCGCTTTCTCTGTATCTCGGCCTCCCTCTTCAGGGTGAGGTCCAGGTCCTGCTGATGCCTATCCTCGTTCTGCCTGTCCAGGTTACTCCTGTTCTCCCTCATGCTCTGGTTCTCCTTGCCGAGCTGCGAAAGCCTGTCCTGGGTCCTCTGCTCCTCATCGCTCTTGCTGGTGAGCGCCGAGATGACCATAGTGTTCCTTCTCGTCTGAGCCTCTTCCACATGGGCCTGCTGCCTCTCCAGCAGCAGCTTCTTCCTCTTCTTCTCCCTCTCCTTGCGAGCAGTGGACTCCTCGCTCACCCTGGCCTTCACTGTGTTCATGTAATCGTCCTTGGTGGTGTTCCAGAAGGAGGTGTCTGGGACCATGCCCTTGATCTTCCTGAGCTGCTCCTCGGCAGAGGTGTTGAGGGGCTCCAGGGCACTATCCTGCCTCTGCTCGCCGATCCCGAGCTTCTTCAGGGTGTTCTCAAAGTCGTCGATCCCGTTCCTGGCCTCCCTCCCCGCCGTCTTGTTCGCCAGCAGCTTGAAGCCCTCCCTCTTCCTCGAGAGGGCGCTCTCGATGGCGAGCTCCTGCTTCTCGAGCTGGCGCCTGTGCGTCATGCTCGCCGAGTGAGACTGGATGATCGAGTCCTCGAGGTCCTTGCCCTTCTGCTTCCTCAGGTACATCTTGCTCAGCAGGTCCTCCCTGAAGGTCTTCCTCCTGAAGTCCAGCTCGCGCTGGGTCTGGAATTTAGTTTCTTCAACCTTCCTCTCCTGCCTCGCGCGCTCCGCGCTGAACTTGTGCAGGTGGACGGCCTCTCGGATCGTGCCTGGGTCCGGAACCTTCCTCCGCACGTTGTGCTCGAAGATCTCGTGCATCTTGTTCGTGTACTTCACCCTGTCCGAGTTCGCCTTCGTCTCCAACAGCGCCAGCGAGGGCTTGGTCTCCACCGCCAGGCTCTGCGAGTACGAGCTGTTCCCGGTCGAGAGCTCCTTCCTGAAGGTGTCCATCGCGACCTTGATTTCGTACACAAACTTCGCTGCCACGCCCTTCTCCGCGTTCATAATGGCGCTCGCAGAGCTGGAGTCCAGCTTTATCTTGAGCTTCGAGAAGGTGGGCTGCAGCCTCGTGAAGTTGTTGATCATCGCATCCGGCGAGTCGCCGTCCTCGAAGTGCTTGAAGTCATTCTGCAGGTTGAACTTGCCGAGGAGCTCGCCGAAGGCGTACCCGGAGGCAAAGTGGCTCTCTAGGCTGCCCAAGACATTGATGCCCACCTCCTCCTTCAGCCATTGCGACAGGAGGTCCATCGTCACGCAAGCCCCAAGTGGCTCTCGTGCGTCCGTCCGTCCAAATTCCCGTCTTTCCAGACCCCGGAGACTGAGTCTGGTATCTGAGTTCGGCCGGCGCCTCTTCTCACAAAAACCGCTTAGTGTACTCCCCCCCTGCCCCTCCCCGCCCTCTTGAAAATCAACGGCTGGTCAAACTCGACTTTTCCGTGGAAAACTTGAGAATTGGGCACCGTCCCCCGAGATCTTCGATCATCCAGAACGAGAGGCGAAAAAAGCGCCACAAAAAAACAAACATGGTGGGACGGGCGTTGTGCTCCGCCGCGGCGTCAAGCGCGGCCAAGGTGGTCGTGGTCGGCGGGTCGGGCTTCGTGGGGTCGGCCCTGTGCAAGGCCGCCGTTGCTAGGGGCGCGGACGTGTTCTCAGTGAGCAGGGGAGGGAAGCCGGGAGCCAAACAGCTCGCAGACTCCAGTTGGGCACGAGAAGTCACCTGGCTCAAGGGGGACGCCCTCAACGTGAGTCCGTCCTCACCTCACCTCACCTCACCTCACGATTCCCTGTCTTCTGCTGACGCCGAGATCCTCTCTTGCGACACCGTGTTCTGTTCTCTCTCGCCCCCGTCGACGACCAGGCCTCGGACTGGCCCGAGGAGTACCTGGACGGAGTGGCGGGGGTGATATCCTGCGTCGGCAGTTTTGGCGGTCACGACTTCATGAGGAAGGTGTGCGGCGAGGCGAACGTCAGGGTCTTCGACGAGGCGAAGAGGAGGGGCGTCGCCAGAGCCGTGTTCATATCGGCCCACGACTACGGTCCCCCGCTGAGGGACTTGCTCAAGGGCTACTTTGATGGCAAGCTCATGGCAGAGGAGGCCCTTTTCCGGAAATTTTCCGGAGGGACGGGGACCTCAGTGCGGCCGGGGATGGTCCACGGCACGAGGTACGTCGCGGGATCCCTCCCGGTGCCCCTGTCGGCCGTGGGCAAGCCGCTGGAGCTCGTCCTGGGGAACCAGGTGGTGAGGGCTGCAGTGGAGGGGACGATCGTGCCGGGCGCACTGCAGAGGCTCCTGGTGCCCGCGGTCAGCGCGGACGCCGTGGCTCAAGCGTCCGTGGACGCGCTGATGGGACCGATCCCGGCGGAGTTCGAGGACGACGCCGGAAACCATAGGAGGGTGCTGGGCGTTTGGGACATTCTCTCTCACAGAGACAGGTAGTGAATTTATTCTTACAGTGGGGTTATTTTGTTCCGCGCCGTGCTTGGGCGGGCCGAGGCCGTGCGGGGGCCACCAAAGGGTTTCCAACTTCCTCCCCAAAAAAGGGAGTCTCTCTCTGTCTCTGTCTCTGTCTCTCGCTCACCGATCTTTAGCGATGTAGTCGAGGGCCAATGAGTAGACAGCGAAGGTGATGGCCGCACTCGGTGCCGCCTTCATCAGGCTCGGCGTCACCCCCTTGTAGATGCCCTGCAGCCCCTCCTCCCTGACGATCTTCCCGAGCAGCCTGAAAATGCCCAGCACCGCGACCTCCTGCACCCCAAAGCCCTTCCCATACGAAGCGGACCTGCACAGTCCAGCCACCTGGTACCTCTTCTTCACCACGTCCAGGGGGTGGGTAGCGAACTTGGCGATGAATCCGGACGCCAGGCCGCACAGGAACGGCTTGGACGCGAGGTAGCCCCAGTCCAAGCTCGCGCCCCTCGCGCCCCCCGCTGCGCCGCGAGAGTCGGGGCTGCTCCGCTTGATCTCCCTGTCGTAGGCCGCGCAGAATATGTCGTACAGGCCGAACTGTAGGGCGGAGTAGGGGATGATCTCCACGATGGTGGCCCCCAAACCAGCGTAGAGGCCCCGGAAGAGGCCACGCTGCGCGACGACGCCCCTTGCGGCGTGGAGCATGGTGGGATACTGCTTAGGAACCCCCTGGGCGGCCATGGTGGTGCGGAGGAGGTCGAAGGGGTAGCTCGCGGTGGTCGCGGCGACCCCGGCGAAGGCGCCACCCGCAAACGACAGCGTCCTCTCCCGATCGATCAGTCCGCGCTCGCCCTCCGGCTTTTGGCCTCCCCTCTTGGCCTGGAAGGTGGACCGGAAGGTCTCGAGGGCGAAGAACTGCACCGCACAGTACGGCACCGTGAGGAGCAGCCCCGGAACCGTCCCCCGCCACAGACCCGGCACCCCCTCCTCACGGACGATGCACACCAGGGCCTGGCCGACGCTGCGGTACTTCCCCACGGCCTTTGCCGCGCTCGCCAGGGTCGCCTCCCGCTGGATCTGAAACCGAATCTTGATGACGTCCAGCGGGTTCACCACCGTCCTGGAGACCGCCCCCGCGATCGCGCCCGCCGTCGCGCTCTCCCACTTCTCCGGCTCCCTCCGCCGGCGGGTCTCCCCGCGCGCCACCCTCATCGCGCCCATAAATAGATCGCCGTCCACGGCACCTCGGCCTCGGCCTGCTCGAGCTACACCTCCCCTCCCCGTGTCTGCCACCGTGGGCCACCTCAAAGTCAGCTGAAATCGGCCCCACGATCGATCGCGCGATCGATGCTGGACGCCTGCGCAGGGGCCTCATGGAAGCCCCTACCACCAGCGGTAGGTCTGCGGACGAGGCCTCGGTCTCCAGGGCCGGCCTCTCCCTCGCCGTGATCACGCGGCTGGGCAATGCGTCGCTTCGGAAGCTCTGCAGGCACGCCAGGACGCTGTCGCGGGGGCCAGGCCACACTGGATTCTCGCAAAGGAAGAGAAGGCTAGCGGAGCACGAAGCGCTGGAGTCCCTGTGGGCCCGGTTCGAAGTGCAGGGCGCCGAACATGCCGACCTCGCTTTGGTGCTCAGGCCCCTCTTCGACGAGTGGTGCACGACGGAGGACCCCGAGCGTCGGGGGCTCCTGCTCAGGCTCGTTTCCACCTTCTTCGAGGCGGACCACGATAACTTGTCGCGTTGTCTGTCCGACAGCCTCGCGGGAGCCAGCCAGGGCGCCCGATACGCCGCCCTCGCCGTGCTCCTCAGCCTCGTCAGAGAGTCGTCGAAGAGCACCAGGACGACGAGGGACAAGTCGCTTCGTCTGCGAGCTCTGTCGTCGGCGCTCCCGGCACTTCTCCGGGTCTGCGCCGGTTCGTGGGACCCGGAGCCCGCCCCGCGCGTGCCGACCAGGCTGACCTCGATGGCCGCGGACTGCGCCCTGCTGGTGGTCGTCGAAATGCTCTCCCTGGAGACCTCGGCCCAAGACCCGTCCCACTCAGAGGTCTTCCTTTCGTCAGCAAGTTGGCTCTGGGAGAAGATTCCCGCGCTCGCCGAGCTTCTGGAGAGGCACGAGGGGTGGTGCGCGGCCCTGTCCGCCGAGGGCGCCGCGATCGCGGACTCGACAATTCTTCTGCAGTGCCTGAAAGCGATGAGGAAGCGCGTTGCGAAGATGGACTCCTTTGACTTCTCCTCCGCCAAGGATGAGGATCACGCCAAGACCATTCACGCCAGGTGCTGGTTGAGCTGGGCCCCGCTCCTACTCTTCGACCTGAAGCTGTACCGGACGATCCAGGACAAGCACGGTTGGCGGGGGGCGGAGGCCCTGAAGGGGGCCACCTCGGCCTTGAGGCACGCGGGCAGGGAAGATCGGAACCGGCTGCTGTCCATCCAGGAGGCCATCTTCCGGGAGCTCGTCGCCACGGGCCTCGTCGTTGGTCTGGGGAGGCACCACCCGATGACCGATTCTGGGCGTGAGTTCCTGGAGGGCTTGTTGGACGCCATGGCCCCCATCACGGGGTCGGCTTCCTTGGGGACACCTTTATGCGACCTGGCATCCAACATCGCCGTCCGCGCGATTGGGGAGATCGAGGCAGACGGAGAGGGCGGAGAGGAGCGACCCAGTGCGCGGGTCAGGGCCTTCGTCGGTTCGGTGCTCAGGTCATCCGCGGACGGGACGGAGGTGACCGCCGCTCTGCTCCGGGGATTGCTCGATGACGAGACGGGTGCTGCGGTCGTGATGCCAGAACTGGAGGCTCTGCTCCGAGGGAAGGGTGAGGGCAGGAGTCCGAGGTTGGGGCTCGCAGCTCTGGACTTGGTTTTTCGCCGGGGTGCTGGGGATGGAGCGGGGAGCGGGCTCAACACTCAGATCGGGCCGATCACGGATCTGGTGGTCGACTTGAACCCCGCGGGCGTTCGGGAACAGGTTCGGGATCTGCTTCAGAAGCTCCCATCAAACCACGTGATCAGGAGCCTCCTGCGAAAGATTGGGGACCCCGAACAAGACCTTCGGCCGTCTGTCGAGCTTCTGTTGGAGTTTCTGAAGAAGATCCGAGAAGACGAGGCCGCTGCCGTGGACTCTGCGTTCCGCGAGTTTGTCAGGAGAATGTCTGGATCTCCCACGAGGGTGGCTCAGCTGATGAAAATGTTGGGCGAAGAGGACAAAGAGTCGTTCTTCTGGGGAGCCATCCTTCCCGCACTGCTCCAGGCCTCGGCCGCTGAGCCATCCAACCAGACTTTGATTCAAACCATGAGCGCCCTGTCTCCGCAACTTAGCGCACACAGCGCAATTATTGGCGACTTTGTCATTTCCTCTCTAGCGAAGCAGGAGGCCTTGGAGTGCAGTGATCTCGCCGTGTTCGACAGGCTCCACCCATTCCTAGTGCTCAGAATCGTCTCCAAAGCATGCTTCGACAGAGTGGTGACGGAGGGACTGGAGACAAGGCTCTCGGCAGAAGGGCATGTCCTCGTTTCTAACGATGTTTTGGGATTTCTGATCGAGCGGATGAGGAACCCGGACGAGGACCTGCAAGTGAGGAAGGTTTGCTCAGAGCTTTGCGGCAAGATGAATCCGAACGTTTCCTTCTCCGTGCTTCTGGCCATCTTCAGGGAGAGCATCGGATCAAGACAGCATGCCGTGTCCAGGGCTTGCATGTACGCATTTTGCTCCTCTTTCGCCAACCACAGGGGCTCGGCCCCGATGGTCATGCACAGCAGGAGTGACACCTTGAGCAAAGAGGTCGTGCGCCTGTTCAAGGCAATATCACTGCAGGCCGACGACGAGTCCAAGAAAACCCAATTGGGGTGCCTGGACTGCTTTGGTTCCGTTCTGCTCCTCAAGCTGGAGAGTGGGGACCTCTCCATCGATCCAATGGCATTCAGATTCGAGGAGGTCGCCCCCATGTTGATTGGCGAAGACGGCGCGGAGGAAACCAGACTGGCCGCCATCCTGAGGCTGGGCAAAAGCCTCGATCTGCAAACCCACACCTTCCTCGCCAACGCGCTCATCACCACCTGCCCGAGGATCAAGGAGACTAGGCGGGAGGCCCTCTTCGCCTGCCAGCTCATCCCTGGAATTCTGAAGCACATGGTTTTTCGCAGCCCCGAGACGTACGCGGACCACGACTGCCTCTACCTGGACGAGATCTTGCTACAGGTGCTGTTTATCTCGTCCTACCACCTGCCGGGCCCAGTCCTCGCGGACTATGCTTCGGACATCATCAGCCTGGTGGTCTCCGTCATGGGCAAAGGGCTCCCGGCCCGCGTTCAGTCGGCCGCCGCGCGCATCGCCGCGTGCCTGCTATCGAAGGAGGACCTGGTGCTCGGCTGCAAAGACGTCCTCGCCGACCTAGGGCGGGTGCTATCGAGAGTTCAGGGCGAGGCGAGCTGCAGCGGTGAGATGCGCAACATGTGCCAAGCGCTGCTTTCCAGGCTGCAGGCGTGAAGGGGCGGGGGTGGAAGACTCGGGCCCCAAGCCATTCGAGGAGGCTGCTTCATTAAACAAAAAATCGAGCGAAAAAGAATTGATGTACGTGCTCCCCCGCGCCTCCGCGCCCGCCCACCTCACAGGAGGAACGCGCAGGCCAGCCAGACTCCGATGACCGAGAACTCCCCGATGACCATGGCTGGCGTGTGCACCCCAAGAATGGGGGCGATGTCCACCCTGAGCAGTGCCTCCACCCCACTGCCAACCAGGGTGCCCACGAAAAGACCCGCGAAGGTGATACCCAGCGCTCTCCCCAGCCTCTGCCCCTTCTCCTGCCTCTGAAAGTACACCGAGGCGATGACGGCCGCCGCAATCTGGGACCCCGGCGTGTCGTAAGGGTAATTCAGCGGGGAAGAGGCGGCCTGGGCCAAAACCCAGAGGGAGACGAGGCCGAAGATGACGTTCTGGGGGTTGGCGGCGCCAGCCAATCTGTCCATGACCCCCGACGCTCCCTCTCCGCCCTTGCCCCCTGTGCCGCGGCTTCCCACGGAGACCTGGACGTTCCCCGGGAGCTTCTGCAGGAGCTCGTTCGCGACCTGGCTCACCGGCTTGGCCTTGGGGACGTCCGCGTACCTGACGTCCTTGGAGACGCCCCTGCCCTCCTGCCTGTCGCGGAGCGAGCCCATCAGCAGCTTGTCGTAGGCGGCGTCGAGGACCTTGGGGTCCAGGTCACTACTCGCCGCGAGCTTCTTCTTCGCCCTCAAGACCTCGTCGAAGGTCGCGCCCTCCCGCACGCCCAGCATCTCCCTCGCGGTCTCCATGTCCATGGACGAGATGGACGCGTCCTGGCCACCACCCCCACCTCCACCGCTTCCGCCTGCCTCGGCTCTGGTGGTGACCGTCCACCTCCACGTGAGGCCTCCGGGCCTCCGCGCAGCGAGTCCACCGCAGGGCAGCCTGCGGACAGGTCCAGGCGGAACCGACTTTGAAGTCGTCGCCGCAGACGAAGAGTAACGCCCCCTCATCATCGCAAACCCTTCGTGCCAGCCGATCCAAACCAAGGTGGGTGGTCGCCCCGACTCAGGTCGCGTCGTCACCCCACCTCGACTAGTTTGGCCTTCTTCTCACTGCAGCCAGCCTGACGCCCACGAGATTTTTTGGAAAGATCGGACAACACAGGATTTCCCCCCAGATCGGCGCGAAGACTGGCCTCGTTTTTTTGGAGCTCGAAGCAGCCCTCGAAGAGAAGAGAGAGAGAGAGAGAGGCAGACGGCATTGGCAAGGAAGCATGGCTGACGCGAAGGAAGAGAAGGCGGCCGTGTCCACCGGGGAGCACCTTAACATCAAGGTGAAGCAGGTGAGCAGGGCGAGTCGTTGGGCCTCGCGAGGCGCCGCGAACGGGTACCCCCCCTAACCCCCCCACCGACCCCTCAACCCCTTTCCCGATCGTTCTCGAGAGGACGCTGACTGACGGGTCTCCCCCCCCCCCCCCCCCGCCCCCCCCCCCCTCCGCTCCG